>Ga0137409_10007154_pt1 | contig 11488 bp, 8 predicted proteins | sample CZODoug1_16funga_FD_122059 | JGI IMG/M metagenome (GOLD analysis project Ga0137409, IMG submission 122059) | Vadose zone soil fungal communities from Angelo Coast Range Reserve, California, USA - CZODoug1_16fungal (Hybrid Assembly) | ecosystem: Environmental > Terrestrial > Soil > Vadose zone... | reverse complement strand
GTCCGGGGACCAGCTCGGTGTCTGGTCGGTCCAGGCCCCGCAGGTCAGGTACCGGACCTCGAGGGATTCCACGTCGATCAGGAAGAGGTTGTGGTGCCCCTCCTTCCCGTAACGCGTCCGGTCGGAGGAGAAGGCGATCTCCGTGCCGTCCGGAGACCAGGTCGGGTCCGAATCCGCGTAGTAGTCGTTGGTGAGGCGGGTGACCTCGCCGGTGTCCCGCCGCATCACGTAGAGGTCGGATTGCCCCGAGGCGCGAAGGCCGGAGAACGCGATCTTTGTTCCGTCTCGGGACCACGCCGGCGAGGCGAGCGAGATCAGGTCCTGCACGTGGCTGCGGAAGACGATCTCGCGTTTCTCCAGATCCATGACGAAGAGCGCGTCCCGCCCGTTCCACTTCGACACGAACGCCAGCTCGCCGCCGCGTGACACGTCGATCCGGCTCTGGAAGGGATGGAACGACTCGAACTGCGCGCCCCGCTGGCCGCGCACGATCGACTTCACGTTCCGCTCCGTGCCGGCGTAGGTCGCGCTGTAGATGTTGGTATACCCGCTGCGCGCCGAGATGAAGAAGTAGCGATGCCCGCCCAGCGCCAGGGTGTCCGGCGCCGCGACCGGCTTGAGATTGACGCCCTGCGAGACCGCTCGGTCCTGCGCCATGGTGGCGAGCGTTCCCCGATCCTTCACCTCGGGGAAATAGCGCCGCTTCATCGCGAGAATCCAATCCTCCGAGATGCGCCGCGTCGGCGTCCCCGTCACGCGCTGGATCAGCTTCTCGAACGAATCCTCACGGTGGAGCTCGGTGTAGAGGCGGCGGAGCGCGTCCTGGCCGTAGGTCTCCCCGATGTACTGGCAGAGCGATTGGCCCAGCTTGTAGATGGTGAACGTCCCGTTGTACTTCCAGAAATCGTTGATCTCGGGAAGGCGTCCCTCGAGGACCATGTCGGAGACGACCATCGTCCCCTGAGCGTCCCAATCGGTCGACCAGTATTCGGCGAGTCCCTCGGAGAACCAGAGCGGCGGGACCAGGTAGGAAGCCCTGCGATGCTTCTTGTAGGTCTCCTCCATGATCGAGAACTGGAAGACGTGCACCATCTCGTGATGGAGCACGTGCCGGAACTCGGCGAAGGAGCCGGTATAGGGGAGCACCACGCGCCCCTTCATGAACTCGGTGAAGCCCTGCACGCCCTCCGGGACGAAGAAGGGGCTCACGTTCGTCTGCTCGAAATGATGGTGCGAGCTGTAGACGATCAGCGGGATGGAGCGGGGGACGTCGTGCTGGAACTTGGCCGCGAGATCCTGATAACTCTCTTCGGCGAGGATCAGAGCCAGCCGCGCGATCGGCTCTTCCTGGGGATAGTAGAAGATCTCGACGTGCTCGCCTTTCAGCGTGAGCCAGTCAAAATTCTCGTACTGAACCTTGTTTTTCCCGAAGGCATAGTACTGCGCTGCGGCAGGGGCTGCGGCGGCAAGCAGAAATACCGCTGAAAGTCCTACAAGTAGCCCGTTCTTCTTCATTCTTGAGCGGCCTTCGGTCGAGTCCGCCCGGCGAGACGACATAGGGAGGAAATGCTTACAAGAATTATACCTATACCACGTGTCCGAATCAAGCCCGGGGCGAGAAAAATCGACGTCTGAGGCGATTTTTCTCTCTTTCCCTCGTCAGCGACGGCGGCCGGAGCCATGGACCTGGATCCCACCGACCCACGTCCGCAGCACGCCCACGCGATGCCACCGATTCACCGGCGTTTCACGCAGGTCGTGGTCGAAATGGACCAAATCGGCCGCATAGCCAGGGGCAAGCCGCCCTAGCGGGAGCGGCCAGCCCGCCGCGCGATGCGCCTCCTCGAGGTGTGCGCGGAGGGCCCTGGGGAGTTTCAGGCGTTGCTCCGGGTGGAACGCCTCCTCCGGTGGCTCTTCCGGTCCATGACGCAGCAGGGCCGCTTGGAGCCCGAGGAGGGGACCGGCCCGATCGAACGGCGCATCCGAGCCGAAGACGAGCCGCGCCCCGGCCCCGGCAAGGCTTTTCCAGGCGTAGGAGCGTGCGGTCCGCCCGCCCCAGTGGCGGCGGGCCACGGCGCGGTCGGTCAGAAGATGGATCGGCTGCACAGAGGCGAGAACCCCGAGCCGACGGAATCGCTCCCAATCCTCGGCCCGCGAGAGCTGGATGTGCTCCACGCGCGGCGGCAGCGGGAATCGCTTTCCGGCGCGCTGGGCGGATTCGATCGCGTCGAGCGCGTTTCGAACCGCCCGGTCCCCGATCGCGTGGATGGCGACCGAGAGGCCGGCGTCCGCGGCCCGCGCGCACGCGGCCCCGAGCGCGGCCGGCGCCATGACCTCGATTCCTCGGTTGGCGGTTCCCTCGTACGGATCCTCCAAGAGCGCGGTCGCCGAGCCGAGGGTCCCGTCGGCGAACATCTTGACCGGCCCGACGCGGAGGCGTTCCCCGCCCAGGCCGGCGGCAAGCCCGAGCGTCTCCCCCGCCTCCAGCGAGCTCACCGGCACCGAGAGAAGGAGCCGGAACCGAAGCTTCCCCTCCCGCTCCAGCTCGGCTGCCGCCCGCCAGGTCGCTCTCCGATCGAAGTCGTGGGCCCCGGTGACCCCGAGCGAGTGGGCCTTGGCGATTGCCGCCGCGAGATCGTCCCGGGTCGGGGTCGCGCGCCGGATCTTCTCGGTCATGAGCTTTCGCGCTTCTTCCACGAGCACGCCGGTTGGAGCTCCGGACCGATCGCGCTCCACGCTCCCGCCCGGTGGGTCGCCCGCGCGTTCGTCGATCCCGGCCCGGTCGAAGGCGGCTCGATTTCCCCAGACCGAGTGCCCGTCGACCGCGTGGAGGACGAGGGGGCGGTCGGGCGCGATCCGGTCGAGGAGCGCGCGGACCCGCTCCGAGGCCGGCCACTCCCGCGGCACCCACCCTCGAAGAAGGAGCCACTCCTCCTCCGGCGCGGCCTTCAACCGCTCCGCGACCGCGATCTCGATCGACCGCGTGTCCTGCGCGCGAAGCCACGGCTCGCCGAGCGCGCGGATCCACGTCACCAGGTGAATGTGGGCGTCGGTGAAGCCGGGGGTCAGGGTCCCGCCGCCCAGGTCGAGGCGCCTCGCCCCGCGCCCGGCGCGGGCCCTCAGCTCGGCGAGCGGCCCGACCGCCGCGATCCGGTCTCCGCGCACCCACACGGCCGCGTTCGACGCGCGGCGTCCCCGCGGCCCCCTCGCGGGCCGCGAGGCGATCGCGGCATCCAGAAGGGTCGCGCCGTGGAGAATGAAGTCGCCGTCCAGGGTCACCGCCGCCGCACCTCTTCCTCGATCCATGCGAGGTAGGGGGCGTACCCTCCTTGAACCGGAAGAATCAGGATCTCAGGGACGCTGTCAGGGTGGGACGCCCGTATCGCCGCGACCGCGGCGCGCGCCCGGGCCGCGGTCGTCTTGCCCCAGAGAAGCGTGCTCGCGTCGACGCGCTCCTTCCCTCCCCAGCGATAGAAGGCGTTCCCGTGCGGCGTGACCGTGGCGCAGGCGACGACTCGGGAGCGCACGAGCGCTCGGGCCGCACGCTCCGCGGCGGCGCGGCTTGGATACGCCGAGAGGATCACGACCGCGCGCGGCGCGCGGTGGCCGGGACGGGGCTTCCTTCGCTCAGCCATCGCTTCTCCTTACAAGGCGCTCCCGAATCGCGCCCTCGATCCGGTCGGCCGTGTGCTCCCACGCGAATCCGGCGATCCGCTCGCGCCCCCGCCGGCCGAGCTCGATCCGCGCCGCGGGGTCGCGGAGAAGCGGCGCGACCTTCCGCGCGAGCGCCCACGCCCACGGCCACCGGGCGACGGCGGCGGTCTCTCCCTCCGCCGCAAAGTCCTCCGTGCCGCTTCGAGTGCAGACGACCGCGGTCCCGCAGGCCATGGCCTCGGCCGCCGTGTTGCACCACCCGGCGCGTCGCTCGCCGCTCACGAAGAGATCCGCGTCGGCATAGAGGGCCCGGAGCTCTTCCTGGGTCGGCCGGAGCACCCAGCGGCACGGGATCGAGAGGGGCCGCGGGAGCTTCGGCTCGGGCGCGCCGTCCGGCGGGGCGTCGAAAAGCGTGAGCTCGGTCGGGACGCCCGCGGCCCTCGCCGCGGATTCGACCGCGCGGGCGGCCGCCCACGAACCCTTCCTCGGCCGCGAGAGCCGTCCATAGACGAGCGCCTTGACCGGCGCCCGCGTGCGGGAGCGGTCGGGGCGCGGGTCTGGGTCGCCGGGTCGGAACGAGCTCAGATTCACCCCGCCCGCGGCGTCCACCGCCCGCACGCCGCGCCGGGCGAGATAACGTCGCATCCCCGCCGAATTCGCCAGCACCAGGTCCGCGCGACGCCAGGCTCGGGACGCACCGCCGGCGCCTTCCAAGACGGCGTAGAAAACGCGGAGCGCGCCCTCCGCTTGCGCGCGGAGAAAGAGCGCGGGGTCGGGCGAGAGCACGACGTCCCACCGCCCGGGTCGAAGCTCCTCGAGGGTTCCGACGCGGCCGTCGAAGCGGAGCCACGGGCGCGCCTCCCCGCCGGTCGGCGGGGTGAGGAGCGCGACCTCATGCCCGCGCGCGACCCAGATCCGTCCCAGCTCCAGGAACCTGCGAACCCCGCCGTAGACCCCCAGATGTGGCAGCGCGACCGCGATTCGAAGAGCACCCGCCATATGCGCGCGGAGTTTACATTTGCCTCCCCCACCCTGGTGCACTAAATTCGCAGGCTATGCTTCGCGCGGATGAGAGGAGCACGACGGAATGGCTGCAGCACTTGTCCGCGCTTCCGGGGACGCCGGGGCATGAGCGCGCCGCCGCGCGGGAGGTCGAGAAAGCCTTCTCCCTCTACGCCGACCGCGTGGAGCGGGACCGCGTCGGGAACGTCCGCGCGTGGATCGACGGCGTCGGCGCGCCCCCCCGGCCCCGCGCGCTCCTCGCCGCCCACATGGACCGGATCGGATTCCTAGTGAAGGCGGTGGAGCCCGGAGGGTACCTGAGGCTCACGGAGCTCGGGGGCTTCGACCCGCGAACGCTGCTGGGCAAGGAAGTCGTGATCCACTCGAAGCCCCCGATCGCCGCCGTCTTCGGAACGAGACCGCCCCACCTGCAGAAGCCCGGCGAGTCGGAGCGCGTCCTCCCGGTCGAGGAGCTCTACCTCGACTCGGGACGGCCCGAGCGCGAAGTGCGGCGCAAGGTCCCGGTCGGAACGCCGGTCACGCTGCGCCAGCCGCCGGTTTCCCTCCTGGGCGGCCGCATCGCCGCGCCCGCGATGGACGATCGCGCCGGCCTCGTCGTCCTGCTGCGCACCCTCGAGACCCTGCGCCAGAATCGCCCGGCCTGGGACGTCATCGCGGTCGCGACCGTCGAGGAGGAGTTCGCGGCCGTCTGTCTCGGCGCGAAGACGGCCACGGAGTCCCTCGATCCGCAGCTCGGAATCGCGATCGACGTGAGCCACGGCGACATGCCGGGCGCCCGCGAGGGCGAGACCGTCCCGCTCGGCGGCGGGCCCTCGCTCTGCGTCGGGGGAAACATTCATCCCAAGGTGGTCGAGGGGCTCCGCTCGAGCGCCCGGGCGCTCGGCATGACGGTCCAGATCGAGGGCTGCCCGATGGGGTCTTCCACCGACGCCATGGACATCCAGATCGCGCGCGAGGGCGTCCCGACCGCGGTGATCGGGATCCCCTGCCGCTACATGCACACCGGGATCGAGACGGTCGAGCCGCGGGACGTGGACCATTGCGCCCACCTGCTCGCGCACTACCTGGGCGCCCTCCCCGAGGAATGGCGCGCGACCGAGGTTCTCAAGTGAGCCGAGACGCCGGACCGCCCTTCGAGGAGCGTTTTCTGGAGACATTCTCCAACGCCGTCGGCGTGAGCGGCGGCGAGGAGACCGTGCGCGCCGCGGTCGTCGAGGCGGTCCAGGATCATGTCGATTCGCTCGAGGTGGACGCAATGGGAAGCCTCGTGGCCCGGATCGCCGCCACGGGACGCCGCCGCGGGCCGCACGTGATGCTCTGCGCGCACATGGACGAGGTAGGGGTGATGGTCACCGGCATCGAATCGGACGGCCGGCTCCGCTTCCGGAAGGTCGGAGGCATTGATTCGCGCATCCTCGTGGGACAGGTCTTCCGCATCGGGAAGAACGGCCTCCGCGGCGTTGCGGGAACGCTGCCGCCCCATCTCATCTCGCGCGCCGACCGGGACAAGGTGGCGGCGATCGAGGACCTCTATCTGGACATCGGGGCGAAATCCCGCGAGGAGGCGCAGGGGCGCGTGGCCGTCGGCGACTACGCGACGTTCGACACGACCTACGAGCGTTGGGGAGATACGCGGAAGGGGAAGGCCTTCGACGACCGCGCCGGGTGCGCGGTGCTCGCCAGCGTGGTGCTCCGTCGTCCGCCGGTCCCCGTGACCGCGGTCTGGAGCGTCCAGGAGGAGGTGGGGCTCCGCGGCGCCGCCGGGGCCGCCCGGCGGGTGGCGCCCGATCTCGCCGTCGTCCTCGAAGGGACCGCCTCCGGAGAAGCGCCGGGCCTGGCGCCGGAGGAGTCGGCCCCCCTCATGGGAGCCGGCCCCGCGCTCACGGTTCAGGATCGAAGCCTGATGGCCGACGCGCGGCTCGTCGACTTGATCGAGCGGACGGCGCGGCGGCGGAAGATACCGACCCAGTGGAAGCGCCCAGGCGTCGGCGGCACCGACGCGGGACGGATCGCGCTCTCGGGAGCCGGGGTCCCGGCGGCGGTGATTTCGGTGCCCTGCCGCTACATCCACGCCCCGGCGGCGTACCTCGACATCCGGGACGCGCGGCGCACGGTCGCCCTCGTCTGGCATCTGCTTCACTCTCTGACAAAGGAGTGGCCGTGAAATCCCTCGCCGGAAGCGTCGACGACCTTCTCCCTTCCCTGCTCTCCGCATTCGGCCCGCCCGGCCGCGAGAGCGGAGTCCGCGCCGTGCTCCGGCGCGCGCTCCGCGGTCTGGGGCGCGTCACCGAGGACGCGACCGGCAACCTGCACCTGCATCGGCCCGGCAAAGGACCGCGGCTTTTGGTGGCGGCGCCGATGGACGCGCCGGGCGTGATCGTGACGCGGGTCGACGCGACGGGCCTCGCCCGCGTGGCTATTCTAGGAAATCGAAGTCCCGCCGAGCTCGTGGGCGCCGCCCTCCGCTTCGAGGACGACGCGCGCGGGATTCTCGGCTGCGACCGGCCTAAGAGCGGAAAAAACGGAACCGAGATGGAGGCGGACCAGCTCTTTCTCGAGACCGGCTTGGGGCCGAAGGAGGCGAATCGCCGGTTCCGCGTCGGCTCGGTGGGGGCGATCGAGGACCGGCCGATCCGGCTCGGTGACCTCTGGTGCGCCTCGAATCTCGACAATCGCGCCGGCTGCGCCGCGGTCGTCGCGGCGCTTCGCGCGGCGGGCTCGCCGCGGTACGATCTGCATGTGATCTTCAGCGCGCAGTCCGACGCCGGAGCCCGCGGGGCGGTCACGGGCGCGTTCGGCGTCGACCCCGAGGCAGCCGTCGTGGTCGACGTCGCGCACGTGGATCCCAAGGAGACGGGCGGCGCCGCGGTCGGGAAAGGACCTTGCCTGGGACTCAAAGAGTCCGGGTTCCTGGCCCATCCCGAGGCGTTGGCGCTCGTGAAGCGCGCCGCAGCCGGGGCCGGCGTCTCGACCCAGTGGCTGATCCGGGAATCCGAAGGGAGCGACGCGCGCGCGATTCGCGCGGCCCGCACCGGGGTCCCGACGGCCCTGGTCGCGATCCCCGCGCGGCGGAGCGGCGGCCCGGTTTCCTTCGTTCACGCGCGCGACATCGCCCAGACGGCGAGTTTGATGGCGCGGCTTCTCACGACGCCGCCGAAATCGAAAGGAGGACGGAGATGAAGGTCTCCGATCGCGGAGGCAAGGCGCAAGCCTCTCCCATCCGACGCCTCGCCCCCTATGCGGACGAGGCGGTGAAGAGCGGGGCGAAGGTCTACTACCTGAACATCGGCCAGCCCGACCTCCCCACGCCCGAGATCGTGATGGACCGCATCCGCAACTACCCCGGGAAATACGTGCCGTACAGCCCGTCGGCCGGCATTCCCGAGTTCCAGAAAGGGATGGCCGGCTACTACGCGCGGCACGGCATCGCCGTGGCGCCGGCGGAGGTGCTCACGACGGTGGGCGGGAGCGAGGCCCTCCAGTTCGCGTTCTGGGCGCTCTTCGATCCCGGCGACGAGGTGCTCCTCTTCGAGCCGTTCTACACGAATTACGCGACGATGGCGCTCGTGGCGGGGGTCGGCGTGAAGCCGATCACCTGCGACGCGCGGACCGGCTACCACCTTCCCCCGATCGAAGCGATCGAGCGTGCCTTGGGCCCGAAGACGCGCGGGATCTTGATCTGCGCGCCCTCGAACCCGACGGGCACCGCCTATACCGCGGCCGAGATCGACGCGATCGTCGACCTCGCGAAGCGAAAGGATCTCTGGATCATCACGGACGAGGCGTACCGCGAGTTCATCTACGACGGGGCGAAGTGCGAGAGCCCGATGACCCGGAAGGGCGCCGAGGAGCGCACCGTCCTGGTCGACTCGATCTCGAAGCGATTGAACATGTGCGGGGCGCGCGTCGGCGCGCTCGTGACCAAGAACGCGGCGGTCCGCGACGCGTGTTTGAAGTTCGCGCAGGCGCGCCTCTCCCCACCGACCCTGGGGCAGTACGCCGCGGCCGTGATCGACCAGGTGCCGGCGTCGTACACGCAGGGGGTGGTGGCCGAGTTCAAGAAGCGGCGCGATCTCGTATTGGAAGGCCTCGGCAAGATCCCGGGCACCTTCGCCCGAAAGCCCGAGGGCGCGTTCTATCTCATGGCCGAGCTTCCGGTCCCCGACGCCGAGGAGTTCGTGATCTGGATGCTGAAGGAATACCGGATGGACGGCGCGACGGTCATGGTCGCGCCCGGCGACGGCTTCTACGCGACGCCCGGCCGCGGAAAAAACGAGATCCGATTCGCCTACGTACTCGAGACCGGCGCGCTCACGAAGGCGATGGAGGTTCTGGCGGGCGCGCTGGAGGCGTACCCGGTCCGGGCCGCTCGCTAGGCTCCGGGCCCTACGCCGGTCGCGAAGGGCGCTACGAGAAGAGCGCCTTCACTCCCTCCCGCGCGGCGTCGAGCCAGGTGCCCGGGAAGAGCCCGGGCCAGAGCGTCGCCGCGGCGGTGATGAGCAGGACCAGGGCCAGCGTGACCGGCACCCGGATCGCCGGCAGGGTCTCCTGCGCTTCGCGCATGTACATGAGGACCATCAGCCGCAGGTAGTAGAAGATCGAGATCGCGCTGTTCAAAACGCCGATCACCGCCAGCAGAATGTGCCCCGACTGGACGGCCGCGCCGAAGAGGTAGAGCTTCCCCGTGAATCCCACCGTCGGCGGAATCCCCGAGAGCGAGATCATGAACAGGGAGAGCAGCGCCCCGATCAGCGGATAGCGGAAGCCAAGCCCGCCGTAGTCCTTGAGCTCCTCCCCGCGCTGTCCCTTGTGCTCGAGCAGCACGATCACCGCGAACGCGCCCAGGTTCATCGCCACGTACGCGATGAGGTAGAAGACCGCCGCCGTGCCGCCCGTCGCGCCGCCCGCGACGACCCCGATCAGGACGTACCCCGAGTGCGCGATGCTCGAGTAGGCCAGCATCCGCTTCACGTTGGTCTGGGCGATCGCCGCGATGTTCCCGATCGTCATGGTGAGGGCCGCGATCACCGACAGGATCGAATCCCACTCCGACTGGATCGGCCCGAACCCGACGAAGAAGACGCGGAGAATCGCGGCGAACGCCGCGGCCTTCGGACCGGCCGAGAGAAACGCAGTGATCGGGGTCGGCGCGCCCTCGTAGACGTCGGGCGTCCACATGTGGAACGGAGCCGCCGCCACCTTGAACGCAAGCCCGACCAGGATCAGCGCCACCCCCGCGAACATGAGTCCCTCCGGGATGGGACCGGCCGCCCCGCTCACCGCCTCGGCGATCCGCCCGAGGTTCGTCGTCCCGGTCGCGCCGTAGACGAGCGCGATCCCGTAGAGGAGGATCGAAGAGGCGAACGCGCCGAGGAGGAAGTACTTCATCGCCGCCTCATTCGAGGCGTCGGAATCGCGGCGGTAGCCGGCCAGGATATAGAGGGAGATCGAGAGGACCTCGATCCCGAGGAAGAGCGTGATCAGGTCGAGGCTCGAGGCGAGGACCATCATCCCCACCGTCGCGAAGAGCAGGAGCGAGTAGTACTCCGAGTGCTCGACGTTGTCCCTGCGGAGGAACGGCATCGAGAGGAGGATCACGATCCCGGTGCTGCCCAGGAAGAGCAGGTTGAAGAGCGTCGAGAGGTTGTCGAGGACCGCCATGCCGGAGTAGCCGGTCTGCGACATCCCCCACTGCGCGGCGCTCCGGATCATCGCGTAGAGGACCCCGCCGAGCGCGAGGTACGCCGAGAGGTGCTTCTTCCCGTGCGGCAGGACCAGGTCGACCAGGAGGAGCAGGATCCCGACGATCGAGACGATCAGGAGCGGCTCGATCATTCCGAGCGGGGCGTCGATCACGAACGGGACCTTCACGGCGCGCTCCCCGTATCGGAGGCGGCGTTCGTCCCCGCCTCCGGTGTCGCCGGCTCCCCGGTCGTCGACTCGCTCGGCGCGGGACCGCCAGCCGCGGGACCGCCCGCCGCGGGCCCGGTCCCAGCGGAATCGCCTGCCGCGGGCTCGGTCGCCGCGGAATCGCCTACCGCGGGCTCGGCCCCCGCGGACTCGCCTGCCTCCGACGCACGCACCCCGAGCCAGCCCTGCGCCGGCTCCCTCATCGCGGCCCCGCGCGCTGCGGGCTCCGTCCCGCCCGAAGCGAGCGTGTGCGCGTTCACCCGTTCCATCAGCTCCGCGACCGAGACGTCCAGCTTCCGGAGGAACGGGTTCGGGAAGACGCCGATCCAGATGATCAGCGCGATCACCGGGGCAAGGGTCCAGAACTCGCGGGGAGTGAGGTCTTTGAGCCCGCGGTTCTTCTGGTTCGTGACCGGGCCGAACATGACCCGCTGGTACATCCACAGAAGGTAGACGGCCGCCAGGATCACCCCGAGCGCCGAGATCCCGGCGATGACCGGGTGCGCGCGGAAGGCCCCGAGGAGGATCAGGAACTCGCCCACGAAGCCGTTCAACCCGGGAAGCCCCAGGCTGCTCAGGCAGATCACGAGGAAGAAGGCCGCGAACCAGGGGAGCACCTCGGCGAGACCGCCGAACTCGGAGATCTCCCGCGTGTGCCGCCGCTCGTAGATCATTCCCACCGCGAGGAAGAGGGCGCCGGTCGAGAGCCCGTGGTTGATCATCTGGAGGATGCCGCCCTGGAGCCCCTGCGGGTTCAGCGCGAAGAGGCCGAGCATGACGAAGCCGAGGTGGCTCACGGACGAATAGGCGACCAGCTTCTTGACGTCGGGCTGGACCATCGCGACGAGCGCGCCGTAGATGATCCCGATCACGGCCAGCCCGGCGAGGTACGGCGCGAAGA
>Ga0137409_10007153_pt1 | contig 11489 bp, 12 predicted proteins | sample CZODoug1_16funga_FD_122059 | JGI IMG/M metagenome (GOLD analysis project Ga0137409, IMG submission 122059) | Vadose zone soil fungal communities from Angelo Coast Range Reserve, California, USA - CZODoug1_16fungal (Hybrid Assembly) | ecosystem: Environmental > Terrestrial > Soil > Vadose zone... | reverse complement strand
TCGAAGGCGCTTGATTGGATCGCGGGCTCACGCTCCCACTTTGTAGACGACACACTTGTGCGCGGATTTATCCTTGCCCCTCTCATGCTTGGATTTTCGCAATCGATCATCTTGGCGTATTTGATTTTTGTTACCCTTCACGCTACCTGGACTCATTGCAATTTCGGTCCCAATGCCAAATGGCTCGAAAAGTTTTTGGTTATGCCCAGATATCACCATTGGCACCATACTTCTCAAAAAGAGGGCATCGACAAGAACTTTGCTATTCATTTTCCGTGGATTGATAAAGTTTTTGGAACTTACCACTATCCTGATGAATGGCCGGAACGTTACGGTCTAGACGGCGAAGAAATTGCGCATGGCTTTTTTGGGCAAACGATTGAACCGTTTACAAAAAGAACGCCCTAAAAATCTAGTGCGCCTAGTGGAACGTCCTTGGGTAGCTCTTCACCCGTTCTCGTTGCCTTCACCAAGCCAAAATCTTTCATAAGTTTCACAGTTACAAATCCGAAGTCGTATTCAGATTTGTCGTGGCTGAGTCGCAAAAGACCCGGGTAGTGGTGATGGTTATTTTGCAAACAAGCGCTGAAGGTTGCCGTTACCGGCAGCCACTCGCCAATGTTCATGGCGTTGTCCTCTTCATCGTCATACCGTCGGTATCCAAATCCTCGAGTGTGGGTCCAATAGTTTTGAATCATATTTACCCACAATGCAAAAATTCGTATTCCAAGCCACATCACCAGCACAAACTTCAGATCTCCAACTAACTTCCAGAAGAGAAAAAAACTAAAGGCTTGTGCAGGGATTGCAAAAACCGGATTCGCAGCGACCCGAAAAGTCCGGGACTTTAAAATCTCGTCGCCAGCCAAATTGTCATTGCATCGATACGGCATTACACAGAGATATAGAGTTCGCCAAAAACCATCGCCTGAAAGTTTATTGGGATCCCCGGGATGGTCAGCATGTTTATGATGCAATCGATGGCGATTCACCCAGGCGATCGGATCTACATAGAGCGCGAAGATGTTATTCACGACAGTGACGACTTTCATGAACCATTCCCTATAGTCGAGTGAACGATGAGCGATTCCCAAATGAAGCACATCGGCCAGATACAACCCGCCAAGAAACCAACAAAAGATAAAATAAACTCCGCCTATCAACATTCCAGTCCAAGGTCCCAAATGAGCTGGGGCGGAGTACATACAAGCCAGCATGTAGCAAAAAATAATCAAATAGCCTGTAATGTTGTATATTTTCATTGTGGCTCCCGTGGGGTTTATTCAAACAGAAATCGGAGCTCCTTTCAAACCACAAGTTAAGGTAGATAAAGTCTATAGCCCGCAGTTCTTCAACTGCCAGAGTATTTTCCGGTGGCTACCGACTCAGTGCCGTTACCGGAAAAGTGGCATTTCAAATCTCCGGCTACGCGACATATCGAAAGCGTGCATCCCAGTGTGCTCGTGTGCGCCTTGCCCCTCGCGCTTTCGATACAGCGCTAGGACTACTCAGGAGCTAGGCTGAATCCTGGCAAGCCCGAAGGTACCAGAAGGAATCCTCATTTCGACAGGAGAGGTGCCTAGCGCGACTGGTCGTTGGCGCTGGGGATGAATCCAAAACGGTGTCAAAAATGGTCGCGCGCGGAGGCAACTGGAGTTATATTGGCTCGCGGGCCGAGAGGCAAAATGGAGATCCTGGCGGGCTCGCCGTTTAAACGGTTTGTGCTAGCCGAACTTCCGCAGTTTCGCGAATAAAGTCTTTCCTATCAAGGGGGACATAAGGAAGTTTCCACTACAATTGTGTCTGTTCTAAACCCACGGGTAGCTTCATGCCGAGCCGTTGCAACAGGATCCTTTGGTGCTCGGTCGGATGTCTTCCGCAAAGAGTTCTTCGCTGTACCCAGGATGTAGCGCCGCCCGCCGGCCCGCAAAAACTGCACATTTTTCTCGCTTGCCAGACCACGGTCCATAATCCAGACTCGTCCCGCCCGTCCGTAAAGCTCTTCCATGTGCGCCACGATCTCTTCTAGCGTGGTGGCATCGTGGCGGTTGCCGGCGAACACCTCATAGCCCAAGGGCATCCCGCAACGGCTCACCACCAAGGCGATATTCACCTGCTTGCAGTCCGGGCGATGATCCCGCGAATAACCCCGCTGGGCCTGCGGGTTGCCTTCCGCTTGTCCCTCGAAATACGTGCTGGTGATGTCGTAGAGCAGCAGGTCGTAGTCCAGATCGAACAGTTCACCCAGCCTCTCCTTCAGGAGTTTCTCGAGCGCTTTCTTGTGTGGCAGCAGGGTGTCCAGCGCTCGATACAGGCGATCTTCGTTTACCTTCTCCTCGGGCACACCCAGCAGATCCGCCATCGCGCTGGCCTCGTAGAGGTGCTCGGCCAGATGCAGTTCGCTGGAAGGTTCACACAGCCGAGCGAGTATCAAAATCATGGCCATCGCCGACCAGGGAATCTCCTCGCGTCCGTTCGGTAGCCGCTGTTCCAGGAAGCGATCCAGTTCCAACCGGCGACTATACGTGCAAGTGGTTTCGAGCCATCCCGACGCTCCCCCTTTCCGAGAAGCGCGTTTTCTCAGGGGAATCGGAATGCGGCTCCCAAGTCGATAGGTAAACACAAGGCTTCTCGGGAACCCGCTAGGACTTCAGTTTCATCCTCTCCTACTTTCGTTCCATTGCTGGCTACGGAAGGACTCTGCATTCTTCTCCCGAAGCCTTTCCAGCGGGAACGGACGTGCCTGATGAAGCACGAAATCTTGATCTTATTGCTCGTCAATAAGCGTCCCGGTGGGGTTTCGTATGTCAGAGGCGTCAAGAAATAGGCACCCCGTTCGATGGCGGAATTTGAACTCGCGCCGGTCAATGCATTTTCGGAGTCACAGCTATGAAGGCACCCTATATAAAAACGCTAATCATGGCAGTTTTGGCTTTGACGATTTCAAGCGTAGCGAAGGCCCAGAAAACTTCGGACATTATAAACCGGGGCGATGACTTCTTGGCGGTCTGCCAATACGACAACGATCACCCGCCTGATGTTTGCTTGGCGTACGTTGCCGGGGTGGTCGGGACGCTCGCGCTCAATTGGGCAGACACGGGTCAGAGGATTTGTATTCCCGATAGCGCGACAGTGAGAACTACGCTTAACCTAGTTCTTCAGTACATAAAAGATCACCCTGAGAAGCGCGAACAAAAGCCTATTTTCTTGGTCGCACAAGTAACAATCAAGAAATATGTGTGCGAGGCGCCGAAACAGCACGCCGCGACGGCTCCGAAGGCGGAACCAGAGCCGAAGGCACGCCCGTGACTCTGTTCAAACGTCGCAGAATAATGTAAATGGATTTCCCCGGGCGTAGACATTGCCGGGGTTCCGCAACCAGCAGTACGAATTTTCAGGCAATAGTTCACCGTGCGTGGCAAAACTCAGCGCAGGCTTGCCAACGACCCTGCGAGCACCTCGCACGTCCGCATCAACGAAAAGAATTGAAGAAATCGCTTTACTGTTTGTCGTAAACGACGACGTTATTTACATCCTGCCCCTGCGCGTCCTTGCCCTTGAATGTCGAGGTCCGCATTTTTCCGGCTTTAGAGATCACCGACGTCACGGTCATCACAACCTGGTCACCCTTCTTTATGGTGGAACGGGTCGTGCTGGCGTCGAGCCGTTCTAACGCTACTGTATCAGCGTTCGGCACGCCAGTAATCGGGTAGTCCTTGCCGTCGTATTTTGCGGTGTACTCGACATGAGTCGGATTCCCAGCGGCATCGATTCCCTCTGAATTGAGCTTGATGTTATCTCCGTCAGAGTCGATCTTTACCGTGATACTCTTTGGTGTTGGTCCGGGACTGTACTTTGACTTTGCAGCGTTCATCTTCCAGGTGCCAGAGTGCTGATCGGCAGCCCTGGCTATAAGGCTCAGAGCAAGTGCCACGAAGAGCAGTGTCGTCGCAAAAACGGCAAACCTCTTGATTCGCATGATCGATCCTCCTAGATGGGATGTTTGGGATGGGCTTAGGTGCAATCGTTATCAGCCGAAATTTGTTAAAAGTCCAGAAGATTCTTTCAGATTTGCACAGGGGCTCGCGTACACTCGAGAGACGTTCCTCGATTGATCCCGGGAAGCTTCCCGTCATATGAGCGCCGCTCACCTGATGGCCGTATAACGCGCGTCTACCGCCGAACCACAGTTACCAGGCAGGTTTCGCTAAACAAAGAGTCCTTTAACCGTTGGTTTTTTCGGTGCCAGAATTCTAAAAGTGTCCACAGTACGTGGTGTCTTATTGGCCGACCTGCGAGACCTGACGATTTGTCCTTTGCAGATAATTTCAAGCTTCCGTCGTGAGGCCAAATCCCCTGCGGCACTTCTTCCACAGACTTCGGAAACTAGCTCTAGCAATATGTTGAAGCACTCATTCAGCAAACGGTAGACATGAGCAACCCTCGACCCGCGGCCACACCCTCTTCGTACGTTCGGCGGGCTTTCATTTCGTTGATAGCAGGAATCGGAACGCGGACATAGATAAACTGCTTTCCGGTCGTCAGAACGTCTTCCGGCATCACCCAGACAAGGTTTCCGGAGTACTTGTTTGCTCTCAGGAACTGTTGGAATCGTGCTACAGCGGCACCGAAATCGGTATCATCCTTTTTCGCAAGAGACCGAGGAATCTCGTGGTCAGGGCGGATTTCGTGACTCGAAGGAAATTGTACCATCTCGCTCGACCGCCAAGTCCTGACGCCGTTATCGTCGAAGCGGAATCCAGAGGAAAGCGAGCCGGGAACTTGTCCGATTTTCCGACATTACCGGGACTTAGAAGATTCGGAAGTATAATCTCCTCAGCGGGGGCACCGCAATTGGCACCCAAACACTTGGTGCTTCTTCCCGGCCTTGATGGGACTGGAGAATTATTTGCCGATTTTATCGCCGCTCTACCTGAATCATGGACTGCAACGACTGTTGCTTACCCGACCGATAGATTTTGTCGTACACGGCTTTGCGTCCGTTCGTGAGCGCAGCCGTTCCTCAATCAAAGCGATTCGTACTGGTAGCCGAATCGTTCTCCGCGCCGCTGGCAGTTTGGTACGCAGCCACTAATCCTCCGAGTCTGGTCGCTGTCGTCATCTGTGCCGGATTCGTTGGAAGTCCTGTACCTGGGTGGTCGGGAATCGTGAAGGCACTCGCGAAACCTTGGCTTTTTAGATTGAAGCCGCCTCGCACCGTTCTTGAATATCTTCTTCTTGGACAGAACGCACCTCCCGACCTTCTCCAGAAACTACACCACGCATTGCACAGGGTGAGTCCGGATGTTTTGAGCGGCCGCGTGCAGGGAGTGCTGGATTGTGATGCACGGGATGACCTACCCCGAACAACCGTACCGCTGTTGTATTTGGAGGCGACGCATGACAGGCTGCTCTCCTCGTATTGCAAAAAGGAGGTTTCTCACCTCAGGCCAGATACTCTGGTGGTCGAAACAAACTAGGACGGTGATGTCATGGGGGTGGGCTCGGCGATTGTGGCTGCGTGTGCTGACCTTGTGGCCACAAAAAACTGCCTCAAAATAGGGGTTCACTCCATTCTCCATCGGACCCAGCTAACGATTGGTGTTCAGCGGCGCGCGCGCGTTCGCATCCGCGGCACGCCGGGTCAGGCACCGTCACCTCGCCGTGAAAGCCTGCCAGATATTACCGCGGCTATCGTGACAACTATCGCGATAAGCAGCCATGACGCCGCGGGAACAACAAGGAATACGAACCCGGTTTTCGCCCTCAGGGGCCCGAAGGCAAGAGCACCGTAAATAGCCAAGGAGCCAAACGTGATGACCAACATCACGACATAGAGCGTCGCTCGGGTAAGAACCGACCAACTCTTCGAAACCACGTTGGCCAATACAAGGGCCATGAACGGGGAGAGCACCCAAAACGTGAAAAGAACTATCAGCAGACGGGATGGGTTACGATGACCTTCACGGAGCATCAAACCGACCGAGCCCACGGCTCCAACTAGCAGCGCGATTAGGGCCGCTGCGCGTAGGACTCTAGGAAACCTAGCCTCGGGCTTTCCCAAGCTCTCTTTAGAGGCCATGTCATCGCTCCCATTGATGGCCATTGATCTCTCCTGGTGACTGGCGCTAAATAGCAAGCTGCAGGAGGCCGACTGCACCAACTTTACTCTTCAGCGTATTAGAGCGAAATCAGCAGTCGCGGCCGGTCTCTATCCCCATGACCCCCGTGTCGCTCATGCCCCTCCCCGTGACTCGGGCACAATCGCCAAAGTACCAACACGGGGCACATCTACGTTGGTCCGCCTGTCCCTGTCACGGCAACTGGCGCCCAGCTGGCCGGACAGCCAGAACATCCTTGATGCCATCGATCAACAAGTCAGGGCGCTCAAGCTGAATAAAGTGGCCACTGTGAACAGCAATCGTTTGTCGCGCGTTACGCGAAAGGTGCAACATGCTTGTCTGTTGCGCTCGTTCATCCTCGTTGATGTTCTCACGGGTCAGGATAATGAGGGGCAACCCGGCAAGCGAGTCTTCCTTGAGGGATGCCTGATGCAAGACGCTGAATGCGGCACGCCAGGACTCCATCATCTCGGGCCCTTTGTTGAAGTCCAGAGTTGCGAAGAAGTGTCGCTCTAGCCAGAGGCGCGTTTTCTGTAGGTTCTGCGGAAGCTTATCAAACGGCGGATGCACTTCAGTGGGTATTGGTGGCTTCTTCAACGACGAAGGGGGCGGAAGATTGGCTTGGAGCTGGTCCTTGGTCAAGGTGTAGAGTGGCACTTGCTTCCCGTTTACGGGCGCAGTCGTCTCATAGGTATCCACAAGGACCATACCTACGACTTGATCCGGATGTTCATATTGGTACCAGCGAGTAAAGAGTCCCCCCATCGACGGCCCTACGAGCACATACGGTGGGTGCTCGCCAGCCTTCTTTAATGCTGTTTCAAGATCGCGCGCGACTTGCTCGACGGTGTCCCACTGCGGACCTGGGTCGCTCCAGCCATAGCCAGCGCGATCGTACGAGCATACGCGTGTAGTCTTGGCCATCTCAGGCTGAACAAGTGCCCAGTCAATTGAAAAGCTGCCCGCGCCAGCTTCGAGGATTACCGCGGGGCTGCCGTTACCGGTGCAGTAGAGATGCAACTTGCGACCGCCGACATCCACTAGCTTTCCCAGGGGGGCTGGTCCGGGCTGATCTGTCGCCTGCTGCGCGAATGCAGGTTGCACAAACGCCAGTGCCAAGGCGAGGGCAACAGGGCATGGAACAAATTTAGTCATCGTCGTCTTCCTCCCAGGTCGTCCGACGCGGAAGAAATATCAATTGAGAATTGGAAAATCCCTTTTCCCGTTCTCCGAACAGTGCGCTCCATGATTCGTCCAAATAGCTCCAGCGTTCGGAATCAACGCAGCTAGACTGTATGCGGGGTATATGCAATACGCCGTGGCCTCCATCACAGACCAACTCCGTTCCTGTCCGTTCCAGAAAAAAGTCGCCGGCGCTCCCCAGGTTCACTTGTGCTCCAAAGCGTTTGAGGCAGGAACGGCAGCGTCCAAAATGGTCGCGAATGGACCAGGTGAGTGCCAATGTTGCTCCAATCCAAAAGAGCCACATTGCTCCCGCGCTGACAACTGGGTACATCGTCCCGCCGCTTCTCAGCGCAGCTATTCGAACCAGATCAAGGCAGATGATCAGTATGGCCATCAGCAAGAGCGCGCTCTTGAGTGCAAAGAAGACCCACCAGCGAAAAACATCACGCGCATTTCCGCGCGGACTCGTGGTCACTAGGCGCGCAAACGGACGCCACATGAGAGCGAGAAGAAATAAGAGTGCGAAAGCAAACCACGCCAAACAGGATTCCAGAAATTCGTACTCCAGATCCCTCACTGAGATGATTCCAAGCTTTGTGTTCGCTGGAATGGAATCTGCCTGGTTTATGAGGGTTTCGAGCTGCTCCCTGGCCTTAATCGGATCTAAGCCCGTCGGAGCGCGAAGCAAAGCACCAGGCCATTCGTACATTGGCAGTAGTGGACGCGAGCCCGTCCCAAACGGACTGAACACGCCAATTTCGCGTGCCGCGAGCCGGCAATGCGGCGGGAGAACACCGACGATCTGGACTTGTCGGCTGTCAAGAAACAGCGAGCGCCCTATCACATTCCCATCCCTATGGAACTGACTCCTCCAAACTGCATCGCTCAGGACTGCACAGTCTCCGCACGATGACAAATCCGTTTCTTGAAACGTTCTGCCAAGGCTGGGACGAATACCGAGAAGTCCAAACAGCCCAGGTGTAACCCTCGCGCTGAGAATGCTTTCCGTTCCAGAAGGTCCTCGCACCAAGCTCGGTCTCCATGCGTAGGCGGCACCCCCGGAAATCAATTGACTTTCCTTTGACACTTGAAGGACCCAGTCGCGCAGTAGCTCAGGTGCTAACCACGGGGATCGTTCAGCGACAAAGATCGTCATAAGGTGGTCCGGATCGGCATAAGGAGGAGGAGCAATCAACCCGGAAAAGATTGAGGCTGGGTCACCAGCGAGGAGCATCACCAGCGCTGCCAGGATCGCGAAGATGCAAAATCGGGGTGTGCGTGGCCATTCATGAAAGAAACTGAGCACTGCAATGCGATTGAAACGGTGCCATGTGGCGTCTGCGAATGCTCCCCAGCAGTGTCGCAGTAGCTCTTTCTGTGTGCGCCTGCTCAGCCGCCCAGATTCCATAAGAAAATGACCCCAGTGCCAGACCTCTCCTTCCCATTCCCGGAGCCACTCCACTCTCTGCCCACGCGGAACAATCCAGCTGGCTAGGCGGAGTAAATGATTGCACCACCACAGCAGCCTTTTTAGTGGGCGTTCGCCCATCACTTTCTCCTAGCGGCGCTTGCTTTTTTCAGCACTAACGAGTTGCTCGAAGAGCGTATAGCGCTCAATTGCCTTGGCCAGCGTTTCCTTACCTTCGCGGGTCAGTCTGTAGTACTTGCGGGCGGGCCGCTGCTCAGCGAAAGCGGTGTGCTCTGTCTCCCAATTGGATTTGATCAATTCTAGTTGCTCAAGGCGCCGAAGCGCTGGATAAACAGTACCGCTGGGAAAGCCAGTAACATCCATTATGTCGAAGCCGTAGCTGTATCCAGAACTGATCGTTTGGAGCACCAGCGCTGATGTGTACGACAGTTTTGGGGTATCGTTCATTTTATATGTAGCAATGCTACATAGGGGTGGCTCACCTGTCAAGCCGGCGCCGCCAGCGGCAGCACGAGCGTGTTCCCCTTTCTAAGAACGGCGGATGTGCCGTTCGCGCCCGCGCATTCTGGGAGTATGGGCTACACGGAACTAATCACGCCGATTTGTGAGGGTACTAAAACCTGTCTCAGTTTGGGGGTTCACTCCATGGGTTCGAGAACCGTTGGGGTGAACCCCATAGTGAGACAATTTAATGGGTACACTGTCCCACTCCTACGCGTGTCTCGGAAATCTCAAGCCCCAATTCTGAGTTCCCGTTAAGGTCTTGAAAACCCTCATAGTTGCCGCTCCGAAACGCGCGTCACCGACTCGATCTTCCGACTCATTTTCGAACTCTTCCGGTGGACGGTAACCTAGAGCCGAATGCAAACGCGACACGAGTGCGTACCCTCATCACATGCCCTTCAGCCCTTCCGTGATTAGAGGTGGTTCCGACTTTTGTAGCTCCGCAGCTACCTTCTCCATCAGCCGCATAGCCCGCAAATGGTTTCGTCCCGCAATCTTCAGCAGATCATCATCTGTATATCCCCGACGCAGCAGCTCCGCGAACAGGTACGGATACCGCGTCACGTTCTCCAACCCGGCCACCATCGGATTCCCAGTCGCCTCATAAAAATCCGCGCCGATACCTATATTGTCGATCCCCGCGACTTCCCGAATGTGGTCGATGTGGTCTGCCACATCCGAGATTGTCCCCCGTGGAGCCGGGTTCGCCTTCTCCCACTCCGCCAGACCGTCCGCAACCGCCTTGTCCGTATCGAAACGCATATGCAGGTTTCTCACCGCCGTTTTCTGCTTCTGCTCGAATTCGGCATTCTTCGGCGACACGAACGCTCCAATAAAGTTGACGTGCACCACGCCGCCATTCTTCGGCATCATCCGTAGCACATCATCCGGAACGTTCCGCGGGTGCGGATCGATCGCGAACGCATTCGAGTGCGAGAAAATTACCGGAGCCCGCGTCACCCCCAACGTGTCCCGCATCGTGTCCCCGCTCACGTGCGAGATATCCGCGAACATCCCCAGCCGGTTCATCTCTTTCACCACTCGCTTACCAAACTCCGTCAGGCCCTGCCGTTCTGGCTCGTCCGTAGCCGCATCCGCCCAATCCACATTGCCCCAGTGCGTCAGCGTCATATAACGTGCGCCCAACTCATGGAACGTGCGCAGCGCCGCCGGAGAATTCTCGATCATGTGGCCGCCTTCTACTCCCAGCAGACAAGCGATCCGTCCCGCTTGATGGATTCGCTCGATGTCGTCCGCACTTCGCGCCTGCTCCAACTCCGTGCGGCTGTGGATGAACCGCAGCACCACATCGAACTCTCGTAGAGCCTCATGCAGAGACGTGTGCGTCTTCTGCGTCCCCGACTCAACGAATACCGACCAGTACTGTGCTCCAACACATCCTTCGCGCAATCGCGGAATGTCCGCACACAGCGTCGGCTGCACCTTGCTCATATCGAACGACGTCAAGTCGCCCGCCTTCGTCTCCAGGAACATTGACGGCAGATCATTGTGCGTATCGATGAAGGGCGCCTTATTCAGCAGCGCTTTAGCACGCTCGAGCAATTTCGGATCCGGCGTCAGCGCATCTTCGTTAGCGCCGCCAATGCCTGCAAACGCACAGTTAGCAAGAACAGCGGAAACTGCCATCAGACTTGTCTGCTCGATAAAGCGACGACGAGATATCAAAGTGCCACTCCTCAGAATGCAGCTGCCACCGAATTGTACTACCAAGCTGATCGATCAATTCAACCCCTGTGCTGCGCAAAAATTCTGTCCAGGTTCGAAGTCTGACCGATCCAAGAGACAAACTAGTCGCTCTACCTTTATATATAGATCGCTGTCCAACGGGAGGAGGCATTTTTGTTGGATTCGAGCCAGTTGTGGAGATGAACCTTGTGCAGATAGGAACCAACGAGTTCTTCCCCTAGCTCGATCGTCTCGCTGCAAACGAAAGGCACCTATTTCCGCCAGTACAGCCACCAGAAATTGGGAAGACCCGATCAAGGTGCGGCGTCATCTCAGAAACATGTCCTCCACGCGGCGATCCTGTCGGTGACAATCAAATGAATCAAAAGGATGAGGACATCGCGCATCCAGGCATGGTATCAAAACCCGAAAAAACAGCTAATTTTGGCCCAATTCAGTAATTCGCAATGGACAGGTCAACGGCGACAAGACAAGATCGGTTCGCATCAACTAGATAGGACTTTTCTTCAGCAGGCGGCCGAGACTCAGTTCTCTGGGCGGCG
>Ga0137409_10007152_pt1 | contig 11490 bp, 7 predicted proteins | sample CZODoug1_16funga_FD_122059 | JGI IMG/M metagenome (GOLD analysis project Ga0137409, IMG submission 122059) | Vadose zone soil fungal communities from Angelo Coast Range Reserve, California, USA - CZODoug1_16fungal (Hybrid Assembly) | ecosystem: Environmental > Terrestrial > Soil > Vadose zone... | reverse complement strand
CGAAGATCCGCGCGTAGACGGCCTTGGCGTTCGCCTCCTTCTCCACCACGAACATCTGCGCCTCCCACATCTGGAGGAAGGGCGCCACCGCCAGCATGTTCAGCATGAATCCGAACTTGTACCCCAGGGCGTAGATCCCCACCTGGCTCAGCCCGGAGTAGAGGTTCAGGAAGTACCGGTCGGCGAAGTTCAGGATGAAGTGCCCGATGCCGGAAAGCACGAAGGGCAGGCCGAACGCGAGCATGGCCCGGGTCTTGATCCAGGAGAAGGAAAACCCCGTCTCCCCGATCGTGTAGATGAGGAGCGCCACGCTCGCGAGCACGTTCGTGATGAGGGAGCTGAGGAGGAATCCGTACACCCCCATCCGGCGAAAGGCGATGAAGTAGATGTTGAGCGTCAGGCTCACGACCAGCTGGATCAAGGACGCGATGACGAAGACGGTGGAGCGCTGGCGGACGCGGAGGTAATTGCGGCAGGTCTCGCCGGCGGTCCCGATCCAGAACGAAAGCAGCGCGATCTTGAGGAAGGAGGAGTATCCCGGCGCGCGGAAGACCAGCGAAGCGACCTGTTCCGCGCCCAGGACCACGCCGATCCCGAGCACCCCCGAAACCAGGGTGCTGAACAGAAGCGCCGACCCCACGACGTCCCGCCGCTCGGCGTCGGTCTCGGCGGCATAGTAGAAGCGGAAGATCGCGCTTCCCATCCCCGCGCCGACGATCATCCCGAAGAGGATGATCGTGAGATCCAGGAGATCCAGGACGCCGTATTCCCGCGGGGTCAGGAAGTGGGTGTAGACCGGGATCATCAGGAGCCCGACCGCCCTCGTGGCCAGGTTTCCCAGGGTGTAGATGGAGGTGTGCTTGAGGCTGTCGCGGAGCGCGCGGAACATCAACCCTCGAGACGCCCGTTCATGCGGGCCTCGGCACGGGACCAAGGATCGGGACCGGCTTCCGGGCGGGCGCCGGCTCGGTGACGCCCGCCGCGGCCTTCCGCTTCTCCGCGAGGTACACGATGTCGAGGAGCACCCCCGCCATCACGATGTAATAGATGAGGTCGAAGTAGGCGAGGCCCAGGAAGGCCCCCGCCATCGCGTACGCGAGGAGGGAGCACTGGATCATCTCGGCCATGTCGCGGACCCACTTGAACTCCGGCTTCCCCCGCGTCCGCTTCCATAGTCCCTGCATTCGGAGCGCCGAGGTTCCCAGGATCGCGAGGAAGATTGCCAGTCCGGGGAATCCCTGCTCCCCCAGCGTCTGGAAATAGATGCTGTGCGCCTCGTGGTAGTCGTAGGGATCGGGCGCGTATTTGATGAACGCCTCCCGCGTGAAGGAGCGGAATCCCCCGCCGATCGGACGGTCGCTCGCCAGGTTCCAGGCGAAGTGCCACGCGTTGATCCTGCCCAGAGCCGAGGGATCCTGCTTGTAGGTCTCGATGGTGTGCATCCGGTCGGTCCACGCCTTGGGGGCGAACGCCACGAGGAGCGCGCACGCCACCACACCGGCCGCGATGGCGCGGAGGCGGTACTTGGAGCGCCAGGAAAGCAGCATGATGATGCCGAAGAGCGCCAGCAGATCCCCGCGCGAGTAGGAGAAGACCACCGAGACCGCGTTGAGCAGGAATAGAAGCAGGAGGCCGCGGCGGCGCCAGCGATGCTTCTCCTGCCGGATGAGATAGATGATGAGGGGCATGACCATCAGCTCGGCCAGGGCCAGCTCGTTGTTCCCCTCGATGAAGGACCCGGGAGGGCCGAAGACCATGTAGTTCCCTCTCGTGGCGATGGAGAAGATTCCGCCCTTCAAGCCGAAGAAAGCGATCGATCCCACGATCACGAGGATGAGGTGATTCAGGCGCGTCCGGTCCTGGGAGAGCATGCCGAGGACGATGGTCATCAACAAGATCTTGGCCAGCTGGTCCCAGTAGGCCCAGGCGAGCGGGCTGAGGGCGACGATCGTGGTGACCGTCGTATAGAGGAGCCACACCAAGATCAGGTAGGTCTCGGCGCGGGCGGGCCACTTGCCGAACTTCCGCGTGAGGATCATGCCCGCCATGGTCGCGAGCGCGAAGGCGAGCGCGACCGGGAAATTCGAGAGGCGATAGACGAAGCGGTGGGGATTCATGAGACCGACCCACACGTACGCCAGGATGCCGAAGTACGGGTTGAACAGGGCGACCGGGAGGCACGGGAGGATGACCGCCATCAGGAGAAAATCTCTCACAGGGCGCCCGCTCGCTCCCCGTGGGCCCGGTGCCAGAGCTCCAGCACCATCAGATTCCAGAGCACGGTCCCGCTGAACTGGGTCGTATCCGTGCGATGCTCCTCGATCAGGCGCTCCAGCGCGGGCTTCTGGAAGTAGCCGCGCGCGAGGCTCTGCGGCCCGAGCACGAGCTCCTGCATCATCGCGTTCAGCGTCGGATCCGTGCGGAGCCAGACGGCGATCGGAAGGCCGAATCCGTGCTTGGTCTTCGCTACGACCTCGGAGGGCAGAAGATCCCGGTAGGCACGCTTGAAGAACACCCGAAGCTTCCGCCCGCGCATCTTGAGCGACGCGGGGACGCGCGCCGCCGCCTCCGCGAGACCGGCATCCAGGAAGGGATACCGGACGGCCACGCGGGCGCGCTCGGTCATGCGGTTCACCTTGTACAGGTCGTTGTCCCCGATCGCAAGCTTGAGATCCAGGTAGAGCGCCCGGTCGAGGTCGGTCGCTCCCAGCGCGCGCGCGAAGTGGTGCTCCATGGCACGGTGGGGATCGTATCCGTTGACGCGCTGGAGAAACGCAGGCAGGACCATCGTTGGGAGCGGGATCACCTTGAAGAAGCTGTACGCCGTCATGCGCTGCACGGGCGCGAGCGACGCCTTCTGGATGTAGCTCCGCGCCCTCCGGAACAAGGGGTGCGGTACGGCCCGCGCCAGCGCGTTCACGCCCGGTCCCACCAGGGCGGTCCGCATCCAGCCCGGGACGCGATGGTAGTAGCCGAAGATCCGGTCGAAGGCGTACCGCTCGTTCCCGCCGAAGAGCTCGTCCCCACCGTCCCCCGCGTAGAGGCAATCCACGCCGTGCTCCCGGGCCAGCCTGGCGCAGAAGTAGGTGGGAATGGCGGAGGCGTTCCCGAACGGCTCGTCGAACTCCTCGAGGACGATGGGGATGGCCTCCAGCGTGTCCTGCGCCGTGACGAAGTACTCGTGGTGCTCCGCCCCGAACCGCTGCGCGGCGATGCGCGCGAAGCTCATCTCGTTGTAGCCGGCCTCGCCGAATCCGATCGAGAATGTCCGGATGGGCCGTCCGGCCGCCTGGGTGAGCACGCCCGAGACGGCGCTCGAATCCACGCCGCCGCTCAAGAAGGCGCCGACATGCTCGGCTCCCCCGTCCCGGTGGAGGCGGCGGGCGATGCCTTCGTGGAAGGCCTCCCGCACCTGCGCCGCCAGCGTCTCCTCGGAGTCGCGGCTGGGATGGCGGAAATCGATGTCCCAGTACGGCGCCACCGTGAATGCGGCGCGGGCGCAGGTGAGGACGTGCCCCGGCGGCAGCTTGTGGATCTCCCGGTAGATCGTCTCCGGGGTGGGCACGTAGGAGGAAGCGAGCACGTCCAGGATCGCCGGAGGGTGGATCGTCCGCGATCCGGGGACCGGAGCGTGGTCGAGCGCGCGCATGCGGGAGGCGAACGCGAAGCCTCGTCCATCTCCTCCATAGAGGAGCGGGTGGACGCGGAAGCGGTCCGTGGCGAGGAACAGCGACTCGTCCCGCGAGTCCCAGAGGGCGATCGCGAACTCCCCGCGCAGGTCGCGCAGGAACTCGATCCCGGAACGGAGGTACCGGTCGAGCAGGAGGTCCGGCACCTTGTCCCCGGAGGGCGTGCCGTCCTCGTCGAGGGTCCCGTGGAACGCGACGGCGAGGACGCGATCCCCCAGGCGGCGTTCGAGCAGGCCGCCCTGGAACCCGGCGAGGCGATGCACGCCGAGACCCACGGAGGACGAAAAGACCCGGGACTCGAACCGGTCCTTGTCCTCCGATCGGCCTCCCGACTGGAGCGCGAGGGTCATGGATGCGATCGGACCCGTAAGGCCCCCTTCGAGCCCGCGCATTCGAAGCCCGCAAATACCGCTCATCTAGACCCGTCTCGTCCCGGGGTCGACGTACGCCCGGTGCCATTCCTCGAGCACCAGGAGGCACCAGATCCACGCGCTGAAATCGCGCTGCCCCTGCGCGTGATAGGTGAGCACCTGCTCCACCACCCGCCGGTCGAAATAGCCCCGCCCGAGCGCCTTCGGGTCCAGGAGCCGCTCCTTGGCATGATCTTGTAGCGTGGAGCGGAACCAGGACTCGCCCGGGATCGCGAACCCCTGCTTCTTCTTCTCGAGGATCGCGGCCGGGAGATAGCGCTGCACGACACGCCGGAAAAGGTACTTCGAGACGCCGTCCTTGAGCTTCCAGGTGGACGGGAGCGTGGCCACGTAGCTCACGAGCACGTGGTCCAGGAGGGGGGCGCGCGATTCCAGGCTGTGCGCCATGGTCGTGCGGTCCACCTTGACCAGGATGTCGTCCGGCAGGTAGCGCGTGGTGTCCCGGTACTGGAGTCTGGAAACCCGGTCCAGGGAACGGAGCCGCGGCGGATCCTCCACCGCCACGCCCAAGCCCTCGCGCCGCCTCGCGCTCAGCTCCGCCCGCATCGCGGGCGAATAGATTCGCTCCCGTATGTAGGGATAGATCCCGATCCAGTCGGCTGAGGCATCGCGGTGGATGTTTCCGATCTCGTAGAGCCGATTCCTTCCCGGCCAGTCGAGCGGAAGGCTCGTGGCCACCGAGCCGATCACGCCGCGCCGGACCGTGTGCGGGATCCAGCCCCAGAGCTTGGGCTTGAGCGCCCTCTGGTATCGATTGTAGCCCGCGAAGAGCTCGTCCCCGCCGTCTCCGGAGAGCACCACCTTCACGTCCCGGGCCGCGAGCTTCGCCACGTACCAGCTGGGCACCGCCGAGGAATCGCCGAAGGGCTCGTCCAGGTGCCAGGCCAGATCGGGCAGGATCTCGATGGCGTCGGCGCGCACGGAGTATTCGTGGTGCCGCGTCCCGAACGCGCCGGCGACCGCGCGCGCGTCCTCGACCTCGGAGAATCCGGCCTCCTCGAAGCCGATCGTGTAGGTGCGCACGGGCTCGCTCTGGAGCTCCGCCATCATGCCCACCACCGCGCTCGAATCCAGCCCGCCGCTCAGGAACGCCCCGACCGGCACATCGCTCACGAGACGGCGGCGCACGGAGGCGCGGAAGAGCTCCTCCACGCGTTCCACCGCTTCTTCCTCGCGCACCGGAGTTCCGTTCGTCCCGAACGTGAGCTCCCAGTACGGGGCGGTGCTGAGCCGGTCCTTCTCGAACCAGAGGTAGTGTCCGGGCTGGAGCTTCGAGATGCCGCGGAAGACGCTCCTCGGCCCCGGAATGCAGGAGTGGGTCAGGTACGCATCGATCGCCTGGGGATCCACGTCGCGCTCGATCCTGGGATCGGCGAGGAGCGCCTTCATCTCCGACGCGAACGAAAGCCGTCCGGGGCGGTGGTGATAGAAGAAGGGCTTCTTCCCCAGGCGGTCCCGCGCTGCGAAGAGCGCCTGGCGATTCGCGTCCCAGAGGGCCACGGCGAACATGCCGTTCAGCTTCTCGAGGCAGCCCGGGCCCCACCGCTCGTACGCGCGCAGGATCACCTCGGTGTCGGAGCGCGTCCGGAAGACGACGCCCAGCGCCAGGAGCTCGTCCTTCACTTCCTGGAAGTTGTAGATCTCGCCGTTGTAGACGACGTGGAGGTGCCCCTCCGCGACGGTCATGGGCTGGTGGCCGTTGGGCGAGAGGTCGATGATCGCGAGGCGCCGGTGTCCCAGCCCGGCCGGGCCGAGGAGGGCCACGCCTTCGTCGTCCGGCCCGCGATGCCGGATGAGATCCGTCATCCGCTGGATCGCTTCCCGCGTCAGAGGGTTCTGATAGTCCACGATGCCCGCGATGCCGCACATCAGCGCTTTCCTCGGTTCATCAGGGCCCGGACGTGGCACTTCGTCCAGCGCACGGCCTGCTCCCCGCGGTACCGGACCAGGGCCGGAACGTGCTCGTTCGGAACGACCGTCAGGCGGTGGGTCTCCCGAACGGTGTCGGTCCAGCGATCCTTGTATTCCTCGCGTCCGCGCAGGAAATCGAACTCGCGCGCGCCCCGCTCCACCTGGTCCTCGATGCAGTGGGCCAGGAGCGTGTACCCCGGATGGTACTCCTCCCAGGCGGGGTCGGGGTCGAACGCCGTCTGATAAAAATACACCGTCTTCCCCCGCTGGAACACGTAGTCGCACGCCACCCCTTTGCCCTCGCGCTCCAGCTGATAGATGCGCATCGTGCCCTGCGTGCCGAGTGTGCTCGCGAGCTCGTGATGGAACGCGCGCACGGCGGGCGCGTGCAGGTTCCCGCTCAGGCCGCGCGCCGCCCAGCGCTTGGCGTGGAGCTCGAAAAGCCTCTCCAGCGCGGGACCCAGCGTGTCGGGCGAATCCGCCAGCGTGTAGGTGCACCCCACGCCCTCGACCGCCTTCTTCGCGCGCTTCAGCCGCGAGCGCTTGGACCGGCCGAGGGCCTGGAAGTATTCCTCGGACGTTGCCGCGAGCGCCAGGTAGGGGCACCACTGGTCCTTCACGATCTCGACGGCACAGCCATGGCCGCGGGCTTCCTCCCCCAGGCTCTGGAGGCACACGGCATCCTCGAGGAGATCGCTCAGTCGCGCCAGGTCCCAGCGGTCCCTGTCTTCTCGGATCGCGCGAAGCACCGCCACGGCGACCTCCCGCTCCCTCCCGGGCTTGGCCAGGAGGTCGAGGTAGTCCGAGCTCACGAGCCTCGTGCCCAGGAACTTGAGCACGCGCATGGGCCAGGCGCCCCCCTCGCGCTCGATGAAGAAGGGCGCGATGCCCGCCACGCCGCCTTCCGGGTCGCGGACCACGAGCACGTTCAGCGTGTGCCCCTGCCCGAAGTGGGTCCACCAGGCATGGAGCCACTCCCACGTCAGGAAGACGTTCGGCCGGACGGATGCGTCCACCAGTCGGTTCCAGTCCTCGCGGAGCGCCGCGAGCGCTCCGGCATCCCGGAGGGTCTCGACCGTGAGCCCGCTCATCCGAGCACCCGCGCGTTCACCCGCTCCGCCACGAACTCGATGTGCTTCTTCCGCAGCCCCTGGTGGATCGGGACCTCCAGCACGTGGCGGCGCAGGTAGTCCACGTCGGGAAAGCGCTCGGCCGGAACGCCGGGACGCCAGCGCAGCCAGAAATTCACGTTGCCCACGCTGTCGCGCAGGAGCTCCTCGTGCACCCGGGTCTTGTCCTCGACCAGGATGGGATAGGAGAGCGGACAGACGTGCGACGGAAGCTCCGGATAGAGCGGACGGATCCGGGGATCGAGGAGCGACTTCATGTGGAGGAAGTTCTCCCGGCGGATCCGGACGACTTCCTCGGGCTTCGTGCGCGCGAGCAGGTAGCGCGCGATGTTCGACATGCCGAGCGGCAGCACGCGCGTGTCGAGCTCGTTCGTATCGATGGGCACCACGTCGAGGTTCATGGTTCGCTTCGTCGCGCGGCCCATCTCGCGGCCCAGCGAGACGAGCGGCGGGCCGACGCCCTCGATCCGGAGCGCTACGTAGTCGAGCAGGAGGTGGATGACGTAGCTCAAGGAGGACATCCGGTCGATCCGCGGCGGCCGCTCCGGGACTTTGAGATCGGAGCGGTTCAGGGCCAGCGTGCCGCCGTGCGGCATGGGCAGCGACTTGTAGAGGCAAAAGACACCGATGTCCCCGAAGCTCCCGAGCGGGCCCTCGGGGATCGCGCTGAAGAGCGAGAGGGCGCAGTCCTCGATCAGGGCGAGGCCGTGCTCCCGCGCGAAGGCGCGGATCTCGAGGATCGGCTGCGGGAATCCAAAGTAGTGGATCACGTAGACGGCCTTCGTCCTGGGCGTGAGCGAGCGCTTCAGATCCTCGAGGTCGAGCCGCGCGGCCCGGTCGATCCCGTACCAGACCGGCACGAGCCCCCGTGCCTGGACCACGTCCAGATCCACGCCGTGATGGTAGGCGGGAAACAGGATCTCGTTCCCAGCCTCGAGGCCGAGTGCTTCGATGCCGTGCCAGATGGCGTTCCGCGCCAGGTAGTAGTGGCGGCGCCGGTGCGCGGAGAAGGGATACGTGGATTGAAGGTCGCGGGGTAGTGTGAGGAGCTCCCAAGGTGAGAGCGGCTGGAAGAACGGGATGTGATACCGCCCCATCAGCTCCTCCCCGCCGCGCGCTTCAGCCGCGGTCCCCACGAGAACTTGAGCGCGTGGTGGAGCCGTGCGGGCACGCTTCCGGCGTAGACGTAGGCCCAGGTGAAGGGGCGTCCCGTGTCGGTCCAGTCGCTCTTCGCTTCGTCCATGACGCCCAGAAAGTCGTACTCCCGGAGCGCTTCCTGGAACGCGCGCTCCAGCACGCTCCGTTTCAGGACCTGTCCCGGCGAATAGGGATGAAGCTCCGGACGGTAGCCGATCTTCAGGCAGTAGAGCACTCCTTTGTACTGCACGTTGTACTCGAACGCGACGCGCTTTCCGTCCAGCTTGAGAAACCAAAGCCTGAGCCATCCTCGCTCGGCGGCCCGCTCGCCCCACGCGGCGTAGAAACGGCGGAGCGTGGCATCGGTCGCGATGGCGCTGCCCGCGTCCCCCTTCCAGCTCGCCTCTTCGATCGCGAGCGCGTCCTCGAGTGCCGCGGAGCAGGCGCTCGGATCGCTCACCACCTCGGGCTCGAGCCGGCCCAGCTTTTCGAGACGCTTCGTGCGGTTTCTGAGATTCGACCGGAACTTGGGCTTGAGGGACTCGAAGTAGCGCTCCCAGGTTCCCTCGAGCGTGAGATACGGCGACACGCCGCCGTGCCAGACGCCCACCGCATGGCCGTCCTGCCGCGCCACGCTCATCAGCTCCTGGTCGGCGGGATAGCCCACCGGGCATCGCTCGAGCTCGAGCAGGTGCCACGCGCGGCGGCGGCGCTTCAGGGCCTCCCAGACCGCGCGGACGCTCCCTTCCTCTCCACGCGCGAGCAGGATCTGGTAGCGGTAGCTGTGCGCGTTCGTGAGCGAATGGAGCTTCGGCAAGGGCGCGGGAAACCAGCGCTCGCGCGCCTCCATCAGGGGCATGGCGAGCACCAGCTTCCCCGCCCTCCTGGCGGTGAGGATGGCCACGCGCCGGTCCGCCCCGAAATGTTCCCACCAGAGCCGGAACCAGTCGTGGGTCAGGAACGGGAGGTCGCAGTACGATTCGTCGAGGAGCGCTTCCCACTCCGACTCGAGCCCGAGGAACGCGTCGGGCTTCGAGATCTCCGAGACCTCGTAGGCTTCGGTCAACGGCGCCGCTCCACGACTTCGTTCAGGAGCTTCTCCAGGGCTTGGCCATGATCCTGCCAGCGGTGATGCCGCTCCACGAATCTCCGACCCCGGAGGCCCATCGCGGCGCGCTGGCCGGGATCGCGCAGGAGATCGGAGACGGCCCGGGCGAAGGAGGCGGGATCTTCGGCACGGCGGATCCCGTCGTCGGGAGTGGCCGCGATGCCCTGAAACGCGAGCGGGGTCCCCACCACCGGCACCTCCATGGCCATCGCCTCGAGGACCTTGTTCTGGAGGCCGCGCGCGATCCGGAACGGGGCGACCGACACGGCGGCGTCCACGAGGTAGGGCCTCACGTCCGCCACGCCGCCCACGACCTGGACCCCCGGCCGCCGGCCCAGCGAAAGGATACGACGCGTGGGGTTCCGGCCCACGATCCGGAGCATCGCGTCCGGATGATCCTTCCGGAGCAAAGGCAGGATCTCCTCCACGAACCAGACCACCGCGTCGACGTTCGGGAAATAATCCATCATGCCCACGAAGACGAGGTTGGGAGCCGCTCCGCGGTCACCCGAACGGCGGCGGTAGTACTCCAGATCCACGCCGTTGGGGATGGCCCGAGCGCGGACGCCGCCCGCGCTCGTTCGGAAGAGATCCGCTTCGTTCTCCGCCACGAAGACGGACTCCTCGTGCCTGCGGGCCAGCGCGCGCTCGTACTGCCCCAGGCGGGCTGCCTCGGCGCGATAGAGCCAGGACAGCGGCCATCGGCTGCGTTCGGCGTAGTCCCGCCATTTCTCGGAATCCACGTCCACGAAATCCACGATCGTGGGAAAGGGTGCCTCGGGTGAAACGTACTGCCCCATTTGGGAGGAGAATACGATCGCCACGTCGATCGGCTCGGATTCCAGCCGGCGGGCGACGCGGCGCTCGAGCTCGGGCACGCGGAACGCGGCGACCGAGAGCGAGCCTCCTCCGAGGAGCGCACCCGCCGCGCGAAGCTTGGGGGCGAGCCCTCCCCGCCACGCGGTGTCCAGCGACGCGCAGAGCGGCGTGAGGTGTGCTACGTGCGCGCGGTCCTCCTCGGCGTCGATCAGGCACGCGACGTGGAGGCGGTGGCGCTTCGCCAGATACTGGATCTGATGGAAGGCCCGGATCTTGTCCCCCTTGTTGGGCGGGTACGGGATCCGGTGGCAGAGATAGAGGATGTTCACGGGAAGAATCGGGAGAGCTTGGGGCCGAGCCATCGCGTGAGGGGGAGCGGCGTGCGCTGCCAGGTCCAGATCACGGCGGCGAACTTGGGATTGCTCGGGCTCAGGTTCGGTATCTCGCGCTGTGTGATGAGACGGTACTGGTACGGCACGTGGGTCGGGACGATGCCCCAGAGCTGCTTGAAGCGAAACGTCCCGCTGCCCTTCTTGCTCCGGCCGAAGTCGATGACCTTGAAACCGTGCTCGACTCCGTGGCACATGATGCTCCAGTACATGAACTCATTGGTGTGAAGGCGCGTCCCGTCGTGGGTCGAGGCGGCGTAGTACGGCATGATCTGATCGCGGTGGAAGAGCGTGAAGCTGGCCGAGGTCAGCCGGCCCTCGTGATCCACGGCGAAGATCCGTCCCCGGTCTCCATAATGCTCCAGCAACAGCTCGAAGAGACGGCGCGGGAAGGCCGGCGAGCCCAGAGTCCTCATGTTCCGCGTGTAGATCTCGTAGAAGGCCGTGAGGAGCTCGCCGCCGCCGATGCGGCACGAAAGCCCCTTCTTGATCGCGACCCGGATCGCCCGCCTCCGCTCGGAGGGAAGCGACTGGAGATCCGCCTCGTGATCCGGGAGGATCTCCCGCCGGAATGTGAAATAGAGATCCTTCGTGGGCAAGGAAGGCAGGGCGCGCTCCTGGCGAAGCTCCACGTACTGGGCGCCGGTCTTCTGTCCGAAGGCCGCGGCGTCCTCGAGGAGCGCCTGCGCCGCTTCCTCGTCGTCGGCGCACACGCCCCCGTACACGCCGAGCGGGGTGGAGATCAGAGAGAAACCCAGGGGGAGCGAGGGCACGCGGTAGAGCGGGAGCACGCCGCACACCCGGTCGCCCCGCCACGCGATCCGATGGCAAGGCCGGTAGCTCGGGAAGGTGCGCTCGAGAACGCGCTGCCAGGTC
>Ga0137409_10007149_pt1 | contig 11491 bp, 10 predicted proteins | sample CZODoug1_16funga_FD_122059 | JGI IMG/M metagenome (GOLD analysis project Ga0137409, IMG submission 122059) | Vadose zone soil fungal communities from Angelo Coast Range Reserve, California, USA - CZODoug1_16fungal (Hybrid Assembly) | ecosystem: Environmental > Terrestrial > Soil > Vadose zone... | reverse complement strand
CGCTTGAGAATCGCGTCCTGCTCCGCCGGCGCCGAGCCGACCGGTTGCGCACCGATGTCCTGCAGGCGCTTCGCCGTCTCCGGGTGGCGCACCGCCGCCGCGGTCTCCTTTTGCAGCCGCGCGATCACGTCGCGCGGCGTCTTCGCCGGCACGAACAGGCCGTTCCAGCCGTCAGCCTCGAGGTAATCGAAGCCGAGCTCGCGCGTCGTCGCCACGTCCGGCAGATCGGCGATACGGCGCGACGCATTGGTCGCGAGCGCCTTGATCTTGCCGGCCTTGATGTCGGCGAGCGACGAGGAAAGCTGGTCGCCGCCGACGTTGATGCGGCCGGCGATGAGCTCCTGCTTGAGCGGCGCCGCGCCCTTATACGGGATGTGCGTCATCTCGACACCCGAGCGCATGCGGACCGCTTCCATCATGACGTGCATGAACGACCCGGGACCAGTGGAGCCGTAGGTGTAATGCAGCTTCTTGTCCTTCAGCATCTCCACCAGTTCCTTCAGGTCCTTCGCCGGCACGCTCGGATGCGCGGTGATCACCAGCGGCACGTACACCGCGATCGACACGCCCGCGAAATCCTTGTCGATGTCGTAGCTCGCCCGGTTGGCGAACGCCGCCGCCACCGACGCCATCGGGAAGGTGACGTTGTGCATCAGCATCGTGTAGCCGTCGGGCGCCGCTTTCGCGACAGTGGCGGCGCCGATGGTGCCGCCGGCGCCGCCCTGGTTCTCGACCAGCACCGCCTGCCCCATCGACTCCTGCATGCGCTGCGCCACCAGGCGCGCGACGATGTCGGTCGTGCCGCCCGCGGGGAACGGCACGATGATGCGGATCGGCTTCGACGGGAAGGACTGCGCCGACGCGGCCGTTGCGCAGAGCAGCAACGCGGCCAGCAGACTCTTCAACCTGAACATGTTCAGAGTCTACTTCAGTTCGCTTTGATGTCAGCTTTTTTGATCAGCTCGGCGTTCTCCGCCAGTTCCTTGCTGATCATCGCCTCGAACTCCTTCACCGACATCGGCAGCGGATCACAGCCAAGCTTCCTGATCTGCGCGCTCACCTCGGGCGACTCGACCAGCGCGGTGATGTCCTTGTGCAGCTTCTCGACGATCGCACGCGGCGTCTTCGAGGCCACCAACGCGCCGACCCAGAAGTTATAGCTCGCGTTCTGGAAGCCGTGCTCCTCGAGCGTCGGAATCTCGGGCATCAGCGCGCTGCGCTTGGGCGCGCTCGTGGCGAGGGCGTCGACCTTGCCGCCTTCGACCATCTTCTTCGCCTGGAAGACGAGGGCGAAGTAGCAGTCGGCGCGGCCGGCGATCACTTCGGTGAGCGCCTCGCCGACGCCCTTGGTATGCACGTTCAGCACCTGCTCGATCCCGGCGGAGAAGCGGAAACGCTCGAACGCCATGTGCGTCGCGCTGCCGATGCCGGCGTCGGCGCAGACGAACTTGCCGGGAGCGGCCTTTGCCGCGCCGACGAACTCCTTGATGGTCTTGTACTTCCCGGGCTGTGTGACCAGCACCGTCGGGATGGTGGCGACGGTCGCCACCGCCTGCATGTCCTTGGGGTTGAGCACGTCCGGGCTGAGCAGCGTAGAGACCGTGAACGCCGAGGCATACATCATGATCAGGTGGCCGTCGGGCTCCGACTGAGCGACGTACTTCGCGCCGACCAGGCCGCCGGCGCCGAGGCGGTTCTCGACGATCACCGGATGGCCCCACTGGCCCTGCAGCTTGTCCGCCAGGATGCGCGCCATCGTGTCGGAGGCGCTGCCCGGCGAAACGCCGGAGACGAAGCGCACCGTCTTGGTCGGGAATTGCTGCGCGCAAACGACTCCCGAGAAGAGAACTGCCAAAAGAAGCCCGAACCGTTTCATCTCCATCCTCCTGTTTTATGACTTCGTCATTCCGAACTGCGCCGCGAGCCAGTCCGCGGACTGGCTGCGGTAGCGGTAGGGACGATTATTGGCATTGTGCCCTCCGTCCTCCACCATCAAAAGCTCTACGGGTCCTGAAACGCTCTTCGCCAGGCGTTCCGCGTGCGACGCCGGCACCAGGCGGTCCTGCCGGCCGGCGACGATGAAGATCGGACAGGTGATCTTCGGCGCGGCCTCGACCATGGTCAGGGCCCGGGTCTTTTCCTTCGCCTCGGCCTGGGTCTTCGAATGGCTGCGCGCCGTGAAGGTCTCGCGCGTCAGGTCCGGCAGGTCGTCCCAGATCTTCTCCCATTCGAACGGACCGGAGAGCGCGATACAGGCCTTGATTCGCTTCTCGTAGGCCGCCGCGCGAGGGGCGTAGTAGCCCCCGAGGCTCACGCCCCAGATAGCAATCTCTCTTGATAAATCTTTTCTTGTTGCGATCCAGTCGCAGACTGCCTTGGCGGCGCGCTCGTAGTCGCCGCAGATCGGGATGTCGTACTCGGCCTCGCCCTGCCCCGGCCCGTCGATCGCCAGCACGGTGAAGCCGCGCGCGAGGAAAGGCTCCTCGTAGGCGTGGATCTCCTCTTTGGTCGAGTCCAGGCCGGGCGCCATGATCAGCACCGGCCCGCCCTTGCCGCGGAGAACGCCCTTGATCGTTTTGCCTTCGAAAGGAATCTCGACCCGCTCGCCGGGCGGCCGCGCCAGCGCAATGCCGTCCTGGTAGAACTGCACCGCCTTCATGTGCGCGGCGTGCATCTGCTTCGCGTCCTGGACGAAGACGAACTTGGCGAAGTGGAAGTAGATCGCGGCGCGGATGAAATGCTCGCTGGCGGTGAGCTTGTGGCCTTCCTGGAATGCGGTCTGCCCGAGCTTGCCGTGCATCTCGGCGCGCCTGGACCATGCCTCGCACCAGTCCTCCCAGCGCTCGAGCGAGCCGGTCACCTCTTCGAAATCGGCGAGCAGCACGCCGTTCGAGACGAAGCGCGGCGCCCAATGCGAGATCGCCGATTGAACCTTTGCGTCCTTGGCCATCAGACTTTCTTCAGCGCTTTGAGGATCCGTTCGGGCGTGAACGGCATGGCAGTGACCCGTGCGTTGAGGGGCAGCAGCGCGTCGTTGACGGCGTTCATGATCGCGCCCGGCGCACCGGCGGTGCCGGCCTCGCCCACGCCTTTCGCGCCGAGCTGCGACTGCTTGGTCGGGGTCTCGACGTGCGCGCAGACGATGTCGGGCATCTCGCCGCTCATCGGCACCAGGTAGTCGGCCATGTTGCCGTTGAGGAGCTGCCCGTCGGGCCCGTAGATGCATTCCTCGTATAACGCAGCGCCGATCCCCTGGACGACACCGCCGCGGATCTGTTCGTCGACGAGCATCGGGTTGATCACCGTGCCCGAGTCCTCGACGCACCAGTGCTTGAGCAGCTTGACGAAGCCGGTGTCGGGGTCGACTTCCACCAGGGACCCCTGGATGCCGTTGGTAAAGGTGAAGCCGTACTGGCGCGGCGTGTAGTGGCGCGTGACGGTCAGCTCGGCCTGGAAATCGATCGGCAGCGTGTCCGGCCGGAAGTAGGCGACGCGGCCGAGCTCGGCGAGCGGCATCTTGGATTCGAGGGTCAGCTTGTTGACCACCTCGTTGTTCAGAATATCAATTTCATTTTTCTCGAGATTCAAAATCCTGGAAGCGACGTCGAGCATATTCGCGCGCAACGCCCTGCCGGCCTGGAGAACCGCTTCGCCGCCGATGCCCGCGCCGCGCGAAGCCCAGGTGCCGCCGCCGTACGGCGTCACGCCGGTGTCGCCGGTGATGACCTTGATCTTGTCCAGAGTCACGCCGACCGCGCTTGCGGCGATCTGGGCAAAGATCGCTTCGGTCCCCTGCCCCTGCTCGGTGACGCTGCACATCACCGTCACCATGCCGGTCGGCTCGAGGCGGAGCGTCGCGCCGTCCTGCGCCGAGATGCGCGCGCCGCCGACGCCGTAGAACGCCGGCGAGGGATTGGTCACCTCGATCATCGCCGCCAGGCCGATGCCACGATAGACGCCTTTGGCCCTGAGGGATTTCTGCTCTTCCCTCAATCCCTGGTAGTCCATTTTTTTCAGAAGCAAATCCAGGGTCTGGTGATGCGAGAGCTTCTCGAACTTGATCCCCGACGGGAAGGTGTACGGATACGCGTCGTCGGCGATGAGATTCACGCGCCGGAATTCGGCGGGATCCATGCCGATCTTCTGCGCCGCGAGGTCGACGATGCCCTCGGTGAGCGCGACCGCGATCGGATGGCCGACCGCGCGGTACTGGCAGGTGACGTTCTTGTTGGTGAAGACGCAGTGCATCTTCGCCCGGTATTTCTGGTGCTTGTACGGCCCGCCGGTGAGGTTCACCACCTGGTTGCCCTCGATGCCGCTGGTGCGCGGGTAGACCGAGTACGGGCCGATCGCGGTCAGGTCGTCGAGGTCGAACGCAAGTATTTCTCCTGATTTTTTTACAGCTATTTTTATTCTTACCCTGTGCTCCCGACAATGAATGTCGGAGAGGAACGATTCCAGCCGGTCGGCGACGAATTTCACCGGCCGGCGCATGATCACCGAGATCGCCGCGGTCGCCATCTCGTCGGCGTAGACGTGCACCTTGATGCCGAACGAGCCGCCGACGTCCTTGGCGATCACGCGCACGTTCGCCTCGGGGATGTCGAGGTGGCGCGAGAAGATGTCCTGCATCATGTGCGGCGCCTGCGTCGCGTGATACACGGTCAGCGAATGCTCGGCGGCGTTGTAGTCGGCGAGGATCGCGCGGCCCTCGAGGCAGACGCCGGTGTGACGCCCGAAATGGAACGTATCCTCGACCACCGCGTCGGCCTGCGCGAACGCTTCGTCGACGCCGCCGGTGTCGTGCTCGCGCTTGAAGCAGACGTTGTCGGTGAATTCCTCGTGGATCACGTAGTCGCCGCGCAGCGAGGCTTCCATGTCGACCACGACCGGCAGCTCATACCAGTCAGCTTCGATAAGCGCGACCGCATCCTCGGCCTGCGAGCGCGACTCGGCGACCACCGCCGCGACCGCCTCGCCCTGCCAGCAGGCGCGGCCGATGGCGATCGTGTACTGCGGCGGCGACTTGATGCCCTTCAGGTGCGCGAGCACCGCCACCCAGGGCTTGCAGTACTCCGCCACCTTCGGGCCGTCGAAGACCGCCAGCACGCCGGGCGACTTGATCGCATTGGAGAAATCCAGCTTCCGGATGCGGGCATGCGCATACGGACTTCTGAAGAACGCCACATGCGCGAGGCGCGGGAAGCGCAGGTCGTCGATGAACGTGCCCCGCCCCTGCAGCAGCCGCTGCGTGTTCGGGCGCGGCACGCTCTGGCCGATGTAGCCCTTGTCGAGCTGTGTGCCCGGCGCGTGGAGGGGAAGCTCGGCCTTCACTTGCCGATCACCGATTCGATCGCGTCGACGATCGCCTGGTAGCCCGTGCAGCGGCAGTAGTTGCCGGAGATGTGGACCCTGATTTCTTCCCGGGAGAACGTCTTTTTCTGCCGGACCAGCTCTTGTGCGGCCATCAGCATCGCCGGCGTGCAGAACCCGCACTGGAAAGCGTTGTGCTCGTGAAATCCTTTTTGCAAGCGAGATAGCTCTTGTGAGTCAGAGAGCCCTTCAATGGTGTCCACGGTACAGCCGTCGGCCTGCACCGCGAGCATCAGGCAGCCGCGCACGATCTCGCCGTTGACGCGCACCGTGCAGGCGCCGCACACGCCGTGCTCGCAACCGATGTGCGAACCGGTCAGCCCCAGCTCATCCCGCAGAAAGTCGACGAGGTGCATGCGCGGCGCAATGCGCCGCGTCACCTTGGTGCCGTTGACCGTCAGTGTGGCTTCGAGAGCGTGTTCCATGCGCGCGAGAGAAGGACGCCGGCGAGGTGCAGCTTGGTCGCCGAGGTGTTGTAGAGATCGGCCGCGGGAGAAAGGTCCTGCCTGAGAAGCTTCATCGCCTCCTCGAGGGATTTCGCACCCGCGGCGTGCTTGGCCAGGACCGGCTTCGAATCCACGGAGAAGAAGGCGATCCGCTTCCCCGAACCGTCGGCGACTCCGGCGAGGCCGACGATGGCGTAGTCGCCGTGGCGGCGCGTCAGCTCGAGGAACGCCGAGCGCTCGACTTTGCGGAATTCAGCGGCGACCAGGATCTCGCCGGGCCGGATGTCGGTCTCGAACAATCCCTTGAAGAACGTCGCCGCGGAAACGCGGCGCTCGGCCTTGCGGCTCTGAAGAATCATGGTGGCGTTCAATGCCAGCGCGCAGGCCGGGTATTCGGCGGCCGGATCGGCGAGCGCCAGGCTGCCGCCGAGCGTGCCGCGGTTGCGGATCGCCGGATGGGCGATGTGCGGCGCCGCGGCGGCGAGGAGCGGCACGTGGAACTGCACGTCGAGCGAGCGCTCGATCTCGGCGTGCGTCACGAGCGCGCCGATGCGCAGGCCGCCGGGCTGCGGCGAGATGTCGCGCAGCCGCGAGAGGCCGCCGATGTCGACCAGCAGCTGCGGCGCGGAGAGCCGCATGTTGAGCGCGGGGATCAGGCTCTGGCCGCCGGCGAGGATGCGAGCGCCGGGGCGCTCGAGCAGCGGGAACGCCTCCTCGAGCGACCGAGGTTTTGCATAGGCGAACGACGGCGCCTTCAATTGCAGTTCCTCCTCTCTTGACCGATTATAGGGACTCCATGCGAAAACTTGTCCCGCTATTCCTCCTCGCACTGTCGCTGCAGGCCGCCGCGCAGTATCCCAACCAGCCGATCCGCATGATCGCGCCCTTCCCGCCCGGCGGCAGCGTCGACATCATGGCGCGCCTGATCGGCGATCCGCTCGCCCAGCAGCTCGGCGGCCGCATCATCGTCGAGAACCGCAGCGGCGCCTCCGGCAACCTCGGCATGGAAGCGGCGATGCGTGCCGCGCCCGACGGCTACACCCTCGTCCTCAACACCATTCCGCTGGTCACCAACCAGAGCCTGCTCAAGAACCTCACCTGGGACCCGATCAAGGATTTCGTCCACATCGGCATGGTGGCCACCGCACCGCACGCCCTGGTCGTGCCGAAGCGGAATCCCGCGAATAGCGTTCAGGAGCTGCTTGCCGCGGCGCGCGCCAACCCCGGCAAGATGAACTACGCCTCGGCGGGTATCGGCACCACCTTCCACTTCTGCGCCGAGATGTTCAAGGACGAGACCGGCACCAACATCATCCACGTTCCGTACAAGGGCGGCGGGCCGGCGCTGGTCGACACGCTCTCCGGCGTGGTCGACATGAGCTTCCCGACGCTCTCGGCGGTGCTGCCGCACGTGAAGGCGGGCAACCTCAAGGCCCTTGCGGTGACGAGCTCGACGCGCTCGAAGCTCCTCCCCGACGTGCCGACCATGCAGGAAGCGGGCGTCAAGGGATTCGAATTCACCCAGTGGCTCGCGATCCTCGCGCCCGCCGGCACGCCGGCGCCTATCGTCGTGCGCCTGAACAGCGCGCTCAACACCGCGCTCGGCTCGAAGGACGTGGCGGAGAAATTCCAGCAGCAGGGCTTCGAGCCCTTCATCACCTCGCCCGAGGACGCGCGCAAGTTCCTCGCCAACGAGGTGCAGCGCTACGCTCGCCTCATCAAGGCGCGCGGGATAACCGCAGAATAATTCGGGGTCAGGGTAGCAATTGCGCAGCGCCGACCTCTACATCGCCGGCGTCGTCATCCTAGTGCTCGGCCTCACCAGCGCCAGCGTGATCTACGCGACCGCCGAGGAATCGGCCGAAAACGCCACCCTGCAAGAGATGGCGCTCTCGAAACAGTACGTGCGCCAGCTGCAGCGCTTCGGCGGGAAGGCTTCCGTGCTCTTCGATGATCTGCAGCGCTGGTTCGATGGCCTGTGGCACGGCAGGTCGCTAGCGGGGACGGTCGCTGCCATCACCGTTTTCGCCGCCTTCGTGATCTTTCTCGTCGCCCGCGCTCAAGGCCGGCGCGAAAAGTTGCGACCCTGACCGCTATTGCGGCCATTTCCTGATGCCAATCTGTGTCCCGCCTCGAGGCGAAGGCGTGAAATTGACCTCATAGGAATGCGTCTCGCCGTTGCAGCTCAGTACGTCCCATTTCTCCTGCGATTTCGTTCCGTCGAATGGCTTCGTCACCGTGGTCCCTGACACCGTCAGCTTGAGGGTCGAGCAGCGGTAGGCGAGCTCGAGCTGCTTGAGGATGTCGGCCGTTGATGCCTTCAGCGCCGGATCTGCTTTTGTTTCTCCCGGCACCTCCACCGCTGCACAGCCAAGCAGCGATGCCCCCAGCAACAAGACGAACAGCCCGTGCATGGAACGCCGCATATACCCCCCCGAATGGTGGCGGTCGCTAGTATCTCGCGTTGCCCGGCGTGCGCGGGAACGGGATCACGTCGCGCACGTTGGAGAGCCCGGTGACGTAGGCGATGGTGCGCTCGAAGCCCAGGCCGAAGCCGGCGTGCGGCACGCTGCCGTAGCGGCGCAGGTCCCGGTACCACTCGTAGCTTTCCCTCTTGATCTTCAACTCGTCCATCCGGGAGTCGAGGACGTCCAGGCGTTCCTCCCGCTGCGAGCCGCCGATGATCTCGCCGATGCCCGGCGCGAGCACGTCCATCGCCGCGACGGTCTTGCCGTCGTCGTTGACGCGCATGTAGAACGCCTTGATGTCCTTCGGGTAGTTCATGACGATCACCGGCTTCTTCGCGTGCTTCTCGGTGAGCCAGCGCTCGTGCTCGGATTGCAGGTCCATGCCCCAATTCACCGGGAACTCGAATTTCTCCTTCGAGCGCTCGAGCGTGGCGATGGCCTCGCCATAGTCCATGCGCACGAACTCGGACTCGACGATGCCCTGCAGCTTGGCGACGATGCCCTTTTCGATTCTTTCATCGAAAAAAGCCATGTCTTCCGGCCTCTCTTTCAAAAGAGAAGAAAAAACACTTTTGAGAAGCGATTCCGCCAGGTCCGCGTCATCGGAGAGGTCCGCAAAGGCAATCTCAGGCTCGATCATCCAGAACTCCGCCAGGTGGCGACTCGTGTTCGAGTTCTCGGCGCGGAAGGTCGGGCCGAAGGTGTAGACCTTGGAGAGCGCCAGGCAGTAGGCCTCGACATTGAGCTGCCCGGAAACCGTGAGGAAGGTCTCGCGGCCGAAGAAATGCTCCTTCTCCAGGGTGGAGACGCGGAACAGCGCCCCCGCCCCTTCGGCGTCGGCCGAGGTGATGATCGGCGTCGCGACCCAGACGAAGCCCTGCTCGTCGAAGAAACGGTGGATCGCCTTCGCCACCGTGTGCCGCACCCGCGTCGCCGCGGAGATCACGTTGGTGCGCGGCCGCAGGTGGGCGACCTCGCGCAGGAACTCCATCGTGTGGGGCTTGGGCTGGATCGGATAGTGGTCCGGATCGTCGACCCAGCCGACCACCTTCACCGCGGTCGCCTGCATTTCGAACGGCTGCCCCTTGGCCGGCGACGGGACGATGCTGCCGCTTGCCTCCACAGCGCAACCCGCCGTCAGGCGCTGCACTTTCGGGTAATTTTGAATAGAACTTGAAACAACAACTTGCACGGGATGGAACGACGAGCCATCCGAAACGTGCACGAAGGAGATGCCGGCCTTGGAATCACGCCGCGTGCGCACCCAGCCTTTGACGGTGACGGAAGCTTCCTTCGGTGCGCGCCCGGCAAGAATGTCGCGGACGCTGAGTGAATCGGGCATGCGCCCGACTATACAAAAAAAGCGAGCGTTGCAGCGCAGCCGCTTTTTTCGCTTCACAAAAAAAGCGGCCACCCGAAGGTGGCCGTTTAAGTAAGAAACCGTTCTCAGGGAGGAGGAGAAGAACGGTTCTAGGGGGACTTCGTATTCTCCGGATCGCAGCGCCGTTGTCTGTCGCCAGGGTCGAGCGCGTGGCGTCGACTCGCCATGACAGGGAAGGCCTTTCGTCTACAGCGACTGCCGTCGAATGCCACTACTTCCAGAGACTTAGAGGGTGAAGCGGAACGCGTTCAGCAGCGCGCCGGGAAGGCGCTCGCTGCCGCGCGAGCGCTCGCCGTAGGTGGAAGGGTCGGGCAGAAGCTCACGCTCGCGCGTCAGCTCCGCCAGGTTCTCGCCGAGCACGCGGTAAATCGAATCGTCGAAGCGCATCGCCGCCACCGGCGCGGCGATCTTGCCCCGCTCGACCCAGAAGGTGGCGAAGCGCGTCATGCCGGTGATGCGGCCGGCGGGCCGGTCGGAGAAGTTCAGGTACCAGAGGTTGGAGACGTACAGGCCGGTGTCGAGCGCCGCGAGGATGTCCTTCTCCTCCAGCGTGCCCGCCGCCATGTCGAGCGACGCGGTCATCTCGCCGCCGACCGCGCCGTTGGTCTGCAGGCCGTACTCCTTCGCCGAGCGCGGCGAGACCAGCGCGTCGCGCAGCACGCCCTTCTCGATCAGCACCACCTCGTCGGGCTTGAGAAAGCCGTGGCCCTGGAAGCCCGGCGCGATGCCGCCAGCGGTGTTCTCGCGCAGCGTCGCTTTCGGCGAGAGGCGCGCGCCCTCCTGCATACGCAGCAACGGGCTCTGCCGCGTCTTCTGCGCCCGCGCCGAGAAGCCGCCCCAGTTGAGGAGACCGGTGATCTCGCTCAGCGCCCGCGGCGCGAGGTAGGCGCGGTACTCGCCCGGCGGAATGATTTTCTTCTGTCCTTCCAGCAGCAAGAACTCTTTTTCGGAACCCTCGACTTTGCGCCGAAAAGAATCCGCGTCCCATTCGAAGCCGGCATAGCCCGACTTCACCGCCCGGTCGCCCTCGCCGTGCAGGCTGAAGTCGAAGTTGAAGCTGTCGACCTCGTGCCAGTTCTTCTGGCCGAGCGAGTTGGCGAAGCCGCGCATCTGCGCGCCGCCGGCGTAGATGCCGACGAAATCCAGCTTTCCGGCTTTTTCAAAGACAGCGTCGACGATGTCCTGGGACGCGAGCAACGCGCCGCGCTTCACGCTCTCGCTCGAGCGCGGCTCTTCGTTGATGAGCAGCCACGGATCCTCGGGCAGCCCGTCGAGCGAATCGCGCAGCGCGCGCAGCACATCCTCGTGGTCCTTGCCTTCGAGCGGCACGGTGGCGGTCGCCTGGCGGCGGTCCCGGACCAGCCTCAGGTCGAGGTAGCCCTGCTCCACCGTCCCCGCCTGCCGGACACGGCCGTGGTTGAAGCGCACGAAATCCGAGCGCTCGGCAGAGAGATTGCAGAGCAGCGTTTCGTTCGCGCGCAGGCCGCGCGCGAGCCGGCCGCTCAGCTCGAAGAACCGGTCCTTCACGACAGGGATGTTAGCGCCGGAGCTCGGCGCGTTCGCCCAGGGGGAGCCCGTGAGGCTGGTTGTAGAGCGGCAGGCGGCCCCAGTCCGCGTAGTAGGAGCGCAGCTCTTCGGCGGCGCGCGTCTTCGGGGTCCTGGTCAGCTCGAAAGTGAAGTCCGAGGCGAGCATGTCGTCCGCCATCGCCATCCTCAGGGCGTACAGCAGCTCGTTCCTCAGGTTGGTGCGGGGCGCCGTGCGCCCGACGTAGACGAGATCCTGCTCCTGGTAGAGGCAGAATATGCCCGCTTCCTCAGGAACC
>Ga0137409_10007148_pt1 | contig 11493 bp, 10 predicted proteins | sample CZODoug1_16funga_FD_122059 | JGI IMG/M metagenome (GOLD analysis project Ga0137409, IMG submission 122059) | Vadose zone soil fungal communities from Angelo Coast Range Reserve, California, USA - CZODoug1_16fungal (Hybrid Assembly) | ecosystem: Environmental > Terrestrial > Soil > Vadose zone... | reverse complement strand
AGTTCGAAGATCCGCAAGCGTTCTCCGCCGCCGACAAGGAAGCGAAGAAGCGAATCGGCGGCTCCTGGGCGCACTGGTGGCTCAAGACGCCGTTGCCGGGGATCGTGTGGTGCAACTGTCCGCACATGACCGGGCTGGACGGACTCAAGGTCGAGGACCTGACGAAGGCGGAAATGCAGGGGCGCAAGCACATCGCCGCGCTGATCGATTACATCCGCGTGCACATGCCGGGATTCGAGCGCTGCTATCTGGTCGACGTCGCGCCGCAGACCGGTGTCCGGCAGACGCGCCTGCTCGACGGCGAATACGTCGTCACCAAGGAAGACCTCGCGCAGCGCACCCGCTTTTTCGATACGGTTGCGCGCGGTCGCGACTACACGACACCTTACCGGGCGATGCTGCCGCGGAATGTCGAGAACCTGCTGGTCGCCGGGCGGCATTATTCCGCCACCCCCACCGCGCAGAAGATCTCGCGCGAGATTCCGCCCTGCATGGTCCAGGGCCAGGCCGTCGGGCTCGCCGCCGCGCTGGCGCTCTCGAGCGGTGTCCGCGTGCGCGACGTCGACCCGGCGGCGATCCGGAGAGCGATGCGCGCCCAGGGGGCCGATCCCGGCGACGTTCCCTCGGCGAACGCGACCGGGCCGGGCCCCCAGTAGCGTCCGCGTTCGGTGGACTTCGAGGTCTGCTTCCTGCCCAGCGAGGCCACGCGCCGCCCGTCGCCGGTCGCGGTGCTCATCGACGTGATCCGCGCGAGCACCACGATCGTGACGCTCCTCGACCGCGGCGCGCCCGAGGTCGTGCTGGTTCGCCAGGCCGACCTGACCAAGCTCCATGAGATTCGCGCGAAGGTCGGCTCGGCGCTCGTGTGCGCCGAAGACCCGTCGGGCGTGAAGGCGGCCGTCGCCGATCTTTCGCCGTCCCCGGCCGCGCTCCGCGATCTCGATTTGGCCGGCCAGCGCGTGATCTTCTCCACCACCAACGGCACGCTCGCCGCCGCGCTCTTGCAGCAGGCCGGTGTCGAGCACGTGCTGGTCGGCTGCATGCGCAACGCCGCCGCCGTGATGACCGAGGCCGTGGCGCTGGCGCGCCGGCTCGACCGGAGCATCAGCCTGGTGTGTGCTGGACGCCACGGCTGCCAGATCGCCGCCGTCGACGACGTCTACTGCGCCGCGGCGCTCTTGCGCCACGGCGAAGCGCTCGCGAAATCCGCGGGTATCGCGACGACGCTGCTCGAGTCGGCGCGGATCGCGCGCGCCGCGTCCAGCGTCTACGCCGACACCTGGGCCGCCTTCGATGAATCCATGTCGGCCGCGGTGGTGCGGCGTATCGGCGCGCCGGACGACGTCCCGTACTGCGCCGACGAGAACGTCACGCGCTGCGTTCCGCTCGTCACGTTCGACGACGGCGCCGCGCTCGTGCACAGAGCTGGCTGAGACCGGAGGACGATCATGACGCCATCGGACTGGACATCGGCCGCGACGCGACCCGAGATGGACGCGGGCCTGCAGTACCACATCCGCTGCAAGCGGGGCGACGTCGAGCGCTACGTGCTGCTGCCGGGCGATCCCGACCGCGTCGACCTGATCGCGGCGGAGTGGGACGAATCGCGGCGCATCGCGAATTATCGCGAGCACCGCACGTTCTCCGGTCGCCTCGGGACGGTGGGCGTGACGTGCTGCTCGACCGGCGCCGGCGGCGGCTCGACCTCGAGCGCGCTGGAGGAGCTGGTGGTCCTCGGCGGCGACACGTTCATCCGCGTGGGGACCACGGCCGCGCTCCACCGTGAGATCGAGTGCGGCGACGTCATCATCTCGACGGGCGCGATGCGCCACGACGGAACCAGCCAGTACTACGTCGACCCCGCGTATCCAGCCGTCGCCCACTACGCGGTCACGGCGGCGCTGGTGGAAGCGGCCGAGCGCCTCTCGCTGCGGTACCACCTCGGCGTGAGCTGCTCGACCGCCTCCTTCTATTGCGGCCAGGGCCGCCCGGGCTTCAACGGCTACGAGCAGGCGTTCTTTCGCGACAAGGTCGACGACCTGCGCCGGGCCGGCGTGCTCAACTTCGAGATGGAAGCCGCCACCATCTTCACGATGGCCGGCCTCTACGGGCTCCGCGCGGGCGCCGTCTGCACCGCGATCGCCAACCGGATCACCGATCGCTTCGTCTACGGCGGGATCGAGCACGCGGTCAAGACCGCGAACCTGGCCGTGCGCATCCTGGCCGAGTGGGACGCGCGGCAGGCCCGGGCCGGCAAGCGCCACTGGTATCCATCGCTGAGCACCTGAGCTGAGCGTCGTGGCGTCGAGCGTCTTCATCAGCAACGGCCGGCTGGTGCGGCCCGACGCCGGCGACGCGCTGACGGCCGGCGGCGTGCTCGTCGAGGGCGACCGGATCGCAATCGTCGCGCTGACGCCGGACGAGCACGCCGCGGCGCGCACGCGAGCGGGGGAGATCGTCGACGCCGGCGGCGCGGTCGTCATGCCCGGCCTCGTCAACGCCCACTACCATTCGTACAGCACGCTCCTGAAAGGCACGCAGAACGGCCTGCCGCTCGAGCCGTGGGCGCTCTACACCGTGGCCTACGGCAAGGCCCTCGGCGACGAGGCGATCCGCCTCGCCGTCCTGCTCGGCGCCGCTGAGATGCTCCGCAACGGCGTCACCGCGTGCGTCGATCATTTCCCGCACACCCGCTGGGCCGAGAGCGCGCTGGCCGCCCACGAGGCGAGCGGCATGCGCGTGGCGTTCGCGCCGTTCATGCACGACGTGCTCGACCACGAATTCCTGGAGCTGCAGCTCCCGCCGGCGATCCGCGCCACGCTCGACGCCTCGCCGCGTACCGACGCGGCGGACGCCGAGCGCATGTATCGCGACCTGGCCCGACGGTGGCACGGCCGCGCGGGGCGTATCACGCTGGCGCTCGGGCCGAACGCGTTCCAGCGCTGCTCGTCGCGGCTCATCGCAACGTGGCGGCGGCTCGGCGACGAGCTGGGGCTGCCCGTCCACACGCACCTCGTGGAAACGCGCATGCAGGCCTCGCGGGGACGGGCGCTCTGGCCGGGCGGGACCGTGGCCGAGATGGCGCGCCGCGGCCTCTTGAACGAGCGCCTCTCGCTCGCCCATGGCGTCTGGCTCGAGCCCGACGAGCACGAGCTGCTCGCTCGGCACGGCGTGACGATCGTCCACAACCCGGCCAGCAACCTCATGCTCGGGAGCGGCCGCCTGGCGCTGCCGACCCTGATCGAGCGCGGCGTGCCGCTCGCGCTCGGCACCGACTCCACCAACAGCGGCGGACGGCACAGCCTCTTCGAGATCATGCGGCTGGCGCTCATGCTCTCGCGACCGGAGACACCGGACCCGCGGGCATGGCCCGGCGCCGGGCGCGTTCTCGCGATGGCGACGACAGGTGGCGCGCGTGCGCTCGGTCTCGCCGGCGAGCTCGGGCGCATCGAGCCCGGCCGTCGCGCGGATTTGGTGCTGCTCGACCCGGGCACGGCGGTGCTGGCCGGCGCGCCCGTGACGGTGCCGCATCTGGTCCAGCACGGCGGAGCGGCCGCGGTGGCGGCGGTCATGATCGACGGCGTGTGGGTCTTGCGCGACGGCCGCATGCTGGCGTTCGACGAGGCGGCCGTGCTCGGGCAGGTCGCGGCGATCTCGAGCGAGGTTCGCGCCGCGGCCGGCCCGGGGCTCGTGCTCGCGGAGGCTGCGGCGCCCTACTTCCAGGGGTGTCGCTAGCGCATTCGAGCCGGCGTTCGAGCGCGGCCGCGTCTGCGGTATGATTTCGGCGCGGCAGCGCGCTGCAGACGTCGCGTAGAGTGAGGTGCCCATGCGGTCCGATCGAGTCATCTCGACCATCGACTTTCACACTGCGGGAATCGGCATGCGCCTGCTCACCAGCGGCCTCGGGCGGCTTCCGGGCGCCACGATCGGCGAGAAGCGTCGCTTTTTCCAGGAGCACCACGACGATCTGAGGACCGGTCTCTGCCTCGAGCCGCGCGGGCACCGCAGTCTGCTGATCGCGGTGATGACCGAGCCGGTCACGCCGGGCGCTCACTTCGGGCTCTTCTTCATCTATCCCGGCGGCTATTACGTCTCGTGCGGCGAAGGCACGATCGGTGCCGCGACGGTAGCGATCGAGACCGGGATGGTTCCGCGGGTCGGCCCCGAGACGCCAGTGATCATCGACACGGAGGCCGGCGTCGTCGAGACCGTGGCGCGCTCGGACCGCGACCGCGTTCGCGAGGTCACCTTGCGCTGGACGCCGTCGTTCGTGGTGCTCGCCGGCCAGAGCGTCGAGGTCGAGTCGGTGGGTGAGGTGCCGGTCGACGTCGCCGTGGGCGTCGGCAACGTCTTCGCGATCGTCGAGGCGCAGGCGCTGGGGGTCGGCGTGCGGCGTGAGCTGGCTAAGCGCATCGCGCAGCGAGGCATGGCGGTTCGCGAGGCCGTCAACGCCCAGCTCGAGGTGAACGTGCCGGGCCTCGGCAAGGCCAGCGTCGACAACGTTCTCGTCCACGAGTTGCCGGACGGCGCGGGCGTGTCGCCGAATGCGCTGGTGTGGGGCCCGGGCCAGGTCGACGCCGCCCCCTGCGGATCTGGAACCTGCGCGCGCATGGCGCTGTTCCACCACCGCGGTCTCCTGCGCGTGGGCGGGAGCATCACGAGCCGGGGGCTCCTGGGTCTCGACTTCACGGGCCGCATCGCCGGCGAAACGATGGTCGAGGGCCGGCGAGCGATCCTTCCGGAGATCACCGGCACGTCGTACCTCACGGGCTTCAGCCAGTTCCTCTTCGATCCCGGCGACCCGCTGCGGGCCGGCTTCCTCCTCGAGGCGTGATCCCATGAAGACCCTCGTGCTCGGCGGCGGCGTGGTCGGCGTGACGACGGCCTACTTCCTGGCCAAGGCGGGCCACGAGGTCACGGTGCTCGAGGAGAAGGACGCGCTCGGCCTCGAGGCGACCGGCGGCAACGCCGGCATCATCGCGCCCGGCCACTCGTTCGCGTGGGCTTCGCCGCGCGCGCCCCGCATGCTGCTCGAGTCACTGCGCGGCGCCGAGACCGCCATCCGCGTGCGGCTGGCGCCCGACCTCGGGCTCTACACGTGGGGGCTGCGCTTCCTGCGCGAGTGCACGGCCGACCGGGCGCGCCGGAACACACTGATCAAGCTCCGGCTCTGCCAGTACAGCCAGGCGGTGATGAACGATCTGGTGAGCCGCGAGTCGATCGAATATCACGCGATCGCGCGCGGCGCCCTCTATCTCTATCGCGATCGTGCCGAGCTCGACGCCGGGACGAAGAAGATGGCGCTGCTCGCCGAGCATGGCCAGAAGCAGGAGATCCTCGACGCGCGCGCCGTCGCCAGGCTCGATCCGGTCTTCGAGCCGGTGCGCGACAAGATCGCCGGCGCGATCCGCGATGTGGGCGACTCGAGCGGCGACTCGCGCGTCTTCGTCGAAAATCTCGCGAAGGTCTGCCGCGAGAAGCTGGGCGTCGTCGTCCGGCTCGGCGTGCGTGTGAACGCGCTCAATGCGGACGGCGATCGGATCGACGGGATCGCGACCAGCGCCGGCGTGCTGAGCGCCGACAACTACGTGCTGGCCCTCGGCGTCGGCGCGCCGCGCGTGGCCCGCACGGCCGGCGTGAGCCTGCCGATCTATCCGGCGAAGGGCTACTCCTCTTCGTTCCCGCTGCGAGCGGGTGGCCTGGCGCCGACGGTGCCCGGCGTCGACGAGCGATGGCTGGTCGGCTGGTCGCGGCTCGGCGATCGGCTGCGCCTCACGTCCACCGCCGAGTTCGCGGGCTACGACTGGAGCTGGACGCCGCGCGACTTCAACAACATCCTGCGCCTGGCCCGCGATCTCTTTCCCGACGCCGCCGACTACGATCGCGGCGAGTACCGGGCCTGTCTGCGGCCGATGACTCCCGACGGACCGCCGATCCTCGGCCTCGGCCGCCACCGCAACCTGTTCCTCAACTGCGGCCACGGTCACATGGGCTGGACGATGGCGTGCGGCACCGCGCGCATCGTGACCGACCTCATGACCGACCGGATGCCGGACCTCGACCTGGAGGGGCTGACCGTCCGGCGGTGACAGGGAGGCTCTCATGAACTACGGCGTCGTGCTTCCGATCTGGCAGCTGACGATCGCTGACGCGGAGTCGCTGACGGCTCGAGCGGAGCAGCTGGGTCTCGACGGCGTCTTCGTTCCCGACCACATCCTCGCCAAGCCCGCCACGACGCAGCACTATGGTGGCCACTGGCCCGATCCGTTCTCGCTGCTCGCGTATCTGGCGGGGCGGACGCAGCGCATTCGCCTCGGCGCCAGCGTCATCGTGCTGCCGTACCGGAGTGCCCTGGTGGTCGCCAAAGCCGCCGCCACGGTGGACCAGGCGTCGGGCGGCCGCTTCATCTTCGGCGTCGGCGTGGGCTGGGACGAGGCCGAGTTCGAGGATCTCCGCCTGCCCTTCCGCGAGCGCGGACGTCTGAGCGACGACTACATCCGGGCCATCAAGGCCGCCTGGGCCAACGACGTTCCGGAGTACAAGGGCAGCCACGTGAGCTTCAGTGGGGCCACGTTCTCGCCCCGTCCTCTGCAGCGGCCGCACCCGCCGATCTGGGTCGGTGGCGCGCCGGGCGCCGTGTCCGCGCCGGCGGTGCGCCGCTGCGCCGAGCTGGGCGACGCCTGGCATCCGTTGGGGCTCAGCCTCGACGATATCGAGAAGGGCTTCGCGACGCTGCGCGACCTCGCCGCCCGGCGCGGCCGGCGCGAGGCGCTCGGTCTCGCGCCGCGCAATCTGCTGGACCTCACGGAATCGCCGAAGGGGAGCGGGCGCTCGGCGTTTCAGGGCTCCGTGGCCGAGGTGGCGTCCGACGTGCGCCGGGTGCGGGCGCTCGGCGCCGAGTGGATGACGTTCGACCTGCCGCGAGCGGGCGTATCCGCGATGGTGCGCGCGATGGAGCGCCTTGCCGGAGAGGTGAAGCCGGCCGTGGCGTAGTGCCGGATCTCGCCCGCGCCCTGATGGACGAGGCCGAGCGCGAGGCTCGACGCCGTGGCCTCACCCGGATGACGCTCGGCGTGCGACTGGCGCTCGAGGACAACCGCCGGCGGTTCGCCTCGTGCGGCTTCGAGGAGACGACGCTGCACCGCCACGAAGGGTTCAGCGAGCCGACGTGGGGCACCATGGAGCGGCGGCTTGTTCGAAGGGACGTCTGAAGGTACTCTTGGGCGTACTCTAGGAGGGACGGCTATGCCCAGGATGCCTGACATCATTCCGGTCACCGATCTCCGGCAGGATGCGGCCGCGGCTCTCAAGCGGGTTCGTGCGACACAACAACCGCTCGTTATCACACAACGAGGGAGGGCGGCGGCCGTCATGCTCAGCGTGGAGGCGTACGAGCGCGCCGAGCATGAACGGCAAATCCTTCGGCTGCTCGCACGGGGCGATCGCGAAATCCGAGCCGGGAAGGGCCATGGGCTCGACGACGTTATGGCGGAGGCCGATCGCCTGCTCGCCGATACGTGAGGCTGCGGGTCCGCTTCACGCCGTCCGCCCGGCGCCAGTTTCTCGACGCGGTCGCGTACATCCTTGGGCACAATCCCGTCGCCGCCCGACGGTTCCGACGGCGGGCCGAGCGTGTGCTGCGCCGCCTCGAGCGGTTTCCCCGGTCGGGCCGCGCCCTTCCAGAATTCCCCGACCTTCCCTATCGAGAGGTCATCGTCGCCCCGTATCGCTTTTTTTATCGTGTCGCAGACAAGACCGTCTGGATCGTCGGCGTCTGGCACGGCGCACAGATACCAGAGGAACCAACGAGGGGTGACTGAGTCGGCTCGGCGCCGGCTACTTCTCGCCGAGGTACGTCTTGCGCACGAGGTCCGAGCGCAGCAGCGCGGCGGCGGCGTCGTGCAGCACGATGCGTCCGGTCTGGATCACGTAGCCCCGGTGCGCCACCCGCAGCGCCATCCGCGCGTTCTGCTCGACGAGCAGGATCGTCGTCCCCTGGCGGTTGATGTCCTGGATGATACGGAAGATCGTCTCGACGAGGATCGGCGACAGGCCCATCGAGGGCTCGTCGAGCAGGAGCAGGCCGGGACGCGCCATCAGCGCGCGCGAGATGGCGAGCATCTGCTGCTCGCCGCCGGAGAGCGTGCCACCCTTCTGGGTGACGCGCTCGCGCAGGCGCGGAAAGAGCGCGAAGACGCGCTCGAGATCGGGCGCGATACCGTCGCGGTCCGAGCGCACGAAGGCCCCGAGCTCGAGGTTTTCCAGCACGCTCATGCGCGGGAAGATGTGGCGGCCCTCCGGCGACTGCGCGATGCCCAGGCGCACGATGCGGTCCGTACTCATGGCGTCGAGACGAGTCCCGTTGAAGCTCACGCTGCCCCGCCGCGGCCGCACGAGGCCCAGGATCGTGCGCAGGGTCGTGGTCTTGCCGGCGCCGTTGGCGCCGATCAGCGTCACGATCTCACCGCGCGCGACTGACAACGACAGCCCGCGCAGGGCCCGGATGTTGCCGTAGTAGGTGTGGACGTCGGCGAGGTCGAGCACGGCGCCTAGGGGGGCGTGCTCCGGGCCGCCGGCTCCTGCTCGTAGCCGGTGCCCAGGTAGGCTTCGATCACACGGGGGTGACGCTGGATCTCCGCCGGCGTGCCCTCGGCGATCCGCGTGCCGTAGTCGAGCACCGTGATGCGGTCGGAGATCCGCATGACGACCTCCATGTCGTGCTCGATCAACAAAATTGACAGCGACAGCTCGCGCCGCAGCAGCCCGATCAGGTCGGTCAGCGTCTCGGTCTCGCGCGGATTCATCCCCGCCGTCGGCTCGTCGAGCAGCAGGAGCCGGGGCTCGGTCGCCAGCGCGCGGGCGATCTCCAGCCGGCGCTGATCGCCGTACGGCAGGTTGCGGGCGAGCTCGTCTTCCTTGCCGATCAGACCCACGAAGGCGAGCAGGCCGCGCGCCCGCTCGCGCGCGCGGCGCTCCTCCGCGATCACCCCGGGCGGCCGCAGCACGGCGCCGGCCACGGTGGCGGCGAGACGGCAGTGCTCGCCGACCAGCACGTTGTCGAGCACGGTCATGTGCGGGAACAGGCGGATCGACTGGAAGGTGCGGGCAATCCCGCGCGCGACGATCGCGTTGGGCCGCAGCCCGACCAGGCTCGCCCCCGCGAACGTGATCCGGCCGGCGTCGCTTCGCACGAGGCCGGTCACGACGTTGAAGAACGTCGTCTTGCCCGCGCCGTTGGGACCGATGAGGCCGATGATGGCACCGCGCGGAACGACGAGGTCGACGCCGTTGAGGGCGACGACGCCGCCGAAGGCCTTGGTGACGCCGCGCACGTCGAGGATGGCTGCCTCGCGCGCGGTGGAGCCGGAGGTCGCGCGCTCGCGCAGCCAGGCGGGAATCGCGTCGACGCGCAGCGGGGGCGGCGGCTCCGGAGCGACCGGCTCGTCGACGTCGTCGCCGGCGGCGATCGGCTGAACCCGGCGTCCGGCGAGACCTTGGGGCCGCAGGAGCATGACGAGCACGAGGCCGAGGCCGAAGAAGAACCAGCGCCAGAGGGTCAGGTCGATCGACGCCAGCACGGGCATGCCCAGCGTCCGCCCGAGCCAGCGGACGAGGAACGTCGTCTGCGACAGCACGACGCGGTCGAAGACGGTGATGAGCATCGCGCCCAGGATCACGCCGCGAATGCTGCCCGCGCCGCCGAGCACCACCATGCAGAGCAGCATGATCGACACCTGGAACTCGAAGGCGCCGGGCGTGATGGCCTGCAGCTTGGCGGCGTAGACGGAGCCCGCGAAGCCCGAGAACGAGGCGCCGAGCGCGAAGGCCAGCAGCTTGGTCGAGACGGGATTGACGCCGGTGCAGTCCGCGGCCGTCTCGTCCTCGCGAATGGCCATCCACGCGCGCCCCAGCCGCGAGTCGTGCAGCCGGCTCATCGCCCACACCGACAGCGCGCCGATGACGAGGATGAGGAAGTACCACGGCACCGGGTCCGTCTCGAAGGGCACGCCCGGCAGGTACGGGCGGCCCACCGGGTTCACGCCGTTCTCGCCGCCGGTGAGGTTGAGCCGCTCGATCGGCCGCCACGTGCCGATCTCCACGGTGACGTCGCCGAGGTTGCGGATCGCCACCGGGATGATCTCGCCGAACCCGAGGGTGATGATGGCCAGGTAGTCGCCGCGCACGCGCAGCGTCGGGGCGCCGATCACGACGCCGAGCAGCGCCGACATCGCCGCCGCCACCCAGATGCACAGCCAGAAGCTCCAGGCATGCCCGTAGAGCGGCGAGCCGAGCACGGGCGAGTTGAGCAGTCCCATCGCGTAGGCGCCGATCGCGAAGAACGCCGCGTAGCCGAGGTCGAGCAGCCCGGCGTAGCCGACGACGATGTTGAGCCCCAGCGCGAGCAGCACGTAGATCATCCCGTCCGACACGGCGTGGACGGTCTGCCATCCCAGCGCCCGATCGACGAACGGGTACAGGAGCAGGCTCGCGACCAGCGCCGTGCGGCCGAGCGCGCTCATGCCTTGTCCGCGCTGGCCTCGCCCATGAGGCCGCGGGGGCGGAACACGAGGACCACGATGAGGATCGAGAACACGATCGCGTTCGTCCAGCGGGCGGAGATGTACTGGTCGCTCCACGCGGACAGGAATCCGATGAGCAGACCGCCGAGGGCGGCGCCGCTCATGCTGCCGATGCCGCCCAGCACGGCCGCGGTGAAGGCGCGCAATCCCGCCTGATAGCCCATCCACCACTGGCCGATGTTGTAGTACATGCCCTGGATCAGCCCCGCCGCTCCCGCCAGGGCGCCGCCGACGAAGAACGTGACCAGGATCGTTCGCTCGACGTCGATGCCCATCGCCTGCGCGGTCTCCCGGTCCTGGGCGGTCGCGCGCATGGCCTTGCCCCAGCGCGTGCGCGTGACGAAGTAATGCAGCGCCAGCATGAGCGGCAGCGTGGCGGCCACGACGAGCAGGTCCTTGCTCGTGACGAAGATGGCTGAGTCCACGCCGAACCACTCGCGCAGGATGTCGAAGGACGGGAAGACGTCGGGATAGGCGATGGGCGCCGGCCCTTTCCAGAGCAACGCCACGTTCTCGAGCATGAAGGACACGCCGATGGCCGTGATCAGCGGCGCCAGCCGCGTCGAGCGGCGCAGCGGCCGGTAGGCCACGCGATCGATGGCGACGTTGAGCGCGGCCGTCGTGAGCATCGTGAGGACGAACACGAGCGGCAGGATCGTCAGCAGCTGCCAGCCGCTGAGCGTCCCGGTGACACCGAGCAGGCTGAACCAGGCGAGCGAGATGAACAGGCCGAGCATGAAGACGTCGCCGTGGGCGAAGTTGATGAGCTCGATGATGCCGTACACCATCGTGTAGCCGAGCGCGATCAACGCGAAGACGGCGCCCCGGGTGAGCCCGTTGATGGATTGCTGAAGCAGGACCTCCCACCACGTCACGGCGGGGTATCGAGGGGGGCCACGGCTCCGCCGGGGCC
>Ga0137409_10007147_pt1 | contig 11493 bp, 13 predicted proteins | sample CZODoug1_16funga_FD_122059 | JGI IMG/M metagenome (GOLD analysis project Ga0137409, IMG submission 122059) | Vadose zone soil fungal communities from Angelo Coast Range Reserve, California, USA - CZODoug1_16fungal (Hybrid Assembly) | ecosystem: Environmental > Terrestrial > Soil > Vadose zone... | reverse complement strand
ACGTCCTGTGCTTTCCCTTCATCTTCCGTGGTGCGCTCGACGTCGGGGCGACCACCATAAACGAAGCGATGAAGCTGGCGGCGGTCCGCGCCATAGCCGAACTCGCGACCGCGGAGCAATCGGACATCGTGGCCGCCGCCTATGGGGAGCAGACCCTTCGTTTCGGACCCGAGTACCTGATCCCCAAGCCGTTCGATCCGCGGCTCATCGGAAAGATCGCGCCCGCGGTCGCCAGGGCCGCGATGGATTCCGGCGTCGCCACGCGCCCGATCACCGACTTCGGCGCGTACGGCAACCAACTGCTGCAATTCGTCTATCACTCCGGCCTGATCATGAAGCCGATCTTCAGCGCGGCGAAAGAGGGTCCGCGGCGCCGGATCGTGCTCTCCGAGGGGGAAGACGAGCGCTCGCTGCGCGCCGCGCAGGTGGTGGTCGACGAAGGCCTCGCGAAGCTTATCCTCGTGGGCAGACCTGCCGTGGTCGAGCGGCGCATCGAGCGCAACGGCTTGCGCATCAGGCCGGGCGCGGACTTCGAGCTCGTCAACCCGGAATCCGACCCGCGCTACCGCGAGTACTGGACCGAGTACCACCGCCTGACCGAGCGGCGCGGGGTCTCGCAGCAATACGCCCAGATGGAAATGCGCCGGCGCCATACGCTGATCGGCGCGATGATGATGCATCGAGGCGAAGCCGACGGCATGGTCTGCGGCATCTTCGGCACGTATGCGCAGCACCTGCAGGACATCGACCACGTTATCGGTCTGCGACCGGGCGTGCGGCATTTCTACGCGATGAACGCGCTCATACTGCCCAAGCGCACCGTGTTCATCTGCGACACCTACGTCAACCTGGACCCTACAACGGAGCAGCTCGCCGAGATGGCCGTGCTTGCCGCGGCGGAGATCCGCCGTTTCGGCGTAGTCCCCAGAGCGGCTCTGCTGTCGCATTCCAACTTCGGCACGAGCGATGCTCCCTCCGCACGCAAGATGCGCGCGGCGCTGGAGCTCATCAAATCGCTTGCACCCGATCTAGAGATCGAAGGCGAGATGCACGGCGACGCCGCCCTGAACGCCGGGCTGCGGCTTTCGAATTTCCCGCGCGCGCGTATGAAAGAGGAAGCGAACCTGCTGATCATGCCGACGCTGGATGCCGCCAATATCGCCTTCAACCTGCTGAAGACCGCCGCCGGAGACGGCATTACGATCGGGCCGATTCTCCTCGGCGCAGCCCGGCCGGTGCACATACTGACCTCCTCGGCGACCGTCCGGCGTCTGGTCAATATGACCGCGCTGACCGTGGTCGACGCGAACGCCTCGAGCGAGGAAACCCGGTCCCGGGCGTAGCCGCCGGGGGGCTGCTGCCAAGCAATGAAGAGTCCCGAGTCCACGAAATCCAAGGCAGGGCTCGTTCTGACCGGGGGTGGCGCCCGCGCGGCGTATCAGGTCGGCGTGCTGAAGGCGGTGAGGGAGCTGCTGCCTTCGCAGGAGAAAAACCCCTTTCCCATCGTGTGCGGCACCTCGGCGGGGGCGATCAACGCCGCGACGCTCGCCGTGTTCGCCGACGACTTCGGCGCGGCGGTGGAGCGGCTCCTGGAAGTGTGGGAGCATTTCCACGTTCATCACGTGTATCGCTCCGATCCTCTCGGGATCGCCCGCCTGGGCGCGCGCTGGCTCGCCGCACTGACGCTGCTTTCGCGCACCAGTCCCGAAGGGCTGCTCGACAACAGCCCCCTCGAAGAGATGCTCACGCGCCGCCTCGACTTCGGCCGGATACAGGAGAACATCGACGGCGGCAGCCTGTACGCGGTCTCGATCACCTGCTCCGGCTATTCTTCCGGGCAAAGCGTCTCCTTCTACCAGGGTGGCCCCGATACCGAGGCCTGGGAGCGCACGCAGCGCGTCGGCGCGGCGATGCCGATAAAGGCGGAGCACCTGATGGCGTCTTCCTCCTTGCCGTTCATTTTCCCCGCCGTGAAAATCAACCGCGAGTATTTCGGCGACGGCTCGATGCGCCAGATCGCGCCGATCAGCCCGGCCCTGCATCTCGGCGCCGACCGGGTGCTGGTGGTGAGCACTGCATGGGAAGACCCGAATCCCGAGCCTCCCCGGGTGCGCGCCAATTCCTACCCTTCGGTCGCGCAGATCGCCGGCCACGCGCTGAACAGCATCTTCCTCGACAGCCTCAACGCCGATATCGAGCTGGTGCAGCGGATCAATCGCACCATCAGCCTCATCCCTCCGGAAAAGGCCCGGGAAGCAGGGCTGCCTCTGCGGCAGATCAAGGTGCTGGTGATCTCCCCCAGCCAGCCGATCGAGCGCATGGTGGTGCGCCACGTGCACGAGCTGCCGTGGACGGTACGCTTCCTTCTGCGAGGCATAGGCGCAATGAACCGCAACGGATCCAATCTCGCGAGCTACCTGCTGTTCGAGGCGGGATATTGCAAGGCGTTGATCGACCTGGGCTACCAGGACACAATGGCCCGCCGCGCCGAGCTGCTGGAATTCTTAGGCCCCTGACAATAAACTTGCCACTTGCATTTCGGGCGACCGGCTCATGAACCCTCCTCCAGATCCTTTCGAATTCCTCAAGAACCTCTGGGGCCCCATGGGGCTGCCGCTCTCGAGTCTGAGCGGAGCGGCGACCGCGATGACCGAGGTGGACAGGCGCATCTCAGAGCTGAGGTCGGTGGAGACCTGGCTCAACATGAACCTCAACGTCCTGCGCATGACCATTCAGGGTCTGGAAATGCAGAAAGCCGGGCTCGCCGCGATGCAGGGCGCCGCCGGTGCGATGGGCGAGACGCCCTCGGCGAGCGCCCCGCAGCAGCCTCCGGCCGGCGAAGGTCCCGCAAAAAAATAGCGCGGCACGCTTCTGGCGCTCGCGCGCTCGCTGAACAAACGCCATTCAACCAAGGAGAAGCAATGCCCAAAGCGATTCGCATCCACCAGCAAGGCGGTCCGGAGGTCATGAAGTGGGAAGACGTTCAGGTGGGCGATCCTGGTCCGGGGGAGGCGCGGGTTCGCCACAAGGCCTGCGGGCTCAATTTTCTCGATGTCTACCAGCGCTCCGGGCTCTACAAGATCGCGCTGCCCGCGGGGATGGGGAACGAGGGTGCGGGAGTCGTCGAAGCGGTCGGAGCCGGCGTCACTCACGTGAAAACGGGGGACCGCGTCGCCTATTCCGGCGGGGCGCCCGGGGCTTATTCGGAGGTGCGCGTCATGCCGGCCGACCGGCTGGTAGCGCTTCCCGAATCGATTTCGTTCGAAACCGCCGCGGCGATGATGCTGAAGGGCCTGACCGCCCAGTACCTGCTCAAGCAGACCTACAAGGTGCGCGCGGGCGAGACCGTCGTATGGCACGCGGCCGCGGGTGGCGTCGGCCTGATCGCCTGCCAGTGGCTGAAGGCGCTCGGCGTGACCGTGATCGGCACGGCCGGATCGGCGGAGAAATGCGCGCTTGCTAAGGCGCACGGCGCCGACCACTGCATCGACTATCGCAAGGAGAACTTCGTCGAGCGTGTGAAGGCGCTCACCGGCGGCAAGGGCGTGCCGGTGGTCTACGACTCGGTGGGCAAGGACACCTTCGCGGGGTCCCTGGATTGCCTGCAGCCCCGCGGGCTGATGGTGAGCTTCGGCAACGCCTCGGGTGCGGTTCCGCCCTTCGAGCTGAGCACGCTATCGCAGAAGGGCTCGCTCTACGTCACGCGCCCGACTCTGGTGACCCATACGGCCAAGCGCGACGATCTCGTCGCCGGAGCGAAGGACCTGTTCGAGATCGTGTCCTCGGGCAAAGTGAAGATCGAGATCAACCATCGCTACGCGCTCAAGGACGCGGCCCAGGCGCACCGCGACCTCGAGGCGCGCAAGACGACGGGGTCGACGATCCTGATCCCGTAGCGGATCCGGAAATGGGCGATCTCGCCGGTCCGGGGGTCTCCGGACTTTTTCCGGAAATCGAGCCGCGCTCGAGCGGCATGCTGCGGCTCGATTCCCTGCACTCGATGTACTGGGAGGAGTGCGGCCGCCGGGACGGCATCCCGGTGGTCTTCCTGCACGGAGGGCCCGGGGCGGGGAGCACGCCCAAGCACCGGCGCTTTTTCGATCCGTATGCCTACCGCATCATCGTCTACGACCAGCGCGGAGCGGGACGCTCGAAGCCGCTCGGGGAGCTGCGCGACAACACCACGCCGCACCTGATTGCCGACTTGGAGGTGCTGCGCCGCCATCTGGGCGTGGAACGCTGGCTGGTGTTCGGCGGCTCCTGGGGCAGCACCCTGGCTATCGCCTACGCGCAAGCCCATCCCGAGCGCTGCCTCGGGCTGATTCTGCGGGGGATTTTCCTGTGCCGCAGGAGCGAGATCGAGTGGTTCCTGTACGGCATGCGCAGCGTGTTCCCCGAGCCCTGGGAGAAATTCTCGGGTTTTCTCCCGCTCGCGGAGCGCGGGGAACTGCTCGCGAGCTATCACCGGCGGTTGATCGACCCGGATCCGGGGATCCACATGCCTGCGGCGCGCGCGTGGAGCGTCTACGAAGGCTCCTGCTCGACACTGTTTCCCAGCCCGGAAACGGTGGCCTACTTCGCGGGGGACGTGGTCGCCCTCGGCCTCGCGCGCATCGAAGCGCACTACTTCATCAACGACATCTTCCTCGGAGAAAACGCGCTGCTGGAGAACGCCGGCCGCCTCCGCGACGTCCCCGGCGTTATCGTCCAGGGGCGCTACGACATGGTCTGTCCGCTCGTCTCCGCGCACGAGCTGCATCTCGCCTGGCCGCAGGCCGACTACCGGATCGTGCCTGACGCCGGGCACTCGGCGTGGGAACCGGGAATCCTCGGCGCGCTCGTCGAAGCCACCGAGCGCTTCAAGCGCGTGCTCTCCTTCGCGGAGTAGGACGCACAGGACGCACAAAAAAAACGCCGCAGGAAGCGGCGTTTTTTCCAGAACCGCGACCTCTGGAGCTGCGGCGATCAGATTCCCAGGATCTTCATCGCCTTGGCCAGCGTGTCGACCGACTCCTGGTGCTTGCCCGCCTTGTGCAGGGCTTCACCATCGGCGCGGAACTTCTTGACGTCGGCCGTCTGCTGGGCGGACAGCTTCGGATTCTTCGCCATCGCCTCGTCGATCTTCTTCATGTCGGCGGGGCAATGAAAGGCAAACACGGAAGCGCTCGCGAGCATGAGCGCGCCAAACAGAGCTGCAAGACGAATCTTCATCCAGTTCTCCTTTTGAAGGCCAGCGCGGGGCCGCCTATGCTTGCCGGGAGCCCGCGATGTGAACACGTAAACGCCAATGGCGGCAAACCTATTCCGGCTGCCGGTAGGATAGCCGGGGCGGGAAGCCAAGGCAAATTCCCTGGCGTCGCCGTGCGGCGACGCCGCCGCGTAGAATAGGATGCCCGCGCTGATTCCGTCCTATAGATCCCGTCACATGAATTCCCCCGACTTCGTGCCGGACGAAACCTGGTTGCGCTCGCGCTTCGCCGGGCATCGAAACGTCGAGCCGGTAGCGACGGGCGACGGCCACCTCTGGCACGGCGATCGCGAGATCCGTCCGGCAGCGGTGCTGGTACCCGTGGTCAAGCGGGAGAAGGAGCTCACGGTGCTGTTTACCCGACGCACCGCGCATCTCCACGACCACGCCGGACAGATCAGCTTCCCGGGGGGACGCGCCGAGCCCGGAGACGCCGGCGCGGCGGAAACCGCGATGAGGGAGACCCGGGAGGAAATCGGTCTCGCCGCCGAACGGGTGGAGGTGCTTGGACAGCTGTCCCAATACGTGACCGTGACCGGCTACCGCGTGACCCCGGTCGTCGGCTTGGTGACCCCGCCTCTCGATCTCGTGCTCGACGATTTCGAAGTGGCCGAAGTGTTCGAGGCGCCCTTGGCGTTCCTGCTCGATACGGCGAACCATCAGCGCAACCACGTCCAGTACGAAGGCCGGGAGCGCTATTACTACGCCATTCCTTACGGGACGCACTACATCTGGGGCGCCACCGCCGGGATGCTCATGAACCTGAATGCCTTCCTCAAGGGCTGACGGCGCGGGACCGATGAGCCTCCTCTCCCTTATTGCGGCCCTCCTTCTCGAGCAATGGCGGCCCCTGGCCGACCGCCGCTATCTGTATTCGCTCCTGGCGGCTTACGCGAACTGGCTCGAGGGGTTGTTCAACGCCGGCGAGGCGCAGCAGGGCAAGGTCGCCTGGCTGGTTGCGGTGCTGCCCGTCGTCCTCGCCGCCTGGATCGTGTACGCGGTGGCGGTCGGGGCAAACCCGGTCATCGCGTTCCTGCTCAATGTCGCCGCGCTCTATCTCACGATGGGGTTCCGCCAGCGCAGCCACTTCTTCACCGATATTCAAGCGGCGCTCAAGAGCGACGACATCGCCAAGGCGCGCGAGGCGCTTTCGGCCTGGCGCCAGGAGAATTGCGCCGACCTCGACCGAGAGGCCGTGACGCGCCTGGCCCTCGAAGAGGCCCTCATCGCGTCCCATCGCTACGTGTTCGGGGTGATTTTCTGGTTCGTGCTGCTGCCGGGACCGACCGGCGCGATCCTCTATCGCCTCTCGATGTTCCTCGACGATCGCTGGAGCCGGGGGGTGTCCCCGGAGCTGGAGCGATTCAGCCAGTTTGCGCACAAGGCGTTTGCCGTGATCGACTGGCTTCCCGCGCGCTTCACCGCAGGAGCTTTCGCGGTTGTGGGGGATTTCGAAAGCGCGGTCGCCTGCTGGCGAACGCAGGCAGCAAGCTGGCCGGACCCCGCGCTCGGCGCCGTTCTTTCGAGCGGGGCCGGGGCGATCGGAGTCAAGCTGGGCATGCCGGTTGTCGTGGGAGGAAAACCCCTGGACCGGCCGCCGCTGGGCCTGGGGGATCCGGCGGACGTCGGGCACATGGACAGCATGGTCGGCCTGGCCTGGCGTACGCTGGTGATGTGGCTGTTGCTGCTGCTCCTCATCGCCCTCGCCGGTGCGGCGGGCTAGCGGTTGCAGCCGCACTTCCAGCAAGCCGTGAACTGCCCTTCCATCATTTCATCGCAGCTGCGGCAGCGCCAGGGTTCGTGTGTCCGCCGTTGCGGCTGCAGGAATTCGCGTACCAAAGCTTCAGCGGCCGGCTGATCCTCCGCGCGCTCGACCAGGAGCTGGAGCGCGCACTCGGGAAAGGGAATCTCGCCGGCGAGTCGCACCAGATCCTCGTTCCGGAGGCGGCAGCGTATACCGGCGGACTGAAGCAGATTCTTCAGATGGTGAGCCTCGACCAGATTGAGCGAGGAATACACCGCCTTCACGGCACCCTCAGACTCCGGAGAGCGCCTCGATCTTGGCGGCGCAGATGAAGTCGTTCTGGGAGATCCCGCCGATCGAGTGCGTGCTGAACTCCACGCGGCAGCGGTTGTAGCCGACGCTCATGTCCGGATGATGGTCCTCGCGATGCGCCACCCAGGCGACCGCGTTTACGAACGCCATGGTCTCGTAGTAGTTCTTGAACGACCAGGTCTTCGCGATGACTTTGCCGTCGTAGCCCCACCCCGGAACCTCCTTGAGAAGCTCGTCGATCCGGGCCCGGGTGAGCGCCGGCGTCCCTGCGGGAAGGTCCTTGCACTTCATCTGGGCGAGCGAGGACATGGCGATGCCTCCTAGGTGTGCTGGGACTGCAGGCGGGCGATGCGCACCGGCGCCGGCGGATGCGAATCGTAGAAGGCCGAGTGCAGCGGGTCCGGGGTGAGCGTCGCCGCGTTGTCTTCGTAGAGCTTCACCAGGGCGCGCACCAAGTCGCCGGCGTCCGCGTACTGCGCCGCGTAGGCATCGGCCTCGAACTCGTGCAGCCGCGAGTACAGGCTCGCGAGGGGCTGCAGCATGAAGGTGAAGGCGGGCACGGCGATGAAAAACAGTATCAGCGCCATGGCCGTGCTCTGCGAGCTCACGCCAAGGCCCGCGTAGAACCAATCCCGCCCCATCAGCCATCCCAGGACCGCGAGGAGCACGAGGCCCACCACGGAGGCCACAGCTATGCGCTTCCAGACGTGATGGCGCGAGAAATGTCCCAGCTCGTGCGCGAGCACCGCCTCGACTTCCGCTGCGGCGAGGCGCGAGACCAGCGTGTCGAAGAGCACGATGCGCTTGGCGGCCCCGAAGCCGGTGAAATAGGCGTTGCCGTGGCTCGAGCGCTTCGAGCCGTCCATGACGAACAGGCCCCGCGCGCGGAATCCGCACTTCGCAAGCAGGGCCTCGATGCGCGCGCGCAGGCTCTCGTCCGCGAGCGGCGAGAACTTGTTGAACAGGGGCGCGATGAACGTCGGATAGATCGTCAAGACCAGAAGGTTGAACGCCAGCCATACCAGCCACACGGTGAGCCACCAGAATTCCCCCATCCTCGCCATGAGCCAGAGCACGACGAAAAGCAGCGGGATGCCCACCGTCGCCCCGAGCAAGGCGACCTTGACCAGATCGAGGACGAACAGGCCCGGGCTCATCCGGTTGAAGCCGAATCGGGCTTCGATCACGAAGGTCCGGTACAGGCTGAACGGCAGATCGACCGCGCTCGAAATGACGACAATCGAGGAGATCAGGGCGATGCCGTGCGCGTATCCGCCGAGCTCGAACACGCGCGCCCATGTTCCGGAAAGCCATTCCAATCCGCCGCCGAAGGTCAGCGCCAGCGTCAGCGCCGCGGCGACCAGCGTTTCGAGGAGTCCGACGCGCGCCTTGGCGATGTTGTATTCGGCCGCCTTCTGGTGCGCCGCGAGCGAAATGCGGCCGGAAAAATCCGCCGGAACCGCGTTGCGGTTCGCCGCGATGTGCCGGATGTGCCGCTGCGAGAGCCACAGGCGCATCGAGGTCGCGAGGGCGAGCGCCGCGAGAAAGAGCAGGCTGAAGACGTGCATCGAAGCCGTTGGACGAAAAAGTTGGGCGAAGGTCGATTGTGCGACAATCCCATTCTACACAGGGAGCGCGGATTAGCGGCATGGCGCAGCAGCAGAACAACCTCGTCTGGCTGGACATGGAAATGACGGGGCTCGATCCGGACAAGGACCGCATCATCGAGGTCGCAATCGTCGTGACCGATTCCCAGCTGAACACGCTCGCCGAGGCGCCGGTCGCGGTGGTTCATCAGTCCGACGCGGTGCTGGAGGCGATGGACGACTGGAACAAGGGCACCCACGCGCGCTCCGGGCTGATCGAGAAGGTGAAGGCCTCGCGCCTGACCGAGGCCGTCGCCGAGGAGCGGCTGCTCGCATTTCTCCCGCAACACGTTCCCGCCAAAACCTCGCCGATGTGCGGCAATTCGATCTGCCAGGACAGGCGCTTCCTCGCCCGCTACATGCCGCGCCTCGAGGCCTACTTCCACTACCGCAACCTCGACGTCAGCACGCTCAAGGAGCTGGTGAAGCGCTGGAAGCCGGAAATCGCGAAGGGCCTCGTCAAGCAGGGCAAGCACGAGGCCCTTGCCGACATCTACGAGTCGATCGACGAGCTCAAGTACTACCGCGAGAACTTCCTGAAGACCTAGAGCTCGACGACCTTTCCGGGGTTCATCAGGTTCTCCGGGTCGATGGCGCGCTTCAGGCTCGCCATCAGGTCGACCGCCTCCCCCAGCTCCTTCCGCAGCGAGCGCATCTTGCCGAAGCCGATGCCGTGCTCGCCGGTGCAGGTGCCCTCCATCGCGAGCGCCCGGTTGACCACGCGCTCGTTGAACCTGCGGGCCTCGTCGAGCTCCGACTCGCTGTCGGGCCGGATCAGGATCTCGCAGTGGAAATTGCCGTCGCCGACGTGGCCGAAGAGCGGAATCGGCATCGAGGCGCGGGCGATGTCCTCGGCGGTCTCGACGATGCACTCGGTCAAGCGGGAAATCGGAACGCAGACGTCTGTCGACACGGCGCGCGAGCCCGGGCGCAGCTGCAGGCAGGCGAAATACGCCTGGTGGCGCGCCGTCCACAGCCGGTTGCGCTCCTCGGCCTTGGTCGTCCACTCGAAGTCCATGCCGCCGTTTTCGCGGGCGATGTCCTGCACCGCCTTCGCCTGCTCCTCGACCGCTCCTCGAGTGCCGTGGAACTCGAGGAACAGCGTCGGCTGCTCGCGGTAGCTCGTTTTCGAGTGCGCGTTGATCGCCTTCATGGTCGTCGCGCACAGGGCTTCGCTGCGCGCGATCGGGATCCCGGCCTGCAGCGTCTGTATCACCGTGTCGACGGCGCCGGCGATATTCGGAAACGAGCAGATCGCCGCCGATATCGCCTCGGGAACGGGATACAGACGCACCGTGAGCTCGGTGATGACGCCGAGCGTGCCTTCCGAGCCGACGAAGAGCCGCGTCAGCTCATAGCCCGCGGCCGACTTGCGCGAGCGGCGCGAGGTGGTGATGACCCGGCCGTCGGCGAGGACCACGGTCATGGCGAGGACGTTCTCGCGCATCGTGCCGTAACGCACGGCGTTCGTGCCGGAAGCGCGCGTCGCGGCCATGCCGCCGAGCGTTGCGTCGGCCCCGGGGTCGACGGGAAAGAAAAGGCCCGTATGCCGAATGTGCTCGTTCAATTGCTTTCTCGTCACGCCCGCCTGCACCACCGCGTCGAGGTCGGCCTCGTGCACGGTGAGCACCTTGTTCATGCGCGAAAGGTCGACGCACACCCCGCCGCGGATGGCGAGCACGTGGCCCTCGAGCGAGGTGCCGACGCCGAACGGGATCAGGGGCGTCTTGTGGCGCCGGCAGAGACCGACGATCGCGCGCACCTCCTCGGTGGATTCGGGAAAGACCACCGCGTCGGGCAGCGCGTAGGGGAAATAAGATTCGTCCTTGCCGTGATGCTCGCGCACGCCGCGCGAGGCCGTGGCGCGGTCGCCGAGCAGGCTCCGCAACTCCTCGAGCAGGCCGGCGTCGAGCTCGCGGGGTTTGTTCACGCCCGGTGAGCCTTATTCGAGCTCGATCTTGCCGTCGAAGCGCACCGAGAGCTTGAGGCCGGGCACGTCGAGGGTCACCGAGGCAGGGAATTTTTCGCTGCCCTTGATCGCGCCGCCGGCCCGCGCTCTCGCCACCGCCTGCTCGATCTCGCGCTGCGAGCTCACCCCGACCATTTTCAGGAATTTCCGGATGCTGAGATTGAATGCGTCTTCGTCCATGGCATGCTCCTTTGTGTCAGCCTAAATCCCACCGCGGCGGGAGTCAATCGTGCTTTCGCAGCCGCGCGAGCAGCGACAGAGTGGACGAATCCAGATCGGCCGGGTGCTCGCTCTCGAGCATGAGCGGCGTCAGCGTGCGCGCGAGGGTCTTTCCGTGCTCGACGCCCCATTGATCAAAGGTGTTTACATTCCAGATGACGCCCTCGACGAAGACCTTGTGCTCGTACATCGCGATCAGTTGGCCGAGCCCCCGCGGCGCGAGGCGCTTGAGAACTATGGTGCTCGAAGGACGATTCCCGGGGAGAGTCCTGTAGGCGGCGCCGGGCGCGGGATTGCCGAACGCTAGCGCCGCGGCCTGCGCAAGGGCGTTGGCCGCGAGCGCCGTCTGCGCGCT
>Ga0137409_10007146_pt1 | contig 11496 bp, 12 predicted proteins | sample CZODoug1_16funga_FD_122059 | JGI IMG/M metagenome (GOLD analysis project Ga0137409, IMG submission 122059) | Vadose zone soil fungal communities from Angelo Coast Range Reserve, California, USA - CZODoug1_16fungal (Hybrid Assembly) | ecosystem: Environmental > Terrestrial > Soil > Vadose zone... | reverse complement strand
GATTCCGAGCGTCCTCGTGACGTTCGAGCCGCACCCGCTCGAGATCGTGAACCCGGCGGCGGCTCCGTTACTGCTCACGACCCACGACGAAAAGCAGGAGGTCCTGGCCGAGACTGGTATCGATTATCTCGCGGTGCTTCCGTTTACCGCGCAGCTCGCCGCTTATTCTGCCGAGGATTTCGTCGAGCTCATCCTCAGGCGTTGCTTCCGGATGCGCGATTTGCTGATCGGCTACGATCACGGCTTCGGCCGGCAGCGGGCGGGCAATGTCAACGTTTTGCGCACGCTCGGAGAACGAGACGGCTTCCGAGTGGAGGTCGTGGATCCGGTCTCGACGGCGGAAGGACTCTCGGTGTCCTCAACCTCGATCCGGCGCGCGGTGGCGGGCGGTGATCTGCACCGCGCGGCTGAAGCTCTGGGACGCCTCTACTCGGTGAGCGGTCGGGTCATCGAGGGGGAACAGCGCGGCCGCAGGATCGGATTCCCCACCCTGAACCTTGGACCTCCTCCGTCGAGGAAGCTTCTTCCGCCCGAAGGTGTATACGCAGTGCGGGTTCAAACACCGGTCGGGCCTGTAGGCGGAATGATGAATCTCGGACCGCGACCGACATTTGGAGATTCAGCGACGTCGCTGGAGGCGCATCTGTTCGACACGAGCGGCGATTTCTATGGTGCGTACGTTCGAATCGATTTCGTAGCGAGGCTTCGCGAAACGCGAAAATTTGCCTCGGCGGAGCTGCTGTCGAAGCAGCTCGCGCACGACGAGCGCGAGGCGAGGAACGCGTTGACTCTCCTTAACGTTCCCGGTAACCTTATCGGCTAGTCTGGAAGCGCACCTTTCACCAATTCAGCAGCATGAACCTGAAGTATCGGATTGCCATCATTCTGGCTCTCATCGCAGCGTCCATCTGGACGCTGTTTCCGCGCACGGTAGTCGAGCGTGTCAAGCGCAATGGCGAGTTCGTTTACGACACGGTGCGGCGCGTTCCGCTGAAGCGTGGCCTCGATCTTCAGGGCGGAATGTACCTCGCGCTCGAGGTCGATGAGTCGAAGGGTCTCGTCCCCGACAAGAGCAAGGCGATCGACAACGCGCTCAAGGTCGTACGCAACCGCATCGACGAATTCGGTGTCTCCGAGCCGGTGGTGCAGAAGGCCGGCAGCGACCGGATCATCGTCGAGCTGCCAGGCATCGACGATCCGCTTCGCGCCCAGGACGTCGTTCAGAAGTCCGCTTTTCTGGAATTCCAGATAACGGACAAAACGCAGGCCCTCGAGAAAGCGCTGCCAAGGCTCGACGCTGCGCTCAAGGATGCAAAAGTGGCGGTTGCAGCTACGCCGTCCACGGGGAAGAAAGACACCACCAACGCCGGTCTGCAATCACTCTTCACGGCGGATACCTCCAAGAAAGCTGATACCGCCAAGACCGATAGCGCCAAGGCTGCAACAGGAACGGTCGGAGGTCCGGGCGCTTTCTCGAAACTGATCCAGCAAGGTCAGATGCCAGGCGAGTACTACGTCGCCCAGAGTGATGTTGGACTTGTAACGCAATACCTCGGCATGCCCCAGGTCTTGGCGGCGCTTCCTCCCGCGAAGGTAATTCGCTGGAGCAGCGACACGGTCTCCCTCGGTAATCGCGTCTACCGGCCTCTTTATGTGCTCGACGCCAAGCCCATCATCACGGGGGAGTACCTTACCGACGCCAAACCAAATACGTCGCCGACCGAAGGCAACCTCGTTCAGTTCACGATGAACAACGAAGGCGCCCGCCGTTTCCGCACCGAGACTTCGCGGCACATCAAGGACTTCATGGCGATCGTGCTCGATCAGCGCGTGATGGGGCGTCCACCCGTCATTCAGAGCGCAATCGGCGCGAACGGCCAGATCACCATGGGGGGCAAGGATCTTCAGGCGGCCCAGGATCTCGCTCTCGTCCTGAGAGCGGGCTCGCTGCCCGTCCCGCTCAAGGTCGCGGATGTGCGGGTGATCGGCGCGAGTCTCGGTCAGGACTCCATCCACAAGAGCGTCACCGCCGGCGTCATCGCGGTGGCTCTCGTCGTCATCATCATGCTGGGTTACTACCGGTTCTCGGGCGCGCTCGCCGTAGCCGGTCTGGCCCTGTACATCCTCTACACGTTGGCCGCGCTCGCCGGATTCCAGGCGGTGCTTACGCTGCCGGGACTCGCTGGTTTTGTGCTCTCGATCGGAATAGCGGTTGACGCCAACGTCCTGATCTTCGAGCGAATACGCGAGGAGCTGAACCACGGCAAGACGGTTCGAACCGCGATCGACGAGGGATTCCGTCACGCCATGAGCGCGATCGTCGACTCGAACGTCTCTACGGCCCTGACCGCCGCCGTCCTCTATCAATACGGCACCGGCCCCGTTCGCGGATTCGCGGTCACCCTTCTGGCGGGTATCGCCGCCTCGATGATCACGTCGATCTTCGTTGTACGCACTTTCTACATGATCTGGCTGAATCGCTCGCGCGACGTCCAGACAAGCCTGAGCATCTGATGCTTCGAATTCTTCACGACACGAACTACGATTTCATCCGTTGGTGGAAGGTGATGGCGGCGATCACCGTCGCCTTCATCGTCCTCGGACTCGGCTCCCTCGCCATCAAGCCCCTCAACCTCAGTATCGAGTTCACCGGCGGAACGCTGCTGCAGCTGGAGTTCACGCAGCCGCCCGACGTTGGCGCGATTCGCTCGACTCTCGACCAGGCGGGAATTCATGGAGCGGAGATCCAGCAGTTCGGCACGAACCGCGAGTTCACGGTCCGGGCACAGGATCCGGCCGCGGTCGCCTCGCAATCGAGGGGCGCTGAGGCCATCGCGGTTACCATCGAGAGGGTACTGAAGCAGAAGTTTGGCGAGAACAATCTCAAGGTCATTCGGACGGAAGCCGTCGGTCCCCGCGTCGGAAGCGAATTGAAGCGGGGAGCAATTATCGCGATCCTGCTGTCGTTCCTGATTACACTCGTGTACCTGTCGATCCGGTTCGAGTGGCGCTTTGCCACCGCCGCCGTCATCGCGACGAGTCACGACGTTTTCACGACGATCGCGTTTCTCAAACTGATGCACCTCGAGATCTCTCTGACCGTCGTCGCGGGACTCCTGACCGTTCTCGGTTATTCTCTCAACGATACGATCATCATCTTCGACCGCGTGCGTGAGAACCTGCGGAAGGGAAGGAAGGAGACTCTCTACGAGACCCTCAATCGCTCCATCAACGAGACGCTGCCGAGATCGGTGTTGACCCACGCCACCGTTCTCGCCGCCACCCTCTCGCTGCTGATTTTTGCGGGAGAAGTCATCCGTCCCTTCGCGTGGGTGATGGCGTTCGGTGTCGTTACTGGAACCTTCAGCTCGATTTACGTAGCAGCTCCGGTTCTCCTCTGGATCGAACGCAAATGGCCTCGCTCGACGGGCGCGCGTCAATCTTCATCGACAGCCACGCCCACCTCGCGGACGCAGCGTTCACCGGCGACCGCGACGCGGTAATTTCGCGCGCCCGCGATGCGGGCGCGCGGGCGATCGTCTGCATCGGGGAATCGCTCGCCAAGGCGGCGATCGCGGCCCAGTATGCGGCGGACAACCCGCAGTTCGTGTTTGCCACTGCCGGAATCCATCCCCACGACGCAGCCACATTCGAGGCATCGCGCGATGTTCCGAAATTGCGCGAGCTGCTTAGTGGTTCGGCTGTGGCGGTCGGCGAGTGCGGACTCGATTATCATTACGACAATTCGCCACGCGAAGCCCAGCGCGCCGCGTTCTCGGCTCAGATTGCGCTCGCTGCCGACGTCGGCAAGCCTGTCGTCGTCCACACGAGAGATGCGGAAGATGACACCCGGTCTATCATCCGCGATGCCCGGGTTGCGGGCGTCCTCGGAGTCCTGCACTGCTACACGGGCTCCCATTCACTGGCAGAGTTCGCCCTGGACGCGGGATGGTACGTTTCATTCAGCGGCATCGTCACATTCAAAAAATGGACGGACGACGACTTGGTTCGTCTGGTTCCGCAGGATCGCCTGCTCGTAGAGTCGGATTCTCCGTATCTCGCACCCGTTCCCTTCAGGGGGAAACGCAACGAACCAGCGTGGGTCGCACATACGCTCTCCAAAGTCGCAGCGGCTCGCGGCGTGCATTCTCTCGAGCTGGGACGGATCACGGCGGCGAACGCAGAGCGTCTCTTCGGTCTGGCCCTCGCGGCCGCATAGTGTGTAACATTCGCGCTTCACGCTGACTCTGCCGTTTCAAGGCACCCGACGGAGAACTGAATGCCACTCAAGAAGATCAGCACCGACAAAGCGCCATCGGCGATCGGCCCCTATTCACAGGGAATCGTCACCAATGGCTTTCTGTTCACTGCGGGACAGATTCCGCTTGATCCCGCCGCCGGCAAGATCGTCGAAGGCGGAATCGTCGAGCAGACCGAACAGGTCATGCGGAATCTTCAGGAAGTGCTTCGGGCGGCTGGAGCATCCTGGGGAGATGTCGTGAAGACGACGGTATACCTGCAGGATCTCGCGCACTTTCCCACCGTCAACGAGGTCTACGGCAAGTCACTCGGCGATGCGCGTCCCGCCCGGTCTACCGTCCAGGTGTCAGCACTTCCCCGGGGCGCGCTGGTCGAGATCGACGCGGTAGCCGTGGTCGGCTCGAAGTAACCGCCATGCTGCACGAATGAGCACCTCAAAAACGCGCGAGGAGATCTTCAGGCTGACTGAATTCGCGCGGTGCGCCGGTTGAGCGTCAAAAATGGGTCCGGGTGACCTATCCCGCGCGCTGGCCGCGCTCCCTGTGATTTCAGATCCAAGGCTGCTGGTCGGAAGAGAGACCTTCGACGACGCCGGGGTCTTCCGCCTTTCCGATGATCTCGCGCTCGTCCAGACGGTGGATTTTTTCGCGCCCATTGTCGATGACCCGTTCGACTTCGGACAGATCGCGGCCGCTAACGCCCTTTCGGACGTGTATGCCATGGGCGGCCAACCGCTCACCGCGATGAACATTGTCGCATTTCCCACGAGTGACCTGCCGCTCGACATCCTGACCGGAATCCTGGCGGGAGGCCAGGACAAGGTTCACGAGGCCGGGGCGTTCATCGTCGGGGGACACACCGTCGTGGATACCGAGCTCAAATACGGCTTGGCGGTGACGGGTCGCGCGCACCCCGATTTTCTGCTCACGAACGCGGGAGCGCGACCAGGCGACCAGCTCATTCTCACCAAGCCGATCGGCAACGGGATTCTCGCCACCGCGGGAAAACGGGGCCAGCTCTCGCCGGAGGCACAGCGCGCGATGCTGGACGCGATGAAAATGCTCAACGGCGTGGCGAGTCGTGCCGCGCTCGCCGTGGGATCGCGCTGTGCCACCGACGTGACGGGCTTCGGGCTGCTGGGCCACATGTCGCACATCGCGCGTGCGAGCAAAGTCACTCTGCGCGTCGACCTCGATGCCATTCCTGTTTTCCCCGGAGTCCGTGAGGCTGTGCGGGCCCGATTCGTCACCGATGGCGCGAAGCGAAACGCGGAGTACCTCCGCGATCTGGTCCGCTGGGAGAAGGGAACCGAGGAAGATCGGGAGATTCTACACGATCCTCAGACATCGGGCGGACTCGTCGTATGCGTCAGTCCCAGCCGGGTCGCTAACTATCTTTCACGCGTCGAGGGATCGACAGTCGTTGGTGAGGTCACCGAACGGGGAGAAGTTGCGATCGAAGTTCATTGAGATGCGTGGGGGTGGATGGGGCCTGGTGGCTTCCGTGATCTTCAAAATCACTGTGACCCTACTTCGTAGGGTCGGGTGGGTTCGATTCCCACACTCTCCCGCCACACTCGGCGCCGCAGCCTTCTTCTGCTTCTCGGTGTTCATTCCCCGCGCCTCCGTTGCGCAGCAACGGGATAGTGCCCGGGCAGGAGTCTCCGCCCCAAAAAAACCGCCAGGGCCACAGCCCGCCGCAACAGATACGCCGAAGCCACCCATGACGCCGCGTCGCGCATTCCTCAGTTCACTTCTCGTTCCCGGCTACGCGCAAACGGTTTTCGGTCGCGACCGCGCCGCGATGCTGTTCGCCGTGATCGAAGTCGGTTCGATCGGAATGGCCCGCAAATCTGCGCTGGACCTCGCCGAGGCGAAGGCGCTCGCCAAGGACAGCATCGTCGCGACGTATCAGACGGATCCCAATACCGGACTGGCGATAATCGATCCGAAAACGGGATTGCCGATTCCCGACACCTACATTGCGAGTCGATTCACTCCCGATCGGGTAAAAGCGCGACGCACCCACTACGAGGACTGGATAGCGGCGATCGTGTTCAACCATCTCTTCTCCGGCGCCGACGCCTACGTCGCCGCCAACCTCTGGGACTTCAAGGCGAATATCGGCGTCGTGGCCGCTCCGCGTTCCGCCGGCGTTTATGCCGCGGTGAGACTGAGATGAGCAACGCCGCTGCCATTGGGGTTTTCGATTCCGGAATGGGTGGTCTTACGGTTGTCCGTGAGTTGATGCTCCAGCTTCCCAACGAAAGCATCATCTACTTCGGCGATACCGCCCGCGTCCCATACGGACCCAAGAGTCCGGATACTGTCCTGAGATATAGTCGGGAAATCACGTCTTATCTCAAGGGCGAAGGAGTGAAGACCCTCGTGGTTGCGTGTAACACCGCGACAGCGCACGCTCTGCCGGCGCTTCGTCGGGAGTTTGACATGCCGATCGTCGGCGTGATCGAGCCCGGTGCCCGCGCGGCCGCAACAGCGACAAAAACAAAACGGGTAGGTGTGATCGGAACGGCCGGAACGATCAAGTCGCGCGCGTACGAGAAGGAAATAAGAAAGCTTCTCCCCGATGTTGAGGTCACGGCGCAGGCGTGCGCGCTCTTCGTGCCGCTGGTCGAGGAAGGCTGGCTCGACAGCGAGGTGACCCATGCGGTCGCTCGCAACTATCTCGCATCGATCGTGGCGGCGGAGGTCGATACGCTGGTGCTGGGCTGCACCCACTATCCGCTCATGAAAACGGTGATCGGGAATGTGGTTGGTCGCGATGTGAGATTGATCGACAGTGCGCAGGAGACGGCACGCCAGGCGGGAGAAATCCTGCGGGAGCACGGCCTCGAGAATGAAACGCCCGATGGCGCGCGCTACCGCTTCATCGCATCCGACGCGCCCGATACTTTTCTGGGTCTTGGTGAGCGCTTCCTCGGGTCACCGATCGATCGAGTTGAGAAGGTTACCCTGGGCTGATCCGTCCCATTCGCGCAGCTCGATGGCCACGCCGGTCAGTTTAAGGAAGGTCGGTGCGTCGAGCCACGAGCCCGCGTTTCCGAAAATCCCGCCGCTGTCCATTTTCTCGAGCGCTGCGACGTGCGAGTGACCGTACACGAGCAGGTCGAGATCTTTCGCGCCCGCCAGCTGTTGCTTCGCGTAGGCCCGAAGCCCCCGACCCTCGTCTCTGGCGCGATAGGTTCTGCTCGCGTTGGAGCTTCCCTGCGCGAGCTTGCTCGCCAGATCGGGGTGCAGCATTCGAAACGCCTTGATGGCGAGAGGGTGGCGCATAATGGGACGGATCATGCGATAGCCGCGATCCTCGCGATCGCGCAGTCCGTCTCCGTGCTCGATCCTTACTCTCCATCCCGCGACAGTTCCGTCCCATGGGCCGACGACATAGCTGACTCCGACGTCATCGCGAAGTATCTCGCCTCCCCAGCAGTCGTGGTTGCCGGCCACCCAGAGGATGTCTACACCGGCGTCCTTGAGCTCGGCAAGTGCTGCCAGCGCGCGAAAGCTGCGGCGTGGAATCACCGTTTTCCACTCGAACCAGAAGTCGAAAAGATCGCCGTTGATTATCAGCGAGCTTGCGTCTCCGGCCAGTCCGCGGAGAAACGAGACGAAGGATCGCTCGATCTCGGGACTTGCAACTCCCAGGTGCGCGTCCGACACGATGTAGCAGGGGGCGTTGAGCACCGCTCAAGTTAGCGCGGCGACGCAGGCTTTACAAAGCATCGCGAGCGGGACATTTTCGCCTCGCCCTTTCACATGACATCCCATTCCAACCGTGGGACGGCTCACACCGTCGAGTTCCGGGTCCGTTACGCCGAGACCGACCAGATGCAGGTGGTGTATCATTCCAACTATCTGATCTGGTGCGAGATTGGACGCACCGAATTCATTCGCGCGCTGGGAACGCCATACGCCGAGCTGGAAAAACAGAATGTCACTCTGGCCGTAGTCGAAGCGAGTCTTCGCTTCCACTCCGCCGCCCGTTACGACAATCTGATTCGCGTGACCACCACCATCAGTGATGTAAGGTCGCGCACGATCACATTCGATTACATCATCAGCAACGCGGAAACCGGAGAGCGCTTTGTAACGGCTTCCACCAAGTTGGCTTCGCTCACGCGTGATTCTCGCCTTACCACTTTGCCTGACTCACTTAGCAAGGTACTAAAGAATGCAGCTTCGTAAGCATCTGCTTGTCTTTGCCACATTTGTTGGAGTTGCCGCAACTGCTGGTGGGCAGGAGCTGCCGCCGGCGATCGGTGCAAGTGAAGTCAATCTCTTCGCCCGCCTGCTGGCGATGACGGACACACGGCAGCTCGACATGTCGCTTGTCGATCGCGCTCTGGCGAGCAAATGGGGTCCGATGCGCGCGGCGGCAACCCTCGCCGTTGGACAGGTCGGAACCGAATCCGGAATGGCGGGCGCGCCCCGCCTTCGCGTGCTGCTCAGGGATCATGACCTTGCCGTCGCGGCCAACGCTGCCTATGCGCTCGGACTGCTTCGCGATACAGCGTCGATCACCGATCTCGGCGCGGCGCTCGCGCTCAATCATGAAGTCGCGCGCGAAGCGGCGTGGGCCTTGGGCGAGATGGGCGCTCCAGCGCGCACCGCAATCGTGAATGGACTGAAGCTCGACCATGATCACGACACAGCGATCCAGCTCTTGCTCGCGGCGGCGAAGCTGCGTCCCATTCCACTCACGGACGTCAAGCGATACTTGCGCGAGGGTCATCCCTCGGTGGTGTGGGCCGCAGCCTACGCAATCGCGCGGACGCGAGCGGCCGGCGGCGTACGGGAGCTGATCGACGTCGAGGCGTCACCATCCCTGCGCGCGAGGCAGAATCCAAATCGGGCGGCAGACATGCCTGCGCCGTACGCGGACGAGCTCAGCGGAAATCAACTTACGCGCGCCGAGATCGCGCGTGGGCTCGCCAGATCCGCGGCAGGCGATTCGCTCGGACCGAAGGCCTTCGCCGTCCTCGCGCGGCTCGTTGGCGATGTCGATCCACATGTCCGCATTAATGCCGTTCGATCTCTCGGCACGTATGGTCCGCAGGCCAAAGCGTCGCTCGTCTACGCGACACGCGACTACGATCCCAATGTGAGGATCGCGGCGGCACAGAGCTTCGGGACAGTCCTTTCGAAGGACGCCTCCGACTTTCCGGCGCTATGGTCGGCCGACACCTCGATCGTGTATCGCTCGTCGCTGTTGGCATCTGCCGCACGAGCTGGTCTGAGGCCGCCAGAGCTGAGACAGTGGACATCCAGCACGGACTGGCGACTCAGGGCGGCCGTGGCGTCAGCCGTCGGAGACACCCTCGATCGTGCATTTGCCATCTCACGGTCCGCTCCGCTGACGCGAGATCCCGATCCGAGGGTGCGCGAGGCGGCGTACGGCGCGATTGCCCCGCCGCCGGGGATGCCTCTCGAGGACAGCGTGCATGGCATTCTCGTAAACGGTCTAAGGGATCCCGATTTCTACGTGCGCGCGACGGTAATCGGTGCACTGGCGGATCGGCCGTCCACGGCAGATCTCGCGGCCGTTCTCGCCAGTTACAGTCAGGCCGGCCGTGATTCGGCGAATGACGCCAGGCTCGCGGCGATTCAGTACGTCGGGAGTCTGTGGAAAAGGGACAGCAGCTCTCTCAACGCGACGTGGCAAGCTCAGCTCGCTCGTACGCCGATGCCGGCCGATCCGCTCGAGCGGGCTGCTGGAAAGGCGATACCTGTCTGGTCCAGTTGGGGACATGTAGCGCCCAAACCGAGGCCGATTGGATGGTACGAAGGAGTGGTGCGGGCAATCGTGATGCCGACGTACGTCGGCAAGACCGTGAACGCGACCATCAATACGGTGCGCGGACCCATTCGTATCGAGCTCTTCGGCACTGACGCCCCGATCACCGTATGGAACTTTCTCAGCCTCGCGCGGTCTGGATACTATCGGAATACGCGCTTCCACCGAGTCGTTCCAAACTTTGTTGCTCAGGATGGCGATCCACGCGATGATGGAAACGGCGGGCCCGGCTACGCGATACGCGACGAGATGAACCGCCACCGTTACGAGCGTGGAGCCGTCGGGATGGCGCTCTCCGGACCGGATACCGGCGGCAGCCAGTATTTCATAGCTCACTCTCCGCAGCCGCATCTCGACGGTCACTACACTGTCTTCGGCAGAGTAATTCGCGGCTACGACGTATTGGACAAGCTCGTTCAGGGCGATCTGATTACGCGCGTCGATCCAAAATGAAACGGTTCGCCGTCCTCATTCTCGGCGCGGCTCTTGGTTGCGTACCATCGGCAGCGCCGCTCAAAGGTGTTCTCGCGCCGGATCGCTCGCTTCCTGCTCTTTCGCTGCCATCCGGTCACCGACACCTGGTTTTCAAATGGGATTATCAGGAAGGCGACATCGCAGCCAGGGGTGATGGCTCCGTGCGTACCGCCGCGCCCGACAGCGCGAATCGCACGGAGACCCGATCGGTCAGATCGGAAGCGACATAGGTTATGCGAGGATTCACCGGCGCAGCTCGCGGCGCGGCGCAAAAAGCTCGACGCCGGCGTATATGAACCATCCAACTCATCCTATAGGTCAAGATGGTTCTGCGTCGTCAAAAAAGACGGCAAATCACTCCGGATCGTCCACAGTCTCGAGCCCCTCAACCAAGTTACCATAAAACACGCCGGAGTCACACCATTTACCGATCAAATCGGAGAACACTTCGCAGGCCGCGCTTGCGGCGGTGGCTTTCCTGCTGCCGGCCAGTGCATCGGCGCACTGCTTTGTCGGCGCGCGTTTCCTGCCTGCAACGCTCAATGTCGACGACCCCTGCGTCGCCGACGAACTGTCGCTGCCGACGGTCTCGAGGTTCAAGAACGGCGACGACCCCTCGGCGCGTCAGACCGACATTTCCGCCGAGTTCTCCAAGCGCATCACGGACACGTTCGCGCAAAAGCGATTCGCGGCGCGGACGTAGAGCGCGGCGATCAAAGCCGTAAGTAACACGATAAAAAGCGTGCTGTTCTGTTTTTTGGAAAGGAGTCTAAGCGCTCTTAACAGCTCTGCCTTGATCTCGATAGAATGACGGTTGAACTGAAACGATGGTTCGGGATTGTTGTCACGGCTTGCTTGACCCTCCGAATCAGTTAGCGTCCCAGTGAACTGACTTTTCCAATACACAAGCTGATCGTTGAACAATCCATCATCCAACAATCGCCTCTCCCA
>Ga0137409_10007145_pt1 | contig 11496 bp, 11 predicted proteins | sample CZODoug1_16funga_FD_122059 | JGI IMG/M metagenome (GOLD analysis project Ga0137409, IMG submission 122059) | Vadose zone soil fungal communities from Angelo Coast Range Reserve, California, USA - CZODoug1_16fungal (Hybrid Assembly) | ecosystem: Environmental > Terrestrial > Soil > Vadose zone... | reverse complement strand
AGGCGTGACGCGTTGGTGGCACAGCGCCGATCGAAAGTGACCAAATGTGGCTATGCCACCGGCGCGGTTTCAGGTCGCTTACACTTCCGCTGCCATGAAAAAATCGATCGCCATCGTCGAAGATGAACGCGCCATCCGCGACAACTACGCCGCCGCCTTTTCGCGCGAGGGGTACGCCGTGCGCGGCTATCCCAACCGCCGCGACGCCATGGCCGCCTTCACCGCGCGGCTGCCGGATCTCGCCGTCATCGACATCTCGCTCGAGGACGAGCCGGAAGGCGGCTTCGAGCTGTGCCGCGAGCTGCGCGGGTTGTCAGCCGAGCTGCCCATCATTTTCCTCACCGCGCGCGACAGCGAGCTCGACGCGGTATCGGGTCTGCGCCTCGGCGCCGACGACTTCCTGACCAAGGACCTGTCGCTCGCGCATCTCATCGCGCGCGTGAACGCATTGTTCCGGCGCGTCGATGCGCTGCGCCGGCCCGCCGAGGAAAAACAGGTGATTCGCCGCGGCGCGCTCACGCTCGACAGCGAACGCATGTCGGTCGAGTGGAACGGCCAGGTGGTGCTCCTGTCGTTGACGGAATTCTGGATCGTCTACGCGCTCACCAAGCATCCCGGCCACGTGAAGAATCGGCAGCAGCTCATGGACGCGGCCAACGTCGTGCTCGACGACAACACGATCACCTCGCACATCAAGCGCATCCGCCGCAAATTCCAGGTCGTCGACGAGAAATTCGACGCCGTGCACACGGTGTACGGCATGGGCTATCGCTGGGTTGAATGATCCCGTGGGCCGAATCTCCGACCTGCTGAATTTCGGACCCATTTCTCCGTTCCGCATACGGACCAAACTACTGCTGCTCGCGCTCACCACGCTCGCGCTGCCGTGGGCGGGCTGCCAGTACGCGCGCGAAATGGAAACCGTGCTGCGCGAGAGCGAACAGCAGTCGTTGCTGGCCGTCACCACGACGATCGCCGGATCGCTGAAGGGGCGACAGGAGCTGCTGTTTCGCGCCGACTCACTCTCCGCGCTCGACGCCAACACCACGCGCGACATCACGCCCCTCGTGCTGTCGGGCGCGCCGCTCATCGACGGGCGCGCGGACGAATGGGATACCAATGCGCGCGGCGTGGTCCGCGTGGCAGGTCCCGGCAATGACGGCTTGCGGCTGCTGGCCGCCACCCACGAGCGCTGGCTGTATCTCGCGCTGCTGGTGCGCGACGACAAGGTCGTTTACGACGGCTCGGAGATGACGCCGCTCGATCCCGACACGATTGGAGATCGCATCTGGCTGGCGTTCGACGACAAGCGCGGCGGACAACAGCGCCTGTTTTTCGGCAGCACCGGCGGCGGTGCGTTGCGCGCGCGGCGCATCGAAACCCGCGAATATGGCCGCGAGGAAGCGGTCGAAGAGCCGCGCATCGACGCTGTCTGGCAACGCGCGCGCGATGGCTACGTCCTCGAAATGGGAATTCCGTTGTCGCTGGTCGGCCAGCACATCGGCGTCCTCATCGATGACCGCGACCGGCGTGGCGCGGCGCGCGCGAGCTTCGGCACGCTCGATGTCGCCGATTTGCGCGCCACCGGCCGGTTGATCGCCGCCTCCCCCGACCTCAACGACCACCTGCGGCAGTTCGCGCAACCCGGCGTCGAACTCACCGTGGCCTCGTCCACCGGCGCCATCCTGACTCGCCTCGACGCGCCGGCGCTGCCCGGCGATTACACGCACATGCGCGGCTTCCTGCCGCGCATGTACCGGCTGTTCCTCGATGGCGGCGCCATTCCGCGCGGCGTTTCGCAGGTTGAACGGCAGCGTGCCGCCGAAGCCCTCACCGCACGCGCGGTGCTCGGCACCGCCGAGAGCACGCTGTTCGCGGGACCGTACGAGAATCGCGTGATCGTCGCGGCCGCGGCGCCGATCTTCGCGGCCGACGGCAAACGCGTTATCGGCGTGATCCAGCTCGCGCAGACCGCCGACCGCTGGCTCACGTTGCGCGATCGGGCGCTCACGCGCCTGCTGAATCTCACGCTGTTCGTCACGCTGTTCGCGGTCGGCGCCGCCTTCTGGTTTGCGGGCCGCATGAGCCTGCGCATCTCGCGGCTCGGCGCGGCGAGCGAGAACGCGCTCAGTCGCGAAGGCAGCGTGTCGCGCGTCCTGCCGGAAACCGCCGCCAAGGACGAGCTGGGTGACCTGTCGCGCAGCTTCTCCTCGCTGCTCGGTCGACTCGATGAATACACGGGATACCTGCGCACGCTCGCCGGCAAGCTCGCGCACGAGATCCGCACCCCGCTCACCATCATTCGTTCCTCGCTCGAGAACCTCGAGTCCGAGTCCCAGTCGGCGAATGGCCCGTCGACGCATGGAATGGGCGAGAACGCCCGGGTCTACATCGCGCGCGCGCGCGAGGGCAGCGAGCGGCTCTCTGCCATCCTGACGGCGATGGGCGCCGCGACCAAGGTCGAGGAGGCCATCGCGCACAGCGAGCGCCAGCGCTTCGACCTGGGCGCGCTGGTGCGCGGGGCGGTCGATGCCTACGGTGATGCGTTTCCGCAGCGGCGTTTTGCCTGCGAGATTCCCGCAGAGCCGGTGGATATCACCGGCGCACCCGAACTCATCGTGCAGATGCTCGACAAGCTCGTCGACAATGCGGTGGATTTCAGCGCGGAGGGCGCCACGATCTCGGTGGTACTGCGCGCGGATCCGACGCTGGTCGAGCTGTCCGTCGCCAACCCGGGAACTCCCCTGCCGGCCGAGGCGCTCAAGCATCTGTTCGAATCGCTGTGGCAGTCACGCGCGGAGCCGGACAAGCGGCCGCACCTGGGTCTTGGGCTCTATATCGTCCGCCTGATCGCCGAATTTCACGGCGGCACCGCGCGGGCTGCGAATCTGCCCGACAACTCGGGCGCCATCTTCTCCGTGCGGCTGACGCGCTGATGCGAAGGTTGCGCACCAGCGCACATCCAGTCGCCGCTGGCGCCGCCGATAACTTATGCAGGCTGGGTCGTTGTCGCGCGATTGAGACATTGTGGCGCGGAGGATTCGGCGTATGATTCGGGCCTGCGTAGTCCAGATTTCGCGCTAAGTGACTGAATTAAAGGTCCCAGCGTGGCGAGAACCGGAGTACGTGGTGTTGATGTCCTGCACTGCGTCAAAGTTTGATGCGCGGAGAACACAACGGAATTAGCGATATAAAAACTCAGGATTTGCTCACGGGCACGGGTGCAGTCGGTAGCTGCTTAGTTCTGGCTACTGGCGGGGTCGAGTAAAGCGTGGATTGACACGCGGGCTTAACTGTTTAGCCGGAGGCCGAAAGGCCACCAACGTCCCAGCCGAAAAATTTTAGTCCGTGAAGTCGACATGGTCGGCTGACAGCGATTACCTAAGTCGACGACGACCAAGCTAACAAGCCCCGCTCTGCGGGGCTTTTTTTCACCTGCGGAAAAGGCATGGCAAACGGAACTGGTTCACAGGAATTCCCGACAATCCCCTCCCGGCACCGCCTGCCTAGCTAGACTGGGGCGCGATGCGTCCCTCGATATTCGTTCTCATATTGTTAGCCGTGTGCGCGCCGCTCACCGCCTGCAAACGCAGCCTGAGCGCGAGCGACGTGCGCGCCTTCATCGACAAAGCCGACGAGACCGCGCGCAAGCGCTACGCGCCGGAGATCTGCGCGCTGCGCGGCAAGAACTTCCGGATGAAGCTCACCTTCCAGGGCGCCAACCGCGCGATTGCGCCGAGCGAAATGGAAATTGGCCGCGCGCTCTACTGTCGCAACGCCGGCAGCTTCGCGCGCCTGCGCCAGTACGAGCTCGAACGCCAGTCGCTCGAGATCGATGTCGCGGCCGACCGCAAGACGGCCGTCGTCGATGCACAGTACGTCGAGAAGATGCCGTTCTACGATCCCCAGATGTCACCGCCCGCGAGTCCGTTCGACTATCGCGAGGTGCAGATACTCACCTCGCACGATCGATCCGTCGTCGGCATCGAGAGCGGCGACCTGGTCTTTCTCAGCACGGAAGCGGAAACCGGGCAGGAGCTCATCGACAAGAAATCGATTCCGCCCGTCCAGGTCGATTGAAACCGCTACCGAGGCCGCATGAAGCCCTTTGCCGGACCGATGATGTTGCTGCTGGTGGTCGTCGGATTTCTGCTCTATCGCAGCACCTCCGGGGACAAGACGCCCGCGCGTGAATTCACCGAAACCGAACTCGCGGGTCCCGCGCCCGATTACCAGGGCACGTGCTACGCACTGAGCACGGTGATCATCGCGAACGGCGTATTCGGCAATGTGCCGCGGGCCTGGACGTCGCCGCGCAAAGGAGCCTGGACGCTGACCCTCGAAAATGTCACGCAAGGCGCGGGCGGACCGGTGCGCGAATTCCAGACCTGGACCTTCGAGCAGCATGACGCGCAGATCCGCCTCATCGAAGCGGACGCCTCGCCCCAATATCCAAAGGACATAACGGAAAATATCGACCGCCTGCTGGTCGCGCCCAACCGGCGCGGCTCGACGCCGGTCGATCGCTGCCTCAAGGACGGCGGCAGCGGCTACAACTTCCGGAAGAAATAATTCGCCACAATTGAACCATCGCTCTGCCGTTTTCCCGTTCCAGTATTTCTGGCTGGAAGCAACAGGGAGTGATGGATGGAAGCGCCACCGATCGAAGGCCGCTATTCGAACCCCGCGCCTTTCGCCGGCGCGGCTCGCATCGCAGGCTTCGTCTTTGTCCTCTTCGCGGGATTTCTGTTGCCCGCCTTCACCATCGGCTTCGAACTGTTCACGCGCATGTGCGCCGAGACGCTGTTCGACCCACTGCCCTCGCTCGCGCATCTGGCGGTGGTCACCGCCGTCCCGCTGATCAATCTCAAGCTCATCCTGATGCGCCGGCGCGAGGCGCCGGTGCCGCGCGCCTGGATTTTCGCCGGGGCCGCCGCGGCGGCGGTGGGGTTCGGCTACGCGCTGCTCTTCCTGCCCATCTACCCGATCGCGATCATCGGCATCATTTTCTTTGGCCTGGGGCTGCTGCCGCTCGCGCCGCTGTCGGCGGGGATCTGCGCACTCGCGCTGGCACTCGGCGCCGCCCGGCGCGGCGCGCAGCCGTACCTGCGCCTCATCATGCTCGGCGCCTTCGCGGGGCTCGCGCTGCTACTCGCGCTCGATGTGCCCACCGCGCTGACCCGCGCCGCCGTGCGCGGCAGTGTGGATGCGGACCCCGCGGTGCGCGCGCGCTCCGTGAGTCTCATGCGCAATTTCGGCAATCGCGAGCTATTGCTGCGGCTGTGCTACGACAACAGCGGCTACACCGGCGGCCTGCTCGGGCTCGTGGTCGACGGCGCGCTCAGCATCACGCCGGACGACTTCGACCATCGGCGCCTGGGAGTAAGTCCCGGCGCCGCCCGCGAGCTCTACTACCGCGTCAACGGTCAGCCCTATAACTCGGTGGCGCCACCGTTTCGTGGCCGCGCATGGCGCTTCGCCGAGGATTTCGACTGGGACGCCGATCGCGGTGGCACCGTCATCGGCGGGCGTGTCAGCGGCCTTAACCTGCACAGTTCGCGCATCGACGGCTCGATGGATGCCGACGACGCGGTGGCCTACCTCGAGTGGACCACCGAATTCGCAAACTCGCGTGAATCGCCGCAGGAGACGCGCATGTCACTGGTGCTGCCGCCGGGCGGCGTGGTCTCGCGCGCGACGTTGTGGGTGAATGGCGAGGAGCGCGAAGCGGCCTTTGCCTCGCGCGCCGCCACGCGTGCGGCTTATCAGGCGGTGGTCAGGGCGCAGCGCGATCCACTGCTGGTCACGACCAACGGCGCGGATCAGGTGTTCGTGCAGATGTTCCCGGTGCCGGCGCGCGGCACCGCCAAATTCCGCATCGGCATCACCGCGCCGCTCACGCTCGGCAATGATGGCCGCGCCACGCTCGCCATGCCGGCGATCGTCGACCGCAACTTTTCCATCGACGGCGGCCTGCGGCACGCGGTGTGGATCGAAGGCGATGGACGCGACGCGAATACCGACGCCGGTTTCAGCGCAATCGCCGGTGAAAAAGACATCGTGCGCCGCCGCGCCACGTTCAGCGACGCGGAGCTCGCAACGCGCCGTCCGCGAATTTCCATCCTGCGCAATCCGCAGGCGGAGACGATTGCGTCGGGCGCGGTCATGCAGACGATCCGCCGCGAGCCGCGCGAACCGGCCGGTTCGTTCTACGTCGTTCTCGACGGCTCGCTGAGTGCTAAATCGGCAGCGCCCGCCCTGCTGGCCGCGCTCGATCGCATCCCCACGGGCGCGCGGGTCGGATTCGCCGTCGCGTCAGTGTCGCCCGGCACGCTCGCGCTGGCGCCGTGGAGCGCCGCGCGTAAACAGGAACTGACCGCGCTGCTCGACGCCCAACCATTCAATGGCGGCGAAGACAACCTGGGCGCGCTCGCCGATGCGATCGTCGCCCTCGAAGGCGAGCCGCGCGCAACTCTGCTGTGGATCCATGGACCGCAGGACTTCGAATTCGAAGAACATCTGGGCGAGCTCGCTCAGGCGCTCGATCGCGGCTCCCGGCTGCCCGAGATCTGGCTGTTGCCGGTGACCCCCGGCCCCAACAAGGCGCTGCAGCATCCGCGGCTGTTTCAGCTCGCTCATACGCTCGCCTGGAGCGGGGATGCGCGGGCGGACATCGCCGCCGCCTTCACTAACTACTTCGACGCGGCGCCGCAGTGGACGGTGAGTCGCGTACCCGGCCCCGCTCCCGGACTCGTCGTGGGGTCGCAGCACGTCGAAAAGCTCTGGGCCCTCGATGAGATCGAAGCGCTGATGGCGCACGGCGCCGGGGGCACCGCGCGCGCAGTGAGCCTCGCCGCGCAGTACCACCTGGTGACGCCCGTAAGCGGCGCCGTGGTGCTCGCCTCCGACAACGACTACAGGCGCGGCGGACTCACACCGCCGGGTGCCGAGTCAGTGCCGACGATCCCGGAGCCTTCCACCTGGGCGTTGCTCATCGTCGCCTGCCTGGCATTCGCCTGGGCGGTGCGGCAGCAGCGTCGGCGCGCCTGCTCATGAACCCCGCGCTCGCGCTCGCGCTGGTGCTGGCGGCATGCTGGAGCGCGTGGCTCGAACTGGCCGCGAGAATTCCGGATCTCGCCGCCGCGCTGCCGCTGGCGCTCGTCACGGCAACCTTGGCGGCTCCGCTGATGGCGCGCGGCACGCAGCGGCGCGTCCTGCCGATTACACCGTTGACGATCCTCCTCGGGCTATATGCCCTGGCCGTCATCGCGGCGCCACCGCTCGCGCGCATCGCGCCCGCCGCGCTCGCCGTGGGCTATTGCCTGCACACCGCATCGCAGGACACGACGCCGCGCGTCTCGTTCTACGGCCTCATCCTGCTGGCGCTGCCGGTATTGCCATCGCTCGAGTTCTACACCGCGTACCCGGTACGGCTTGCGGCCATCGAGGCCAGCGCCGCGTTGCTGCGCATGAATGGCATCGCGGCCGGCGTCGACGGTCTGGCGTTGCGCTTCGGCGACCAGCTCATCCAGTTCGACGCGCCCTGCAGCGGCGTGCGCATGTTGTGGACCTGCTGGTTCCTGGCGAGCGCGCTTGCGCACCTCTACGGGTTTTCGCGTTGGCGCTATCTCGCGGCGCTTGGGCTCGCGACTCTGCTGGCGATCGCCGGCAACATCGTGCGCGCCACCAGCCTCTTCTACCTGGAGGCCCAACTACTGCCGCTCGATGCGGCGGGTTGGGCGCACGATGCGGTCGGGATCGTGGCATTCGCAATGACCGCGCTGCTGTTGTTCATCGTCGTCCGGCCGCGTCGCGCCGCGGGATACGCGGCATGAAGCGGCGGCTTTCGTGCTTTGTGGTGGTGCTGGCGCTCGCGGCCGCGGCGCCGCTGCTGCCAATTTCGGCGGCGCCAGCCACCCGCGATGCGCAGGCGTTTCCCGGCTGGCCGCATGAATACGAAGGCGTCGCGTTGCAATCGATGGCGCCGATCGCGCAGGACGCTTTCTTCACGCGCGATTTTCCGGGTCGCATTGCGCGCTTCGCGGCGCGCGACCGCCAGGTGGTGGTCCGCTGGGTGAGCTCGCCGACCCGTCGCCTGCACCCGGCCAGTCAGTGTTTCGTGGGCGCCGGGTTCGCGCTGAGCCCGCTGCCAATGCGTCGCTCCGCGGATGGCGCATTGATGAGCTGCTTCGCCGCGCGCAAACCGGGTGAGGCGCTGCGCGTCTGCGAACAACTGCGTGATTCCACCGGCGACACCCGTCCCGATGTTTCATCCTGGTACTGGCATGCGCTGGTCGCGCCGCGCGGCACCACCTGGTGGTCGTATGTCGTCGTCGAACGCGAGGCGACAAACGCGCCGGGCCTCACCAAACCCTGAGTTTTGTGGCATGGTGCGGCGCGATGCCAAACCAACGACAAGTGCTTCTCATAGGAATGCTCGCCGCGCTGTGCGTGGCGGCGCAGGCCCAGGCGCAGGAAATAATTCCGCTGTGGAAAAAAGGCGCGCCGGGCTTCGAGTCACGGCGCGGCGAAACCGAGCAGCACCAGGACTGGTGGTACAAGAACATCCACAATCCTTCGCTCACCGTCTTCGCGCCCGCCGCGGGCCAGGCGAACGGCACCGCGGTCATCGTCGCTGCGGGTGGCGGGCATCGCCAACTCGTGTTCAACGCCGAAGGCGTCGAGCCCGCGCAATACCTGGCGAGTCTCGGCATCACCGCGTTCGCGCTCAAGTACCGCCTGTTCCGCGAGCCCGGCTCGACGTACACCATCGACAACACCGCCGAAGACATTCGGCGCGCGATGCGCACCGTGCGCGCGCGCGCCGCGGAATGGCACATCGATCCCGAGCGCATCGGCGTCATGGGGTTTTCTGCGGGCGGCGAAGTCGCGGCGCTCGTTGCCTATCCACCCGGAGCGGGCGATGCGCAGTCGCCGGATCCGGTCGAGCGCCTGAGCGCCCGCCCCAACTTCGAAATCCTCGTCTACCCGGGACCGCTCGGGATCCCGGACCCGGTGCCCGCGGACTCACCGCCGCTGTTCCTGGCGGGTGCGGCGGACGATGAGAGCGTCGGTGATGTGCTGTTCGATCTCGCCCGCAAATATCACGCCGCGCATGCGCCGATCGAGCTGCACATCTACGCGCAGGGCAAGCATGCCTTCAACATGGGGCAACGCTCGCAATACGTGAGCGTCCGCAACTGGCCGCAGCGCCTGGCGGAATGGCTCGCGGATCGCGGGCTCACGCCGCCCGCGCACTGAAACCATGGATTTCGAACGCTCCATAGGATCGATGGGAATCCTCGCGCTCACGGTGATCGTGAGCCTCCTCGGCTTCACCGTTGACCGGCGCATCATCGAGCGCAACCTGCTGCGTCCGTACCAGGTGGTGAAGGATCACGTTTACAGCACGATCGTCACCAAGGGATTCGTGCACCAGGATGGCGGGCACCTGTTCTTCAATGCACTGACGCTGTATTTCTTCGGGCCCGGCCTCGAACGCGTGATCGGCACGCCGTTGTTCGTCGCGCTGTATTTCATCGCGCTCGTGCTCACGAGCGCGGGCACCGTGATCCGCCACCGCCGCGATCCGAATTACGCCTCGCTCGGCGCGTCCGGCGCGATTACGGCCGTGCTGTTCGCGTACATCTGCTACTACCCGACGCGCATGCTCTATCTGTTTCTGGCCGTGCCGGTCCCGGCCGCGCTCTATGCGGTGGGATATTTAGCCTACACGTGGTGGGCCGCGAAACATGCGCACGACAACATCAACCACGATGCGCATTTCGACGGCGCGATCATCGGCATGCTGTTCATCGTCGCCACGGATTTCGACGCCATCGCGCGCGGGATGCACCGTCTGCTCGGCTGACGCCCGCACAGAACCAGCCGATTCAAAACCAGGAATAGTTGAAGCTGATCGAGACGCGCTCCGCCTCGGTCGGGTTCGGCGTCACCTCGTGACGCAACCAGCTTTCGAACAGCACGAGCTTTCCCTGCTCCACGGGCATGGTCACCCACACCCGGTTTTCGCGCCGCGCGCGCGTCTTGCGTGGCGGCGAGGCCATGAACCGGTCGAGCCTTGGATCCTCGAACTTGAGACCCGAACAACCGCGCGGCGTGCGCACGTAGTACGTGCCGCTCAGCGAGGCCAGCGGATGCAGGTGCAGCCCGTGCACCACCTGCCGCGTCATCACGTTGACCCAGCAGTCAGTCATCACGAGCTTGCGGCCGACGAGATCGAAGTCGAGCGTGCGCGCGAAGGTGCGCACGTGCCCGTCGATGCGTTTCTCGAGCGCCGCGAAAGTAGGAGACATCTTATGCAGCCGCGCGAGCGAGTTATACGAGGTATAACCACCGGGATAGTTAGTCGCAGACCAGGCGAGCCCGGCGCGGTCGTCGACCGAAAATTGGCGGCATTCGCGCAGCAGGCGGGCATTCAGGGTATCGGCGCCGCGCGCGAGATTCGCGCTGTAGATGCGCGTGGGAAACAACGACTGGACTGACATGCGGTCAGCATAGGCAATCTGTGGCGGGCCGCAAAGCCGCGCGTCTATACTTCGCGTCCCTTCCGTCCAGGACGTGCCCCCATGAAGCAGATACTCACCGTGCTAGGCGCGCTGTTCATCGCCGCCGGCGCGCAGGCGCAGAGCCCCAAACTCACGAAGCTGTGGGAAACGAACACGCCGCTCAAGACACCGGAATCCGTGCGCTTCGACGCGCATCGCAAGGTGCTGTACGTCTCGAACATCGACGGTGAGCCGTGGACGGCCGATGGCAAAGGTTCGATCGCCAAGGTCGGGCTCGACGGCAAGGTGATCGCCGTCGAATGGGTCACCGGCCTCGACTGCCCGAAGGGCCTGGCGTTGTCCGACGACGGCAAGCTGCTGTACGCGGCCGACGCCGGCGGTGTGGTGGTCATCGACATCGACGCCGGCAAGATCCAGAGCAAGATTCCGATTCCCGACGGCGTGCAATTGAACGACCTCGTCAACGACAAGGGGACTCTGTACGTCTCCGATTCCAAGGGCCGCAAGGTCTACATGGTGAAGGACGGCAAGGCGACGGTGCATCTCGATGAAACCGTGCTCAAGGGACCGAACGGTCTGTTCGTGCACAAGGGCGCGCTGTACGTGCTCGACAACGACAGCCTGAACCGCGTGGAGAAGGACAAGACACTGAAGGTGCTGGCGGACGGCATGCCGGGCGGCGCCGACGGACTGGAAAATGTCGCGGGCGACAACTTCCTCGTCACGGTGTGGAGCGGCGCGGTGTGGTACCTGCCGGCCGGCGGCGACAAGCAGCTGCTGTTCGACGGCAAGGCCGATAAGACCAACACCGCGGATCTTGGCTGGGATCCCAAAACCAGGACCATCTATGTTCCGACGTTCTTCCGGAACAGCGTCATCGCCTTCAAGGTTAAGTAGTTAGCTCGCGGGTGGGCGCTCCGCAGGCGCGCCCATCATCTCCACCACCAGGCGGCGATCAGCGCGGCGA
>Ga0137409_10007144_pt1 | contig 11498 bp, 11 predicted proteins | sample CZODoug1_16funga_FD_122059 | JGI IMG/M metagenome (GOLD analysis project Ga0137409, IMG submission 122059) | Vadose zone soil fungal communities from Angelo Coast Range Reserve, California, USA - CZODoug1_16fungal (Hybrid Assembly) | ecosystem: Environmental > Terrestrial > Soil > Vadose zone... | reverse complement strand
ATGCGCTGAAAAAACTCGGTGCCTTCTTTGGCTGAAAGGGAAATCAGCGTGCCGTAATCTTCGCGCTTCGAAATGTCCTGGCCGATCGTGTACTGGTCCGGCGTGATGCGCATCTCTTTGGTCCAGAGCGGCGTGCGCGCCGTGCCGTCGCTGTTTTCGACGTCGCCGGGCCAATCCCGATCGGCAGCGGTAAAATAGAATCGTCCGGGAAAAGTCATCGAAACGACTTTGATGCCAAACTTGGACGGCAGGGTGCGTGCGATGTGCTCGACGGATTTGAAATCGGACACGCCGCCGTGCAGCAAGAACACGCCGGCTTTTTTGCCGTCGGCACCGCTCGGAATGCGCTTCGCATCTTGCGGCTGATAGATCACGGCGCCGATGTCCCAGTCCATTTCAAGTTCCCTGATGCGAAAAATATCTTCACGCACGTCGATGGCGATATCCGGCATGGCCGTGACTTCATGATGCAACTTGATCAGATCTTCGAGCGCGACGGCGGACGGCGGGTGCCAGGCGGGTTGGGCAGTCATGGCAGGCTCTCCTGTGAAGATTTTTGTCGTTGCTCCAGAGCCGGCGCGCCGATAATTGACGGCTCGAGGGCCTCGTTCAGCACCCGGCCGGTTGCGTCTTTCGGTTTGGGAATACCTATGAGCCGGGCGAGCGTCGGCGCGAAATCGATAATGCGCACGTTGGCCAGCTTCTGTCCGGCGCGCACGCCGGGGCCGTTAAGCACCATCAGCGTACGCATGGAGGCTTGCATCGGGTCGGCGCCGTGGGTGCCGTAGGGCTCGGTGTCGGTGATGAGCGGGCCGGCGCCGATGCGCGGATCGAAATCGTAACCCGGTGCGAGCTCGACGTAGAGGTCGCCGCCGACTTCGCCGCCGATCTCTCGGCTTGTTCCCTCTGTTTCCGCATCGTAAATCGATTTGACTACGGCGCGCTCGCCGTCGCGAATGGCCAGGAGTGCGTCGCGCGCTTTGGCGATCAATGCCGCGCGCTCTTCCGGCGCCACAATGCCGCTCTTTCGATCCGTCGAATTGATCAACAAATAGCCGTTGTTCACCGCCGGATAGAGAATCCGGGTTTTGCTCAGGTCGACTTTGCCTTGCCCGTCGAGAAACAAGAGCCCGGCTTCCTGGAGCGCGCGATTGAGCGCAACCCGTTTGTTGATGCCCTGCATACCGTGATCGGAGATCACGGCAAAAAGACTATTCGGCGGACGGCGGCTTAGAAGTAAACCGAGATGGTCGTCCGAGGTGCGATAGACCTTTTCTAAAAACGGGCGGAGTTGGTTGGCCACATCTTGACGATAGCCGGGCAAGGTCGAGTCGAGATAGCCGCGCCACACGTGCTCGCCTTCGTCGGGAAAAGGTGTGTACGCGAGGTACAAATCCCAGGGCAAGTTGTCCATGGCCCAGCGATTGGTTTCCATCAATTGATGCTGCGCAAAGACGACTGTTTCGAGATAGCGACTTTCTGCGCCGCCGCTGCCGCCGTTCGGAAGGGTTCGACCGAATGCGCCTTGATTGTAGAGAAGACTGGCGCCGTTGCCGATAAAAGTCCGCACCGTGGCGCCGGGAGGAACGGCCGTTTCCGGTACGGTTAGGTCGCGCGCCGGGCGTGTGTAGTAGAGAAAAAAATCGCTGCCGTCGGGCTTGAGATCGAACAGACGAAAGTAGGTTTTGGTGTCTTGATTGCCGCTCGATTTCACCGCGATGGGTTCGCTCCAAAATAGTTCTCCTCCGGCGCTGGCAGGCGCCGGCTTGAGCTTGGTTTTGATTTCCCGGGCGTCGCGCCCGGTGGCGATGAGCAGTGTATCGTAACCGATTTGAGTATCGCTGGGATCGTCGATGAGGAGTCCGTAAAAACGCGTTTCGCCCACCGTGAAAGCGATCTCCACCGGCGGCGCTTCACTGGCGGGTGAATCGATCCATATCGCGGGTTCGTTTTGGATCGATCGTTTGGTCACGATGCCGTCGCGGCCGGCGGTCAGCGTGTAGCCGGAAAATCGTGTCACTTGCTCGGAGAGCTCGCCGGCAAACGCCGGGATATGCGAGACCACCACCTTTTTCCCCGCGCTCTCGGCGGCGGACCAGATCGGTTCGGCGCGCAGCGGCGCCTCGGCGAACCCGGCGAGGCTGTCGAGTATCGTGAACTGGGCGCGCGGCGCACGCGGCACGCGATTGCCCGTAATGGCGGTGACGCGCGGCGGCGCGCCGGTCATCAGAGAGGCGAAGCCGGGCGCGGTCTTCGATGGAAATCCGGCAACGACGTCGTCGGCGAAAACGCCGCTTTCGATCAGCTTCGAGAGATGGGGAAGCTTGCCCTGCTTGAGCATTTCACTCACGAAAGATGGGACGGTGCCGTCCCAGGCGAGGACGATCGCTTTGCTCGCGCTCTGGCCGAAGACCGGGCGCGGCTCGCCGTGGAAAGAGACGGCGAGCGTGATCAGCAGGACGAGAAGCGAACGGCGGCGCGTTATCATCATTTGGAAAATAGTGCTGTGGCGGGAAAGAGGCCCAGTGACAGGGTCATTGCGCCGTGCGCCGCGCTTCGTCCAGGTAAGTCATGTCCATATATTTGTCCGTCTTGGGCAATGGCGGCCGCATGGTCCCGTCCTCGACTAGCAACTGTAAAACTTTGTCCATGCCTTTAGCGTTGACTTCGCCGTCTTTGGGAATCGCATTGTTCGAGATGAAGTAGCGCCATGCCGCTTCGGAATGCTTTTCGCTGAATTTGAATCGCTTGGCGATGATGCGCACGGTGTCTTCCTTCTGCGTGTAAATCCAATGCGACGCGCGCAACGTCGCGCGGAGAAAGCGCACGAGCACGGCTTTCTTCTCCTGCGCCCATTCCGCGCGCACGTTGAAGACGGTTTGGGTGAAATTCGGCGTGTATTTTGCGGTGGAGCCGAGATTGGTGAAGCCCGCCTCGTCGGCGACGAAAGTATAGGGCGGGCTCAAAATGCCCGCAGCGACGTTGCCCGTCTGCATGGCGAGCCAGCGTTCCGGTGTGCCGCCGATGGCGAGCATCGCGTAGTCGCGCGGGTATTCCAGCCCGTTAGCCTTGAGCATCTCCTTCATTAGCACGGTATCGCTGGTAATCAGGCCCGTCACGCCGATCGTCGTGCCTTTTAACTATTTGATCGATTTATATTTCGCCGGCGCGTAAAGATCGTAGACCGGCGCGTTGATTAGGCCGCCGACGATTTTCAAATTGGCGCCTTTCTCCACCGCTCGGATCGTTGTCATGGCCGACGAAGCGGAAATCTGCGTCGAGCCGCCGATCAACGCTGGAATCGCCCGCGTGCTGGCATTCAAGACCACCGCTTCGACGAACAAGTTCTCTTTGGCAAAGAAACCTTTGTCCTGGGCCACGTAGATCGGCAAATTATTGAGCGAAAGCGTGATCGTGCCGAGCGTAATTTTGTCCGGCGCTGTTTGCGCGGCGAGCGGCCGGCACCAGGCAAGCATTACGATCATTGTGCTCAATAAAACTAACGAAAGCTTTCGCATCTAAACCCCCATTCGCCAGCGAATCGTCGTCCGTGCATCGACAGTAGCCGATGAAGAATCTGCCTGTCAACGCGACGGCGCACCGGAGAAGGATTAGACAGATCGGCGCGGATTCGATATGAGCCTATCCAATCTTTCGACGCGTTAAACCTGGGGGATGCTCAATGATCGGAACCATCGTTAAGTTCAAAGAACTTAGTATCACCTGCCTGATTTTTGCTGCGCTGGCACCAGCGTTCGCGGCTGGACAGCAAAACAAGGGCGGGCCTTCGACCGATGAGCTGCTCAAATCGATAGGCCTCACCAAACCGGCATTTGCGCGCGCGCCGGATTTCAACTTAAGAGACGGCGGCGGTGGCATGGCCAGCTTGAGCGGTAATCGCGGCAATCTGATCCTACTCAATTTCTGGGCGACTTGGTGCGGGCCGTGCAGGGAAGAGATGCCATCGATGGAGCAATTGAGCCGGTCGTTCGGCGGTCAAGGATTCACTATTCTCGCGGTTAATCAGCGCGAAAGCGCAACGCAGGTCGAGCGCTTCATGAAAACCAACGGGCTCAATTTTCGCGCGCCCTTGGATACCGACGGCCGGGTCTCGAACTCCTATCGCGTCTACGGCATTCCCGTGTCGTATTTGATCGACACCAATGGCCAGGCAATCGGCATGAAATCCGGCTCGCGCGATTGGGCGGCGCGTGAAGTCGTCGATGTTTTTCGCAAGCTCATTAGCGAAAGCAGCAGCACCGGAGCGGCCGGCGGTTCGATGGATCTCGAACCCGTCACGTCTTTGCCGAAAACGCTGCGCGCGAAAGGCAATGGAGTTTTGGTGCATGGGCAGCAGGATGCGCTATCGGAAGTCATCGGCAAGCTCGACCGCGGCGACGACTTGATCCCGCTCGGCAAAGTCTCCGGCGCCGGCGAGTTCTGGTACATGGTGAAAACTAGAGCGGCGCTGTTGGGTGGGTGAGAGGGGTGGAGGTGGAGGAAATAAGGCGCCAAAAGTAAATCTGCGTCGACTCCGGTCGTTTCCATGGGCTAATTGAGCAGAACAATAATGAGTAACGGCCGCATGGCCGCGCTCTCATCCTTACTTTTTGTTACTCCCCCGGACTCGTCCTAGAGTTCGCCTCCAAAATTATCTAAAATCGTCGCTTCTGGTGCGCCGGCCGGGAGGAGGCTCGAATGGTCAAAAAGATTCCAACAAAGCTCGAGGAACACGGTCATGTGCGTGTCGATGATTACCATTGGCTGCGCGAGCGGGAGGATCCCGAGGTCATTCAGTACCTGAACGAGGAGAACGAGCGTGCGGCCAAAGAGATGGCGCACACGGGCGATTTCGAGGAAAAGCTTTTTGAGGAGATCAAGGGACGGTTCAAACAGACCGACATGTCGGTGCCGTACAGGCGAGACGATTACTTCTACTACACGCGCTATGAGCAGGGCAAAGAATATGCGATCTATGCGCGCAAGCGCGGTGCGCTGGATCAGCCGGAAGAAATCATGCTCGACGCCAATGTCCTGGCTGAAGGGCATGAATTTTTTTCCATCGGCGGCTCGGCGGTGAGCTCGGGCCAGGACATTCTTGCCTACGCCATCGACACGCAGGGGCGGCGTATTCATACCGGTTACCTAAAAAACCTAACCACCGGCGAGATGCTGCCGGATGTGTTGCCCAACGTAACGGAGAATCTCGCCTGGGCGAACGACAACAAGACTTTATTTTACGGCAAGCAAGACGAGACCACGCTGCGCCAATATCAAATTTACCGCCACGTCGTTGGCACCGATCCGACCGAGGATCAACTGGTCTACCAGGAGGACGACGAGACCTTTGTCGCGTACATTTTCAAAACCAAGTCAAAGAAGTTTCTGATGATCGTCGCGTCGCATACCAACAGCCAAGAATACCGCTATCTCGAAGCCGATCGCCCGTTCGGCGAGTTCAAGATCTTTCTGCCACGCGAGCGCGAGCACGAATATCACATCGATCATTTCGACGATCGGTTCCTGATCCGCACCAACGATCATGCGAAAAACTTTCGTTTGATGTGGACGCCGGTGGAAAAACCGGAGAGGGAGCATTGGCAGGAAATCATTCCTCACCGGGATGATGTTTATCTCGGCGATTTCGAGCTGTTTAAAGAGCATTTTGTTTTAGAGGAACGCGCGCGCGGTCTCACGCAGATCCGAGTCGTGCCGTGGTCGGGAGACGCAGGGCACTATCTCGAGTTCGACGAGCCGGCGTACCGCGCTAATCTCAACGTCAATCTAGAGTTCGACACGACCACGGTGCGCTTCGAGTACACGTCGATGAAAACGCCGCTGTCGATTTACGATTACGATATGGCGACGCGACAAAGAACGCTGCTCAAACGGGAGGAAGTGCTCGGCGGCTTCGATCCGGAGCGTTACGTAACCGAGCGGCTTTTTGCGCGCGCGCCGGACGGCACCGAAATCCCGATCTCCTTGCTGTACCGAAAGGGCACGGTTAGAAACGGCGACAATCCGCTTTTGCTCTATGGCTACGGCTCCTACGGCTTCAGCCTCGATGCGTCGTTTGCGTCGCCGCGCCTAAGTTTGGTCGATCGCGGTTTTGTCTACGCGATCACGCACGTGCGCGGCGGGCAGGAGATGGGGCGGCGCTGGTACGAGGATGGCAAGCTGCTCAAGAAGAAAAACACGTTTAGCGATTTTATCGCCTGCGCGGAATTCCTTATCCATGAAAAATTCACTGCGCCGGAAAAACTTTTTGCTATGGGGCGAAGCGCCGGCGGCTTATTGATGGGCGCGATCAGCAATATGCGCCCCGATCTGTTCAAAGGGATCGTCGCCGAGGTGCCTTTCGTCGACGTGATGACCACCATGCTCGACGCTTCGATTCCTCTCACGACCGGGGAGTACGACGAGTGGGGCAATCCCGATCAGAAAGAATATTACGATTACATGCTCTCTTACTCGCCCTACGACAACGTAGAAAGAAAACCTTATCCCGCCATGCTGATCACCGGCGGGCTGCACGATTCTCAAGTGCAATACTGGGAGCCGGCCAAATGGGCGGCTAAATTGCGCGAGCTCAAGACCGACAAAAATCGCTTACTGCTCAAAACCAACATGGAGGCCGGCCATGGCGGCGCTTCGGGCCGCTTCCGCCGCCATCATGAGACCGCGTTCTCGTACCTGTTTTTGCTGGATCTGGCTGGGATTAAAGAATAGTCAGCGCAGAATTTGATCGCGGGCGTCTTAGTGTTTTGAGCTTTTCTTTTTTTCTTCCCACACTTCAAGGCGCTCCTTGATTTGCTTTTCCTGCCCCGACTCCGACGGGGCATAATAGCGTTTGCCGAGCAGCTCCTTTGGCAAATGCTCCTGCTCGACGAAGTGGTCTTCGTAATCGTGCGCATACTTGTAATCTTTGCCGTAGCCGAGATCTTGCATCAAAGGGGTCGGCGCGTTGCGCAAGTGCAACGGGACCGGCAGGGCGCCATGTTGGCGTACGTCTTCAGCCGCGGCGAGCATCGCCTTGTAGGAAGCATTCGATTTGGGCGCGCTGGCGAGATAGGTCACGGCTTGCGCCAGCGGAATCCGTCCTTCGGGAAGTCCGATGAAGTGAAAAGCGTCTTTGGCGGCGACCGCGACTTGCAGCGCCTGCGGATCGGCGTTGCCGATGTCTTCCGCCGCGAAAATCACCATGCGCCGGGCGATAAAGAGCGGATCCTCGCCGGCCTCGATCATGCGCATCATCCAATAAACCGCGGCATCCGGATCGCTGCCGCGCATGCTTTTGATGAACGCCGAGATCACATTGTAATGCTCGTCGCCGGCCTTGTCATAGCGGAGCGGGGTTTTTTGCAACGCCTCTTGCAGGTGCGCAAGCCCGATCTCTTTTTGGCCTTGTGTTTGCGCGAGCGTGGCGGCTGCTTCCAAAGCGTTGAGCGCGACCCGGCAATCGCCCTGGGACTGCTCGATTAGAAACGACCGGCCCGGCGCGGTAATCTCAAGCCTCAACGATCCCAGTCCCCGGTTTGGGTCGTGCAGCGCGCGGTCGACGATCGTGCCGATCTCCGCCGGTGAAAGCGCTTTAAGCACCAACACCCGGCAGCGCGAGAGTAGCGGCGAAATGACTTCGAAAGAAGGATTCTCCGTCGTAGCGCCGATCAAGGTTAAGGTGCCGCGTTCGACGTGGGGCAGAAAATTATCCTGCTGGGCTTTGTTAAAATGGTGGATCTCGTCGACGAACAGCACCGTCGCTTGGCCGGCTCGTTGTAGCTGCTCGGCCTCCTGGATGATTTTTTTTAAATCTTTGACGCCCGAAGTTACGGCAGAGAAATGCACGCAGACCGCGCCGGCTGAGTCGGCGAGGATTTGCGCAAGCGTGGTTTTGCCGCTGCCGGGCGGGCCCCAAAAGATCAACGATTGAAGCTGGCCCGTTTTGGCCGCGCTAGTCAGAATCTTACCCGGACCGAGCAAGTGATCTTGGCCGACGAATTCCTCGATCTTGGCCGGCCGCATGCGCTCCGCCAAGGGTTGCGACGACTTGCGTTGCCGGGACGGCTGTGACGCGAACAGATCCATGATTTTATGCTAGCACAGCTCACCGGCTTGGTTGTAGGCCAAAGTATTGTTAGCGGAGCGACAAAGTTGTGTGCTAAAATCAACTCCAATGACGAGACCCTTATGATCACTGGAAACGACAGAGAAAATCCTTCCTTTATCCACGGCGCGACGCCGCGCACGGTGTTGTTTGCGAACTCCTCGATCTCCGGCAAGCTGAGCTATAATCTGCCGGTCAAAATCGACGGCCATTTTACCGGAGAGATCAAATCGACCGAGCTTTTGGTGATCGGTGCCAATGCGCAGGTCGACGCGCATATTTCGGCCCGCCAGGTCCATTTGGAGGGCCGGTTGGTGGGATCGGTGCAGTCGATGGGTTGTTTTGAAGTGATGCCGGGCGGCTATTTCAAAGGCGAAGCCCGAGTCGCTGAGTTGCGCGTTCACCCGGGGGCGATCTTTGACGGGAACGGCAACGTTTTAGGCGGCTAAAATGCGGATGCTATTCTTCGCCCTGTAGCCGTGCGGCCTTCCCCGATCTTTCACGAAGATAATAGAGTTTGGCGCGCCGTACACGGCCGCGTGATACGACTTCGACTTTGTCGATACGCGGCGAGTGAATCGGAAAAATGCGCTCGACGCCCACGCCGTACGAAATCTTTCGCACGGTGAACATGGCGCGGTTGCCGCTGCCCGACATCGCGATGACGATGCCTTCAAAGATTTGCGTGCGTTCTTTTTCGCCTTCGACGACTTTTACATGGACGCGAACGGTCTCGCCGGGGCGGACCGCGGGCGGTTCTTGTTTCGTTTGCTGTGCTTCCAGTTGACCGACAATATTCATGATTGACTCCTGTTTATCACCGGCATCCTAACAGGCGATCCAAAATAATGGCCGCCGCCGAGCGCACCGATAGGTGATTAAAATCGGCGCTCCCCTCGATCGCTTCCAGCGGGTAGTCTGCTTGTGAAAGTATGGTTTCCGTCAGGCCCCATCCGGTACCGAAGAGCAGGAGAAAGGGCCGAGTCTGTCTATTTAACATGTCTTTTAAGGCGACGAAAGAGGTGCGCTTTCCCGCGGGCCGTGCCGAGGTGGCAATCAAAATCGGCTTGGCGCCGGTTTCACGCTCGATCGCGATGATCGCGTCGTCGAGAGCGTCGCAAATCCGCGCGAGGGCAAGCGCTTCTTTGCGCGTCGCGTTGTATTGGCTGCCGTATCCTGTTTCCCAATGATCGATAATCTTGAGCGCGAGCTTTTGTAGCGGTTTGACCGGCGTCACGACAAAGAAGCCACGGACGCCGTAGGTACGGCCGGCGCGGCAAATATCGTGAATGTCCATGTTGGTGACCGCGGTGGTGACCACCTGACCATTCTTGTCGTAAATCGGATAATGCAGAAGCGCTAGGTAGACTGCGGCCTGTGCGGGCGATGCGCCGGCGCTCTTAAAAGTCACGCCGGCCTTGACAAATAAATCCGGGCGACGCTGCCGCGTGACGGCTGAGCTTTGCCGGTTTCGCCATTCTTTGATGCGCTCATGATCGCCGGAGAGCAAAACCTCGGGGACCTTCATGCCGCGAAACTCTTCGGGTCGGGTGTACTGGGGATATTCCAGTAAACCGTCGGTAAAAGATTCCTCCGCGGCGGAATTTTCGTTGCCTAATACGCCTGGCACCAGGCGGGCAACCGCGTCGATCAAGACGATCGCCGCCGGCTCGCCGCCGCTTAGCGTGTAATCGCCGAGAGAAATTTCTTCGTCGACAAACGCGCTGACTCGTTCGTCGACGCCTTCATAACGGCCGCAGATGAGGACGACATTTGGCTCTCGCGAAAGCTGCATCGCGGTGTGCTGGTCGAAGACTCGGCCGCGCGGCGTCAGCAGGATCACGCAAGCCTCCGGCGCTTGGCTGCGCGCGCTCTCGATGGCGGCGACCAACGGCGCCGCCTTCATCACCATGCCCTGGCCGCCGCCGTAGGGTGAGTCATCGGTGGTGTGATGCCGATCGCTGGTGTAGTTGCGCAAATCGACGATATCAATTTTGATTAGACCGTTGTCCTGCGCTTTTTTTAAAATGCTGTGGTTGAGAGGAGAGCCCAGCATCTGCGGAAAAATCGTGATGACGGTAAAATTGAGCATGGCTTGAGAGCGACGGCGGGATTTGCCGGAAATCAAAGATCCAGCAATCCGGGGGGCGGATTAATCGTAACAGCGCCGGCGCTGAAATCGACTTTTTCGATGATTTCCTTTACCGCCGGAATCAAATGCTCCTTGGTCGGGCCTTGCACCACGTAAAGCTCACCACCGCGGGTCGACAGCGTCGATGAGATCGTGCCGATGCGTTCGCCGCCCAGCGAAAACACATCGAAGCCAACGACCTGGTAATGATAATACTGACCCGGCGCGAGGACTTCGAGCGCGGCTTCCGCCACGGAAAGAGTTGCGCCGACGTAACGTGACGCCTCGTCGATGCTGTTCAGATCGCGCAGTTTTATGAGCCACTGATGCTTGTGCGGGCTGCCCGCTTCGAGCTCGTGGACCGATTGACTGCCGGATTTCTCGACGATCACCTCGGTGCTAGAAGACAGCGCGGTGGTAGCCGGATTAAAGGGATTGAGTTTTAGCCAACCCTTCAGGCCGTGCGTGCCAACGATTTCACCAAGGGGAACTAATGGTTCAGCCATCGGCGTAGACACCGAGGCACGCTACTTTTCCTCGACGATTTCCAGGACGACCTTGCGATTGCTGATCGTGGCGGCTGCGTTGAGCAGGGTCCGGATCGATTTTGCCGTGCGTCCTTGCTTGCCGATGATCCGTCCCAAGTCTTCCTTCGCGACCTTGATTTCAAAAACCGATGTGTCGTTGCTGGTCGTCTCTTTGATCTCGACCGCATCGGGATTGCTGACCAAGGATTTTGCGAGGTATTGGACCAAATCCTTCATGAAAAAATTGCTTAGCTGGCTTTTTTCTGTTTCTTGATCAATTCGGCAACCGTCTGCGACGGTTTGGCGCCTTTTTTGATCCATGCGGCTATCTTGTCTTGATTGAGCTGGACGCCGCCCGTTTTGATTCTTGGATCATAGGTTCCAACCTGTTCGATGTAGCGACCGTCGCGCGGAAAGCGCTGGTCGCTAACGACGATACGGTAAAACGGTTTTTTCTTCGCCCCGTGCCGGCTCATACGAATAGTTACGCTCATACTTGTATTTCCTTCTCCTTAGTTGAAAGGGTTGGGCATGCGGCTGAAGAGCGATCGCACACCCATCTTGCTCACCCGTTGCATCATTTTTTTCATTTCCAAGAATTGTTTCATTAGACGATTGACGTCGGTGACAGTGGTGCCGCTTCCTTGAGCTATGCGCCGACGCCGGCTGCCGTTCAAAATCGCCGGATTGCGGCGTTCTTTAATGGTCATGGAATTGACAATCGCTTCGACTCGCT
>Ga0137409_10007143_pt1 | contig 11498 bp, 4 predicted proteins | sample CZODoug1_16funga_FD_122059 | JGI IMG/M metagenome (GOLD analysis project Ga0137409, IMG submission 122059) | Vadose zone soil fungal communities from Angelo Coast Range Reserve, California, USA - CZODoug1_16fungal (Hybrid Assembly) | ecosystem: Environmental > Terrestrial > Soil > Vadose zone... | reverse complement strand
ATTCGATGGTCTTTTGCGTGGAGGAAAAGCAACGACATCGTGGTCTCCCACGAGAAGTCGAGGGCTTTCGCCAAGATCAATGTCATTTCCCTGTTGTTTTCGATCAACGCACGCTCTACCACGTCGACAGGCAATGAGCACAAAAGCGATAGTCCGACCGTGGTTTCCTCCACTTTACGGGACCGAGCGTATTCAAGGATACTGTTCTCGGTAAGATTGCCATATTGGTGCTTGCGCGCCACGACCCGCTTTGCGGTAAAATAGTTCTTCGATGCCGGTCCGAACTTCGAATGCAACGCGCCGGTGACGTCGGTCACCGAAGATAGAATTTGGCTTGCGATATCGGGGCGCTCCCGCGCGAGTTTCTTCTTCACATCATCTGAAGCTTTTGCGATCAGCTGCTGAAAAAGATGTCTTGGTATGTCTTTACGGAGGCCAAGCTGCTCAGCGAGAATTGAATCACTCTCGGAGCGTTTGATCATGTGCAAAAAGCCGAAATTCGAGAAGCGCGCACCCTTGTTCGCTGCAACCGAGCTAACAACTTTCTGATTGCCTCGTGCTACGAGTTCGTCCGTTACCGGAATGGCAATCGAATTTCGTTTGGATATAGCCAGAAGATGAGACTGACTTTTGGTTCTAACGTTGTCAACCAAGGTTCGAACGTCGAGCCGCTCGGAGTACCGAAGGATCGGGCCGGCGACATCGATCGAATCGTCAAAGGCAAGCTTATTGATGATTTTGATCGGGGCATTGTCGATGCGAGCCAGCCGCTTGGCGAGCTGGGTGCGAGCCGCGACTTCAATCTCGCTGGCCAGCCTTCCGATCACCTCTCCGAAGGTCCAAATTTGATCTTCGGTGTACGTGCCGGCGATCAGTAGATCGGTGGTGTGCCACAACGCTCGCAACCGACTTTCGGCCGATCCTCTCGAGACCGCGTCATCCAGTTCTTGTAAAAGCGAGGGGGCTTCCATTGTTACAACGCGGATCATTCTGAGTGATAGGAGCTGCGCTGACTATCCAAATACCGGCGGCGCGCGTAAAACAAATCCGTCGAAAACAGGCGATCGAGACGGATGTGCTTCTTGAACCGTTCATTCCACCATCCGAACAATTCAACCTAGCAGACAAAATAAAGTTTTCAGTAAACGGTGCAGAGATTGCGGATCAAGTTCGCATCCGACATGGATTGCCGAAATACACGGCCAGTTCAGTTCGGCCACCTACCAGGTGATGCGCTCGAGTTCGGTAAAATTGATCGTCGCACCGTTGCTAAGATCGACGTGACCGCCGGCATCCTGGGACAAAGAGATGACATGATGCGCCGTGTCGGTCGAGACGATCGAGCCCGACGTGACCGACAGCGTCCAATCGACGCCATAGGTGCCGAGCGCAGAAGTGCCGTCGTGGAGGTTGACGGTATCGGTCCAGCTCGCGCCGCTACCGCCGGTCACGGTGTCGTTGCCGTCACCCACGCGATAAATGAAGGTGTCGGAACCGCTGCCGCCACTGAGCGTGTCGTTGCCCAGGCCGCCGGTGATGACGTTGTCGTTGTTGTCACCGGTAAGCGTGTCGTTGTATCTCGACCCCGCGACGTTCTCGATTCCCGAGAGGGTGTCGGTGCCGGCGTGGATGGTGTCCTGCGCGGCGCTAATGCTCAGGTTGACGGTGACGCCGTTGGTGGAGTTCGAATAGTCGGCGGTATCGCTTCCAGTTCCACCCACAAGGGTATCGTTGCCCGCTCCGCCGATGAGCGTATCATTGCCGGCGCCACCAACGAGGGTGTCGTCGCCGGCACCGCCGGTCAGCGTGTTGTCATTGCCGTCGCCAGTGAGTGTGTCGTTGTAGTTCGACCCCGTGACGTTCTCAAAGCCGGTCAGGCTGTCGCCCTGGGCATCGCCACCGGTATTGACGTTGGTGGCAAGATTGACGTTCACGCCATTGGCGCTGGTCGAGTAGTCCGCCGTGTCGATCCCGGTGCCGCCGATCAGAATATCCGCGCCCGTTCCGCCGATCAGGGTATCGTTGCCTGCGCCGCCGTCGAGTGTGTCGTTGCCGGTCGCAAACAAGGTGACGTTGTCGATCGCGGCACCGATCGTGTCATTGTCAGCGCTAGACTCGGCGAATGTCAGCCGATCGAGACCGCCGGTGCCGACTACGGAATAGGTGTGAGTCTGGTATGAGGTGCCGCTAGGGTCGAAGGAATCGATCAGGGCGCCGTTCCAGTAGACGTTGACGGTCTGTGTCGTGGTGGCATAGCCGCTGCGACCTTCGGCATCGAAGCTGAGCTGATAGGATTGTCCGTTCGTGGTCTGGATGTCCTGATGGAACGAATCGATCCCCGTGTCCGCATCGAGGTCGGCGAATTGGGTTCCCTCGTCGCCATACTGGCCGCCATAGCCGGCACCCTTGATCTGGATCTGGCCGGTGTCCGCGGTCCAGCCGGTGACAGCATTGAAAAGCTGGTTGGAGTTGTCACCGACGACCGCAGTCTCGAAGCTGCCGTTGACGATCAGATTTGTCGCGCCGCCGTCGCCGATCAGCGCGTCGTCGCCGGCCCCGCCGGAGATCATGTTGGCATGGGCGTCGCCGGTCAACACGTCGGCGTAGGCTGAGCCGGTGACATTTTCAAAGTTGGCGAGGACGTCGCCGGCGGCGTCACCGCCGCTCTGCGCGCCCGTATTAGTCAGATTGACAGTCACGCCGGCCGACGAAGCAGAATAATCAACGGTGTCGATGCCGGTCCCGCCGTCGAGAGTGTCGGCTCCGGCGCCGCCAGCAATCGTGTCGTTGCCGGCCCCGCCCGAGATGACATTGGCGTTGGCGTCGCCGGTGAGGGTATCGTTGTAGCCCGACCCGGTAAGGTTCTCGATCCCGGAGAGCGTATCGGTACCGGCGCCGGTGTTCTGCGCGCCCGTCATGCTCAGGTTGACCGTGACAGCGGCCGTCGCAGTCGAATAGTCGGCGGTATCGATTCCGCTGCCGCCAATGAGTGTATCGTTGCCGGCGTCCCCGATCAGCGTGTCGTTGCCGGCGCCGCCGTCAAGGATATCGTTGCCAACGAGACGCACATTGTCGATCAGTCCGCCCAGGCTGTCATTGTCAGCTGCATCTTCGCCGAATGTAAGCCGATCTGAGCCGCCGTCGCCCGTCACCGTATAGCTGTGCGTGGCCCACGACGTCGATGTCGGATCAAAACTATCGATCAGGTTGCCGTTCCAGAAGACCTGTATGGTCCCTGTCGATGAGGGAGTACCGGCGCGCATGGCGGCATCAAACGACAGTGTATACTGCGCGCCAGAAGCGGTCTGGACGTCCTGATAGAACCTGTCGAGCCCCATGCCGGAGTCGAGTTCGATGGATTGCACCCCGTCGGAGGCTGTGTATGTCTGGCCGGAAACTGTGAGATGGTTCCACGTTTCGAAATCGCCCGACGCCGCCGTCCACCCCGTGAGGGTGGCCGTCGGCGCCCATGAACCCGCCACTATGTGATTGGCCTCGAAGCTGCCGTTGACCAACAGGTTCCCTGTGCCGCCCCCGATCAGCACATCGTTCCCGGCACCGCCCGTGAGCACATTGGCGCCTGCATCGCCGATCAACGTATCGTTGAAGGCCGAGCCGGTGATGTTTTCGAAATTCGATAGAACGTCGCCGGCCGCGTCACCGCCGCTCTGGGCACCCGCGTTGCCGAGATTGACGGTTACGCCTCCCGACGAAGCCGAATAGTCGACCGTGTTGGTTCCGGTCCCACCATCGAGGACATCTGCCCCGCCCGCGCCCACGAGCGTGTCGTTGCCGGCCCCGCCATAAAGATGATCGACCCCGGCCATTCCGGTAATCGTGTCGTTTCCGGTGCCGCCCGTGATCGAAAGCTCGGTCACACCTGTATCGGCGAACGTCACGCCGCCATTGCCGAGCTGAATGTGTTCGGCGACATCGGCAACGGTGACGGCGATCGCCTGCGTGTCCGTAAAGGTACCGTCGGAGACCTGAACGGTGACGTCGTAGATACTGTTGGCGCCGGCGTCGGCAGGATTCTCGTAGTCCGGTGCCGAGGCGAAGGACAGTGTGCCAGTCGAGGCGTTAATAGTGAAATGCGAAGCATCGGCGCCACCGACGATGGAGTAGGTGAGCGTGGAACCGGCATCGGCGTCGGTCGCAGTGACGGTCGTGACCGCGATGCCGTTCTCGGCGACGTTGACGGACGCCGTAGCGCCGGCGCCGTTGGAGGTGATCACTGGCGCGTTGTCGTTGACATTGGTGACGGTGACGGCAATTGACTGGGTGTCGGTCAGGGTGCCGTCGGAGACCTGGACGGTGACGTTGTAGACACTATTGGCGCCAGCGTCGGTGGGGTGCTCGTAGTCGGGAGCCGAGACGAACGACAGAGCACCGGTCGAGGTGTCGACCGTGAATTTCGCGGCGTCGGCGCCACCGACGATCGAGTAGGTGAGCGTGGAACCGGCATCGGCATCGATCGCGGTAATGGTCGTGACCGCAGTGCCGTTCTCGGTGACGTTGACGGACGCCGTGGTGCCGGCGCCGTTCGAGGTGATCACCGGCGCGTTGTCGTTGACATTGTTGACTGTGACGGCAATGGCCTGGATGTCAGTCAGGGTGCCATCGGAGACCTGGACGGTGACGTCGTAGACATTGTTGGTGCCGGCATCGGTAGGGTTCTCGTAGTCGGGAGCTGAGACGAACGACAGAGCACCGGTCGAGGCGTCGACGGTGAATCTAGCGGCATCGGCGCCGCCGACGATGGAGTAGGTGAGCGTGGAGCCAGCATCGGCGTCGATCGCAGTGACGGTCGTGACCGCGGTGCCGTTCTCGGCGACGTTGACGGATGCCGTGGTGCCAGTCGCGTTCGAAGTGATCACCGGGCCATTGTCGTTGACGTTGTTGACCGTGACGGCAATGGCCTGGGTGCCGGTCAGGGTGCCGTCGGAGACCTTGACGGTGACGTCGTAGACATTATTGGCGCCGGCGTCGGTAGGGTGCTCGTAGTCCGGTGCCGAGACGAACGACAGTGCGCCAGTCGAGGCGTCAATGGTGAAATCCGAGGCATCGGCGCCGCCGACGATCGAGTAGGTGAGCGTCGATCCGGCATCGGCGTCGGTCGCGGTGACGGTCGTGACCGCGGTGCCGTTCTCGGCGACGTTGACGGACGCCGTGGTGCCAGCCGCGTTCGAGATGATCACCGGGGCATTGTCGTTGACGTTGTTGACCGTGATGGCAATGGCCTGAGTGTCGGTCAGGGTGCCGTCGGAGACCTGGACGGTGACGTCGTAGACGTTATTGCCGTCGGCTTCTGTCGGTTTCTCGTAGTCGGGAGCTGGGACGAACGACAAGGCACCGCTCGAGGACTTGACGGTGAACCAGGCGGCATCGGCGCCGCCGACGATGGAATGGGTGAGCGTCGAGCCAGCATCGGGTTCGGGCGCTCTAATGGTGGCGGCTGTGGTCGCGTTCTCGGCAATCGATACCGAGGCCGTCGTTCCGCTGTTGACGACCTGAAGCTGGAAGGTGTCGCTGACTGTCGCGCCAGCACCAATCGAGGGGATTGCTCCCAGTGGTTCCGATGATTGAACCGGCCGGTAAATTTCTTCGGCGCCGTGATGAAGATTGGGGTTGGTGAGATCGTACCCGCTGGTATCATCGCTATCACCATTGCCGCGTCCAAGGATGTTTTCCGGCTTCCGGATCGTCCTGATCTCAGGGCTACCCAGCAACTCTACCAAAACATCATTGTCGGACATCTGACACCTGTACTGCCGTCTCTTTGGTCAACCGACGACGACCTTCGGCGTCCATACAACAACAGACATCTTAAATCCTTGCGAAGCGACGTAAGAGAGATCGGACGTCAGCTTTAACCAGATGCTGAATGTATCGATGCCGATTTGTTTGCGAAGCCATTCAAGCTGACTTAACGCCGCGCTAACGCATCTCGTTAATAATCATCGGACACTTTAGGTCTGGATAGCGTGCCCGTCGTGTTATTTGAAAAGTTTTCGAGCGTTTTTCCTTTGAGGCAGGGTTGGCGGAGGTTCACGCGCCGCGCTGATGGCTCGTCTCGTGGTAAGCAGGTAAGCTTCGTATCGTTGAGCGATGGTGAATTCGTTCGAGAGCCGTCAGTACCAATCTCAGTCAAATTTGCATCCTTCTCAGTAAATCTACTGGCTTTGGCGCTCCCGCTATCGATCATGCAGGTCTATGACCGGGTCATTCCAAACCATTCTTTGGCGACGCTCGCTTACCTGTTTTTGGGTCTCACATTTGCGATTGCCATTGATTATGCCTTGAAGATTTCCCGATCAGCACTCTTGTCCTGGCATGCGACGCAGTTCGTCGAGAAGGTGGAGAACGAAGGGGTTTCACGTTTTCTTCGAGCCCCTAATGGCTCGTTTGAGCGCTGTCCCGCCGCGGTAAACATCAGCCGTTATGCCGCCGCAGCGGCACTGGCCGACTATCACAGTGGTCAGGCCCGACTGGTCGCGATCGATCTACCCTTTGTAGGCATAGCGCTGATCGTGTTGACCATTGTCGGTGGCACGATGGTACTCGTTCCCGCAGTCTTGTTTTTGATGTTTGCCGCGCTTGCCATTGGTCGTGCGCGCAAATTCCGAAAGATTCTGGATTTGCGTACTGCGCAAGACAATCGGAAGTACGACTTCATCGCCGAAGTTTTAGCCGGGATACATACGGTCAAGGGTATGGCGATGGAGCCGCAGATGCAGCGACGCTTCGAGCGATTGCAGCAGGCGGTTGCCGAAACAACAATGGCATCCATACTAACCGGCCAGGCCAACCAAACCTCGGCAATGCTTTATGGCAATATCTCGCAACTCATTGTGGTCGCGATAGGAGGTTCTCAAGTAATAAATGATCATCTGACAATGGGCGCTTTGGCTTGTTGCACCATGTTGTCAGGTCAAATTCTCCAGCCTCTTTTGCGCGCAATCTCGCTCTGGACGGAGAGGGAAAACGTAGACCACCGCCGTGCCGAAGTTCGGTTGCTGCTTGATTTACCTTCCGTCGAGCCCGCTCCTGCTCCTGTGGGTCTTACAAGCGTCGTCGGTGACATTCAGTTTGAGAAAGTCACATTCAGGTATGACACTGCTGCCGATCCCGCCTTGGAGGTTGTCGATCTTTCGATCAAGGTGGGAACGATCACGGGTGTCAAAGGTAAAGGTGGTTCAGGTCGAACCACACTGTTGAAGCTCATTCAAGGAGACATCGAACCGACCTCGGGCCGCATCACCATTGGCGGTGTCTCAACGATGGAGCCGAACTTCCAAGCCATACGGCCCTGTATCGCCTATGTGGGAGCCGCGCCGGTGATGTTTTCCGGCACGATCATGGAGAATCTCACGGTATTCAGCCCGGAAAAGCGCGATTTCGCGCGAAAGATGTCGCAACTGCTCGGCCTGGAAACTACGATTAATCTACTACCGGACGGATACGAAACGGAGCTCGGCCGAGGAATTGGCGACGACCTGCCGATGTCTATCGCCCAACAGGTGAACATCGTTCGTGCTTTGACGAATAGGCCACGTGTGCTCGCTTTGGATGAGGCCAATATGGTCCTCGACGCGGTCGCGGAGCCCGCGTTGATACGTGCGCTCGAAACGCTGCGCGGTCGTCTGACTGTAATCGTCGTAACACACCGTCCATCCCTGCTGGCCCTTTGCGATCGTTTGATTCTTGTTGAAGACGGACATGCTACTTGGTCTGTTCCTGCGCCAAGCACGTTCGAGAGAGCGGCGTCATGACCATACACAGCAGCGTCAGCCCCGCTCTCGACGGCATCCCGGATGCAGGCCCGGTGAAATTGGACAACCCCGTTCACGCGAGCCTCGCCCGGATTGCCGAAGAATTTGCCGGCCCTTCGGATGCCCAACTATCTTCTGGGGAAACTTCGCTCGTCACGGACATTAATGACATCGTCCGACCTCAGACGCCCGCGGAAGCTTGCCTTGCCCCCACGCTGGCGTTGTTTGGGTGGGCGGGGGAAGGCCGCCGAATTCGCGAAGCTCTGCCGCATTTTGATCGAGTTGAAAGTATTGAGGCCTTACGTCTTGTTCTCACGCTTTTGGGTTACGGAACGTCACAGCGATCGGTCAGGCAGTCGGAGATAGCCAATGAGGCTATGCCCTGTTTGTTTTCTTGCGACGGCTCTGACGCCATACTTATCGTCGAACGGCATGCAGATGGCACGCTGCTGGTATTCGACGGAAGCTCTGCATCCTGGAAACAGCTGGTCCCGACAAGCCAGCTTGGTTCTGTATTCATCGTCTGGAATCACACTGGCAAAGAAGAGCTCCTCGATGAAGGAAAGTCCTGGCTGTTTTCTGCCGTAAAGCGATTTAAACCAGCGATTGCTGCCATGCTGGCCTTCAGTTTTCTAGGAAATCTCGCCGCGCTCACGCTGCCGATTTTTGTCATTTTCGTCTATGACCTGGGAATTGGCACGAGATCCACGAATACAGTGATTATGCTCGCCGTAGGTGCCGGAATTGTAATTGCCACGAACCTGGCATTGCGAAGCATTCGGGCGCGTACGATGGCCTATTTTGGCGCAAGAATTGATTCGTTGATCAGCATGAAGTCATTCGAAGTCATTCTCAACATGCCGGTCTCAATGATAGAATCGGCTCCCATTGGCGCTCAGGTTTCGCGCCTCAAACAATACGAAAGCATGCGCGACTTCTTTACAGGAACGTTGGCGTCGTCAATCGTCGACATTCCTTTCATTTTTATCTTCATCGTAGCAATCGCGGTTTGGGGCGGCCATCTCGTCTGGGTGCCTATCTCGCTGATCGCGGTTTATGCCGCGCTCGCCGCCGTCACGATTCCGATGACGCGCAGCTACGTGCGCGAAATCAGTTCTGCGAAGCAGCGCCGACATCTCTTACTGCAAGAACTTTTCAGTAAACGCCGCGTAATCCGGGCGCTCAGCGCCGAGGAAATCTGGATCGCACGCCATCGATACCTCTCAGGCCTGATCTCTCGCCTGAGCAATCGCGCGCGCAGATTTAACAATATTCAGCAGTATTTAGGCGAGATGCTGGTCAGTGTAGCCGGCATCGCAACGCTTGGTCTTGGCGCACTCCATGTTAGCAATGGTTCGATGACATCAGGTGCGCTGATTGGAACCATGGCATTGATATGGCGAGTGCTTGCGCCTGTGCAATCGACCTATCTTTCGCTGCCTCGAATAGAGCAGGCGATGCAGACGTTCAAACAGATCGACCGGCTGGTGAAGATACGTAGCGAAAGACATGCTCATGCCCAACGATCATTCTTTCGCCATTTCAAGGGGAAGATTTCGACGCAGCGTCTGGCGTTTCGCCATGCGCAACGACCGGAAGCGGTCTTGCGCAATATTCAGCTTCAAATCAAGCCCGGCGAAATGATTGCGATTACAGGTTCCAGCGGTGTGGGCAAGACAACGCTTCTAAGGGTGATGGCAGGGCTATATCCTCCCACCTTCGGGTCTGTGCTGGTGGACGATATGGATTTGCGCCAAATTGATCCAGCCGAATGGCGATCGCAGATAGCATTCCTGCCCGAGACTGCAAGTTTCTTTTACGGTAGCCTAGCCCAAAATATTCGCCTTTCCCGGCCGGATGCAAGTGACGCGGATGTAATGCGAGCCTTGACGGAGATGGGGCTCGACAGCGAAGAGCGGCTGACGGCTGGGGGGCTCGACAAACGACTTACAGCAGCAGATTTCGAGAGTTTTCCAGACGCGTTGAAACAGCGAATGGCCCTCGCGCGTTGCTTCATCAAAGATGCCCCCATTTTCATGTTGGATAATCCCGCGGCGTCCCTCGACACTTCTTCAGAACGACATCTGCTCAGAAAGTTTGCGGCGCTTAAGGGCCGTGCAACCGTTTTATTTACGACGTTTCGCCCAAGTCATATGCGCGTGGCCGATAGGGTCATCGTGCTAAGGGATGGACAGATCGCTTTGGACGGGCCGCCGGAGAAAGTGTTGGAGCGGATTTATGCCGCTGCCTGATTGATCTGCCAGCACTGAGAATAAGTCTTCTTTATTCAGAGGTTCACGATGCCGATTTGCGCTCCGCCGGAGGTCCTAGATACCTTGTCGTCACCACCTGCCAGGCGAGTGGAAATCGCGCGACGGCTTACACGACCGCTCGTGCTGGAGGACGGCCGGCCACCTCGTTTACTGGTCGCGACACTGCTGACCGCGTCCGGTTTCGTCATCGCCGCAATCGTTTGGGGTGCCTTGACGCAGGTTCGCGAGGTTACCGTCGCACAGGGCCAGATAGTTCCGCGCGGCCAGGTTCAGAATGTTCAACATCTTGAAGGTGGCATCGTCGCCGAAATCTTTGTTCACGAGGGCATGACTGTAGCCGCCCAACAACCCCTGATCAGGCTGCGGCCGGAAGCGGCAATCAGTGACCGGGACCAGTATGAGGCACGCCGTGCGAATCTGAAACTTCAACTTATCCGGATTGAGGCGCAAAGCCGTGACGAGATACCGGACTTCGGCAGTTTGAAGGAGGACTTTGCTGACTTGGCCGCGCAACAGGAAAAATTGTACGTTAGCTCCGTCATTCAACGACGCCACGAGCGCGCGACCCTCGAAGCCAAGGCCGCTCAGAAGCGCAGCGAAATCGCAACGCTGAATTCTGGTCTGGAATCCGCGCGAGCGCAAGTTGAAGTTCAGCAGGAGTTAGTTGCGCTACAAGACGGCCTTCAACGAGCCGGCCTTGGTGCTCGTAAGAGCTGGCTCGAAGCAAAATATGTCTTGCAACATGCCGAGGGTGAAATCCCGAATTTTCAAGGTAAGCTCGTTTCGGCGAGGGATGCTGTCATAGAAGCTGAAAGTAGCCTGGCGGAAGCCGATGCTAAGGCTATACAGAAGCTAAGCGAGGAGCGTGTCAAGGCGGCCTCAGATTTGGCGGAGACCGAACAGCAATTGATCAAACTTGCCGATCGCTTTGAACGACTCTTGGTGCGCGCTCCCTCAGATGGAATTGTTCAGGAACTAACCCCGAAATCCGTCGGGGAGGTCGTCAAGGCTGGCGATCCGGTGGCTCGGATAGTTCCCACCGCCCATGAATTGGTAGCCGAGGTACGAATCGATCCGAAGGACTCCGGTCACATTCATTCGGATGCAGACGCGGAGATTCGGCTCCTGACCTTCGACAGCGCGATATTTGGCTCAGTTCGCGGCAAGGTGGAATTCGTGTCGGCGACTACCTTCAACCCGCCGCCGGGACAGGCCGCGCCTGGTCCGAATAGTAGCGAGCCTTATTACAAAGCCACTGTTCGTCTGCTGCAGGACCATGTGAGTTCTGGCGCAACCAATTATCCGATTGCACCTGGAATGGTCCTGCAAGCCCACATCCAAACCGGTTCAAAATCTATTATTCGGTACATGTTCAAACCCGTATTCAACTCGTTGGACGTTGCCTTCACCGAGCGGTAGGTAGGGCAGGGTGGGCTTGACCAGATTCGATGAC
>Ga0137409_10007142_pt1 | contig 11499 bp, 12 predicted proteins | sample CZODoug1_16funga_FD_122059 | JGI IMG/M metagenome (GOLD analysis project Ga0137409, IMG submission 122059) | Vadose zone soil fungal communities from Angelo Coast Range Reserve, California, USA - CZODoug1_16fungal (Hybrid Assembly) | ecosystem: Environmental > Terrestrial > Soil > Vadose zone... | reverse complement strand
TCGTACCTTCCTTGATTGTCCCCAGAATGGCAAGGCCGTAGAAAAGCTTGGTCTCATCGTCCGGAAAGCTGGCATAAGCTGCAGCCATGGCATCGCGGTAGCCTTCGTCCCGCGCGGCTTTCGGTCCTGCGCCAGCATCTTTGAACAGAGCGGCGACCGCGTTGAGATAGAGCTTCTCGCGCGGAGACATTTTCTTCGCCGCAAGTCCCTTTTGCACCAAACCCCACGCAGCCGTCTCGTCCGCGGACGAAGGCGCGTCCCAGAAGGGATGGTTGTATGTCATGGCTGCGCCCCAGTAGGCGATTGCACACTCCGGATCAAGGTTTGAGACTTGCTGAAAACCTTCCAGTGCGCGCCTGTACCAGAAATTATGTAGCAGGGCCAACGCGCGGTCGAATTTTGCGGCCACTGCCGGAGAGCAGGAAACCTCCATGTGTGCGCGTCCCAGACCCTCTTCAGACCCAGGAGAGGCGTGCACGTGTTCCTCAGCTTCTTGTGCAATACCCCGAGCACCGAAGGAAAGCATGATGAGGAAACATATTGCGAAGCGACGGAAGGATCGCATGGCGAGCTCCTTTGTACGGAAATCTCGAAGCTTGCAGTCTTAGAGACGCGCTAATCGTATCAAATCCCAGAGTAGTCAAATACCCATATCGCCATCGAACTATATAAAACTATATAAAGGGGTGAGAAACGGGTTGCTGGATGCGAAAGCCAAAGTTCTGAGCGGATGGTCGGCCACTCGAACGCCATCGCAGCTGCCGTCTGGTTGTGTGGGCCAGCATCTCGAACCCTGGGGCAGACCAGAACGGCGTCCGCGTTTCCCCCCGGACACGGCGGTACGTATGCCGAAGAGAATCAGGGTATCGTCCTCTCTTGTGCCTTTCAGCAATAGCTATCCGTGTCCACCAAACAATACGCTTGGTGAACGAAGCGCGGCGTGGACGGACACTGAAAGGCCCGCAAGGACGGCAGCAACACACATTGCGGCTCGTGCGGCTGCTTGCACTCATCGAAGCAGATGAGGTTCGTGTGCTAGATTTGGCACCCGACCAGCGTGACCGACAGGCTCAACTCATTTGACAGCCGTAAGGTGCATTGTGAGAACCTGACGAATCCAGCGCGCAGGTCTCTTATCGCCAAGTGCAACGATCCTTAATGGGCCCTCTTTCGAATCGAGCTGCTTCCCATCTCGCTTGTCGGCAAGAATTATTTCGCGCGTGGCGAACGCAGGATCAGCTCTGCTAGCGCAAACACAACCTTATAGCCGTCGGCCGCTTCCATCAGTAGCGCCTCGGTCATTCGCGTTCCACGCAACTTGTCACCCAACCCGATGTTGGTTTGGTTGCTTACAGGGCCATCCACCGTTACACGTGCGAACCGGGAGAATATCGCCCGTCCGGCTGAATGAAGGCAAAGAACGATCCACGAACGTGAAAACTCACGAGAACCGGATTCCCGAAGAGCTACCGCGTCACCAATTCCCCCGATTTTGTCTTGGAGTCGCGCACTTTGAAGAAGAGGGTCTTGGCCATTGCCATGCAAACCAATACCGCGCCGAACGTGCACACGATCGTCGCTCCTGTGGGCAAGTCGAAGTAGACCGAAAAATAACAACCGAGTGCCGACACCAGAGTCCCCATCGTCCAACCGATTGCCAGGCGCGTCCCGATGCGATCGGCAAAGAGCATCGCCCCAACCGAAGGCACAATTAAGTAGCAGAACACGAGCAACACCCCGGCAATCGCAACCGAAGAGGTCACCACAAAGCCAAAGGACGCGTAAAAAAGGAAATCCCAAAGCCTAAAGTTTAAGTCCGGCTGCTCGGGGGAATTATGGCTGAGTGAAATTGCCAGAAACTTCTTGCGGAAAACAAAATGGAATAGTCCGACGCAGCCGTACAGAATGGCCGTCTTGATGACGTCATGCCGTGAGACAGCGAGAATATTTCCTACCAGCATGTCCTTGAGATGTTCGGTTTCTCCCGTGGCCTTGCTCATGACCAGAATCGCTGCCGCCGACGCCACCGCGTAGGTAATACCGATGAATGCCTCCAGCGGGATATGTTTTTGGCGGGAGCGAACCAAGGTAAAGATCAGCGCGCCGATGAAAGTAAAACCCAAGCTCATCCAATAGGCACCCACCCCATGAGGATCCATTCCGATCAAAATGGCCATGGTTGCTCCCAGCGCCGCAATCTGCGCCAAGGCTAGATCGACGAAGATGACGCCTCGCTCCACGACATGGACGCCCAAATAGGCATGAATGCCAGTCAGAATCAGACTGGCAAGAAACGGGAGAACGAGGAATTGAACAATTTCCATTTTTATCCCCTACTGCGTCTGCTGGAACGCTTGGGTCAAAATAGCGATATCGTAATCGAACAATTTGAAGTAGTCGGTGATCTCGGGTTTGCCGCCAACAGACGGCATCATCACGACAACCTTTCCTCCGGCCATTCTCGCAATGCTGTCAGGCGTCTTTACATCGAAATATGGCTCAATCAGTTCGAGCTTGGTGTTCTCGCGTTTCATCAGGTTGACCAACTCGATGGTGTGCGAAGGAGTGGGCGGAATTCCTGGGCGCGGTTCAATGTAGCCGATTACGTCGAGTCCGAAGTGCTTAGCAAAGTTGGGCCATGAGCGGTGATAGGTTACGATTTTTCGTCCTCGATAGGGGGCCATCAGGGCTTGCCATTTCTTGTCTGCTTCCGCGAGCCTCTTCTCAAAATCCTGCTCTCGCTGTTGGAAGTAGGCTCCGTCGGCGGGATCCATCTCAGAGAGTTTGGCCGCGATACCCTTGGCAATGCGGCGGCCATTGTCTGGGTTCAGCCAATAGTGCGGGTTGCCGAGAGGGTGAACGTCTCCCTCGGCTCGCGTAACCGCACCCTGTGGTATCTCCAAAATTTCAGAGAATTGTGATGCGTCCAAAAAACCGCGCGCGGCGGGTTGGATATTTCCGTTCCCGCTCTGAGTGATCAGCGGCGGTAGCCAGCCGATCTCAAGCTCCAATCCCACCGAAATCAAAAGATCCGCATGTCGCAACTTCAGCAGGAAACTTGGCTTGGGATCGACGAAATGCGGATCTTGATAGCCCTTGGCCAGAGATTCAACATCTACTTTGTCCCCTCCGACCTCCTGGGTCAGTGATGCAAGATCCGTAAGGGTGGTAATGACCTTTAGGTTCTTAGCTGACGCCCTTTGGGGAGCGAAGACTGCGACGCCCAAACAAGTAGCCGAAACAAGACAGAAAAGCTTTGACGGCAATCTCATGAATTTCTCCTATAGAAAACTACGCAAAGCATTCAGCGGCGGGCGCAATGCCCACTTCAGAAACTCAAAACGGGTGCGCACCATGCGCTCCGAGCGCGAACTGTAGTTGTAGAAACGCTTCATGAGCGTCAAGCCCATTCGCATAGCGGGTAAATCTGTATTGACCGCGAACTTGCGCAAACTCGCTCGGCCAATAGGTCAACACGAAGGATCCACCCTTGTCATTCAAGTGAGAGTTGAATGGACGGTCAGATTGGTCAACCCGCCCTCCCACTAACCAGCGGCGGGCGAACTGGAAGTCGCCCGAGGCATAGTAGCCGAAAGCGCGCTGAAACCCGCCCGCAGTGTTCGTGGGACAGGTGATTGTCTGGCACGCGTTCAACGAAGGCTGACTCTGCTGGCGCCAAATGAATTCGCTGCGCCCGACAAATGATTTATAAATCGAACGTCGCAATGGCTTCCAATGGTAGGTTGCATCGACCCCGTACAGATTGGTGATGAAGTCGCTACCGAACAAATTGTGCCCGCGAGAGTAGGAAACCCCAAGGTCAAGATTGCTGTTGTCGGTCAGGTCTCTGAAGCCGCGCAAATGCCCCACAACACTCAGATCATTTTTGTTGGATGACGTATAGACATCGGCAGAGTCGCCACGGAAAGTCTGCCCGGTGAAATCCAGAAACCACTTCCCGGGAGCTGGAATAATGTGCTCAACAGATAGTCCGGCATCATCAATCCCATCTTCGCCGCCCACTAGATTTTGAGAAACCAGCGGACGATCCACCCATGGCAACACGTGATTGTGAAGTGTGTTCACTTTGCCAAAACTGGCGCGCATCTTGCCGGCCTTGGCAACGAATCCCTTTGGCAGAGCCGTGAACGTGATGTAGCCCTCTTCCACGTTGACGCCCGTTTCGCCGAAGGAAATAAAGAAGTCAGCACGCGCGTAAGGGTCAACGATGGCTTGAAGCCCTACTTCCGATTCATGCATTTGAAATGCCGGTGTCGGGTTAAGTGGATTGTGCCCTGCACCACCGATGAAATCGCCTATCACGCTGATGTCAGGGTTCAACGCTTTGGCCGCAGCACCGCCTGCTCCACCGAGTCGAATGTTGTCGCCTGAAGCTGTGGTGCGCACTGCTTCTTCCGGCGTTCTGACCTGCGTTTCGGCAGAAGGCGCTGAAGAAAGCGTCGCCGCGGCAACGGTATTTTCCGGCGTCGCCGGTGGTCCTTGGGCTTTGAGTTGGCGTACTTGGCCTTCCAGCGCAACCAAGCGGTCCTCAAGATCACGGATCTTCTGCTCCAGGGCAGAAACATCACTACTGCCGTTGCCTGACTCAGGAACGGCAGCAGGCTGCTGGGCCGTCGCGGCGCAAGTCATTAAAATAATGGCGGTAAATAACACCTGAAACTGTCTCATGCAAGCTCCTTTTGTCACCAGGGAGGGACGCCGCATCCGTCTGTCGAGTACCATCAACACGCGAATCAAGGGAGCGTCGTCCTTTGATTGGGTACTAAATGTGAAGGGACGTTTTCAGCTGGCAGGAGGGGGTCTAATGAAGAGGGTGGGATCTGCGGCTACACTCTCTCTTTGGGGCTGGTGCTGGGCTGCGACAGTCGCGCTAGGGGACAAAACTGGCAAGGATTGCACTGCAGCCGCAGGTGCATTGCCATGTGATGAAATGCAAACCGTGCAACGGCTGGAATTGCCTGACCTGATGGGGTGCGTGTGGGTCGCTTCCAGTACACCAAAGACCAAAATTAGCAGTATGCAAGTCAGTGCGATCCAGCGCCGGAGACAACTCACTTTGAGAGTGATGTGCATGATGCGAACAACCTCTTACCTGAGCGCGAATATAGCACAATCAGCCGCCTTGACCGCGCACTAGGACTTGCGTTTGTTCAACCCTCGAAGAAGTTTGCCGAAGAAAATGACAAGCAAGAGAATTGCGGTCACTTTCCCGTGCTGCAAGCGGTGTATCCGGACCTTGAGAATCGGTTCCCGGAGGAAGAAGGGTTTGACAAAGCGTTCGAACAGCCGCTAATGCAGCCCGATGTCCCCATGACTAGGATCGGGAGTGATTTTTGGGCCTCAGCAGACCCGACGAGCAGTTTATTTAGCTGGAAATTCCCAGACCCTCCCCACACAGGAGTCTATCTCTCCAAGACAGTCAACAACGGAACTGAGCCAGTCACCTTCGTTTCACACGACGCGGAAGACGGCGCGTGGCAGTTGTTAGGTGACAGCATGTCAGACCCCGGCGGTGTAATCTCGTGCTTTCACCACCCCATCGACCGCGACCCTAGCATTGCTGAATTGGCCGACCTACCCTTGGGTTGGTATGCCGAACGCGACAAGGTTGGAGAACCTTGGATTGGAAGAAAACGTCTGTCAGAAGATGCTTCCGGGTGATCCCTCAGTTGGCGATAAATCGCTGTTACGCTCAATGACCAGCGCTCAAAACGCGTTATGGCCTGTTTTCGCCAACGAACGAGATATAATCGCGCCCATGCAGGGAGAAACGCCGATGTTCCAAAGCAAGTGCCGATTGGCAACCATCGTAATGCTCGTCGGGCTGTTCGCTTCAGGTTGCGACCGCGCATCGACCACACGTAGTGCGCCTCCGGGAGATACCCAACCTTCATCAGGGGGCGACACCGGGCAGTCCGGAGGGGTGACGCCGTTCAAGTACAAAGAGAAGCCGGTTCTTAGCCCAACAGTTGCTTTCGCCGATCCAGGCTTCCGAAGTCCGGTGTCTCAGAACGAGCGCGGAAAGGGTGAGGGACTGAGGAATCGAGAGGCCTTTGTCCGGTCGTTCCGAAGCCAGCCTGAGTGTTTCGGCGTAACCCTATTGATCGACAATCCTAAGAACGCTGATTTCGGTTTGCAGACTTCCTATGACAGTGATGGAAAGACAGCCCGATGGGCGTTCTTCTTGTTCCGGATGGACTCGATTAGATTGGTGGGGAGTGGGAACAGCACGGGACCTAGCATCAGCGTCAGTCCAGCCGAGATGGCGAAATCTGTCTGTTCTGCGATACGCGAAGCAGTTTCCGACAAGGGGGGAAGGGTTACGCTGAGTAAAAAATGGTCCCCTGAAAACTCGGGCCGTTTGTTAGTTGACGTTATATCGCCATATCGCTCATTGACCGGCGGTCAAAACGTGCAATGGCGATCAATTTGACACCCCTTACTCAACACCCTACAGTGCTTTGAATGAAGGCTGAGGCATCGCTTCCGCCAAGAATCCCGGACTCGTTCTCTGCCAATGGGTGGATTAACGCCGCAATCTTGATAGGTTCCGGCATGTTTGTCTTTGGTCTCACGATTTCGGCTGTCTTTGCGCCTGAGTGGCGGGTGTTGCACGTTTTCCAGGCACTCATCTATATCGCCGTGGTCGCCTTGACGAGGCGGAAGATTGCGGCGGGATTCGGTGCTGGTTTGTCCGTCTCTCTCTTTTGGAATGCTCTGAGCGTGTTCGCCACGAGTGCCGCGCGCGATAGTATACGAGAACTTGCAATGTTCGTGCGAACGGGACATACTCAGCGTCCCGATTTGCTACTCAGCTTATTCGCAGCTTGCGGGCACTGGCTGATTATCATTGGGTGCATTTTCGGATTCAGTCGAATACGACCTTCAACGCGCCAGTGGGCACAATTGCTGATTGGCGGCACCGTCGCCCTTGGCTATCTGATCGCGATTGTGTTTGTCCTCGGTCCACCGCAAGCAGTGGACTTGATGAAACATGTACTCGGCATTTGAAAAGCTCAGGTGCGCGCGAAAGCGTAGATGGCGAAACGAGGCGATAGCACATTTTGTGGTCATTGAGTGAAATGGCGATGCTTCATTCGTTATCGGCCCGTTCTTACATAGGCCGAGCGGCACCTCATCACTCACGTTTAGCACTCCCTATTCCTCGACATAATCCGTGTGAAATTTGCCATCGCCGTTGAGTTGAACGATTACGGCGCCTTCTTTCGCCGCAACAAAATGAGGTACGCCGGCCGGGATGACGATGAAACTGCCCGGGGGGTACCCTTTCAGATTTGTAAGGTTGAATTTTCTTCCCTCCCCCAAATACCAGGTTCCTTCGATGACGGTGACCAGTTCGTCCTGCGGATGTGTATGCGCGAGGACACGTTTGCCTGCGGGCATCCTGACGCGATCGACCCACGCACCGCCCCGACTTGAGTCACCGAACAGTTGTGCTCGCTCGCGACCGTCAGTGTAGTAGGGCGGGGTGAACCATCGCACTTGTAGGGGGGTGAACGCGACTATCTCAGTCTTGTTCGTGTCGGCCAACGTCACCGTAATTGCCGCAAAGCCGAATGCTGCAAACTTTAACCTTTTCATCACCCCTCCTCCTGGCGAGCATTATCGCAAGTAGCGCCCAAGGGCAGGCTTTTGAAAAAAGGATCCCGGACCTGACGGGCAGGGGGATAGTTGATGTCCGTCAACGACTGTATGCGCTTTTTATTCGCGACTAAGCAACCTCTGGCGATAACAGGCCCTTACACTCACAACCCAAAATCACAGGGACCTAGTGACGTCGTGACTTCTTTTCCCTGAGCCGTTCGACCCGCTTTCGGTCATTCACCGCCGAACATGTGTGGCGGAATCGGAAGCCATTCGTCATCGAACAGCGTCACGCCCGTGGACGCCGGGAATGGCCGAAAAACTGAGTGTGGGAGGTCAATCCAGGCCCCATTGGGAGCATAACGTAAAGCTGTTTTCTTCACGCCCTCGTCGACCCCGGCTTTGCGCAAGCGGTCGAGCTTATCCTTGTCGGCGACTTTAGAATGCCCGTCATAGTCGGCAAAATACTCGACGCTTACGGGCTTCATCCATTGAGGGCCAAAGAACCAGATTACGTCCACCGTGACCTCAGCCGTCTTGACGTTTTCGCGCTTCATCGCGTCCATCCAGGATTGGTGAACACCATCCCCGAACCGTCCGGCTTCGACCCACTGCCGTTCGGGGTTCGTTGCTGGGAGGCTGGCAACAAGTGCCTGGAGGCGTTTCTGTATTGCGGGAGGTGGCGTTGAAAGAGCAGCCTCCCGGCGTGAATTGCAGGCGGTACAGCACATCAGCAGCGAGAGCGACACAAGGCTTCTGAACGCATCCACCTTGCGATCGTAAGCACTGGCTGCGTTAGTAGCAACGGCAGAAAGTGTTAGTGCTTCACTTGAGGCGGGTGGTCAAGTCATACTCTTGATTTCCGCCCGGCACCACTCGGACAGGAGATGCCCGGTTCTTTACGGAGAAAGGGCGGGAACGGGACACTATAACCGCGCACAGCTCAGTTGTTGCAACCAGGCCATTTCACGTTTTGACCGCTGGTCATCGAGTGACATAGCGATTTTTCACCAGTTGACCAGACCAGAATCACAGACGCAGGTGTCTATGGCAGAGTAGAGTCAAAACCTGATGCGATTCCCAATCATCGCTGCCATCCTTGTGGCCGCCACGTTCGCCATCGGTATGCCGCAGTCCCCATTCGTTGGCAAATGGCAAACCCGCGTCAGCCGGGTTACCCACAAGTCAGCCATTACTGTGAATGTCGTTGAGCAGGAACAGAGGCTCGGCGGTACGGTTGTGCTCGTTAATCCAGATGCGAGTGAAGTTCAACTACCCATTGCCAACATCAAGGTCACGGAGGACGTGATTGAGTTCGAGACACACGACAAGAACGACACGTTTTACTGGAGTCTCACTGTACAGAAGAACCGCAACCGAGGACTGCTGCACGGAAGTTGTCAAGAGATGCTGATAGACGAACGCGTGCGGAGGCAGCACTGACGTCTCGATGAGTTAAATGGCGATTTTTCAACAACTGGCCGAACACCGGCTCAAGTTCTCGGGACAGGGTCGCAAGTTGGCATCTCCGAAAACGCAAGGGGATGGCCAATGCCGTCCAGCCACTGAATCGCTACCTTTCCCTTTGCCATGCGGAAGTTGAACCTGAAATGGCACATGCGATCACCGTCTGCGTGCAGATTTACGGGTTGAGACATGTTGCCTTGGTTGCTCCGGGTTCCGTCATCGGCAGTAACATCTAGGCGATAGTCAAGGTTCCCGTGTTCTGAAACAGAGATCAGATAAGCGCCGGACAGCGCACCACAAATTTCAACTGCAACAACCTTGCTCATTTCTGGATGCGGTGGGATTTCTACGACTTTGCCGTATCTAGATCTCGGGATGATGTCTCCATGGTGACCACTGCCCGCACTCCGACCGTGGGGATCAACGAGTCCCAAGCCGAGATTTACGAACGAATCGTGAAGAGGTGCCGAAACGGAAACGCTCAGGAAGGTATCGTCTACGCACGAATAGTGCAGTGATGGGGAGTACTCAGTTGCCTGGGCCTCCGCCGCTGGGGAGCCGGTGACGATCAGCATCAATAGGAGAAAGAGCTGCCGCAACGCTAAGCGTTCCATGGCGGTGATTATACTGCCACAATTGCGTTTAAACCGGCGATAGCGCTCGGTGAGAACTGGCCGTCCCGGTCAGTGAGCGATATGGCGATTTCTCAAAGCTCCGGGACAGCACAGAGTTCCATACGCCTTACGGCTTTTGAACTACCGATCCCCAGCCCAAATACTCGATCTTGAACAATCGACTAAGGCACAGCATGAATCCCGACACGCAGCCAATCAAGTGCTGCGTGATCGGCATTTTGATCAGAACGAGGACTCAGAAATGGCCATCCGTGATTTTGCTTACCGCCGCTGTTCCATAGCTTTTTCCGTTCACGAATTCGGCGAAGTCCTCTGCCCGTTGTCTATCGGCGGTCTCGAACGCAAAATCTACTTCTCGCGCTATGGTGAAAATGTCGCCCAGTTTGTCGTTCTTCCGAAGAAGATCGGTATCCGTTAGGGCGGTATCGTGGAGCAGATCGAACATCGTCATTGAAGCAGGATAACTCGAAGGATGAGTGTAATGGCGATATTTCAACAGTTGGGCCGACGGGTGAAAGTCAAGCTATTGCTAAGATTCCCTCATGGACTTTTTGAAATTAGACGAACGGGTCATGGAACTGATTGACGGGAAAAGGTTCGATGCAGCAGAAGCGGAATTGCATCAGGCTAAATTGCAGGCTTACAACGCGGCAGATCGTCAGGCCCTCGATTATGTCCTTTCATTGCTCGTCACGCTATCCACAGTCAAAGAGCCGCCCGATCTGTCGAAAGCAGAAGCATATTGCTTGGAACGAGAACGAGTCATCGGCACGGGTTATGTGAAGGCTCAATACGCGATGACACTGTACTGGGCCATGGATGATGCCGTTCGAACCGTTACGAAGTCCAGAGAGGCGATAGCGGCGAGCAGGCCCGAGGACGATGATAAGACGGTCTATCAGTCATTCGGTCTGCTGGGTCTTGCCCTCTTAGACCTGCATCAAGAGGACGAATCCGTTCGGGTTCTGGATGAAATTCACAAGATGGTCGCTGAGCGTCGGGGAATTGTTGTGGGCGATGAGACTCTGTTTTTGGAGAGACTGCGTGCGCAGACAAAGGACGTAAAAACCATCGCCACGATTCAGGAAATCGCTAAAACACTCTCGCCAGTGTGTCGCGACCCAGAGTTTACTGCTCGCCTCAAGAAGCTGGCTGGGGCGTAACTGTCGCAGTCAGGCCTTAGCGCTCAGAAGCCGTCAGTGAGTGACATCGCGATGTTTCAAACAGTGGGCTTAGGGAGGGCGATCCAAGCGAAGATCAAGCGATGATAGACTCGAACCGATCCAAGGTGCAGCATGACGAATAAGCCATTGTCGAAGTATGAGGCTTTCTTCGGCCGTCCCGCTGATTTCATTCTGGCAGCACGTCCGGGCGCTACTCCAGCGGTTTCAGTTGGGCGATTTCCGGCGGTATCCGCAGGGTTCTTCCGTCGTTTCATTACGCCAGTCCACGACCGGTTTGTCTACGTGACCCACGGCATGTCAACCACTGCCATGTCTGTCCCGCCCGATCAGGCGGGCATATATCCTGCGTCGATAGAGCTGATCACATACAGCGAGGGAGCCTACGTTGGTGGTCATGACGGGAAGGACATGGTATCGGTATGCCTGCAAGCCCTTGCCTCAATGCCGTTCCAAGCGGATATGTTCCTTGGCCCAATGCACACTGCGGCCTTGGAAGAGCCCATCTGTCCAGGATCAGATATGAACGCTTTCTTTTTCGCGGTGCCGGATGGCGTCGCAATGTCGCGGCTTTGTTCCTGCACTCCTGC
>Ga0137409_10007141_pt1 | contig 11501 bp, 7 predicted proteins | sample CZODoug1_16funga_FD_122059 | JGI IMG/M metagenome (GOLD analysis project Ga0137409, IMG submission 122059) | Vadose zone soil fungal communities from Angelo Coast Range Reserve, California, USA - CZODoug1_16fungal (Hybrid Assembly) | ecosystem: Environmental > Terrestrial > Soil > Vadose zone... | reverse complement strand
CCCTTTGCCAGCTCGTCCTTCGCGAACTCGACGATCAAGATGGCGTTCTTTGCCGCCAGGCCGATCAGCATCACCAGCCCGATCTGCGCGAACACGTCGAGATCGAGACGGCGCAAATACAGGCCGGCGAACGCGCCGAAGACGGCGATGGGCACCGACAGCAGAACCGAGAACGGCAGCGACCAGCTTTCGTACAACGCCGCGAGAATGAGAAAAACAAACAGCAGGGACAGCCCGAAGACCGCGGAGGACGGAACGCCCTCGCGGGCATTCTGTTCCTGAAACGAAATGCCGGAATAGTCGAATCCCATCTCGCGCGGCATGGTTTCCTTGAAGACTGCTTCGAGCGCTGCCGTTGCCTGATCGGCGCTGTAGCCCGGAGCGGCACTGCCGTTGATTTGCGCCGAACGGTATTCGTTAAACCGCAGCAGAAACTCCGGGCCCAAGCCCGGCCGGATCGTTGTCAGCGTGGAGAGAGGAACGTTTCTCCCCTTGTTGTTCCGCACATAGAACTGACCGACGTTTTCAGAGCGGGCGCGGTCCTCCGCTTCGGCCTCGATGTACACCTGCCATTGACGTCCAAAGCGATTGAAGTAGTTGACGAAATACCCGCCCATGAAGGTCTGGATGGTGCGGTAAACATCGGTCAGAGCAACTCCCTGTTTCAAGACCTTGTCGCGATCGACATCGACGAATTCCTGCGGAACATTAGGCAGGAATGTAGTGCTCAGCGCTCCGATCTCCGGCCGCTTCCGCGCGGCATCGAGAAATGTGTTGACATTTGTAGCAAGAAATTGAACGTCGCTGCCTGAGCGGTCTTCGAGCATGAACGTGAAGCCGCCTGAGGTTCCCACACCCTGAATCGCAGGCGGGGAGTACCCAAATACGACCGCCGCAGGCAACTTGCTGAACTCTCGATCAAGGTGAGCCTTGAGCGTTTGGAATTGCTGATCTCTGCTGGGCCGCTCATCCCACGGCTTGAAAGTAATGACGAACGTTGCGTTATAGCTTGTGTGGACAAAGCTCAAGAGGCTGAAGCCGATAAAGCAGGTTGAATTCTGAACCCCCGCCGTACTCCTGATGATGTTGTCAACGTCCTTCACAACTGCGCTGGTTCGCGTCAACGACGCCGTGTCGGGAAGCTGGACATTAACATATGCGTAGCCCTGGTCTTCGTCGGGCAGGAAGCTTGTCGGAACTCGGCTTGAGAAAACGCCCGCCGCAACGCCAAACACCAACAACAGCACGACAACGAAAACGCCCTTCTTTATCAGCACCTCGCTCCAACTCACGTACCTGTGGGTAATCCGTTCAAACAGCCGGTTGAATCCCCCGAAGAACCTCTCTAAGAGGCCCCGGCTGGGTTTGCGCGGTCGCAGCAACAGCGCCGCAAGCGCCGGGCTGAGCGTGAGCGCATTGAACGCGGACAGCATTACTGAAATGGCGATCGTCACCGCGAACTGCTGATAGAGCCGGCCTGTGATTCCGGGAATGAACGCTGTCGGCACGAACACCGCGGACAACACCAGCGCGATGCCGATTAACGGTCCCGAGAGTTCCTCCATGGCCTTCAGGGCAGCGTCCTTCGGACGTAGTCCCCCTTCGATTTGTCGCTCCACTTCTTCGACAACTATGATGGCGTCATCCACCACGAGTCCAATTGCCAGCACAAGACCGAAGAGTGAAAGCGTATTGATGGAAAAACCGAACAAGGGAAAAAACACAAACGTCCCCACAAGAGAAACGGGCACGGCCATCAATGGAATGAGAGTCGCACGCCAACCCTGTAGGAAAAGAAAAACAACGAGGATTACCAACGCAAGTGACACCAGCAGGGTCTCGACGATTTCCTTCATTCCCTGCGTGACTGAAAGGGTGGTGTCAAGCGCCACTGCACAGTCGAGATCTTCCGGGAATCGCTGGCTCAGCTGTGCCACCAGTTTCTTTACTCCATCGGCGGCTTCCACCGCATTGGAGCCCGGCAACTGGTAAACTGCAACAACGGCACCGGGTTTCCCGTTGAAGCGCCCGTCTATGCTGTAGTCCTGCGCACCGAGTTCGATCCGCGCTACATCCCGCGCTCGCACCACGGCGCCATCGGGCGTCTCGCGCACTACAATCTGTCCGAACTGCTCGGGTGTGATAAGGCGACCCTGGGCGAGCACCGAACGCGTGAATTCCTGACCCTTGGGAGCAGGTTCGCCGCCGATCTTCCCGGCCGGATTCACGGTGTTCTGTGCCTGGAGGGCGTTGATGATTTCCGGAACCGTGATGCCAAGCTTCGCCAATTGGTCGGGCTTCACCCAGAGGCGCATAGCGTATTGCCCAGCGCCGAACACCTGGACGTTGCCGACCCCGTACGAGCGGAGGATCGGGTCGACCAAGTTGATGTATGCATAATTGGCAAGGAACTTGGTGTCATGAGTTCCGTTCGGCGAGTGGACAGCGAAGACAATCAATGGCGCGGTGACGGATTTGCGAACAGTGATGCCGTAGTTCGTAACATCGGTGGGAAGTTGCGAAGCGGCCTGGGTCTCCCTGGCCTGCGCGAGAATGAAATCGTTGTTCGGGTCGGTCTTTACATCAAAGTCGACAATGAGACTGGTCGTGGCGCCGCCGGTCTCGTTAAGCGAATACATGTAGTTCATGTTGTCCACACCGTTCATTTGCTGTTCGATCGGCGTGGCAACCGCTTGTTCCAGCGTCTGCGCATCGGCGCCAACATACGTTGCCAAGACTTGAATTTCTGGCGGGGCGATATTCGGAAATTGCGCTATCGGGAGGACCACAATGGTCAGCGCTCCCACAAGGACCAGCACTATGGAGATGACCATGGCTACTATAGGACGATGTATAAAGAATTTTGACATGGCTCACCCGCCCTTTTTCCCGCTAAACCGAACGGCGTTTACAACCATTCCCACACGCACCTTCTGAATGCCCTCCGCAATGACACGCTCTCCCGCATTCAGCCCTTCGGTCACAATCTGGTCCGCGCCAAAGGCTTCACCAATCCGAACTGTCCGAATGACCACCTTGCTGTCGCTGCCAACGACGGCAACTTGGTAGCCTCCTTGCAACTGCGACAGTGACCGTTGGGGTATAAGCACAGCGCCGCGTTGCAAGCGGATCACCGCTCGAACCTTCGCATAGCCACCCGGGCGCAGAATGTTGTCCGGATTCGCAAATAGCGCAGCAATGCGAATCGCGCCAGTGCCTTCATCCACCTGACGGTCTGCAAAATTGAACGCGCCTTCGCGCGCGTATGTCGACCCATCCGCCAAAATAAGTTGCAGCCGGAGAGCCTTGTCGGCGGCTTGGAGGCTTGTTTCCGATGGGAATTGCTTCCGCCATGCGAGGTATTGAGGCTCACCCACCGTGAAGTAAACCTTCATCGGATTGAGGGTCGAGATAGAGGTAACGGCAGCGCTGCCCGGAGTGACAAGTGCGCCTACCTGGAGTTGGGCCTGGCCGGCGATCCCGTCGATTGGCGCAACGAGTCGGGTAAATTCGAGATTGATTCTTGCTGTTTCGACCGCAGCTTCATCGCTTTTGATCTGTGCTTTCTGTGTTTCCACTGTGGCGAGAGCAGCTAGATTATTCTGCACGGCATTGTCGAGGTCCTGCTGACTCGCAGCCTGCTCCGCCGCCAGCGGCGTGAAGCGTTTAACGTCGAGTTCCGTCCGGCCCTGCACCGCCTGGGCATTCGCAAGTGACGCTCTCGCCTGCTGCAGTTGCCCCTCGGCCTGATCGAGAGCCGCCTGAAACGGTCTCGGGTCGATTTGAAACAGGAGCTGGCCTCTCTTGACGAATGCGCCTTCTTCATAACCCTGTTTCAAGAGGTATCCAGTGACCTGGGCTCTTACGTCAGCGTTCACTAACCCGTCGAGTGTGCCGATCCATTCGCCATAGATCGGAACGTCCTTCTGCTCTGCCTGAACGACCTCGACGACGGGAGGATTCCCCGTGGCTTTTTCGGTTGCTTTTCGGAGTGGGTGAATGGCGCCTGCGATCAAGGCGAGCATGCCAAGACCAAGAAGTGCACCAATCACTAGGTTGCGTTTTAGTGGGCTAATCATCTTCCCCTCATCCAGACTTCGTCATGCGACATTTGTTCGGCACAATCAAGATGCCAAGGACGGCTGCATTGAAGGATCGACTTGCCGCGCTTGCCCAGGTCTTGCTTTAGCGGCAAGCGCTCCAATCTCCTCTTTTGCGCATGCCCTCCCCATTGCCAGTCCGCCTTCCACGGCTCCTTTCCGGATTTGTATATCTCTCCGAGAGCTGCGCGTCTTTGCTAAACGAACTTCATTTGTTGCGAATTATCGTGAGTTGTTTCCGGCGAGAGTCGAGGTTGCGTTACGGGCTGTGCTTTGAAAGAGCGGCTTGTTGCGAGCGAACGTGAACGTGGCGAGGGCCTTTGTAATGACGGCCCTCGCGGGAGAATGGCTCTGCGACACATAGCACGCATTCTCTTGCATGTGAAAGCTGTTCGCGCGGTTCACTTATTGCGGCCTGGCGGATTGCGTGACGGAGCTGGGACTCTCGGAGCGGTCAGTGTCTATGCAACTGTTCGAACGGAATCATGAACTGAAACCAGAACGAGTTGCCACGCGTCCTGTTTTGGACCAGCAAGTCCTGTTCCCACTTGAAGGCCATGCCGCCGGCCTTGCCGATCGGCAGTGCGACCTGTGCGCCGAGGTTGAGAGCGCGACCGCGATTGCCAATGCTGGTGGTGCCGTCGGCGTTGACGGTCACTACTCTCTTGCCATACTGCTTGTCGTCCGTCGTCTGTTGATAAAAATATCCAATGCCGCCAACGTCGATCTTAGTGTGCGGCACACTCTTCATGATATCGAATTGCGTGAAAAATTCGTTCCCGCTGTGATAGTGGGTAGCACTGTTCGGGCCGTTTATCACATAGTCGAAGCGTGCGCTGACCTCTTTCAGGGCGTGATGCGGGGTAATGGTGAATGCAGCCCCAGGCGTAAAGGCCATGTTGTGCTGACCGACGTTGATCGGAGAGCCCAGCGCATATCTGGCCGCGGGCGTTTGATATTCCAGTTCCCAGTACCAGTGAAAGATTTTGTGATGATAGAAGACCGTGAAGGGTACTATGCTGCAGTTTCCGATAGACCACTGGGTATACTTTCCGCCCGCGAGGTGAATCTGCACGTAGACGAGGGGCGTGCTGATCCAGCCGCCTATTTTGCCGCCAAGGAAGCTTACACCCGTGTTCCATTCCAACTTGGGGGAGAGGGCGAAGACGCGGAGTCTAAAGTCTGGAATGGGCAGCCTTTTGCCGCGCTGGTCGTCGGTTTCGTTGGCCTCGTAAAAGTTGGTGTATTCGAAGAGGCTCGCTTCCCGAGGACCGGGCTGAGCCAGCGCGATAGCAATCGATTCCGCACCCACGGGCCAGACGCTTCCGCCTTTTTCCGTGCCATTGGCGACTGAGACGATCAAATTTGCGACAGCGAACACCGTAATAATGCGCCGGAGCGATTTTCTTGCGAGCTTCACGACAATATCCTTTCACGGCACATCTGGTTCGGCGATAGCCGGGAAGGCCATGTGGGTGCCCCCGGCCATCCTCGGCGAGAGCTCCAACAATTCACCTCCCGGAACTTGGGACTTGTGTATATCTCCGAAAGGTGAGCGTCTTTGCTAAACGGACTTCATTTGTTGCGAGTTATCGTGAATCTTGCTGCCGCGAGTCGAGCGTCGCGTTAGGCGCCGTGTTTTGGAAGAGGAGCTTGTGGCGAGCGAGTGTGAGTGGTTGGCGAGCACTTTCGTAACGCGACAGTTCCCGTCAGAAATATCTGGGAAAGTCATTCATCGCGCCGGCAAGACCGTAGCACTAAAGCAGGTTTTGTGTCGCAGTCACGGCACAGGTCTTCGTTTCCTGCCCGGTTGAGTGCGAATCTGTTTATTCACCGCGCGTATGGATCACCCGCGACTTCGACCGGCTGCGTGACATCCCAGTCTGAATACGCAAAAACGATTGCTTTCTTCTAGAACAAAAAAACATTGCCGGGTAACCATCGCTCGTACATTGCAGCGGCCATCGCGATTATGCGAGACGCCAATGAAATACCAGTGGCAACTGTGTGCACTTGGGATCGGAGTTCGTTGCACACGATAAGGCGCTGGGAGAGCCGGAGGAATGCCGTGGCAAATAAAGGTCTAAGAGAACAATTGATCGGCGCGTGGAAGCTACTTTCGTATGTCGAAACACCAGTGGATGGCTCGCCGAAACGATTCCCCATGGGCGAAAACGCTCAGGGGATCATCATGTACACCCCTGACGGCTACATGTCCGCACAACTGATGACACCAGGACGCCGGCAATTTGCATCCGGCGACTGGTTTAAGGGAACTCCCCAAGAGTACAGCGAAGAAGGCGGCGGCTACATTGCCTATTCCGGCCCCTTTCACGTTGACGAAGCAAAGCGGGCTCTCACTCACTCCATGGCGGTTTCACTCTATCCGGGTTGGATCGGCCAAACGCAGCCTCGTGTGGTGAAGATCGAGGGAAATCGACTTCATCTCAGCACCGCGAGCCCCATTCAATCCGCCGGTGCAAAAGTCATGGCTGATTTGGTTTGGGAACGCGCCGAGCAACTCTAACGAAATCGTTGTGCGCACACCTTGAAGCACCTTGAAGGAGGAAAAAGAGATGGATGTGAAGACTGTTGGAGTCGTTGGAACGGGCGTCATCGGGGCTAGCTGGACCGCCTTCTATCTCGCCCGCGGATTCGAGGTTCGCGCGACAGATCCTGCCGATGGCGCCGAAGGGCGTCTGCGAGAACTCGTCGCCAGCTACTGGCCCACGCTCGAAAAGCTTGGCCTTTCGAGCACCGCATCACAGAAACGCCTTACGTTCAGCAAAAACGTCGCCGAAGTGCTGTCGGGCGTCGATTTTGTTCAGGAGAACGGACCCGAGCGACTTGATCTAAAACGCCAACTCATTGCCAGCATAGATGCCGCCATTCCGGATCATGCAATCATCGCGACAAGTTCCTCCGGCATTCTGATCAGTTCCATCCAGGATGCGGCAAAACATCCGGAACGCGTTGTCCTTGGTCACCCTTTCAGTCCTCCGCATATCATTCCGCTCGTTGAAGTATTGGGAGGAAAGCTCACGTCTCCGGACGCCGTCGCGAGAACCATCGCGTTCTACGCCAGCATCGGTAAGAAACCGATTCACATTCACCGGGAGATAAAAGGTCACATCACAAATCGGCTTCAGGCCGCTTTGTGGCAAGAGGCGCTGTGGCTTGTCGAACAGGGCATCGCCAGCGTCGCCGATATCGATACAGCCATTTCCTACGGCCCCGGGTTGCGGTGGGGACTTCTGGGACCGTTCCTCAATCTCGAGATTGCCGGCGGCAGTGGAGGTCTTGCGCACGTCCTCGAACATCTTGGCCCGCCGATGGAAACCTGGTGGACCGATCTGAAAACCGTTCACCTTTCGCCCGAATTGAACAAGAAAGCGGTCGCCGAGACCAAAGAGTATCTCAAGCCGTATTCCTTCGACCAAACCGTGGAACAACGAGACGAAATCCTTATCAGCTTGATTCAGATGAAAGCGAAAGCCGAGCAGATACCGTAAGCAAGAACACAAGAGCGGAGGAATCGACACATGAACAATGGCCACGACAAAACTCCCATCGCAGACAAGATCCGAAAAGCCCTCGCGTCGCCAATAGCGTCAGACAATGTTCTCGATCCACACAGCGAGCTAAAGCAAATACTCGCGGCCGTCGGACTCGAACCGTCGGCTTGCGGAGGGTCGGTAGCTTTTCAAGGAAAGGACCCAATCATTAGGAGCCCCTGGCCACTCGCTACGATGGCCGGAGCGGGATTGATGGCCAAAGCGGTTGCGATCGCTGACATCTGGAAATACAGAACCGGCAGAGGCCAGGATCTTTCCATTGATCTACGTCAGGCGCCCCACAGGCTGTGTCCCTTCTACGATCAAAAATGGGAGTTGCTGAACGGATTTGCGCCGTCCTCTCCCAGCGACCCCACGAATCCTTTCTACCCCACAAACATGTATCCGACTCGCGATGCGCGCCGCATACAACTGCTGAACATCTATCCCAAGGCTAAGACTCGTGCTCTCGCCTTCTTTGGTTGCGCGGACAATCACCAGGCCATCAGCGAAGTCACTCGAAAATGGAACGCGTTTGAGCTTGAAGAGGAAGCAAATCGCGCGGGCCTCCAGGCAACCGTCATCCGAAGCGCGGAGGAGTTCCTCGCGACTGAACAATTCGCTCAACTCGCTGAGCGGCCGCTGATCACGATCGAGAAAATCGGAGAGTCCGAGCCGGAGCCATTTGCCGAAAATCCGAAGACACCTCTCGATGGCGTCCGCGCGCTTGGCACCGGTCACGTCATAGCCGGAGCCGGCTTGGGCCGGGCCTTGGCATACCACGGAGCGGACGTCTTGAATCTGTGGCGACCCTTTGACTTCGAACTCGACCAAACGTACTACTCCGCGAGCGTTGGCATGCGATCCTCAACGGTTGAGTTTGCTCAGCCCGATGGGATGTCAAAGCTCAAGGCTTTGCTCAAAGACGCCGACGTGTTCTTCGCCAACAAACGTCCCGGCTATTTGAATAACTTCCATCTCACCGCCGAGGATCTCGCGTTGGTACGGCCCGGCATCATTCATGTTGACATGTCTCTCTATGGGCCAACCGGACCGTGGAGTGGCAGAACTGGCTACGATCAGAATGCGGGCGGCGTCACCGGTGTTTTGACGAGAGAAGGAACTTTCGAGAATCCTGCATTGACTGAGATCTTCGTCGTCAACGACTACATTATGGCTTGGCTGTCCGCGATGGCGGTTGCGGCGACGCTCAAACGCAGAGCGATTGAGGGCGGCAGCTGGCGAATCCAAATCTCCCTCGTGCGGCTCTCGATGTGGTTGATGCACATGGGAATCTTCGACAAGGCCTACGCACATGAGATCGGCAGCACCTCGGGAGATCATGCCTACCTGCCTCCAATTACATTCGAAGCCGACACTCCCTGTGGGCACTATCAGGGCGTGACAGATCAAGTGAACATGTCCGATACGCCCGGCTCTTTCCAGTTTCCGCTGGTGCCGCGCGGATCCAGTAAACCCGTTTGGCTTAGTCGAAATTCACCCGCGCGAAAACGCTAGCCTTTGCTGCGGTTTAGACCCTGTCCTAAACCGCGCTTCGTGTTTAGCGAGGTTCGGAGCGGCTTCACTTGGAGCGTAATACCATGAAACACGTCACGATCGTGGGCGGAGGATTTGCTGGGCTAAACTGCGCGCAAAAACTGGCGACCAACGCGGATATCCACATCACTCTTATAGACAAGAATAATTATCAGCAGTTTCAACCACTGCTCTATCAGGTGGCCACCGGAATCCTGTCATCCGACAATGCCGCGTTCTCGTTGCGTTCTGTGCTGCGTCACCACCCCAATGTAGACGTAAAAATGGCCGAGGTCATTTCCGCCGATCTCAAGACTCGATCTGTCGAAACAACCGACGGCAAAATTTATCACGGCGACTTCCTGGTCTTAGCGGCCGGTTCGCAGGTGAATTTCTTCGGAACGCCCGGAGCGGATAAGAATGCCTATCCTCTGTATTCCCTGCGGGACGCCGAATTGCTCCATTCTCGTGTACTGAACCTTCTCGAATCAGCTGATCGCGATCCTTCCCTTATCGACCAAGGGGCACTTACCTTTGTCGTTGTGGGAGCTGGCCCCACAGGAGCTGAGACCTCAGGCGCGCTCGCAGACTTGCTGCACAGAGTCTTGGAAAACTCCTACCGGACTCTTGACCTGAACAAGGCTCGAATTGTCCTTGTCGACATCGTACACAACGTGTTGAATGCGTTTTCCGAAAAGTCGCAAGCGTATGCGAACGAGATGCTGAAGCAACACGGCGTGGAACTCATCTTGGGAGTCGGGGTCAAGGAGGTGCACTCGGACCATGTTCTTCTCGCTGATGGAACCAAGATTCTAACGAGGACAGCGATCTGGGCAGGCGGTCTCAAGGCATCCTCACTATCCAGCGCGATCGGGATTCAGGCCGGCCGGGGCGGACGCATCAATGTGGAACCTGATCTAAGCGTGAGGGGTTTTCCGGGCGTCTATGCCCTGGGCGACTTTGCGAATGTCGCAGGTTCCGATGGCAAGCCGTTGCCACAGCTCGCCGCCGTCGCACAGCAGGCCGGCAAACATTGCGCCGAGGCCATTGCCTCCGAAATTGAAGGCAGAACACCAGAACCCTTTCGATATTTTGACAAAGGCATTCTCGCCATGATCGGTAGGAATTCAGCTGTTGCCGAGGTGGGCAAGAACCGGCACGAACTCACAGGACCGATCGCATTTGCAGTCTGGCTTGGTGTGCATGCACTCTTGCTTGTTACAACCCGAGCCAAGGTGGAAGCTTTTATCGAGTGGGCGTGGGACTATTTCAACGGCACGTACGTCTCCCCGATTCTTGATCGCCCGGATCAGGTGACCGTCAACTGGCATGAAGACAGCGCTTAGCTCTTTTCGTTTGCGCGGTCGCTTCCCTGCCCCACAATCTCAGATATTGAAAAGAGAGCGGGCTGCACCAGACCCGCACCTTGGGGCATCCGTATCTTTATGAAGACGCCTTGCGACGAAGGCTTGGTGCTGTCGGCCGGGATTGCGCCTCCGTGCGCCAAGGCAAGGCAGCCGTGGATCTTGGCGGCGACGATTCTCGGATCAAGCATGGCGTTCGTTGACAGCACGGTGGTCAACGTCGCGGTTCCGGCGCTTGAGAATTCCTTCCATGCGAGCCTCGTTGATGTGCAATGGGTGGTGGTGTCATACGGGATTCTCTTGTCAGCTCTGGTTCTGGCTGGCGGCGCACTCGGAGATTCGCTCGGACGCCGCCGGATATTTCTGATCGGCTCCTATCTTTTTCGAAATAAAAAAAGGAACCTTTCGGTTCCTTTTTTTTTGCTCAAATCTAATATAAACGCGGAAAAGGTGCCTGGCACCTTTTCCCGGCAAGGTGCCAACACCTCTGTCTGCCTATAGCCCTGCAAATGGCTGGATATCAGTCGGTTGGGCGTTCCGGGGGCGGAGCGGACGCGTGGAAGTCGACGTAAAAACGCTCCGTGTATCCACGCAGTAGTTCGACGACGCGATTGCTGTCCGGAGAGGCGACGATGAGGCCGGCGTGATGGCGAACAGAATGGCGCCGAGCCCGAACGCGGTCGTGAGTGCATAGCCCACCGTGGCACCTGTAGAAATGTAGGCCGGCAGCAGCACTTGGCCGGCTGCTGCCAGGATCGCGTACCACGGCGTTCTTCCGACGGTCAGCATGATCAGGGCGAACAGCTGTACCTGTGCCAGGCGGGCGAGCTCGTCGTGCTGCACACACCTGACGTCGGCGAGCGCAAAGAGATCGCGCGGCTCACACGAGGCGGGCTGTTCGGTGAATTGTCCTTGATGACGGGCGAGCCGCGCACCGCCAGCGTGGA
>Ga0137409_10007140_pt1 | contig 11502 bp, 20 predicted proteins | sample CZODoug1_16funga_FD_122059 | JGI IMG/M metagenome (GOLD analysis project Ga0137409, IMG submission 122059) | Vadose zone soil fungal communities from Angelo Coast Range Reserve, California, USA - CZODoug1_16fungal (Hybrid Assembly) | ecosystem: Environmental > Terrestrial > Soil > Vadose zone... | reverse complement strand
GGAATGCCGACAACGCGACGCCTGAATTCGTAACGGCGATGGTGGAGGCGGGGGGAATTGAACCCCCGTCCGAAGGCCTTCCGGCGACGGCCACTACACGCTTAGTCCGCGGATTTTAGCTCGCAACTGGAACGCCCACGGACGGGCTTTCCAGAAGCCAGCCGGCTGAAGTTTCGGGACGCCGCCCAGCCGGTAAACTGCGGTTCCCTAGCCCACTAAATGACGCCCCGACCCGCTGCCATGGGCGAGCAGCGGCGGGACGCTAGCGGCCCTTAGGCCGCCAGAGCGTAACCGTTATTGTCTGCGGGTAAATTTCGCAGTCTGCCAGTTTTACGGGTCGACAGCACCCGGCGTGCGACCGTGGCCCTATTGTCTTCGTCGAATCCGGTTCGCCCCCACAGATTGTGAGTTCCGGTATAAGGACCGATCAAAACGGTTACTGCATATAGTTTAAGGCTCGGTTGGCAGCTTCGCAACCCGCGGCGCGCGACTCCTTATATGCATCCTCTTATATGCATTGGCGGGTGAGGATAAACTCGCGGGGCGATGGCGCGAGATAACGGCAAACCAAAAGGCGACGGATTTGACCTGGTCGTCGATAACCGCAAGGCGCGGCATGATTTCTTTATCGAGGAGACGCTGGAGGCCGGCCTCGCGCTGACCGGCACGGAGGTGAAGTCGCTGCGGGCGCATCGCGCGAATCTGCGCGACAGTTATGCGCGGATCAAAAACGGCGAGGCGTTTCTGGAGGGCGTCCATATCGGCGCCTATGCGCCCGCCGGCCAATTCAGCCACAAGGAGACTCGCGCGCGGAAGCTGCTGATGCATCGGCGCGAGATCGATCGCTTATGGGGCCGGGTGCGGGAGAAAGGCTACTCGATCGTTCCGCTCAAAATTTATTTCAAAAGCGGACGGGCCAAAGTCGAGCTCGGCCTCGCCAAGGGCAAGCATTCTTACGACAAGCGCGAAGCGATCGCGCGCAAGACTTCCGATCGCGAAATCGAGCGCGCGCTGAAGAGCCGCAACCGCTGACTCAAGTCACGACTCGGCGACCGCGCGCATTTCCAAGGCGATGCTCTGGAAGCCCTCTACGCTCGCTGATAACTCCGCCGGGATGTGACCTATATTTCCTAAAATCTTCGCGACGGTATCGTGAAAACGCGCTGGCTTGATCGCGAATTGGCGCGACTCGGCGAACGCGCCTTTCTCATTGAGAAAGAATTTGCGATTCAGCGCATATAAAACCAGAGTCATGAAGCCCGCGGCACGGAATAGGCATCCAGCCACGTACATCACGTCGCCGCGAGCGGCCGGCTTCGCCGCAATCGAGATCTCGAACTCCGCATCGAACAGAAAGAGCGCGGCAATCTTCTCAGCGCCAGATTTGAACAACGACGGCTTGGCCTGCTCCACGCCGTCCACGATCCGGCTCGTACCAGGGACTATCCCGAAATCGATTTCGGGCGTCAGTATCGAATTGATGGTGTCCTTAATCTTGTCCATTCGCGCTCGTAGCTGCGGGAAGGACATCTCTTCCATGACCGCAGGGACTTCGCCTTGGTCACGGAGCGCTAATTCTTGTTCGGGTTGTACTACTCTGGTTGCCATATCTTCTCCCTTGGTTGGTTCGAATCGCTGGAGAGATGATAAGCCCCGTGGAAGTGGAAGTCAACCACGATTGACAACATTGTGGGTTAGGCTTATTATTTCTACATATGGAAAAGCAATCGAAGTTCGCGTACCTGACATTGCGGATCACGCCAGCCCTACACTTGAGACTTAAGACTCGCGCGGTGATCGAGCGCCGACCATTGGCCGAACTGCTCCGCATCATTCTGGAAGACTCCGTAACCGGCTCTATCACGAGATATGCCCAGAAAGAAAAATCCCGCACCAAAGCCCGCGCCTGACTGGAGCTTTCCGGTGCCTTGGCAATTCCTCGGTTATCACGATGATGCGTCTGCGCTGGTAGCGTTGGAGGGTATGTCCGAGGTCTATCCAGGACCGGCGCATTCTCTGCTGTGGATCTACGCCAAGGGACCGGACCTGTACGGGCGCAAGGCGTTCATTGCCCAGATCACCGGGTTAGATCCTACGTATAAGTACCGGCGCGTGTTCGATGGGAAATCTACTGGTGAACAAGTTCGCTTAGTTGTGCCCCGGATAAACAAGCCGGCGCTCTATCAGATTCGAGCTACCACTACGGGATGGTTCTGTATCTACCCGGACACTGAGTGTAAGCCGCAGATTTATCAGATACACGAAAGCACTATGAAGGGATTACTGATGGCTGCGATGGACCCATTTCAGAAAGCGATAGCTGGCACCAAGAATAAGACCGTGCAGGATATGGACGCAAAGAGCGCGGCGCTGGAAGCCTTTAAGCAGGTGTTTATGGCGCAACAGCATAGTTCTGTGGGTAAACAGAAACACAACTCTGCGCCGGTAATTCCCACGCCAGCGATAACCGTCGCCCCTCCTACCGGGAAACGGCGCATTTTAAAGGGTATTTAGTCCCATGAGCCGAATCGACGACATCAGAGAGCGAGCACCGCGTCTAATCAATCGACGCCATGTACAAGACGTGACCTACCTGCTGGAGCTGCACGACAAGGCGCTGACGCGAATAGCAAAGCTGGAATGGTTCATCGGGTTCGCGAACTACGTCAACGCAGAGGACAAAGCAGGGGCCGTGCGAATCATCAATGAGTCCGCCAGAGAGATGGAACGGTTGGAGCGATGAAGTACGACGTGGAGCAGTTGCGTTCAGACCCTCTCCAATACGGCGAATTTCAGTGCACCACAGAAGCACAAACCGAATTGCTCGATGACTTGGCGCGGTACAAATCTGTGTGCGATGAAATTCAGCGCATTATGGAAGTCTACCGCGAGCAGGAAGCATCAGATTACGGAGTAGACACACCGGGTGGCCTTGAGCACATGGGCGATGTGTGGAGGTTGCTACGCGAATGGGACGAAGCCCTGGAGGACAAGTCATGAGCGAAGAGACCAAAAACAAAGCCATAGTCATCCTATTCAACATGCTAACCGGTTCCGGTGTCACACACGAAAAGTGCGCTGAGTTTGTCGATGGCGTTGTCGGGTTGGCACAGGACCAATCGTCCGCCGCATCTGTAAAGGCTGACTGCGATCACACTCGCATCATGCCGGAATGCCCCAAATGTGCCGGCCTAACCCCGGCACAACGAGCAATGGAGCATCCTGCGTCCTCAAATGAGGCGGTCGTGCTGGAGATGCGCCCCTGCAATGGTCCTCACGGCGCACCAACTCGGAACGATCCGAATTGTGTTTGGTGTGAGCATATCGATCCACGTCCGATTCATGAGCAATACGCCGATGATGGTGTCACTGTTATTGCACCCAAGCCTCCCGAATCGGCGGCGCTAGTATTATTTAATCAAATTAGTGCTGGCGCTCAATATGACGATTCGACGGTCAGGATTACTCGTACTGAATTTCTAGATCTCAAAGACGCGCTCGTCGCCGAGGCCAAGGCGCACGCAGAGGAAGTCGCACAGCTAACAAAGGCGCGAGATTTTCACTACGCAGCGGCCAACAAATATTGCGCAGAAGTCGAGCAGCTCCGGTGCGAACGGGAACACCTATCCGAAGGCATCGCAAGCTGGCGACGGGTCTGCGAGCGAATTACTAACGAGCGGAACGCCGCCGTGAAGATTGCGGCGGACCTCATTGTTGAACTGGGTTATTGGACCAAATGGCATCCAGCATTGGAAGTTACCCGACTCCGCGCCGAGACCGCTCTCAAGGCTTTCAAGGGGAATAACTAGCTAATGCTTTCATTAACCTGCCGTATGGCCGGACCCAAACTGAATGATCAACATCGTAATTGTGATCATGTAGCTTGGATTCGAGATCCAGCGCAATCTAATCCATTTACGGATCACATGATAAAAGTAGATTGTAATTGTCCTTGTCATTCGCTTGAACATTACGAAGCTCTCAAAGCTCTCAAGGGAGAGTAGTATGAGTGACGATCGGTGTAATGAGGGACATGGCACTCCGCTTTCTTCATATATGTCCTGCTCGAAATGTGGGAGGTATTTGCTGCGTGAAGAGGCACTACCATATTGTGTCGTATTTAACATTAAAGGAATGATAACAAAGGTAACAGCGGTATTCACATGCCCACAATGTAATCTCAAGGGAGAACAGTCGTGACCACTACATCTTCACCGAGAAACGCCCGTTTCTATATACATTCTATCTTAACTGGTTGGTATAGCTTCCATTTAATTGGCGTCAAGGTAGAGCCTCGCGACATATGGGTGGGATTATATTGGACTGCATATTCCGATCCGTGGTTACCCTTTCTTACCAATTTTCAGGTTTATGTCTGCCTCCTTCCAATGATGCCTATAATCTTTGATCTAATTGAAGTAGAACCATGACCCCCGAAGAACGCGAGATGTGCGAGGCCGTAGGCGAGTGGGCGGAGTTGTGGAAGCGGGGGAAGCCATGTCTAGGTAGAGTTTCCGCAGATTGGATAAATACCAGTCAAGGCAATTGGAGAGAAGGGACGCTATGGTTATGTAGGTGTGAACAAACTTTTACTGCTGTACCTTATAAGAGTTGCCCCGAGCACGACATTCCCGCCCCCAACTTCCTCACCCCCGAAGGGCACGAGCGGCTCAAGGCGAGGCTGCGGAAGATGGAGATCTCATATCGACTCGACTGGTCAAGCATCCCAGGCAGATTTTATGCTGAGGTCAATGAGGGACGGTCACCATATCGCTGTCGTGCAGAACAGCATGCCAATTCTGATCAACTAGCCCTGCTCAAAGCCTGTGCCGCGCTGGCGAAGAGGGAAGCAAAATGACCCGGCGTGAAATCCACCTAGCCGCTGGCGGCGTTATCGTGATGGGTGCCGTATTAGCCCTGATCGGTGCGACGCTTCCAGCACTGGTTATTCAGGCCATCGTGATACCGATATGGATTGTAACATTGGAGTGGTGAATAGATGACTCACACCTGCCATAACCCGAACTGCGGGCGGCCGGTGCCGGCGCATCTGGTATCACACAAATCCGCATGGTTCGCACTCCCGAAAGCGCTGCGCGCTGCGATTTGGGGCAACTACCGAACCGGGCAGGAAGATGATAAGCAGCCAACAATGACCTATCTCGACGCTCTCGACGCCTGCATCGCATTTTGGCGCGACAACAAGACCCAGTGTCGATTGGATTCCAAACCTACGCCACGCCAGCGAATCCATGCAATTGCTGATCGGCGCTGACGCCCCAGCCCCACCAATGAGTCTCATAAACCCACCAGCCATCGCAGGGCCGGTAGACCACGAAGCCGCCACAATCGAAGTAGATGACGACGCCGTAGCCGGTGATGGTCTGTAAGACTGGAGTTACGGCTTCGCCGGCGTTCCCGCTTCGTTCTTGACGCTGCACCCACCACCCACGCCCGAAATCTCGCTAGGCTGCCCGCTGGAGTTCGTGCGTACCACCACCGCGCCGCCGTAGGGGGTCGTAACGACGACGCAGGCCGTAGCAGGATCGGATGCCAGCGCCTTGACCATCTCGGTCATGTTGGACGCCACGCAACCGCTGAGGGACAGCGCGAGTACGGCCATGAGCAGTCTCATTGGGTTCTCCTTTACGCGATCCATCTGTTGACGACCAGCAGCGCCGCGAACATCCCCAGTGCGATAAGCAGCCGAATCGTCACTTGTCTGCGCTGTGCCACCGAGAAGCCGCCTCTCACTTATTGCTTTTCTCTTGCGCCACGTTCTTAGCGGTCGAGCCCGAACTGGACCCGTAGTAGTACGTCAGCGTGTCCTTAACATAGCCGATTTCAGCCGTTACGACCACCGTCAGCACCGTGAAAATATCGGTGCCAATCTTGGAGCCAGAGCCAGTATATGCCGAGAAAATTAGGTAGCCGCAGATGCCACCCACGATAATCATGAATTGCGCAATCACACCCAACGCCAACCATTTACGTACCTGGTCATCGTGGGCTGTGGTATTAGGTCCTTCCGCCACCTTATCCGACACTACTATTAAACCGTCCTCAGACATATCGCGCCCTCTCGTGTCCGTCGTCGGTAGTTCCTCGCCCGTATAGCATCGCAAACTAGACAGACACGATCTCCACGCACATTGATGTGTCCATGCTTAGAGAATGGATGTCCTGCTACACACGTCGTTTTCTTCGCACAAAGAGCCATCGGCGATTCGCCCCGCAAAATGTTTTCGCGATGGGTAACAGGTTCAAGATGCCATGGATTACAGCAAGCGCGATTCCGGCAAAGATGATCTAATTCCAGTCCTTCTGGCACTGGACCAATAAGCAATTCATATACCCTACGATGCGCGCGTCGCGTCTTACCGCGTTCGTAGCGGGATCGCCCATACCCAGCACTCTTTCCTGCCGTCCACAGCCAACATCCTTCGGTAACAAAAAGATTGTCTCTCAGAAAATGTGGGAGCGTGTCGGCCTTCGTCACGGTAGGTGTTGGGGTTTCCGGAATCGGCTCTAACGAGGTCGGACCTTCTGACATCGGATTCTCCTATCGCGAATGAATTTCACTACCGGACGATCTATAGCATGGAGTGGCCCTACTCTAAGATGGGTGAATCGGATGTGGCAGTAGCGACCTCGCCAGCGGATTCTCGTGTTTGAACGCTTCACCCACATTGGCTCCTGTCGTTTGAATGCCCCTTTCCCTGCTCCTAGGAGCCCGTAGGAACGATCCTAGCGCCCCCAAGCACCCTTCTTCCTACCCCGCACTCACCAAGGGCTTAGACGGGCTCTCCGTGCGTCACCTGCTCTAGTGCCCAGCGCTCATATCGAGCCAGTTCAATCCTATCCAGAGTCCAACGCACATACTCAAGCCGATTCGCTTCCTGTCGCGTGATGGAGCCATCGAATTTCTTGTCGAGTAGGGTTTGCCTTTCGTCAAGAAGTTGCTGCTGCTCTGATTCCGTATATGCGTTCATCACGGCAACTTATCCCGTACGCTCCGAATCTCCAACATGATCAGGTCGAACGCTCCCTTAGCTTGGACTGCTTCCCGAGCCTGTGCTGCTACGTTCGCTTCGTGCATAGTCATCATCAAGGTGCGCAGCCCGTCAATCTCACCTCGCACTCCTTCCACCATTAAAGTGTCGTTGACCTGATCGGCCTTGGCGAAGGCTTCCATCGCAGCGTTGATTGCCTTGGTCGTCTCGTCGCGCCGATCATCATCGCTAGCTTCTAACACCCCCAGTCGCCGCTCGTGAGTTCCCCAAAGTAATCCTGCCAGCGTGGTAACTATTGCGAACAGTCCGCCGAAGAGCCAAGTCCAGGTAACTTCGTTGCTAGATTCCACTTCGCTCCCTTACCCGAAGGCTTGCGCTTCCTGCTTGGCGAGTATCTCGCGGAGGTCGGGTTCGTCAGCCATACTGATGTCACCTAAAACATAACCTCAAAAGAGGAGTTCCCTTCAAAACAGCCACCTATCAGCGTGGTATTTGGGAGTATCCAAATTCGACTCTTCGGGTGGTAGCATCCATCGCCTGAAAAGTCGAAACACGTTGGAAGCGGCGAGTGCGCTCCTTCACGCAGGTAATAGTTAATCATGATGGCATCGTCGATGCCCGGCTCGTCCGCTGGTGGAGGAATAAAGATGGTCGGGCACTCCTGCTTTTCGACGCCGTGAAGCTCGTCCCATGGAATAGAGTCAGCCACCGGTGGCATTCGATGTCGCGCTATGATTAGTACCGTCACTACGACCCAAAACATCAGTATTGCTGTTGCTGTTCGGAATACCATGGTCAGCCCTCCGTCCTTGCTGGAGTCTGCCCGGGTTCGCCTAATGCCTTGCGCAGCAATTGCCGGATCAGCGCAGCGAGGCTCACGCCCTGCCGATGCGCCAGTCGTTGTGCTTTGCACAATAGATCAGCCTCGATTCGTATCTGTGTGCATATCATTGGGTGTTTCATGCACCGATGTATATCGCTTATCCATCGCCTCGGTCAACCCTTGTTCTAGGGTTCCTTCGCCTGCCCCGACACCGAGAACACCGGAGCGGTACACGTTCCGCCGTTGACCGTTCTGGTTAAGCAGACTTGATCCCCAGCAGCGAAACTCAAGCCAGGAGTACCCTGAATCACGGTTCCAGCAGTATTGCTACAGGCGACGGTGCCGGAGCCATTGATGGAACTGGTCGTGTCGCGGGAACTGAAAGACGGCGCGGTAGTACAAGTTCCACCATTCAAGTCAGTGGTGCAGGTTAGTTTCGTCAGACTACCCACTGCCGCCATCGTGGTGCAATCCTGAAGCAATGTGACAGCCGCAGTCGAGGTCAAGCCACCCAACAGACCGTCCCAATGGAGCGGCGTTAAATCCTGTTCCCCAGTCGTATCCAGACACCAGCCATTTTGCGTATAGACCACTGGAGCGCCGGAGCCGCTGCCTGTGATCGGACATCCCCCACTCCCATCGGAAGCATAAGCTGGTTGGCCGTACTTACTGACAATTCCTTCCTGATAATGCGTTTGCATTTGAAGCACCGTGAGCGCGGTGCTATAGACGGCCACTTGACCGATCGTACCGCCGTTCAGAGTATCGCCGCCGCTCTGGCGTGCCCCTATCCGTAAGGTGGCGTCCGCTGGTGCGATGGTCGCTGAACCCTGAACCACGGTATTTTCCACACCATCGATCACGAGATGAACGGTTGAGCCGGTCTTACTCATCCCGAAGTAGTGATAGGTGGTCGTGTCTGAGATGGCGCTGCCATTGTTGGCCGCCGCGATGATAATGCCCCCATCCTGAATTAGCTGAAAGCGGTTGCCGTTGGAGAATATACAGCCAAAGCCATTCGGCTTTTGCCCCACCAGGTACTGCGGTCCACCTAACGCGCCGAATTTTACCCATCCCTCACACGTGAATGTATCACCACTAGGGAGACTTCCGGCGCTCGCCACGTCCGCAGACGCAGTAGTGTTAGTCTCCGCGGCGGTCGTTGTGTCGTCGATTATCGGTCCCGTCTGCGAATAGGCCCACGTAACGTTCGCAGTAGCTGTATTACTATTTCCTGAACTGTCGGCGAAATTGCCCGATGATTCCCCCATCTTCCAGTATCCACCGGGAGTGTTGGCTAGTACCGCCTGCGAATAACTGGGCAAGATCGCGACTGTGTATTTTGGCGGTGCCGCCGAGATAGGGCCGGTGAGATGGTCGGCAAAGTCTTTTTTCAAGCACACATCGGCGCTATTGGCTTGATTCCGCCAGCACACTTGATCGGCTGCGGTCATGCGCTGCCAACCAGACTGCGCCGGATTGCTCTCGTTGGTCTTGTTGGTCGAGACAGCAACCCCGCTACTGTCCATCGTCATGATGTTGCCGAGGTCGTTGTCCCAAACGTAGGTAGATTCGGAAGAATGTCCGCTCCAGTACGAGTAGTTAAATCCGAAGCGATTGGTATTGGTCGCGGAGGTGTAGCCGTTTGCCTGATTGACGATGTTATTGGTGAACTGATTTATACCCCAACCGTTACGTACCTGGATGCCGTCGTTGTTCGAACAGTTCGTAATGAGCACCGCATCCGCCCCTACCATTCCGCCAGAGGCCGAAAAGAAGGGCGTGTCGATGGTTACATCGCGTGTGCAATTCAACTTGAAGCCGATGTCGGTATTGCTGGACGACTCCATTTGCGTGCCGGTGAAGGTAATGTTGTATGGGCTGCGTCCGCCATCAAACCCTTCGATGTCCACCATCGGCTGTCCGGCACCCGGATGCACGATGACTGCGCCCGTACTCCAGATGTTGGCCAGATCGTGCGTACCGTCTGATTGAATCAAGAGTGGCGTACAACCAGCCATCGCGCCGCAATCAAGTTCCATGTTGTGCAGTACGATGCCCGAGGTCGGTCCGGTAATTTCCAGCAAAGACTGGTTTGGGAAACCGAACACGACCACCGAGTCTAGACTTGACGGTTGATCAATCCAATTCAGCAATACTGCCGCATGATCCGCCACGGTGGTATTCGTGCCGTGAACGACCACTCCCCGCAACCCGACATAAGAGCCGATGCCGGTCCCATCGTACTTGATGGCTGAGCCAATGTGGGCCGTGGCTGACACGTAAATTCCACCGGGCTGCGAGATATTGTTGGTATCAACGATGATCGACGAGGTCGGTCCCATATCGATGCAATCGGTACCGTCAGTAATGGTGCAGTTGAATACGGTCGCGCGATTCAGGATTAGCGAGATCCCCTTGAAGCCCGTACTTCCCGTAGCGGTGGTTCCAACATTGGTGGTCGCCGCTATGGTTTGCGGTACTGTCCCATATCCACGCGCATCTATAATCCCGCCACTCGATGCCAGCAATGTCGTACACGCATTAATCTGTTGATCTGCTGTGCCAGAATAGGTCAGCGGATTACAAGCGGCCCCAAAGACACTCCCTGCGTCAATCGTAATAGTCGCAGTCCCAATGGACCCTGTACCCGGATTAGTTACATTACAGATGATTCCCCCAGTAGCTACGCATACGATGTCTGTCACCAGAGATGGCGGATCGGTGTTCGCCATGATCAGCGTATCAAGGTCCGCTGACACCATCTCCGGCACTTGAACCAGAGTCGGCTGCCCCGATCCGATCGTCACGTACATCTTGGCTTTCTGAACGAATGACGTGCAGTTACCAGAGGTCGGGAGCGCGCCATTCGCATCGGTAAAGACTGAGCAGGAAGAACCCCCCGGTATGATGTAACTGGGAGCGTTCTGAACATCTACGCCCTTGTAGGCTACCCGCTGATTCGCCGCTGGTGCGCCGTAAATCAGGGCGAGGTTACCTGTCAGGGCGCAGAGACTAGGTGCGCTCTGCGTAATTCTCGCCAGCGAGAAGATAGCCATCAGGACTACCAGCAGCCCCAGTATCCCCTTCCTCATGTCATGGCTCCTGTTGCTTCCTTCTTCTCTGGTGCGAGAATCCTACGCACAGTCGGGGTTAATTGCTGTCTGAGGTCCGGTGGTAGGTTGCTCCATCCGACTTTTGCGATTTTCTGCTTTAGTATCCGCGATGCGGAGATTTTATCCATCTCACTCTTAGAGTCGTCCGCTATCTGCCAAGCTGAGGCTAATTCAGGAATGCCCAATTGCGATAGCCCTGCTTCAATCCGACTCATCCCCGATCGCCGCCAACCGTCCGCCAAGTCCTGTGGAGTCAACCCCCGGCTCATCCATTCCCGCGCACTCAGAGCCGCCGTATCTCCGCTCCGATAATTTCGCGCCGCGTCCTCGTAGTCGCGCAGCACTTGTGCCTTTGGGTTCTGGTTCAATGCTGTAGCAGCATATTGTCGCATCGGCGAACTACCCATCGAAATTGGCGTTGGTGTCGGAATAGGAGTCACTGTCGGCGTAATATCAATCGATCGCGCAGCACCCGCCGGACCACCCATCGCCCGTATAGCAGCGTCCGCATCGGCCCGCCGTATGAAGTGCCCATCCTTCCCGATAAAGC
>Ga0137409_10007139_pt1 | contig 11502 bp, 8 predicted proteins | sample CZODoug1_16funga_FD_122059 | JGI IMG/M metagenome (GOLD analysis project Ga0137409, IMG submission 122059) | Vadose zone soil fungal communities from Angelo Coast Range Reserve, California, USA - CZODoug1_16fungal (Hybrid Assembly) | ecosystem: Environmental > Terrestrial > Soil > Vadose zone... | reverse complement strand
TTCATCTTCTGGGCGCTGGCGGGCTTCGACTACATCCTCGATCACCAGCAGGCCTACAACATCAAGGTCGTGAACAATTCCTGGGGCACGAGCGGTCCGTTCGATCCCAAGGACCCGATCAACAAGGCGACCAAGAAGGTGGCCAGTAAGGGGATCACCGTCGTGTTCGCGGCCGGCAACGACGGCCCGGGCGAGAATACGCTCAACCCCTACAGCGTGGCGCCCTGGGTGATCAGCGTGGCGGCCGGCTGCAAGACCGAGCCCGACCCGACCATCTCGGCGATCCACTGTGCCGACCAGACCCCACAGGGCCGAGCTCCGATCCTGGCCGATTTCTCGTCGCGCGGCATCCCGGGCGATCCGCTGTACCACCCCGACGTCACGGCGCCGGGCGTGCACATCGTTTCTACGCGCGCGTCGACGGGGATCGTCCTCAACGTGAGCGACGCGAACCACGACTTGAACCTCACCAGCACCTGCGCCTTGAGCGTGGCGAACGCGCCGTACTACACCTGCGCGTCCGGCACCTCGATGGCGACGCCGCACGTGACGGGCGTGGTGGCGCTGATGCAGGAGGCGGCCGGCGGGAGCCTGACGCCCGATCGGATCGCGTCCGTCCTCACACAAACGGCGCGCCCGCTTCCGGGCTACGCGCTGTGGGAAGTGGGAGCCGGGTACGTGGATGCGTTGGCAGCGGTGAACGCAGTACGGCGGTAAGGCGCTGACGGAGGCGGGGGCGGCTCGAGTCGCGCCAGCTGGGACAGGTTGCGACCGATCCGCACCGCCACCATCGCGAACATCCCCACGACGACCGCGGTCGCCACGCCCGTGGCGACCGCCAGGCCGCCCGCGCTCGGCGCGCTCAGCAGACGCCCAGCCGGGGCCCATACCAGATGATGGCGGGCTCGTGGGGGACGACGGCGAGGGCGATGTTGGACAGGAATGCGTAGGCGAAGAGCAGCGCGGCCGGCGTCGCGGGGGGATGCATGACCCGATGGTCGCGCGCCGCTCTCAAGCAGACGTCAAGACGCTAGCGCACGTCGAACTCCGCCGTCATGTCGTAGTCGTCCACGTCGCAGATACCCACGTGCGCGTAATAGTGCCCCGGCCGGGACGCAGCGTCCTCCGGGAAGTGGATGGCGTCTCGAAACCGCCCGCCGCGCTGCATGGTGAAGCGTCGGGCGTCCGGACTCGGCACCATGGTCGTGGTGTCCCAGACCCTGACCCCTTCGCTCGATGTGACGGACATGCAGAGGAATCGGTTGTTCTGGAGGATGAAGAAGATCGGTGCGGCGCGCCGGTTGAGGATCGTGTACACGAGCATCGGATTCACGCCCGTCGCGCTGCCCGTCGTGTCTTTCCAGCTGAAGCGATTGGGGATCACGGACAGCGTGACGTCGGCGTGGAGGGTCACGCCTTTGTCCACGGTCCCCCGGGCCGTTCCCGGTGGGTCGAGCTCTTTGGCGTCTTCCACCTCCATACCGATGCTGGGATTGCCCCGCTCGGGGAGGCGTGTGACCGTCCCATGGGCCTCGATGTACCGATTGAGGTAGCGACCCCAGCGCTCCGGCTTGCCGACCACGGGCACCACGTACGTCTGCGTGCCGAGCACCCGGAGCGGCAGCGGCACCACGATCGTCCACTGGCCGAACTCGTCGTCTCGCTGGAGGAATCCTTGGATGGTCAGGGCGGTATCGACCGGCTCCTGAGTGGCCGCCATTCCGCTGGTGCAGACGAGCAGAGCGAGTACCACGGCGCGTTCACGCATGCAACAATTCATAGCACAATGCCGCCCATCCGCTAGGGGGTTTTTGCGTACAAGGGGGCGGGGACGCATGCCTCGGGATTCACTGCTCCAACCGGACGAAATAGCCAGCAACGCGCCACCCCCGCTTCCCGTCGAGGACCGGGACGACGGTCTCCACAACGTGCCGACCACCTGAGACGCTCGTGCTGTACTGCAATAGCACGTACTGGCCCGGTGGCGCATTGGGAGGTTCGGTCGTGTATCGGGCCATGATGCGACGTCGTGCCCCGAACGGTTCGAAGGGCCCTCGCGCACCCTTTACGGCCTGCTCCCACTTGGCTTCAGTAATGGCGAGCTGAAACGCGAGGGCGGTCTCGTCCCAGCTCTTGGCGATGTCGCCCTTGTCCACGATGGCGAGCCAGACTTGGGCGGCTCGCTCGGCGGCCGCGACGGTCGCCGCGGTATCGACCGGGGCTTGACCAGCGAGCGCGGATGAGAGTAGCGCCGCCAGAGTCGAGGCAACGAGCGCGGTGCGGAGCGAGATTACGGTCATGAGAATCCTTTCCCAAACGTTCCTCGGTCAGCGACGATAGCGGCGCGACCTCGCGACGCCGACGATCACGAACAGCAGGAGGATAATCGCACCAAGGGCCGAAAGCCCCGAGAGCCGTCGAGTCACGACGCGTCGCGCCCCAGCTCAAGGGCGAGCCACGCCCGCGCCGCGCGCCAATCTCGGAGGACCGTCGCCTCAGAGACGCTCAGGAGCTCCGCGATTTCGATCAGGTAATGCTCGCCATCACCCGTGTCATTGAACCGGTATGAGAGAACTGCTGCGCAGGCTTCTGTGGATGTTTCAGCGCGAACGCTTCGAGCGTGAGGCCCGTGCCATTGCCGCGCTCAATCACCCCAATATTCTGGGTATCTACGACGTCGGCCAGCACGATGGCGCGCCCTTTCTTATCACCGAGTTGCTGGAGGGCGAAAGTCTGCGCGAGCGCCTCGAAGGCGGGGCGGTACCACAGCGCTGGGCCATCGACTGCGCAGTGCAGATTTCGCAGGGGCTGGCGGCGGCGCACGGCAAGGGGATTGTCCACCGCGACCTGAAGCCGGACAACATCTTCGTGACTAGGGGCGGAGGAGTGAAGCTTCTCGACTTTGGCTTGGCCAAGCTGACGTCGAGAGCGGGCGACGGCACGTCACAAGCGGACGGGCCAACCATGACCAGCGCCCATACCGCAGCCGGGGTGGTGATGGGCACGGCGAGCTACATGGCGCCGGAGCAGGTGCGGGGTGAGGCGGTTGATGCGCGCACGGATTTGTTCGCTTTCGGGATCATGATCTATGAGCTCGCGAGCGGGCGGCGGCCCTTTCCGGGCAGAACGTTCGCGGACGTAAGCTCGGCGATCCTGCGCGACACGCCGGAGCCGCTCGCCGGCATTCGCGCGGACTTGCCCGGCGATCTCGGGCGCATCGTCGCCCGGTGTCTGGAGAAGGATCCCCGCAGCCGGTTCCAGACGGCGCTCGACGTCCGCAACGAGCTGTGGGGGCTGAAGCAGATGCTGGAGAGCGTCGCGCGGGAGCCCGCGAAGGGAGCCGCCAAGGAGACGCCATCGATCGCGGTCTTGCCCTTCGTGAACATGAGCCGCGACGAGGAGAACGAGTACTTCTCGGACGGCCTGTCCGAAGAGCTCCTCAACGTTCTGGCGAAGATCCCCGAACTCAAGGTAACAGGGCGGACGTCCTCGTTCGCGTTCAAGGGCAAGCGCGAGGACCTGCGCGATATCGGGCAGAAGCTGGGGGTCGGCACGCTGCTCGAGGGCAGCGTGCGCAAGGTCGGGAATCGGGTCCGGATCACGGCGCAGCTCATCAAGGTCGCTGACGGCTTCCACCTCTGGTCCGAGACGTACGACCGCGTACTCGACGACATCTTTGCCGTGCAGGACGACATTGCCCGCTCGGTCTCCACGGCCCTGCACGTGACCCTGCTGGGAAAATCCGCGGCGGCTTCGAAGACAAACGCGGAGAGCTACCAGTTGGTTCTCCAAGGGAATCATTTCGTCCAGCAGAACACCCAACCCACGTTAGCGAGGGCCGCGCTGCTCTATCGGGAGGCGATCGACAAGAGCCCCGACAGCGCTCTGGCTTGGGCGGGCCTTGCGAGAGCGTTTACATACCAGGCCTTCTTTGGGTTCGGGGAGCTGGACGAGAACCACAAGAACGCGAGGGAGGCGGCGGAGCGGGCTCTCTCTCTCGACGATAAGCTGGCGGACGCGTACGAGGTGATGGGGATGATCCTAGCTTCGTTGGAGTTCCGCTGGAATGAGGCGCTGGACGTGATCCGAAAGGCAAGGACGCTCGCGCCCGGCGCAAGCGGACCCATGGTGACCTTGTCAGCCTACCAGGGCGCCTTCGGCCGGATCGAGGAGGCTTTGCAGCTCGCGCGCCGCGCGCAGGAGATCGACCCGCTCAACCCGAACGTGCACAGCAATCGCGGTCGGCTCGAGAGCTGGTCGTCGAATCTGGAAGCGGCTTGCGAGGCCTATCTGAGGACGCTGGAGCTCAGCCCGGGAATGGCCTCCGTGCACTCCACCCTTGGCCTGCTTTATCTGCGACGGGAAATGGGGGACAAGGCGATCGCGGAAATCCAGAAGGAAGCCTCCTTGGGCTACCGCGAATACGCTCTGGCCATCGTGTATCACGAGCTTGGCATGCGGGAGCAGTCGGACGCGGCCCTCGCGCGTCTGCTCACGGAGAGTGAGCAATGGGGCTATCAGTTCGCAGCGGCCCACGCCCGTCGCGGGGAGACTGACCAAGCGTTCCATTGGCTGGAGCGTTCCTGCGAATTGCACGACTCGGGAATCGTCCTCTCGAAGGTGAGCTGGCCATTCAAGAGCCTTCACTCCGATCCGCGCTGGCCGCGGTTCCTCGAGAAGATCGGTCTGGCGGGCTGAAACGGCTTTCTTACGTAAACTCCAGGAGGCCAAACGTCCCATGACAGCGTCGCCAGCAGTGCGCATCACTCTGTCAGGCATTGTCGCGGCTATCTCATTGGCGGTCGCCCTGCCCAGGATCGCGTGTGCGACGCCCTCCACGACATTCTGGGCTCCTTCCACGCCATTCGTCCAGCCGCTCGGGGTGCTTCACGTGACGTACGACACCTACTTCGGGTCGAAGGCGGCCTATCCCATCGACCTGGGGCTCACCATGGGAGTGCTCCCATGGAAAGGTCTCCAGTCGGAGATCGGCTTCGACCTGTTCTACCCGAGCATTGACGGATCCGAAGCGATCGACGTGCCGCTGGTACTCAACGCGAAGCTCGGCAGTCCCGAGAACACGTACTTCAAGGGCCAGCCGGCATGGTCGGTCGGGATCTTCGGAGCGGGCCTCAAGAAGGGCTTCAACGATCAGAACGTGCTCGGCGCCATGATCGGCAAGTCGCTGCCGCACGTCGGCGTTGCCTCGATCGGCGGGTACTACGCCCTGAACAAGGATCTATTTCTCTCCGCCGACGGCAGGGAGACGCGGAGCGGCTTCATGGCGGGCTGGCTGTCGCCCTCGATCGATGTGCCGCGCATCGACAAGATCGTCCTCGCCTGGGACATCCAGACCGGAAAGAACGTCCTCGGTGCGACCGGCGGCGGCGCCTACCTGTACTTCACGCCCGCCGTTGACCTTCTCATCGGTCCCGTCTTCTTCTTCGAGGATGAGCTGCAGCCCGGCGGTTCGAAGTCACTCTGGACCGTGCAGCTCGACGTAGATCTGGACCTGTCGGCGGGCGGCAAGAAATGAAGTCCGGCACCTCGGCCCATTTACCGCCGTCATCGCGTGGAGTATTCTCCGCGGCTAGCTGAATAGCTTCAATATCGCAATTATCGAGGAGGGCGCCCCGTGCTGCGACTCGACACCGGCAATACAGCCTTCATGCTCTTGTGCAGCAGCCTCGTGATGCTCATGACCCCTGGCCTCGCCTTCTTCTACGGCGGGCTGGTCGGCCGCAAGAACGTGCTGGCGATCATGATTCAGAGCTTCGTCTCGCTTTGCTGGACCACGGTGATCTGGTTCGTCTGCGGCTACTCGCTTTGTTTCTCAGGCGACGTCGGCGGCGTGATCGGCAACTTGGACATGGCCTTCATGCGCGGCGTCAATCTGATGTCGCCCTCGCCCAACGACAGCATCCCGCTGATCGTGCACATCGGCTACCAGATGATGTTCGCGATCATCACCCCGGCGCTCATCACGGGGGCTTTCGCCAACCGCGTGACATTCAAGGCTTACTTGATCTTTCTCACGCTCTGGCTGCTCTTCGTATACTTCCCGTTCGTGCACATGGTCTGGGGTGGCGGCCTGCTCGCGAAGTGGGGCGTTCTGGACTTCGCCGGCGGCATCGTGGTGCACAACATCGCGGGCATCGCGGCACTCGCTTCGGTTCTCTACGTCGGACGGCGCCGCATACAGGACAAGGGTCCGCACAGCATTCCGCTTGTGGCGCTCGGCACGGGGCTTCTCTGGTTCGGTTGGTATGGATTCAACGCAGGCAGCGAATTCAGCGTCGACGCCGTGACCGCAACCGCTTTCCTCAATACCGACCTCGCCGCTTCGTTTGCGGGGATGGCATGGTTCGCGGTCGAATGGATGTCGGGGGCCAAGCCGAAATTCCTGGGACTCCTCACCGGTTCGGTCGCCGGGCTGGCCACCATCACACCCGCCGCGGGCTTCGTCTCCCCCGCCAGCGCGGCGATCATAGGCATTGTAGCGGGCGTGGTCTGTTTCTACGCGGTCGCGCTCAAGAACAAGCTCCACTGGGACGACGCGCTCGACGTGTGGGGGGTGCACGGCGTGGGCGGCTTCATCGGCATTGTCATGCTCGGCATCTTCGCCACCAAGGCGTACAACCCCGCGGGCACCGACGGGCTGCTCGCAGGCAATACGGCATTCTTCGTCAAGCAGTGCGTCGCCGTTCTGCTGTCGTCGGTGTGGGCCTTCGGATTCACGCTCGGCATGCTCTGGCTGATCGACCGGGTCACGCCGGTCAAGGTGGCGGCAGGTGCCGAGGAGGTCGGCCTCGACGAAGCGCTCCACGGAGAGACGGCTTACATCGAAGCGCTGTGACCGTGGGGGCGATGGGGAACCTTCTCGACCTCCATGGCTAGGCTCTTGTGGGCCGTCACCGCTGCGGCCCGACCGAGGCTTGTGTGCCCGCGATTCCGTGACAAATTTGTAGCCTTGCGACCTCGGGCGTCATTCTTCAGACTCTTCCCTCACGCCCTTCAGTCTCCTTCGAGCGCCGCGGACAAAAACGACTCCCGCGCCTCGGGGGGCTGGCGGGTCGCGCACTCACGGAGGAGGTTGTCATGGCTGGAAGTAAAGGATTGAACGTCGTGCTAGTTCACGGTGGCTTCGTCGACGGCTCAGGTTGGGAGGGCGTGTACGGAATCCTCCGGAAGGACGGCTACCATGTCGACATTGTGCAGCACTCGACTGCGTCGTTGGCCGGCGACGTGGGTGCCACGAAGCTCGTCCTGGATGCCCTGGACGGCCCCGCGATTCTGGTCGGACATTCCTACGGCGGGGTGGTAATTACCGAGGCGGGCAACGACCCGAGGGTCGCCGGGCTCGTCTACATCGCCGCCTTCGCTCCGGATAAGGGCGAGTCCGTGGATGCCTTGATCAAGAATCCGCCGCCCGGTGCCGCTGTGCCGCCGATTCTGCCGCCGCGGAACGGTTACTTGTTCCTCGACAGGGCGAAGTTCCGCGCCTCCTTCGCGGCGGATGTGGACGAGGAAAAGGCCGCCTTCATGGCCGACTCGCAGTTGCCGTGGGGGGTGGAGGCTCTCCGGGGTGCGATCAGCGTGCCGGCGTGGAAGAGCAAGCCGAGCTGGTACTTGGTGACAACCGAAGACAAGATGATTCCGCCTGATGCCCAGCGCGCCATGTCCAAGCGGGCCGGTTCGACGGTCGTCGAGGAGAAGGGCAGCCACTCAATCTATGTGTCGAAGCCGCGGCCCGTGGCCGCTCTCATCCAAGCGGCCGCCAAGGGTGTGCACGTAGCGGCTTGACCCGACCTGGGCGCGAACCGTTGCGCCGAAGTGCGGCAAAGATGCTAGACGCCCCACGTGGTTAGCACCGCGTGGGGCGATTCTTTTCGCGCGGTCGCATGGGGCTCGCGCAGAGCCGCTCGTCAGCGCGGAAACGCCTCCGGGAGGCCGCCGTCGACGGTGATGATGTCCCCGGTCGTATAGCGGAATCGCTCGCTCGCCAGCAACGCGGCGAGGTCAGCCACGGTCTCGGCCGGTATGAGCGACACGCCCATGACGTTGCGCCGGCGGTACGCCTCCAATTGTTCCTCCTCCGAGACGCCCCGCATAGCCGCGCGTTCCTTGACGAACTTCAAGAACAGCGGCGTCTCGATCTGGTCGGCGTTGATGGCGTTGACTCGAATGCCGTCGCCGCCCAGCTCGACGGCGGCGACCCGCATGGCCTGCAACAGCGCCGCCTTGCTCCCACCATACGCGGCGGCGTCCCGCCCCGGCGCCATTGCCGCCTTCGACACCGAGGCGACGATCGAACCACCCAATTGTTGGCGTCGCATGACGGACGCAGCGCCGCCGATTGCCAGCACGGCGCCAATGTAGTGGACCTCGAGCTGACGCTGGAGATCATCGCGGCGAATCTCCGTCACGTCCGCGAATCGCGGCGCCTGGCCGGCCGTGTAGAACAGGGAATCGAGGCCGCCGAATTCGAACACCGTCTGCCCAATCAAGCGCGCGAGACTCTCATCGTTCCGAACGTCCAGCTCGACTCCGATGGCGCGGCCCGGGTACGCCGCTCCGATCTCAGTCGCCACCGCGTCCGCGGACGAACGGTCGAGATCAGCCACCACGACGTGCGCGCCTTCCTCCGCGAAGCGCCGGGCGGCAGCCTTTCCGATCCCGCTTCCGCCCCCGATCACTACCGCGATGTGGCGGGAGAGCAGCAAGGATGCTCTCTCTTTCTCGTCCTGCTCGTCGACCTTGCGTCGCTCGAGCGGCCAGTGCTCGAACTCGAATACGTCCGCCTCGGAAAGAAACCGGAACGTGTCGATCGCCTCGGCGTTCGAGATTGTCTCGAGCACAGCCCGATAGCACAGATTGGCCGTGACGGCGCTTCGCTTATCCCGGGATGCGGTGATCATGCCGAGTCCTGGGGCAAGCACCACCTTTGCCCAATCGTCGAGGGGACGAACGCCATCGGAGGCGTGACGCGCGTGATAATCCTCGTATTCTTTGCGCTGCCGCCCGAGCTGGGTGCGGACCTCGGCGGCCATTTCCACCGCCGGCCCGGATGGATCGAGGTCGAGCCACGCCGGAAGTGGCCCCGCGCGCAGGATGTGCTCGGGCGTCGCCATCCCGCGGCGGGCGAGCGCCGGCAGGCGTTTGTCCGCGAGGGCGGTCAGGACATCGTCGCTATCATCGAAGTGGAGGATCACGCGATTCATCGATCCAAGCACGCCGCGAACGACGGGCAGCACGAGCTCGGCGGAGCGCCTGCGAACATCGGCCGGTGGGATCGGGGCCGGCGCGGCGCGTGACACCGGCCGACTTCCTCGCTTCCCGGCCAGGTAGTCCTCGATCACATTCACGGCGCGGAGCAATCGCGTGTAGCACTCCCGCGGATCCTGTCCCCAGACCACCAACCCGTGATGCGCGAGCGCGAGCCCGATCGCCTTTTGCGGCAACCGATCTACGATGCCGCTGACTGCCCGAGCCAGGGGGAACCCCGGCCGCACGTACGGCACGTAGACGATTTCTCCTCCGAACAGCTCTGCCACGAGCCGCTCCGCCACCGCGTCGCTCACGTTGGTGAGGCTCATCGTCGGGACGTCGTGGGTGTGCGCGATGACCCGGTGGGGGAGGAGCGAGTGGAGCGGGGTCTCGACGCTCGGCGCGGGACCTTCCGTCAGCATAGCGCGCGCCATGAACCGCATCATCTCGGCGTCGAGCATTGTCTCGGCGTCGAGCATTGTCTCGGCGGTGCGCAGCGCCGCCAGCGCCGGGAGCGACAGGCGCGTGAACCCGTCTCGTCCGACCGTGCGCAGGTCGGTGCCGCTTCCCTTGACGAGCAGCGCATCCCCGACTTTGATCGACGTGTTACCGCCGCCGGGCTGCACCAGGCGGGGTTCTTGCCCGATGAGGTTTGAGAGGTAGACGAGCTGTGCGAGCTCGTCCGAAGCGGGGGCGGGTCCGCCGGACCAACGATCGTCGATTCGCGCGGGTGTGCTGTGTACCAGCATGCGCGTTATCCGAACTTCTTGCTTCGTCGAAGGATCTGGCGCATCGGCGAGCGCAAGGATACGCCGACCGGCCCATCGCGGGCAACAGTGCTCAAGGGGGCAAGGTGCGGTATGATGCATTCATGAAGACCCTTCGTTTCTTCCTTCTGGCCGCCACGCTGGCCGTCCCGGCGGCACTCAACGCTCTACCGCGACGGCCGTGACGCGTAGCCAGCGACTCGACATAAATCACCCTCAGTCCTCGTTCCTGGTGACGCGAGAGGCTCGGCCCGGCTAGAGTTGCGCCCATGGTGCTAACCCCCGACACCCGGCTCGGACCGTACGAAATCGTCGGACCTCTCGGCGGGGGAGGCATGGGTGAGGTCTACCGCGCGCGCGACACGCGGCTTGGGCGGGATGTCGCGATCAAGGCGCTGCCCCCCGCGTTTGCCGCCGACCCGACGCGGCTGTCCCGGTTCCGCCGCGAGGCTCAGACGCTTGCTTCCCTGAATCATCCGAACATCGCCGCGATCTACGGGCTCGAGGAGGCCGCTGGCACACCTCACCTCGTCCTCGAGCTTGTCGAAGGCGAGACGCTCGCGGCGCGTCTGGCGCGCGGGGCGCTGCCGCAGAGCGAGGCGCTGGCACTGGGCATCCAGGTCGCGGGCGCGATCGAGGCCGCCCACGAGCGCGGCGTCATCCATCGCGATCTCAAACCGGGCAACGTCATGATCAACCCGGCCGGGATGGCGAAGGTGCTCGACTTTGGCCTCGCGAAGAGCGATCCGGGACTGTCGAGCGGCACCGCGCTCTCCGACTCGCCGACGCTCGCGGAACACCCGGACGTGACGGCGGAAGGTGTGATCCTTGGCACCGCGGCCTACATGAGCCCCGAGCAGGCGCGTGGCAAGCCGGTGGATCGGCGGAGCGACGTGTGGTCCTTCGGTTGCGTGCTCTTTGAGTGCCTCACCGGGCGTCCCGCCTTTGTCGGCGAGACCGCGTCGGATCTGATCGCCCGGATCCTCGAGCGTGAGCCCGACTGGGCGGCGCTGCCGGCGGGTGCGCCGCCGAGGATCCGCGAGATTCTGCGTCGGTGCCTGCGAAAGAACGCGGACGAGCGGCCACGCGACATTCGCGACGTGCGGCTCGAGCTGTCCGACGTCGCCTCGAGCGGCGGAAAGGCCGCCGCGGCCCGCGAGAAATCGATCGCGGTGCTGCCGTTCGAGAACCTAAGCGGGGCCGATGACGAATACTTCGCCGACGGCGTCACCGACGAAATCCTGAACGCGCTCGCGCAGGTCGAGGGCCTGCGGGTGGCCGCGCGCGCGTCGTGCTTCGCGTTCAAGGGGCGGAGAGAGGACCTGCGAGCGATCGGCGAGAAGCTCGATGTGACCACCGTGCTGGAAGGGACGGTTCGCCGGGCGGGGCCGCGGCTGCGCATCACCGTGCAGCTCGCCAACGCTGCCGACGGCTACCAGCTCTGGTCGGAGCGCTACGATCGCGAGAT
>Ga0137409_10007138_pt1 | contig 11504 bp, 10 predicted proteins | sample CZODoug1_16funga_FD_122059 | JGI IMG/M metagenome (GOLD analysis project Ga0137409, IMG submission 122059) | Vadose zone soil fungal communities from Angelo Coast Range Reserve, California, USA - CZODoug1_16fungal (Hybrid Assembly) | ecosystem: Environmental > Terrestrial > Soil > Vadose zone... | reverse complement strand
GCGGGCTTGCCAATTATTTTGTTATATTCCGCGAACTCTGACGGAGAACAAATCATCTCTCTGACGTCGAAATTGGGAGGTTGCAATTTGAAACGTAACTTGTCGACAGCCACCCAGGGTTTCGTGTACATCTTCGAGTCGTCAATCGTCACGCTGAGTTCCAACGTGTCATGATCGGCACGGTGGAACCGCTCCTCTATACGCAGATCGCCGCTGTGCGGACGGCCAGCTCGATCGACCCACGTTCTCTCATCCGTTCCTGAGGTCTGCACGACAAAAGTATAATCATCAATCCACTTACCTATAGAGTAACCAAACCACCTTGGTTCGGGATCTTTGGGAAGGTCGCGCCCGTCCGTCCAAACCACCCGCCATATCTTGCCAAATTGATACAGGACGACCACGTTGAGGGGTGTCTGAAGGATCTGAGTCGTTCTTAGTTCATAAAGGTCTTCGCGGGGCATTCCCTGGGGATCACAGTAAACTACGGGATCATTTGTCTCCGCAGGGAGAACGCTTCTAATTCCGTTGCTCGGCTTATGGGCGTCTAACGCTTCCAACCCTAACGGAGTGTAAGGTACGCGATGTTCCGGTTTGCCGTCTTCAGGCATTGCTTGCGGCCCAAGTGGCTGGATTCCTCCGTTGCCTGGGTCCCAAATCCCGGAAATGTCATGTCGTGGAGCGGGGGCTGCCTTCTGATCCTTCACTGCTCCTGCCTGCTGACTCGGGGCGGTTTGAGCGCGCACAAGAGATGCGAGCATCAACATTGGAACCAGGGCAATTGTCGAGGCTAACGAGAACCTGAACATTCCTAACTTCCTTCCCAAATTCAATTTTGGTTTCGATTCAACATGGGAAATTGAATCGACTGATTAGAGCACGACTCGCGCGCTAAGAGTCTGTCCATTGGCGAGCACGACCTGCTGGATTCGCCCGATCGGCTGGCCGTTCTTGACAGGCGTGAACGTGACGGTGATCTCATCCCCAGGTTTGAATGTCTGCTTGCTCCAGCCAAGATTGACCATGTCAGACGGATTGCTGGCCTCGGTCGCCCAATGTACGACGTTGCCCTTGTCATCCTTCGCATCAAACCTCAGAAAGCAATGAGGATTGGCCCAAAACCATTCGGTTACGGTTGCTTTGACGGTGATCTTTTTCGAAGTGTCGTAGGCGGCGGCGCCATGGTGCGCGAACAGCGGAACGGAAACCATCAAGAACCCGAGGAAAATCATAAGGAATTTATTTCTCACGGAATGCCTCCAAACTCTTCCCGCGGGCTCCACACCCCGGCTTGGCCGGGGCGTTCAGGGTAAAAGTAGAGCTCTCACCCACTTGCTCGCGCATCATACCCTTCTCCTGCCGTTGACTCAACGAATTTGCCCCGGAGCAGGCCCCGGCAGTGATCGTACGATTCTGACGGCTTCTCCTTGAGATCTGACGAACCCCGTCGCCTCACATCACTTCATCCACATGGGTGCGTGCTCTACAAAGAGCGCGCCAGAATAGAGTGCGAAGCACTGAGTTTCAGCTCAGCGGCCGGCCACCGTCGATGGCGATGATGGAACCCGTGGTGAACGTCAGATTCTTGACCGCCACGACCACAGCGGCGGCAACCTCGTTGGGAGAGGTGAGTCTCTTCAGCGGCGTGCGTTCCAACTGCTCATCGCGCCAGCGCTGGTCCATCGACTTGATGAAATCGGTTTCGACCAGGCCGGGCGAAATGGACACGACACGGATACGAGGGGCGAGAGCGCGCGCCAGCGACTTGGTCATATTGTCGACCGCCGCCTTCGAGGCGCAATACATCACGTTACTCCCCATCGCGGTAACGGCTGCGAGGGACGAAATATTGACGACCACCGCGCCACCCGGCTGCGTGCTCCTCTCCAGCAAGGGCCGCAACGCGCGCACGGCCGCAAAAGAACCGCGCACGTTGGTAGCAAGGATGAGATCAATCAGATTGTCATCGAGCCCCTCGAGATCGCCATGCGGCACGAAGCGCGTTGTGCCCGCGCAGTTGACCAGCACATCGCATCGTCCATAACGGGCCCTGATCGTTGACGCGAGGCCCGTAAGTGCGGCGCTGTCGGTGACGGGCGCGGAAAGCGCGGCATGGCCCTGCCCCGGCAGACTGTCCACGAGCTCCCGTGCTCCATCCGCGGATCGGTTGTAGCCGACGACAACGCACATGCCCTCACGAGCCAGCGCCCCGCAAATGCTCTTGCCAATCCCTCCCGCGCCTCCTGTGACGACTCCTACGGGCTTTTCGTGCGTCGGTTTCATCGGCTAGGCCACCTTTCTTCCGTAACGGCGGACGCGCAGGTCCGCCTGCTCCTTGTGCGCCGCAAATCCTTCGAGTGCGCACAGACGCGAGCAATATTCACCCACCATTACGGCGGCTTCGTCGGTGAGCACGCGCTGGTACGTGCAAGTTTTGATGAATTTCCCCACCCACAACCCGCCTGTATAGCGCGCCGCCTTCATGGTTGGCAGAGTATGGTTCGTGCCGATCACTTTGTCTCCATACGCCACGTTCGTGCGTTGGCCGAGAAACAATGAGCCAAAATTGGTCAGGCGCTGCAGGAAGTACTCCGGATCGCGCGTAAGCACTTGGACGTGTTCGGAGGCAATGCGGTCGGCCTCCTGAACCATTTCGTCGAGAGTATCGCACAGAATAATTTCCCCGCAATTTTGCCAGGCTTGCCGCGCAATGGTGGCGGTTGGGAGCCAAGACAGAAGCTTCTCGATCGCAGCAGGCGTCTCCCCGGCGAGCTTCGCGGAGTTCGTGAGCAGAATGGCGGGGCTGCCCGGGCCGTGCTCCGCCTGGCCGATCAAATCGACAGCGGCCATTTCAGCGTCGCATGTGTCGTCCGCGATGATGAGCGTTTCCGTGGGGCCCGCAAGCAAGTCGATGCCGACGCGTCCGAACAACTGGCGCTTGGCTTCGGCAACAAAAGCATTCCCGGGTCCCACGAGCATGTCGACCGGCGCGATATTTTCCGTGCCCAGAGCCATGGCCGCGATCGCTTGCACGCCTCCGAACGCATAGATTTCATCGGCGCCGCCGAAATGCATTGCCGCAACGATGGCAGGATGCGGCTTGCCCCCGAAGGGCGGCGCGCTCGCGATGATGCGCTTGACGCCGGCCGCCTTCGCCGTGACCACGCTCATGTGCGCGGAGGCCACCATCGGATACCGCCCGCCCGGCACGTAGCAGCCAACGCTGTTGACGGGAATGTTTTTGTGGCCGAGCACAACGCCCGGAAGTGTTTGCACCTCCACGTCCTGGAGCGCGGCGCGTTGCGTCAGCGCGAAATTGCGGATCTGGGTCTGCGCGAACTTGATGTCGTCGATCACCCCTGACGGTAAGGCGCGCACGCACTCGGCGATTTCGCCCTCGGAAAGTTTGAAGGATGGCGGAGACCACTTGTCGAACTTCTCCGAGTATTCGCGCACGGCCGCTTCCCCTCGGGCCGCGATATCGGAAAGGATTGCTTCCACGGTGGTGCGGACCTGCGCGCTGCTTTCGGCCTTCGCCTCGGCGGATTGGCCGGACTTGAGATGGCGAATCATGGCATGCTCCTAATGTCGCTTCCCGGAAATAAATTGTACAAATCTCAGATTGCCCCGGCACAGCAGTCCTCTGAAATTTCAAATCTCAAATTTTAGATTTCAAATTCTTCCGCCCAGTCGTGCCGGATATTTCCAGGACGCCACTCTAAATCAGTTCGTAATGTTCCACCACAGGCGGCAAATCGAAAAAATGATGGAGTAATTTCCGCCATTCCTGATACTGCGGCGACCCGCGAAAGCCCACGGTGTGGTTCTCCTTCGTCTGCCAGTTTACCAGCAACACGTAGCCATTCTCGGTATCAACTGAACGCTGCAACTGGTGCGAAATATAACCTTCCGCGGACGACAGAATCCGCGCCGCAGCCGGAAATGCCGCCTCAAAATCCTTCCGTCCATCGGCTCGTATATTCAGCGTTGCCACTTCAAGAATCATGGAATGACTCCTCGGTTCGGGTGCGGGCTCTACACACAGTCGCCATAGCGCAGGCGTTGGCGCGTCGGCGACTGGACCCCGGTTAGACACCATCCGGGCATCAGTTCCGCTTCGGCATCCCACCACCAATCGCCATACGATTGTAGCGCGCGCGGACAGACCGAGCGCCTCGCGACGGAGCTCAAGACGAAGTACTGGATAACAATCTGCCCCTGCGCCACATTGCGATTGCCTCTACGACCGAGAATGAAGCGTCTGACTCAGGATCTTTCGTGCGAGGCGCCTGACATCCACATGGAATTCCCGCGCTGCACGCCGGGCCTGATCGAGCATCGAAGGGTCGAGAAGCAACGCAACACGTCCGATAAATGGCGGATCTTCCTCCCGCACTTTTCCGCGCTTGCGCCCTTTCGCCAGCTTGACGGGCCGGGCCGCACATTCCGAATACAAATCAAGGTCGTGCCCGAACTGGCGCCGGTCTTGCGCGTTCCATCCCCAAACGCGCCCAAGTGCCGCCATCAGTTCGAGAAAAAAAGCATCCATGGCTGTTTTTTCTTCCTCCTTGAGCGTGGCGTGCTGCTTCTTGCCGAAGAATCGCGGCAGGACCTGAGGCACTTCATGGATCATCGCCAGCATCGCTTCGCGGCCTATCGTTTCGGCCAACTCGCGGTCGCGCGACGCTCCGCCCAGAATCGCGGCACGGTCATATTCAGCAACATAGGCGGCGACGAAACGATCGACCACGCGTCCGCGGCCAAGCGCTGTGAACATGTTGTTCGCCAGCGCGCTTCCATATATCGGGAATAGTTTGCGTGCGCGTGCCATCGGAAGATCTTAATCAGTACGCGAGCGCTCGTCATGGTGCGACAAAAATCGGCGAGCGGCGGGAACCTAACCGGTTTCAGTCCTTGGGCTTGATGTCTCCGTCTGGGGTTAGGAGCGAAAAATCCGACGATGGAACAAGACGCACTTCAACCAAGTAGTCGCCCTTTCTCCACCCACGGTCTTGGACTTCGTTCTCTCCCCAATTATTTCGAAATTCATCGATCTCGGCGAAATCGTAGCGGATGTCGAGAAGATGTTTCTGCGTCCAAACCAGTTTCTCGCCCCTTAGAACATCGGCGGTAAAAAGGGTATGTTTTTCGTCCTTCGGAGCGGAGGCACCTTTAGGAACGATAAAAACGTTCCAATATAAACTTCCCAAGACCCCAGCGGGTGATGCCTCTCGTGTCATTACCGCATCGAACCGGCCGTCGGGAGAAGTGACGCGAATTTCTTCAGCCCAGGTGTTGTAGTTTGGTCTTGTGCACCCTGCCAATAGGCAAAAACTGGCAGTCGTGCCGAGAGTTCTCACAATCGTTCCGAAACTAATTCTTCCAGTGTACATTCTCTGCATCGGTTGAAGTACCTCTTCTTAGAATAATCGATGCCATAGCGAATCATATTATTCTTCTTAGACACGTTCCGTATCTGAACGAGGAGGTCCGACAACCGCGAGTTCAATGCCGACTGATAGGCTGCATCAGTTCATCCTGCGGCTAGAAATAAATTTCTATGTAATGCGACCAAAAAGAAAAGGCCTGGTTTATCCGGGATGAGCGACAAACCAGGCCTTTCAGAATTAGGTTACTGCAATCCGGAATTAATGCACCGGTGGCGGCCCCGCGGGTGCGGGGGTAACCGGCGGCAGTTGCTCCTTCTTTAGCCCCACTGCGGGAGGCACGGGCTTCGAGAGAGCGAACTCGAGCGCTTGATCCACCGTGCTGACGAAGTGGATCTCCACGCCATCGAGCACGTGCGGTTGCAGATCCTCGATGACGTTTGGCTCATTCTCCGCGGGTAAAATCACCTCGCGAATCCCGGCTCGCTTTGCTCCCAGGACTTTCTCCTTAATCCCGCCGACAGGCAACACCACGCCGGTAAGCGAAAGCTCCCCGGTCATGGCGACGCGCGGGCGGATCGGCCTCCCAGAAAGCAAGCTCACCAGCGCGGTCACCATTGCGACGCCCGCCGAAGGGCCGTCCTTCGGTACCGCGCCCGACGGCACGTGGATGTGGATGTCCTGCTTCCGGAAGAAGTCAGGGTCGATGTCGTAACGTTCCGCATTGGCTCGAACCCATGTGAGGGCCGCGGTCATCGATTCCTGCATCACCTCGCCCAGATGTCCGGTCATGGTGAACTGCTTGCCGCCCCGCATGCGGCTCGCCTCGATAAAGACGATGTCTCCGCCGGCGGGGGTCCAGACCAGTCCGACCGAAACGCCGGGTTTCTTGACGCGCTCTTCGACTTCGCGTTCGGCGCGGAATTTTGGAACGCCGAGCGCCTCGTGCACCATTTCGGGCGTGACGGTAAGTTTGTCCATCTTGCCCTCGGCGATGCGCCGCGCCTGCTTCCGGATCAACGTGGCGATTTCCCGTTCGAGACTCCGGACACCGGCCTCTCGCGTGTAGCTGTGGATAATCTCGCGCAAGCCGTCATCGGTGAATTCGATTTGCGCGCCCATCTTCAACCCGTGCTCGGATGCCTGCTTCGGCACCAGATATTTGTTGGCGATGTGAACCTTTTCGATCTCCGTGTAGCCGGCCAGTTCGATGATTTCCATACGGTCTCGCAACGGCTCCGGGACCGGATCGATCATGTTAGCTGTAGCGATAAATAACACCTTAGATAAATCGAACGGCACGTCAAGATAGTGGTCGCGGAACGATGCGTTCTGCTCCGGGTCGAGAACTTCCATCAGGGCCGCGGAAGGATCGCCGCGGAAGTCGCGCCCGAGCTTGTCCACTTCGTCCAGCATGAATACCGGATCGTTGGTTTCGGCCCGTCGGATACCCTGAATGATCTGTCCGGGCAATGCGCCGATGTACGTCCGGCGGTGGCCGCGGATTTCGGCTTCATCATGCATGCCGCCGAGCGATATGCGGACGAACTTGCGCCCGAGTGCGCGAGCGATGGATTTGCCGAGTGAAGTCTTGCCGACTCCTGGAGGGCCGACAAAGCACAGAATCGGGCCCTTCATTCCAGGTTGCAGCTTTTTCACTGCAAGATAATCGAGGATGCGCTCTTTTACCTTTTCCAGGTCGTAGTGATCCTCGTTCAGGATGGTCTGCGCCTTCGGAATGTCGATTTCCGCTGAGCCGGAAGATTTGCTCCAAGGCAGCGAAGTCATCCATTCAAGATAGGTGCGTGTGACCATGTACTCCGCTGATGCGGGAGTCATCTTGGCGAGGCGCTTCAACTCGCGGTCGCATTCCTTCTTGGCTTCTGCCGTCATCTGCGCTTCTTCGACTTTCTTGCGCAGTTCGTCTATTTCTTGCGCGGAGTCGTCGACTTCGCCCAGTTCCTTTTGAATCGCCTTCATTTGTTCGCGTAGCAAGTATTCGCGCTGGTTCTGACTCACTTGCTCTTGAACCTGTTCGTGAATCTTCGAGCGGAGTTCGAGAACTTCGAGTTCTTTCGAGAGTTCACGGATTAGCGTTTCAAGGCGCTTCCGGACGTTAGAAGTTTCGAGAAGCTCCTGCCGGACAAGTGTAGAAAGCGACGGCAAGTTGCCGGAGACGAAGTCGGTTAAACGGCCCGTGTCGTCAATGTTGGACGCTGCGGTCTGTAGATCGTCAGAAAGCTGCGGCGACCGGCTGACTACATCGCGGAAGAGATCCTGCGCATTACGCTGCAACGCTTCAAGCTCGTTGTCTTGTTCGCCTTGTACGTCAGGCAGCGCTTCAACTTGCGCTTGCAGGAACGGGCGCAGGCCAATCAGTTCCATAACCTGGATACGCTGAATTCCTTCCAGAAAAATGACGACGTTGCCATTCGGCATCTTTACAGTCTTGTGGACCTTTGCGAATGTTCCAACTTTATGAAGGTCAGCAGCGGCAGGATCCTCTATACGCGGATCCAGCTGCGCGACCACGCCGAGATACTTTTCTTCCTCGACAAGCGAGCTAACAAGAGCCAGTGAGCTCTCGCGCCCTACTGTCAGCGGAAGAATCGCGCCCGGGAAGAGCACGGTATCCCGCACAGGAAGAATCGGCAAAGTATCCGGGACTGTAGTACGTTTGTCAGCCATGGGTCCTCAGTCAGGCCGAAGCAAAGAATCGCTGGGCCGTTAAGCGTTAGATGCGAAGTGAAGTAGAAAGGTACACAGCTTCGCATCCCCAATGCAATAAATCTTAGTCGATAACACTCATATGTTGGCATTTCTTATCTGAAGCGGAAAATATCACGACAAACCCTTATTTATCAGTTTGTTATGAGAATTACGCTGCCGGTACTGGAACGACCTTCCTCCTTGGAACTATCGGCCAGCTTTTCGCCTGCTTTAGCGATTCCTCGGCGCAGCATACGCCTTTTCCACCAGCTTGAGCGCTTCTTCTCGCGTTTTCACTGCCCCCTCCAGCTGGGCGTCCTCAATAGAACGAAGAATCTCGGAAAACTTGGGCCCGGGCGAATAACCAAGTTGGACCAGGTCGTCTCCTGTTAGAAGCCGCGGAGGACGAACTTGTTCCGGCGGCGTCTGCGCCAGAAACTGCTGCACAAACTCATAAACGTCAAGATGCCGGTGGCTCGAAAGGCAATCCAGCCTGTGCAGAGCCATGTGTTCCTCGAATTTGGGCAGCCGAACGAATCGCTTCAGCGTCGATGGCCTCATTTGCATGGCGTCCTTGAACTTCATGTGATTGGCGATCAGCGCTACGATCTGCTCCGTCTCGTCATTGGGCATTTTCAGCCGACGACAAATCTCTTCGCCCATCTTCATTCCAACTTCAACGTGCCCATCGAACCGGATCCGATCGCCCGTTTCCGCGGCGGATCGGAACGTTGGCGGTTTCCCCACGTCGTGCAGAAGAACGCCCCAGGCAAGCGTCGCCGAGGAGCCTGCAGGGATTCCATCCAGCATCATGCACGTGTGCACCCACACGTCACCTTCGGGATGGTACTGCGGCGGCTGCTCGACGCCCATCATCGCCGCAATTTCCGGCAGCACTTTTTGCAGCAGCCAGGTTTGATCCAGCAAACGGAACGCATTTCCCGCTGCGCCTTCCGTCAGCATTTTTGTCAGCTCGTCGCGGACGCGTTCCGCTGAAACGTGATCAACATTCGCGACGTGCTTGCGAATCGCCCGAAACGTTTCCGTTTCAATTTCAAAGCCGAATCGGGCCGCAAAACGCACTGCGCGCAACATCCGCAATTTGTCTTCTTCAAATCGCCGGTCGGCATCACCAATCGCGCGAACGATGCCCGTTTTCAGGTCCTCGCGGCCTTTCACGAAGTCAAGCACTTCGCCAGTGTCATGCCTCATCAGCAGGCCGTTGATCGAAAAATCGCGCCGCTGAACGTCTTCCTCCGCCGTCTTGGCGTAGATGACCGCGTCCGGATGCCGCCCATCCGAATACCCGACATCGGCCCGAAACGTCGCAACCTCAACCTTCCGTCCATCGCTCGGAATCAGCACAACTCCGAATTTCGCCCCAACCGCAATGCTTTCCGGGAACAGGGTCATCACTTCATCCGGTGTCGCGTTTGTCGTCACGTCGTAATCCACCGGCTCTCGCCCAAGCAACAAATCGCGCACGCAGCCTCCGGCGAGCAGGGCTTGAAAGCCCTTGTGGATGAGTTCGTCGCAGATAGAGTTGGCGAGTTCGCGAGCGTTCACAGGCTGATTATGCACCGGCGCTTGCTCGAATCGCGAATTTGATTTTCCGTTTACTGACAGCGGAGAACAAGGCAGGTGATGTCGTCAAACTGGTGTGTAGAGCCGACGAATGCGTCCACCTGCTGCATCAGGAATTGCATCGATTGCTGCGCGGTTTGTCCTTGCAGCGATTTCACACCGGAGATGAGGCGCGGGTCGCCGAACTCTTCTCCCGCGTGATTGAACGCATCTACCATTCCGTCGGTGAAGAGCAGTAGCAAATCGCCCGAAGCAAGTTCCACCGAGCCGATTTCGAATTTCGAATCGGCCGCGATTCCCAGCGGAACGCCGCCGGTTTCGAGCCGCTCGATGGCGCCGTCTTTGCGGCGAAGCATGGGATTGTTGTGCCCGGCGTTGATATATTCGAGCCGCTGCGTCGCCGTATCGAATTCCGCCAGGAACGCTGTGGTGAATCGCCTGCCGTCCAGACTGTGCGCCGAAGCGTACCGGCTGAGCCGCACGACAAGCTCGCCAAGCGAAACGCCTTCGCCGGCGATGGTACGCAAGCTCGCCTGAAACGTCGCCATCAACAGCGCCGCTGGAATGCTCTTCCCTGCAACATCCGCGATGACCAGAAACAATTTTTCATTCGCGTTCGAATTACCCAGCGGGTAAAAAGCGTCGTAATAGTCGCCGGCAACGGAGTTTTGAGGCCGCGTGGCAAAGGCAACTTCCGCATTCGGAACGCTAGGTGGAACGGAAGGCACAAGCCACGATTGGATTTCGCGCGCAATCTCCAGGTCGCGCTTCATCGCCACTTTGTCCGCAAGCTCGAGCGAAAGCAGAAAAAGAAAAATCAACGCGGCGAACAGTTGAAACCTAACTTCTATGCTGGAATGGTCCGCAAAATCGAACTTGAACCCCGAGGACACAAGCATAACGAGCGCAATGATCAGCAGCACCCGCCGCACCGCGCTCAACTTGTAGATCATCGCCGTGAACATGGCCCGGGCGATGTGCAGCGGGCGATGCCAGCCCGACAGCTTATTAATTTCGTCCCAGTCGACGTCTTTTCTGTAGAACCCGTAGCTCGCGCGCGCATCGGCGGTGAATTGCGACCAGAGTTCATCCATGCGGCGTCCTTCGCTCAAGCGGCCCCAGAGATTTGGCTCCGGTGGACGCTTCTGCGAGGAAGCGGAGTCGGGAGATGGTTCACGCGAAGGCATTTCAGGAGTATAGGGCATCCGGAAGGAAAACCGGATTGCTGCGCGAATCACCCGTCGCGCTTGAGCGAGCCTCCGAACTGGATTTTGCCGAAGCCGAAGCGGTCGCGGAGGCCGTCAGCGGCGCGAGTGAGCTTTTCCAGTTTTTCGCGGCGCGCGGCATCGAGAAGGTCGAGTTGTACGCCGCCGTGCGTGAGGTTGCTGAGGGCTGTGCCGAGAAGGCGGATTTTGCGCTTCTTGTTTCGGTGTTCTTCGAAAAGCGAAAGAAACACGCGCTGAATGTCCGCATCCAGATGAACCGGCTCCGGCATCGTTCGCGAACGCGTGTACGTATCGAATCCCGCGTAACGAATCGTGAGCGTAAGAGTCCGAGCAGCAAGTCCCGCCTCACGCAGCCGCTTGCAGGTTTTTTGCGAAAGATGGCTCAACAGCGAATGTAGTGTTGGCAGATCGTCGGTGTCTTCACCGAACGTGTGATTGTGCGAAATGGATTTCGGTTCGGCGTCGAGAACGAATTCGTAGGAATCTCCGCCGCGGGCTTTGCGATAGAGTGCCGTGCCCCATTGCCCGAAGATATTTTCGAGCTTGTCTGGCTTGATTTCCGCCAGCTGAGCTACGGTTTCGATTCCTAGTGCTCTCA
>Ga0137409_10007136_pt1 | contig 11505 bp, 8 predicted proteins | sample CZODoug1_16funga_FD_122059 | JGI IMG/M metagenome (GOLD analysis project Ga0137409, IMG submission 122059) | Vadose zone soil fungal communities from Angelo Coast Range Reserve, California, USA - CZODoug1_16fungal (Hybrid Assembly) | ecosystem: Environmental > Terrestrial > Soil > Vadose zone... | reverse complement strand
TCCTTTAGTTGATGCCATTGCGCAGCATCGGGAGTCGTTACAGAACCGCGAGCGTAGCGACCGGATGCTGCATTCTACTCGCGATCGACATTTTCGTCGGCAGAAAGGCCTGTAGGACCCGGTTGAGTGCTTGGATCCGGTCGCTACCGCTCGCGGTTCTGTAACCAGCACTTCTTTGGCAACGCGCGGGCTGCAATCCGGGCGATTGCAAACTGCACCAATACAAACTCGCGACCAAAATTCCAGACCAACGTTCGATATGTAAGAAGCCCGACCGTCAGCCAGCGGCCTTTCTTAATTACCACGATCCAAGGCAAGCAAGACCGGCTGCCCTCTCCGAGCATCCAGGATTGCCGCAGCCGATGAATCTTGCGCCGCGATCTCGAGAAAACCCGCACTCCCAAAGATGCAGAAAAGCTCGTTCTGCGGAGCCACGGGTTCCGCAAAGAAGCGCCGAAAGGAAAAGACGTCTCGTCCGTTAAGGGAAAGTTTGGCGCCTGTCATGAACGCCGCGTCGCTTACATGATCGCGGGTCAGGTTCGTTACGCAATTGCCAAAGCGATCGATGTGAATGATGCGAGCTTCCAACTGACCTTCGGCGACTGTTCTTAATGCCAGCGACTCAAGCCGAACATAATCCTTCACCTGGTCGCCGAATTCTTCAAAAGCCACTCCGTTTGAAAGGGCCGCGGCTACTGGAGCAAAGATGTCGCGGCCATGAAAGGTTGCGCTCACCGGATGACGAAAGAACTTTTGGTTCTGGAGAAGAATCGCGCGAACCTTCCCTTCCCGCTCGCAAATCCAACTGAAGATGCCATTGTCCGGCCCGATAAAAAACCGTCCGGCGCATTCGATTAAGAGCGGCTTTCGCTGGGAGCCCACACCAGGATCGACAACCGCGACGTGAATTGTGCCGAGAGGAAAAGCCGCGTAACTTGCGAGCAGATTGAACGCACCGGCGTGGATATCCTGGGGTGGAATGTCGTGCGTAAGGTCAATAATTTGCGCGGAGGGATTGAGGGAAAGGATCGCGCCCTTCATCGCGCCGACGAAATAATCCTGCGAGCCAAAATCAGTCAGGAGAGTGATGATCGGAGGTTTCAAGTTTCAGGTTCAGGTTCCAGGTTCTTGAATCAGAGAGACGAAGATCAAGAAAGCACTCACTCCAGGGCTGCTAACCTTGAAACTTGAAACCTGAAACCTGAAACTCGTTTATTGAATCGAAGCATCGCCCGCCGTGCGAATGCGCAACTGCTGGCCCTGATACAAGCGAATATCTCTGCCGCGTTCAGTGAGCACACCTGCCGTTCCGACTCCGGCGCCGATGGTTGCGCCCACTGCCGCGCCCACTCCACCCCCGGCAATCGCGCCGATGACTGCGCCAATACCCGCGGCCGCCCCGACTTTCTGCACGTCACTCTTAGTTGAGCTCTGCCCCTGCACGCCGCCCTCGGGATCGACTTTGGCTGTATCCCGGCCGCCTCCGGTTGTGAGAACTTCGATTACCTGAGCACTCATCTTTGAGGAACGCCCGTCCGGCATGCGGATTTCGTCGAACGAGAGTTGTAATTCAGCGGTGCTCTTCACCCGGCCCGGACGTTTTACACTTACCACGTGTCCCTCGATAGTCGCGCCTTCGAACTCTTTCGGCTCTATCACCCGAGCCTGAAAACGATCGCCTTTCTGTGACGCGTCCGTTGAAAGGTTGCTCATTAACTCGACCCGCATGATCGTGTCGCGGGGTATGGCCGACGTGTTCGCGGAAGTTGGGGCCGACGTCTTCGTGGGAGTCGGCCCAACGCTTTGGTTGGGATCGACCGAACTGTTTACCGTAGAGTCGTCATTACGCCGTTGCAGATTCGCCGGAATACTGGAATCAAACGGGCGACGGTCGTAACCGTTGTTGTAGCCGAGCTCAAATCCCTGCTGATAGCCGTCGCGATACTCTTCGAGAGCGCCGTAGGTAGAGGCATATGCGCGGTCACCGCGCTCGTATTCATTCTTCGTCCGAAAATCGCGCGCCGCTTTGTTCGTGGAATCCTGAAAGCCGGCCTGGTATCCGTCTGAGTAGCCGGTGCGATACCCGCGCATGATGGCGCTGGCCTGGTTCTGAGTCTGTGGATCCTGGGCCTCTGCCGCAGCCGTTAAGAGGGAAACCGTCAACAGAGCAAGGGTTACGGTCAGTGTCAAAGCAAATCTAAAATGTTTCATCTTTCAACCTTTCCCGCCGAACGCTCTAAAGTCTTGCAGGACGCGCGATCGGCTTTTCGAAAGGGAGAGCTTTCTTTGGAGTTTCAAACCAGTCACTCCGGTTCCGAGTTCAAATGCTAACACCGAGTGAAACGAGTAAACAAACCGTGGCGCTTGACGCTCCCGTTAGCTGAACCTAGACTCGAATAGTCCGAGCGCCAGGGTTTCTGATGCGCTGGATTTCAGCCCAGTTGTCAGCGGCGTTAAGAGTACCGACTTTAGTCGGGAGTTTTTCGACAGGTAAGGCCCGACTAAAGTCGGTACTCTTAACGCCTCTCACGAAAGCAATGCGCAGAGTCTATCTCGATCACAGTGCCACGACACCCCCGGACCCGGGGGTGATCGAGGCCATGCTTCCTTACCTGACGGAGAAATTTGGCAACGCCTCGAGCGTTCATCTGTGGGGTCAGGAGGCTCGCGCGGCCGTTGATCGCGCCAGGCGACAGATTGCCCGGTTGATTAGCGCGCGCGCGAACGAGATCGTCCTGACATCAGGCGGTACTGAAGCCAACAGTCTGGCGATCCGCGGCGTTTGCGAAGCGGCCGCTTCCCACGGACAACACATCATCACCTCGACCATTGAACATCCATCCGTTCGTGGTGCTATTGATTCGTTTGAAAAGCAAGGTTGGGAAGTTACTCGCCTGCCCGTTTACGGTGACGGGATTGTACGAACAGAAGATGTCCGCGCAGCGCTGCGCGAAGATACCGTACTGGTAAGCGTGATGCTGGCCAATAACGAAATCGGCACCATTCAACCGATCGCAGAGATCGGAGCATTAATTCGTGCGGCCCGCGCGGCCGACCACAGGCATCTTTCGTTTCACAGCGACGCGGTGCAAGCGGCCGGACGTGTCGCCATCGACGTCGAAGCGCTCGGCGTGGATCTGCTTTCGTTGTCCGGCCACAAAATCTATGCGCCAAAAGGCGCAGGCGCACTTTACGTCCGGCGAGGCGTACGTTTAGTGCCGCAACAAATTGGCGGTCACCAGGAACGTGAACGGCGGGCCGGCACAGAATCCGTGGCCAACATCGTCGCTTTCGGAGCTGCGGCAGAACTGGCTCAGAACGAGAAGGACGCACGCAACGAACAAACGCGCGGCCTGCGCGATCGATTTGAAAGTGAAGTTGCGGCTCGAATTGACGAAATTACTTTTAACGGCGATCGCGAACGCCGGCTGCCACATCTGTCCAACATCTCGTTTCGATTTATCGAAGGCGAAGGTCTACTAATTCATCTGGACATGCAGGGTGTCGCCGTCTCAACGGGCTCGGCCTGTTCTTCAGGAACCCTTGAGCCCTCGCCGGTAATCCTCGCGTTGGGCCGCGCCGAAGAACTGGCGCGCGGCGCGATTCGCTTCAGCTTTGGCAAAGACAACACGGAAGAGGATGTTGATTACGTAGTCGAGGCTCTGGTTCACGCCGTTACCAGCCTGCGCCATCTTTCACCGTTGTCACGGCAGACCGCTGCGGTCACTTAATCTTGTCGTACTCCGTAACTTTTAAAGATCATATCGCGCATCCGCGTAACGCCGGCGAACTGCCGGACGCCAATGCAACTGCTGAGGAAACCAATCCCGTCTGCGGCGATCGCCTGCGCCTGAGTCTCAGCATTCGCGATGGTCGCATCGAAGCCGCACGGTTTCTCGCCTACGGTTGCCCGGCGACCCTGGCGTGTGGTTCAGCGCTCGCGGAGATGCTGGAGGGAATGGCAGTCGAAGGCGCGCTACATTTGACGCGGAAAGAAATTGTCAGCGCCGTTGGTGGTCTGCCTTCTCGGAAGCAGCATGCGGCAGCGCTCGCGATTGAAACGCTGCGCGCCGCGATTGAAAGAGGAAAAGAAGGCGGACAATAGCCCGCCTCTAAACACTTCGCGTTGTTTTTCGTTTCGAGGTTGAGAGGCGGGCTATCGCCCGCCTTTTTCTTTGCTCAGGGATTAATCACTCGCGATCGAGTCCCGGCCGCCGGCGAAGGTTGCGGCTTCTTGTGATACTCAGGCCCGCAATATTTCTTTGGTTCCTGTCCGATGACGAAGGTCTTGGTGCGGATCACCGGACAACTTTCCACCGCAATCAAGCCCGTCGTGGGATCGATGTCCAGAGTGATCGTGCCCTGGAGTTTGGGCGAACCATCTTCATAAAAGTCGCGCCCATCGCTCTTTGATCGCGAATCGTTTTTAGGCGTGGGCTTTGCTCGCGGCGTTTCCGGCGGCGGAGTATCCGGAAGTACGGCCGGCTCAATGCTGGGATCTTTGTTTGTTTCTTGTCCGTCGGTGGCGGCAGGTTGCTGGGCCATTTCTTCAGTTACCTCGGCGGTTTCCGAACCAGGTCCAGTCCCATTGACAAAAAGTTCAGCGCGCTTATTTGTCGAATCGGCCTGGGCGACCTGTCCGGTGGTGGGATCGATGTCCTTCTGCTGAACGCCCTCAGGCATTTGCCAATCGCCCGTCCACTCTGGATGATTCGCCAGCGCGGAGTTCATGAAATCCGCCCAGATGGGAAGCGCTGAAGCCGCACCCGTCAAACCCAACTGCGACCCATCATCGAATCCGACCCACACCGCGCACACCAGATTTGGCGTGTAGCCGACAAACCATCCGTCACGCGACGTGCCCGTTTTGCCGGCGACGTTGTACTTGAATCCGCGCGCGCGAATCGGCGCGCCCGTGCCACGGTTGACGACATCTTTCATGAACGAAGTCATGATGTAAGCAATCTCAGGCCGCAGCACTTCGTTCTTCTGCGCATTGGGTTGGGCGATCGTTGTTCCGTTTCCGGTGGTGACGCGATCAATGGCAATCGGCGCTGTGCGCGTTCCATTCGCGGCGAAGGCGGTGTACGCCGAAGCGATCTGCAAAGGAGTTGCTTCAGCAGTGCCCAGAGCCATCGCCGGATAAGCATGCGGCACCCGCGGCAATCCGGCTTTGGCCGCGAGGTTCATGACGCGACCAATCGTTACTTCCATGGCCACGTCAACTGTCACCACGTTGAGGCTGTGCACCATCGCGTCGCGCAATGTGACCGGCTGCATGGAATACTTGTCGCCCATGTTACCCGGGGAATATTCCTGATTGTCGTACGAACAGGTCTTTGGCTCGTCTTTGTAAATCGTCGCCGGAGTAATCACCCGCGGCACGGGGTCGTAGGCTGTGTTCAAAGCGGTGGCGTACACGAAAGGCTTGAACGCCGAACCGGGCTGCCTCAGGGCCTCGGCGCGATTAAACTGACTCTTGGCATAGTCGCGCCCCCCAACCATCGCGACAATTTCGCCGGTGCGCGCGTTCATCGCCACCAGTGCAGCCTGCACCGTGCCTTCGGGAACGCGTTTCGCTTCTATCTTGTCGACGCTGGCGAGTTGTTTGGTCACCGCCGCGTAGGCCGCGCGCTGCAGATCCATGTCGACCGAGGTGTAGATGCGTAGATGATCGGCGCCTTGTCCCGTGATCAAATCTCCGAGTTGATTTTGCACATAGTCGGCAAAGTACGGCGCGTCGGAAATGTCTATGCGACCCTTGGCGGGCGCCATCTTCAACTCGACAGCTTCGGCTTGCTTGGCCTGATCCTGGGTGATTGCTCCCGTTTCGGCCATTGATTCAAGCACCTGATTGCGACGAGAGCGCGCGGTGTCGGGATCATGAAAGGGATTGTAGCGATTTGGACTGCGGATTAATCCCGCGAGAAAAGCCGACTCAGGCAGCGTAAGAGTCGTAACATCTTTGTTGAAGTAGGCGCTTGAAGCCTCACCGAAACCATTGATAGAAAAGCCCGACTGTTGACCGAGGTAAACCTGATTGCAATAAAGCGCAAAGATATCCTCTTTCGACAAACGCGTTTCCAGGATCACCGACATATAGGCTTCGGCGATTTTGCGTTTCATCGTGCGCTCCGGCGATAACAGGAGATTCTTTACCAGTTGCTGGGTGATGCTTGACCCCCCCTGATGGGCCAGCGGCGAGTTTGGATCGCTGTTATCGTATCGTCGCAGCAGAGCGCGAATGATGCCGCGAATGTTTACGCCGTGATGTTCGAAGAAAGCGCGATCTTCAGTCACCGTGATCGCCTTGACCAGATCTGGTGGCAAGTCATTAAAACCGATGACCCTGCGTTTGGCTCGTTCGCGACCCGTCACCGAGCTGATCAATTCAGGCTCGAGTTGAGCTTTATCAAGACGAGCGCCGTTGTTCTTTTCGACGATCGCCGCGATCGACTTGCCGCCGCGAGCAAACTGGACTCGCAAAGGCTCGAAGGCTTTTGTGTTATCAACGTTCGCCTCCGCGCCCGGATCAATTTCGACGGTCGTGCCGTCAAAGGCATAACGGCCGCGCGCGCTTTCGGCTTGCTGAGTGCGCTCGACATACCCGGCCCGTTTCAGGTAAGCCAGTAAGTCGTCTGACGAAAGACTCTGCCCGGCGTGAATCTGCTTTGGCGCCGCGTAAATCCCCGCCGAGCGCGTGAAGACTTCGCCTTTCAATAGATTGTCGATGCGCGCCGAGAACACGATCCAGTAATAGCCGAACACGCCAACGATCAGCGCCGTGCCGAAGAGCAGCGGAAGCGCGATGTATGGTCGCAGGAGAAAGCGAAGGAGGCGGCGATGCCAGGCGGGCCGTGGTTCCTCATAACGAACCACGCGCGGCGGCTGCACGCGGCCGCCACGAACAACGCGGGGGATGAAATCGTCTGGTGGTTGCCGAATTGCCATGAAAAAAACGGGTGACGCTATCGGCCGGGGGGACGTCTCCCTCTCAGATGCTAAACACTTATCATCAAGGTGTCTACCATCCATTGACAGCAACGGCAGCTTTCGCTAACTTTAGCGACGTAATCCCCGACGATGGCGCCCGGTCAGCTTCGCAAAGCTGGCTTTTACAATTCCTGAAAAATGAAAGGAAGTTCCCCCGCGATGAAAGTCAGATTAGTCGGACTCATGGCGTTGTGCTGCGCACTTGCCCTGATCGCTTCGTTTTCCGGTGCGAACTCAAGTCACTCTCAAACAAAAAAGACCTCAACCGCAACCGGCCTTTCCCAGGCTGAGCAGGATCTGCTGACTGAAATCAATCAGGCGCGCGCCAATCCCGGCACCTATGCTTCTTATCTCGCAAACTTGCAGCCCTTCTTCAATGGAAAGCAATACCAGCCCACGGGTCGCCCGGCGCTCACGACCCAGGAAGGCTGGGCTCCGGTAGACGAGGCGATCAAGTTCCTTCGTGCAACCAAACCTCTTCCTCCGCTGATCTCGTCGACGGGTCTTTCGCTTTCGGCGCAATCACATGTTAAAGACCAGAGCGGATCGGGCAGCACCGGCCACAAAGGCACTGACAACAGTCTCATCGAACAACGGGTGAAGCCCTTTGGCAACTGGCAGGGTGCCATCGGCGAGAATCTTACCTACGGCAACGACTCGGCGCGCGAACGAGTTTTAACCTGGCTGATTGATGATGGCTTTGCCAGTCGCGGACATCGGAGGCGTCTGCTCAGTGGTGATTATAAAGTTGCGGGACTTTCGTGCGGCCCTCATCCTGAATTCGGGACAATGTGTTGTCTTACCCTCGCCGGTGGATTCACCGATCTGCAACCGGCCAAATCCACAACCAATACGAAAGCGAACAGCAGCACGCAAACTAACAAGTCAAAGACGACGAGCGGAAAAAGCGTCAAATCTCGAGCCCACTAAAGTACCGACCAAACTTGCTCTAGCAACACGAAAGGCTTCTCGGTGAAAGAAATCCGAGAAGCCTTTCTAAATTGGTCGGGACGACTGGATTCGAACCAGCGACCTCAAGCACCCCAAGCGTGCGCGCTACCAGGCTGCGCCACGTCCCGTCAAAACTTTTTCAGTATGACCCGAAAAAGCTCATTGTCAAATCTGCCAATCAGCGCGCTCTGGTTGATCGTGGCACGCGCATCTTGCGCGTGGGTTCACGGGCGGGACGCCCGTGCCACTCTTTCATTGACCCACCGCCAATCAGCGCTTCTTAGCCCGAGTTGATACCGCTTCGATTTCGCCTTCGTCCAATAGATCAAGAATCTCGCGAAGCTCTTTGGCAATCTGACGCAAGGCCGCGCGCTGATCATTGCCGTGCGGAGCGGTCGGCGACGCGGGCGAAGCCGTCGCAATTCGGCCGACCAGGGACGGCGGCGGCGATAAACTCCGGCCGGGCGCTTTCGCGGTCATAGATGTCGACGCTTCACGCGCCGAGCCGCCACGAATCTCGCTCGCCAATTTCTTTTTGGCGCCGGCAATCGTGTACTGCTCGTCATAGAGGAGTTCTTTGATTCTGAGGGCCATCTCGACATCCCGCCGGCGATAAGTGCGCTGTCCGGCGCGGTTCTTTTGCGGCGCCAGGGTCGGAAATTCGCTTTCCCAATAGCGCAGCACGTGCGCCTGCACTCCGGCGATCTCGCAAACTTCGCCAATTTTGAAGAAAAGCTTTTCAGGAATTGCGGGGGCTGCCTGGCTCATTCTAATCAGAGAATCCAGTTCAACGGTTGTCGTGGTCGCGGGCCGACTTTTCAATGGCAACGCTAACTTGAAGTCCGATGTTACCTGTGCGGAGATTTAGGTGTCAACAGTTACATTTAGACACCGAAAGCTAAACCGAGAGATTAAACGTGTCTTCTTAGGAAACCGGATTGCTCCGCCTGCTCAGATTTGGGACCAAACTCTTTCGCGGGCAGTTTCCTTCGCTTCATGCTCGATGGACGTGAGGAAGCCCGCAAGCTATAATCGCGCGTTCCGGAACGAGCAATTGTCAGTCTGGAGGTTCAAAACCAACTGTGCCCGCATCTGCCGCCGGGTTTCGCCTCGCCGCACGCCTTGAGCAAGTAGGCTTTTCCGACATCGTCAATATTCGTAATCGGGTGATGGAGCTGCGCGCCCAGGGCGAGACCGTTTATCAGTTCGGGGGCGGCGAACCCTATCGTCCCACGCCGGACTATATTAAAGACGCAATTCATTCCGCCCTGCGAGAGAACAAAACGCGCTATGCCCCTTCTTCGGGAATACCTGAGTTACGCCAGGCCGTCGCCGACAAGCTGCGAGGGCGCAACCATATAGATGCCGGCGAACAGAATGTAATCGTTGTCAACGGCGGCATGCAGGGGTTATTCGGCGCGTTTCAGTCCGTCGTTAATCCGGGCGATGATGTTTTGATTTTTGCTCCCTACTGGACCCCGATAAAGGATCTGGTCGCACATTGTCAGGGCAGGCTGGTGCTGGTACCCACGGATGAAGCTCGCGAGAAAGGTTTCCGCGAAACGCTCGCTCGTTATGCAACTGAACAGACGCGAGCGATTTACTTCAATACTCCCACAAACCCCACGGGAGTAGTCTTCACACGTGAGGAAACTGAAGAAGTCGCCCAGTTCGCAATCGACCGTGAGCTCGTGGTGATCGCGGACGAAGCTTACGAGGATATAGTTTTTGACGGTGAGCATGTTTCGATTGCTTCGCTCGAGGGTATGCTCGAACGCACGATTACTACGTTCACACTCTCTAAGTCTTACGCCATGACTGGCTGGCGCATCGGATACGCGGTTGCGGGCGAGCCTTGGATGACCGGGCTTAGGAAAGCTACGTTGTATTCCTCCAACGGTGTCTCAACGCCGACGCAGTGGGCCGCGCTCGCGGCGCTTACCACCGCCTCAGACTTTCTGGAGACTTCGTGCGCCGCTTATCTTGAGCGGCGCGATCTGCTGTTGGCTGGTCTTAATGAACTGGGGCTTAGCTGTGCGCTCCCGGCCGGGGCCTTTTATGCATTTCCCGACGTAAAGACCATCAGCAAAGACAGCCGCGAAGCGTCGGAGTTGCTCCTCAATCGCGCGCGGGTGGCCACGGTGCCCGGCGTGGTTTTCGGCCCCCAGGGTGAAGGCCACGTACGCTTTTCCTTTTCCACTTCGATCGAGACGATCGAAGCCGGCCTGGAATCGATGCGGCGCAATCTCTGAAACTTGCCACAGAGACACGGAGGCACAGAGATAAGACGGCAAAACACATTTGGCGCTGAGACAAAAGGGCCGTTCTATCTTTTTTCGAATTTTGTTTTGATTTCTTTCTCTGTGTCTCTGCGTCTCAGTGGCTAATCTCGCATGAACGAATTCGATTTCATTCGCAGCCTGCGCGCACAAACCCGCTCGCGTAAGCATTCCGCACGCGTCGTTATCGGAATTGGCGACGATGCTTCGTTAATTGCTGAGACAGCCAATCGCAATCTGGTCGTCACAACGGATCTGCTCGTCGAAGATGTTGATTTCCACCGCGACGCTGCGCCGCCGGGCTTACTCGGTCATAAAGCCCTGGCGGTTTCGCTGTCGGACATCGCAGCGATGGGCGCGCGGCCCTTCTGGTCTTTCGTTTCGATCGGACTGACGGCCGAAGTTTGGCAGAGTGATTTTAAGGACGAATTCTTTGCCGGTTATCTTGCGCTGGCTGATCAATACGGTGTCACGCTCGCCGGTGGGGATGTTTCGGAAACGAAAGCAGGGATCGTCGTCGACTCCATTGTCCTGGGCGAAGTCCGAAACGAAACCGCCGTGTTGCGCTCAGGCGCGCGGGCGGGCGATCGGATTTACGTCACGGGCAGTCTCGGCGGCGCAGCCGGTGGTTTGAAACTAATCGAGATGGGGGCGCGACTCGGCGAAAGCGGTCTCGCTTCCCTGCCCCGAGCCGGGGGGCGAGCTGATAGTTCCACTGCGAGTAACAGCATCCAAACTCGGGACCGCAACTCGACGATAATCGAAGGCGCGGAGATCAATGAGCAGGGCACTGGGCCGACCGTGAGTGAAGGCTCAGATCAAGAGGCACATACCTCCGAGATGAGTGCAATCGAGTTTCTGCTTCTTCGCCAACTGCGCCCATCACCAAGAGTCGGCTGGGGCATCGTCCTCGGCGAAGAGCGTCTGGCCACGGCCATGATCGACATCAGCGACGGCTTGTCGTCTGACCTTTCTCACTTGTGTAGCGAAAGCAGCGTCGGCGCGCTAATCCAATCTGCGCAGATTCCAATTGATAAGGATGTGATCAAACTGTGCGGGCGCCGCGCGCTTGATCCTCTGGCCCTGGCGCTTCACGGCGGCGAAGATTTTGAGTTGCTGTTTACTGTTAGTCCCAACGACGTAGCGCGCCTGCCCAAGCGAGTCGACGGCGTGGAGATTTCTCACATCGGCGACGTTACTAATGAATCAGACACGATTCGCATCGCCGAAGGGAATCGTGTTTGGTACTTGCAGCAGCATGGTTTCCAACACTTCAGCACTG
>Ga0137409_10007135_pt1 | contig 11506 bp, 14 predicted proteins | sample CZODoug1_16funga_FD_122059 | JGI IMG/M metagenome (GOLD analysis project Ga0137409, IMG submission 122059) | Vadose zone soil fungal communities from Angelo Coast Range Reserve, California, USA - CZODoug1_16fungal (Hybrid Assembly) | ecosystem: Environmental > Terrestrial > Soil > Vadose zone... | reverse complement strand
GCCGACGTGCTGGCCGGGCTCACCTCGGCGGACAACGGCGCGCACTGGGTCGCGCATCAGCGCGCGCGGCTGGCCGCGGGCGAGGACGCCGCGGCGGCTTGATCAAACGCTCCCGGCGTGTTTGCATGGGGCGGGCTCGGCCCGGCCAGGGCCGCCCGACCAGGAGGACACCATGGGAGAGTCGATCACGCTGACCAGCGAGGATGGCTTCAAGCTATCCGCCTACCGCGCCACGCCGTCCGGCAAGCCGCGCGGCGGGCTCGTCGTGGTGCAGGAGATCTTCGGGGTCAACCACCACATCCGGAACGTCACCGACGGCTTCGCGGCGGATGGCTACGTGGCCATCGCGCCGGCGCTGTTCGATCGCGTCGAGCGCAATTTCGAGACCGGCTACCAGCCGGCCGACATCGAGCGCGGGCGCGAGGTGCGCGGCAAGCTGCAGCTCGATCACGCGGTGATGGACGTCCGGGCGGCGGCGAAGGAGCTGCAGAAGGCGGGCTCGAAGGTCGGGGTCGTGGGCTACTGCTTCGGGGGGACGCTGGCCTGGCTGGCGGCCACGCGGATCGACGGCGTCGCGGCGGCCGCCTCCTTCTATGGCGGCGGCGTAGCGGACACGGCCGGTGAGCAGCCGAAGTGCCCGGTGATCTTCCACTTCGGCGAGACGGACCAGTCGATCCCCAAGGAGCACTGGGATCGCATCAAGGCCGCGCATCCGAAGATCCCCATGCACATCTACCAGGCCGGCCATGGCTTCGCGTGCGACGAGCGCGGCTCCTTCAACGCGGACAGCGCCAAGCTCGCGCGCCAGAGGACGATCGACTTCTTCCGCCAGCACATCGGTTAAGTGCTCGGCGCCTCTCCGAAGCGGAAGGAAGACGCCCGGCTCCTCGCGGGAGCCGGGCGGTTCGTCGAAGACATCGAGCGGGCCGGCGCCGCGCGGCTGGGCGTCGTCCGCAGCCTGCACGCTCACGCCCGCCTGAAGAAGATCGAGCTGCGCGCGGTCCGCAAGCAGCCGGGCGTGCTGGCCGCGTGGAGCGCGGCCGACCTGGCCGACCTCGCGCGCGCGATTCCCGCGGCGTGGGGCGGCAGCCACAAGGGCAAGCCGTTCGCGGTGCCCCTGCTGGCCGGGGAGCGCGCGCGCTACGTCGGTGAGCCGATCGCGGTCGTCATCGCCGAGGACGCCTATGCCCTCGCCGATGCGCTGGACGCGGTCGAGGTGGAGTACGAGCCGCTGCCCGCGTTCGGCACGACCGACGCGGCGCTGGCGTCCACGGCGCGCGTGCACGATGGGTGGACCGACAACAGCACGCTGCCGGTCGGCGCCACCATCGGCGACGGCGCGGCAGGCTTCGCGCGCGCCGACGTGGAAGTCGGCGGGCGCTTCCGCCATGCGCGCATCGCCGCGGCGCCCATCGAGCCGCGCGGGGCCATCGCGTGGCCCGACGCGGAGTCCGGCACGCTGACGATCTGGGCGTCGATCCAGAATCCCTACCGCCTGCGCGACGCGATCTCCGGCACGCTCGGCATTCCGGCCGAGAGCGTGCGCGTGCGCGTGCCCGACGTCGGGGGCGGCTTCGGCCCCAAGGGCGACGTCTATCCCGACGAGATCCTCGTCGCGGCCGCCGCGTATCGCCTGCGCCGCGCGGTGAAGTGGATCGAGGGCCGGCGCGAGGACTTCATGGCCCTCGGCCACGATCGCGAGCAAGTCCATGACGCGCGCATCGGCCTCACGCGCGAGGGCACGATCGTCGCGCTGGAGACGTCGTTCGTGGCCGACGTCGGCGCCTATCCCGCGCAGGGCGATGGGCTCACCGCGAACACGGTCAACCACATGCCGGGGCCCTACCGCGTGCCCTCCTATCGCGGCGCGGGCAAGAGCGTGGTCACCACCAAGACGCTCAACGCCGCGTATCGCGCAGCCGGACGTCCCGAAGCGGTCTTCGTGATGGAGCGGCTGATGGACCTGGCCGCACGCAAGCTGGGCCTGGATCCCGCCGAGCTGCGGCGCCGGAATCTCGTGAGGCCCGAGGAAATGCCCTACCGCCCGGGCATCACGTACAAGGACGGCGTCCCGGTCACCTACGACCCGGGCGATTTCCCCGCGGCCTTCGAGCGCGCGCTGACGCTGCTCGACTACGACGGCTGGCGCCGGCGCCAGAAGTCGCAAGCCCGAACGACGCGGCGGATCGGCGTCGGCGTGGCGTGCTACGCGCAGGGCACCGGCCTCGGCCCCTACGAAGGCGCGACGGTGCGTGTCGATCCGAGCGGCAAGGTCTACGTGCTCATCGGCGTCGCCGCGCAGGGCCAGGGCCACGGCACCACGCTGGCGCAGGTGGCGGCCGGCGAGCTGGGTGCGAGCTTCGAGGACGTGACGGTCGTGGCCGGCGACACCGAGCGCTTCCCGATCGGCATGGGCACCGGCGGCAGCCGCGTGGCCGCGAACGCGGGCCCCGCCGTGGCCACCGCCGCACGCGAGGTGCGCACGAAGGCCGCGCGCGTCGCCGCCGAGCTGCTGGAGTGCGCGCCGGAGGACGTGCGCATCGAGGGCAGCCGCGCGTTCGTCGCCGGAATGCCCGATCGCGCGCTGCCGCTGGGGCGGCTCGCGCACGCGGCCGTGAAATCGAAAGCGCTGCGCGGCGGGCCCGATCCCACGCTGAACGCGTGCACCTACTTCTATCCGGATACGGTCACGTGGGCGTTCGGCACGCACGCCGCGGCGGTGGAAGTAGACATCGAGACGGGCGCCAGCCGCCTGGTCGCCTATGCGATCGTCCACGACCCCGGACGCGCGATCAATCCGGCGATCGTCGAGGGCCAGCTCCAGGGCGGCGCCGTGCAGGGCTTGGCCGCCGGCCTGCTGGAAGAGATCGTCTACGACGCCGAGGGCCAGCTGCTCACCGGCAGCTTCATGGATTACGCGGTGCCGCGCGCCGACGACCTGCCGCTGCTGGCGGTCGCGCTCGACGAGCACGCCTCGGTCATCAACCCGTTAGGGATCAAGGGCGTCGGCGAAAGCGGCGCGATTCCCGGCGCCGCCGTCATCGCCAACGCCATCGAAGACGCCGTGGCCGACCTCGGCGTGACCATCCACGAGGTGCCCGTCACCCCCGCCCGCTTGTACGCGCTGCTGCACGACAAACGGAGGGGAAGAGGGGAACCCTCCCAGGGTGCCCCTCCCCAAAAGACGGGAAGAGGGGAACCCTCCTAGGGTGCCCCTTCCCAAAGGAGAAAGACCAGTGCCTGACGGCGTCCATCTTGGAAGCGGTAAGATCCGCGAGCTCTACGCGCTCGACGATGCGCGCCTGCTGCTGGTCGCCTCCGACCGCATCTCGACGTTCGACGTCGTGCTGCCCACGGAGATCCCCGACAAGGGGCGCGTGCTCACCGGGCTCTCGGGCTTCTGGTTCGCGCGCACGAAGGCGATCGCGCCGAACCATCTGCTGGCGCTGCGGCCCGACGGGCGCTCGACGGAATGCCGCAAGCTGACGATGCTGCCGATCGAGTGCGTGGTGCGTGGCTACCTCGCGGGCTCCGGCTGGAAGGACTACCAGAAGACCGGCGAGGTGTGCGGCCATCGCTTGCCGGCTGGGCTGCGCGAGTCCGACCGGCTGCCGCAGCCGATCTTCACGCCGGCCACCAAGGCCACCAGCGGCCACGACGAGAACATCACGCGCGAGCAGGCGTCAACGCTCGTCGGCGCGGCGCGCTTCGACGAGGCCGAGCGGCTGGCGATCGCCCTCTACAACTTCGCGGCCGACCACGCCCGCGCGCGCGGCATCATCATCGCCGACACCAAGTTCGAGTTCGGCGTGGACGCTGGCGGCGGCCTGGTGCTGGGCGACGAGGCGCTCACGCCGGACTCCTCGCGCTTCTGGCCCGCCGACGAGTACGCGCCGGGCGGCCCGCAGCCATCCTTCGACAAGCAGTTCGTGCGGGACTTCTGCGAGAAGACGGGCTGGAAGAAGACCTACCCCGGCCCCGAGCTGCCGCAGGAGGTCGTCACCGGCACCCGCGCGCGCTACATCGAGGCGTTCGAAAAGCTGACGGGTATCGGGTTCACGCGCTACCTGGAGAACCCGCTGCTGGTGCTGGCTGGGGGTGCTTGAAGAAGGAGCCGGTGAAGACCACGGAGTTGGGGAACACGACGACCCGGCCGGTGGGGTTCGGCGGATCGCCGGTCAGCTCGCGCAGCTTGATGCGCAGGAAGCCGATGTCGACCACCTCGCCCTGCACGTACGCGAAGGGGCCCTGCAGGCTCACGCGGTCGCCGACCCGGATCCCGTTGGGCGCGACGATGGCGAAGTAGCCCGCCAGCGCCACGATGATCGTCTGCAGCGCGAAGGCGATGCCGGCGGCAGCAAAGCCGAGCGCGGTCACCAGCGTCGCCAGCTCGGTCGTGAAGTGAAAGGCGACCACCAGCACGACGGCGGCCCCGACCGTCACGTTGCGCACCGTCAGCAGCAGGTGGCGCCGGTAGGCGTCGCTCACGTAGCGTTTCACGGCCACTCCCCAGAGCAGCGCGCCGATCAGGATCACCGCGACGGCGATCCCCACGTGCAGCAGCTCGACGGCGAGGCCGCGCAGCGCCTGGTCGACCTGGCCATCCACCGAGCGCCGCCACTCCCCGAGATCGTCCCTGTAGCGATGCAGCAGCGCCGCCTCCTGGCGCGCCGGCACGACGGCGGCGGCCAGGAGCTTGGCGCGCTCGAGGCCGTCGTGGAATTCGCGCTCGTCGCCGGCCAGGTCGCCGCCGCCGCCCGGGTTCTGCGCGAGCCCGCGCAGGCGCGTGAACGCCGGCCGCAGCTCGGCGTGGACGAGCGCCACATCGGCGGCGACCGCGCGCGCACGCTCGTTCGTGGCCTCGCCGAGCGCGGCGAGCGTCGACCGCGTGCGCGCCAGCGCGATGAGCTGATGGATGAGCGGCCACGTGCCGACGATGGGCTCCGCCCGCGCCGGCGTCGTGGCCGGCGGCGCCGCGCTCGCCCCACGCAGCTCCGGCACACCGTCTTGGAGCGCCTGGATCTGCTGCAGCAGGTCCGCCGGCGCCGCCGGCGTCGGGTCGTCGAGCTGCTTGAGCTTCGCGACGAAGTCCGCACGGGCGAGATCGAGCTCCAGCCGATTGCTCGCCGCCGCCAGCTGCCGCGCGACCTCCGGCCACCGCGCGGCGGAGGTGCGCTTGGCCTCCGCGGCCAGGCGCGCCACGTCCTGCTGATCGCGCTTGACGGCGGCGGCGAGGGTGGCCGGATCGCGGTCGTCCGCGGCGCCCGACTCACCGACGGCCGCCGACGGCTCGGTGGCGAGCGCCGCCGCCTGCGCGCGGGCGACATCGAACGCGCGCTGCAAGATCGCGACAGCGGTCTGCCCCGCGCCGCCCTCCATCGACTGCATCGCCACGCGCGCCTGCTGATACCACGCGAGCGCGCCGTTGAGGGAGGCGAGCACACGATCGGGTGTCAGCCCGGATTGGTCAGACGCCGGCGCGGCCGGCGTGGCGAGAGCGCCGAGCGCCAGGACCAGGCCGGCGATGACCGCGAGCGACCGTCGCCGGAATCGGAACCGGTCCACAACAGTCAATTGCCGCAAGAGCAGTGCCAGCGAGCGTGAACGGGTGGTGCTAGTCTTGAGGGCGTTGCGAAAGTCACCGACCACCATTCTTCTCGTCCGTCACGGCCAGACGCCGACGACGGGCCGCCTGCTGCCGGGCCAGGCGCCGGGCCTGCACCTCTCGGACGACGGCAAGAAGCAGGCAGAGGCCGCGGCCGCGCGCATCGCGAAGCTCAAGCGCGTGACGGCCATCTACGCCTCGTCGCTCGAGCGTGCGCGCGAGACCGCGATGCCCATCGCGCGCGTCCGCGACCTCGCGGTGCGGATCGAGCGCGGGCTGATGGACCTGGACGTCGGGCGCTGGACGGGCGAGCGGCTCGACAAGGTGAGCAAGCGGCCGGAGTGGTCCACCGTGCAGCGGCACCCGAGCGGCTTCCGCTTTCCCGACGGTGAGTCGTTCATGGAGATGCAGACCCGCATGACCGACGCGCTGGCGCGGATCGTCGAGCGTCATCGCGGCGGCGTCGTCGTGGCCGTCTCGCACGCCGACCCGATCAAGGCCGCGCTCGCCCACGCGCTCGGCATGCACCTCGACCTCTTCCAGCGCCTGAACGTCGCGCCGGGGTCGATCACGACGATCGTCTACACGAGCGGCCCGCCGATGGTCCTCGGCATGAACTCGCTCGGGGACGGTATGCCCGCGTGAGTGACTCGTTCCAGCTCGCCGAGCCCGATCACTTCACCGCCGGCGCGGTCGGGCAGCCCGGCCAGCGGGTCTTCTATAACCAGGGCCGCGAGCGGCGCTCGCTGGTGACGCTGAAGTGCGAGAAGGAGCAAGTCTCGGCGCTCGCCGAGTACCTCTCGGGCCTCATCGCCAAGCTGCCGACGGGCGCCGTCGAGGGCGAGGCGGGCAAGAGCGCCCTGCTGGAGCCGGTCGAGCCCGTGTGGGCGGCGGGGTCGATCGGCGTGGGCTACGACGAGGCCATCGGGCGCATCGTCGTCGTCGCCCACGAGCAGGTCGAGGAAGAAGAGGAAGGCGATCCCCCGGCGCCCGAGCCTGCGACCGCGCGCTTCGCCATCACGCGCGCCCAGGCCACCGCGTTCGTCGAGCGCGCCCGCACGCTGGTCAAGGCCGGCCGCGCCACGTGCTCGATGTGCGGCGAGCCCAAGGACCCGGCCGGCCACGTCTGCCCGCGCGCCAACGGCCACGTCGTCCACAAGGAGTGATGGCGGAGACCGACGTCCGCGAGGTGCTCACGCGCGGCGAGCTCACCGTGAAGGGGCGGCTGCGGTGGAGCAGCAACGCCACGTTCCTGGTGGAGGCGGCGCTGGAGGACGCGACCGCGCTCGGCGTCTACAAGCCCGAGCGCGGCGAGCGGCCGCTCTGGGACTTCCCGTCCGGGCTCTTCCGCCGGGAGCTGGCCGCCTGGTATCTCTCCGAGGCGCTCGGCTGGGACGTGGTGCCGCTGACGATCGAGCGCGACGGCCCGTACGGCCAGGGCTCGGTGCAGCGCTTCATCGCCGCCGACTTCGAGCAGCACTACTTCACGCTCCGTGAAGACGCCAAGCACCACGAGCATCTCAAGCGCATCTGCGCGTTCGATCTCATCGCCAACAACGCCGACCGCAAGAGTGGCCACTGCCTGCTGGCCGAGGATGGCGCCATCTATGGCATCGACAACGGCCTCTGCTTCCACGTGGAGCCCAAGCTGCGCACCGTGATCTGGGACTTCGGCGAGGAGCCCGTGCCGCCGGCGCTGCGCGACGACCTGCGCCGGCTGGCGGCGAGCGCGCTGCCGCCGGCGCTCGGCGAGCTGCTGGATGCCGCCGAGTGCCAGGCCGTGCTCAGGCGGGCGCGCGCGCTCGCGAAGGTTGGCAAGTTCCCGGTCGATAGCGGCGGCCACCGCTACCCGTGGCCGCTCGTATGACCTATCAACCGTACCTGCCCGCGACGGACATGGAGCGCTTCGTGCGCGAGCTCGCCGAGTTCGTCACGTTCGATGACGCCGATGCGGCGCTCGTGCGCGAGACGGCGCCGGCCGTGCTGGCGCGCGGCGACGACCTCACCAAGGCGCTCTACGAGCACTTCCTGAAGTTCCCGGCCAGCGCGCGCTTCTTCCTGAAGGAGGACGGCACGCCGGACCCCGAGCGCATCGAGCGCCGCCGCCACAGCCTGGCCCGCTGGCTGCGCGAGACCGCGGAGGCCGCGCTGACCCACGAGCACGCCTACTACCTGCTGACGATCGGGCTTTCGCACAGCCATCGGCCGCGGGGGCCGGGCGGGATCGTGCCCGTCCACTTCATGGTGGGCGCCATGAGCCTGGCCCAGACGGCCCTGGCGGATGCCTTCGCCGTCGTGCTGCCGGCCGACAAGGCGCTGGCGGCCAGCCGCGCGTGGAACAAGCTGTTACTGGTGCACCTGGCCGCGCTCCTCCTCGGTTATCTACCGCCGCGGCCGACGTAGGGGTACAATCCTCGCATTCCTCTCGGGAGGCGAGCCATGGCCGGTGAGACCTTCGATCGCGCGGCGGAAGACCTCGGCAACATCACCCATCTCGAGCACGTCAACGTGCGGGTCCCCGACCAGCAGCTCGCGACGCAGTTCTACGTCGTGGCCCTGGGCGGCACTCGCGACCCGTACCTGATGGTCGGGCTCGACAACATGTGGGTCAACTTCGGCCACTCGCAGTTCCACCTGCCGACGGCGAAGGAGCAGGTGCTGCGCGGTGTGACCGGGCTCACGATTCCCGACTTCGACGAGCTGGGGAACCGGCTCTCGATGGCGGCCGAGAAGCTGAAGGGCACCAAGTACTCGTACACGGTCGCGATGGATCACGCCGACGTCACCTGCCCGTGGGGCAACCGCATGCGCCTGCACCGGCCGGGCCGGCGCTGGCCGCGCATGGAGCTGGGCATGCCGTACGTCGAGCTGCCGGTGCGCACCGGCACCGCCGAGGGCATCGCGCGCTTCTACCGCGAGATCATGGACGCGCCGGCCACCGTCACCCACAACGGGTGCGTCGCCGCCGAGGTCAAGGTGGGCACCTCGCAGAAGCTGATCTTCCGCGAGACGGACGATCAGATCGCCTCGTACGACGGTCATCACATCGCGATCTACATCAACGACTTCTCGGGGCCGCACAAGCGGATGCTGGAGCGCGGGATCGTCAGCGAGGAGAGCAACCCGTACCAGTACCGCTTCGTCGATATCGTCGATCCCGAGAGCGGCAAGGTGATGTTCGAGCTCGAGCACGAGGTGCGCTGCACGACGCACCCGATGTACCACCGCCCGCTGATCAACCGGAATCCCGCGCAGCGCCAGCCGACCTACGTGGCCGGCCGCGACGCGCGGGTCTGGGCCTAGCCACCGACCCCGGCCGGCCTCGAGTGGGACTCGAGGTCCGGCCGGTCCGGCCCGACGAAGCCGCGGCGCTCAAGGCGTTGCGGCTTCGCGCGCTCGCCGAGGCGCCCATGGCCTTCGGCTCCACCCTCGCCTTCGTCGCCCTCGACGAGGGCCGCTGGGTGGGCATCGCCACCGCACTCGCGCACGCGCCGGACCAGCCGGGGCCGGCGATCGTCGGGATGTTCGTGGACCCTGCGCTGCGCGGGCGCGGCGGCTGGGTGCGCGAGCACGGCGGCCGACAGGTCTACCTGAGGGCGGCCAGCACGAACACCCCGGCGATCCGCGCCTACGCACGCTGCGGCTTCATCCCACCGGCGACAGCCGGCCGCTCGCCCACACGCCGTCGCTGTCGGAGATCCGCATGCTCCGTGACCTCACGTGCCCGGTGACCTCGCTCCGTGCCGGCACCGCCGCCGATGCCCGCCGGATCGCCGAGCTCCAGGTGCGCGCGTGGCAGGCGGCGTATCGCGGCCTCCTCCCCGACGCGCATCTCGCTGGATTGCCGGTCGACGAGCGCGAGCGCCAGTGGCGCCACTGGAACGACGGCCAGCCGTTGCGCCGGGTCTGGCTCGTCGAGCGTGACCGCGCGCTGGTCGGCTTCGCCGCCACGGGTCCCAGCCGCGACGAGGACGGCGGCTCTTCGCGCACGCCGTCGACTCGCTCCGTGGCCAGGGGTTCACGCGCGCCACGCTGTGGATGATCGAGGGCAACGCGCGGGCACACCGTTTCTACGAGGCGGCCAGCTGGCGCGCGGACGGCGGGCGCAAGGTGGATCGCTGGGGTGACTTCGAGCCAGTCGAGATCCGCTACGCGCGGGCGCTCAGCTGACGGTCTTCAGGAATTTCCGCAGCCGGTGCTCGCCTGACGTCACCGGCGCGTGCTTCGCCGGGTTCCCGGGCCCGCAGCAGCCCGGCAGGCACTCGATGAGCGCGTCGTAGTTCGGCTGGTAGAAGAACACGATCGACTGGCGGCGGCTGCCCAGCGCGGCGTCGCGCGGCGGGTTGGCCACGCGGTGGAGCGTGGAGATCCAGCGGTCGTTGGTCCAGTGCATCATCAGGTCGCCGAGGTTGATCACGAACGAGTCGGCGACAGGCGCCACCGCCACCCACTCCCCCGTCCGGTTCAGCACCTCGAGCCCGCCCGGCACGTTCTCGGCTTTCAGGATCGTCAGCGCGCCGTAGTCGGAGTGGGCGCCGGCGCGGAGCTGGCCGGCGGCGGGCGCCTCGGGCTGGTCGGGATAGTTGATGACGCGGATGCCGCTGATGTGACGGTCGGTCTTGTCGTGGAAGAAGTCCTCGCGCAGCTCGAGCGCCAGCGCGAAGGCGCGCATCAGGCGCCCAGCCAGCCGCTCCATCGCGCGGTAGTACTCCGTGTAGATCGCGCGCAGCGCCGCCGGCCGCTCGGGCCACACGTTGGGCGCGAACGAGGGATAGGCGGCGGGCGCACGGTAGTACGGCTCGTCGGGCACGTCCACGGGCCCGATGGCGAAGAACTCCTTGAGATCGGTCGTGTCGTGGCCGACTCCGTAGGACAGGTTCTCCTCGCCGAGGCCGACGTAGCCGCGGCTCTGCTCGGGCTTGGGCCGGCGCACGCGCTGCTTGTCGGCCACGGGCAGGTCGAAGAACGCGCGCGAGACCTCGTCCATCCGCCGCACGAGCGCCGCGTCCACGCCGTGGCCGACGATGGTGAAGAAGCCGATGTCCTCGCACGCGCGGCCGATCTCCCCGGCCACGACGCGGCGGTCGGCTTCATCACCAGTCAGCGGCGCCACGTCGATGACGGGGACGGTGGTCAGCATCACGAAAACACGGAGCCGCCGTCCACGACGAGCGTCTCGCCGGTCATGAACGCGCTGTCGTCGGAGGCCAGGAACACCACGGTGCCTTCGAGATCCTCGGCCACCGCCTCGCGCTTGAGCGAGCGGGAGGCCAGCACCGCTTCGCGCTGAAACGCCGAGATGTCGGGATTGGCCAGCACGCTGTCGCTCATCGTGAGTCCGGGCGCCACCGCGTTGACCGTGATCGTGTCCGGTCCCAGCTCGCGCGCCAGCGCGCGCGTCATGGCGATGACGGCGCCCTTGGACGTGACGTAGTGCAGCAGCCCGGCCGTCCCCTTGTGGGCGATGGCCGAGGCGACGCCGTTCCAGATGCCCTTCACGTTGACCGCCATCACGCGGTCCCACTCGGCCTCGGCAATGGCCTCCATGGGCGTGGGCTTGAGCGTGGCGAACACGGCGGCGTTGTTGACGAGCACGTCGATGCGGCCGAAGCGCTGCCGTGTCTCGTCGACCATCCTCCGGCAGTCGTCGAAGCGCGCGACGTCGGCGCGGAGGCCGTGCGTCACGTCCGGCGCCTCCAGGCGCTTCAACGCGCCGGCGGTGTCGGCGACGCCGGCCGCGCCGCCCGTGACGATCGCCACCTTGCCGTCGAGCCGCCCGCTCATCGCGTCTGTTCTATCACGCGCCGGGCGTAGGCGAGCAGGCGCGCGGCATACGGCGAGGCGTCGAGGTCGGTCGGCGGCCCGGCCAGGCCGCGCCGGCTCTCCCCCGCGCGCACCAGC
>Ga0137409_10007134_pt1 | contig 11506 bp, 9 predicted proteins | sample CZODoug1_16funga_FD_122059 | JGI IMG/M metagenome (GOLD analysis project Ga0137409, IMG submission 122059) | Vadose zone soil fungal communities from Angelo Coast Range Reserve, California, USA - CZODoug1_16fungal (Hybrid Assembly) | ecosystem: Environmental > Terrestrial > Soil > Vadose zone... | reverse complement strand
CTTGCGCCACGCGGACAAGATCCGCGCCTTCGAGGAACGGCGCCGCCTCGAGCAGCCCTGGCTGTTCGGCTAGCCGATCATGAAAATTGCGGTCCTACCCGGCGATGGCGTCGGTCCGGAGGTCGTCGCTGAAGCGACGAAGGTCCTCGCTGCCCTCGGGCGCGAGGGTCTCAAGCTCGATGTGGAGCGGGCTCTCGTTGGCGGCGCCGCCTACGACGCGACAGGGGACCCGATTCCCGAGGCGACGCTCCAGGCCGCGAGCAAAGCGGATGCGGTTCTGTTTGGCGCGGTGGGCGGCCCGCGTTACGACACCCTGCCGCGCGAGAAGCGGCCTGAGCAGGCCATCCTGAGATTGAGGAAGGAGCTGGACCTGTTCGCTAATCTGCGGCCCGCCTCGGTTTTTCCGGAGCTCGCGGACGCCTCGACGCTCAGGCCCGAGGTGGTAGCGGGACTCGACATCCTGATCCTGCGCGAACTGACAGGGGATATCTACTTCGGCCAACCGCGCGGAATTCGCACGACCGAGAACGGAGTCCGCGAAGGTTTCGATACGATGTGTTACTCGGAGCCGGAGATTCGGCGCATCGCACACGTCGGTTTCCGCGCCGCACTGAAACGCCGGAAGAGGCTGTGCTCCGTCGACAAGGCCAACGTGCTCGAGACCTCGCAGCTCTGGCGCGAGGTCGTCATCGCGGTGGGAAGGGAATATGCCGGGGTAGAGCTCACGCACATGTACGTGGACAACGCCGCGATGCAGCTCCTCAAGAATCCCAAGCAGTTCGACGTTATCGTCACGGGAAACATGTTCGGTGACATTCTCTCCGACGAGGCGTCGATGCTGACCGGTTCGATCGGCATGCTCCCGTCGGCGTCTCTGGACGAAAAGGGCAAGGGGCTGTACGAACCGATTCACGGTTCCGCGCCCGATATCGCGGGGAAGAACATCGCCAATCCCCTGGCGACGATTCTCTCGGTGGCAATGATGCTGCGCTACAGCCTCAACCAGGATGCGGCCGCGGCGCGTGTCGAAGCGGCGGTGAGAGGAGTCCTTTCCCGGGGCTATCGCACCGCCGACATTTTTCAGGCGGGAACCCGCAAGGTGGGAACGCGGGAGATGGGCGATGCCGTGGTCGACGCTTTGCGCTGACGAAGTAGGCTTTTCGCGGGCCAGTGCGTTAGCATACAAGGACGGGCAATCCAGGAAATACGATGAAGCGAGTTGGATTCGTTGGCTGGCGCGGGATGGTCGGATCGGTGTTGATGCAGCGCATGCACGCCGAGCGCGACTTCGCGTTGATCGAGCCGGTGTTTTTCTCGACGTCCCGGGTGGGCCAGATGGGGCCCTTCGTCGGGAAGGAGAGCGCTCCGCTCGGGGACGCGACGAGCGTGAAGGAACTCGCTTCGATGGACGTCGTTATTTCCTGTCAGGGCGGCGACTATACGAACGAGGTGTTTCCCAGGCTGCGCCTCTCCGGCTGGAAGGGCTACTGGATCGACGCGGCGTCCGCGCTGCGCATGCGCGACGACGCCGTAATCATCCTCGACCCGGTCAACCTGAAGGTGATCAAGGACGCTCTCTCCCGGGGCACCCGCAATTACATCGGCGGCAATTGCACCGTGAGCCTGATGCTCATGAGCATGCACGGCCTGCTCAAGGCCGATCTGGTCGAGTGGGTCACCGCGATGACCTACCAGGCGGCCTCGGGCGCCGGGGCCGAGCACATGCGCGAGCTCGTGCGGCAGATGGGATTCGCGCACCAGGCCGCGAAAGCGGCCCTGGAGGATCCCGCGGGGGCCATTCTCGATGTCGACCGGGCCGTGACTTCCGCGCTTCGGGATGGTTCGCTTCCAACTGCACAGTTCGGGTTTCCCCTCGCCGGCAGTCTGCTTCCCTGGATCGACAAAGACCTCGGCAACGGCCAGAGCCGCGAGGAATGGAAGGCGCAGGCCGAAGGCAACAAGATTCTCGGGCGTGAAGATCGCCCGGTTCCGATCGACGGTGTCTGCGTGCGCGTCGGTGCAATGCGCTGCCACAGCCAGGCTCTGACCGTTAAGCTCAAGCGCGACCTTCCGGTCGACGAAATCGAGCAGATTCTCGCCGAGGCGAACGACTGGGTGAGGGTCGTCCCGAACGAGCGCGAAGCGACCCTGCGCGAGCTCACCCCTGCGGTGGTGAGCGGCACGCTCCAAGTGCCGATCGGGCGTATCCGAAAGCTCGCTTTGGACAAGAGCGCTGCGTACCTCACCGCGTTTACCGTCGGGGATCAGTTGCTCTGGGGCGCCGCCGAGCCGCTCAGGAGAATGCTGCGCATTCTCCTCGACGCAACGTCTTAGCCGAAGTCCTTCGGGCTCCCGGTTGTGCTCTGTTTCCGTTGGAAACAGGTCAAATTCTTTGCAAAATATGGACTTGAGGCGGTTTCCGACGTGAAAGTTGAGCTTGCAAGGCTAAGGCCATGATGGTATTTTAGTTTGTTTCCACTTAGGTTTAGGGTGGCAAGTGGGGATCTTCGCCTCTAAAACTTCTTTGGCGGCACTTGCGGGTCTGGCTTTGCCCTCGCTCGCGCTCGCTGCCGGCTTGGGCAAACTGTCGGTGCTGTCCACGCTCGGGCAGCCGCTCAAGGCGGAAATCGAGATCGTCTCTTTGCAGCGCGGGGAAGGCGACACCCTGGGCGCGCGGCTTGCGCCGTCGGAAGTTTTCCGCCAAGCCAGTGTAGACCTCAATCCCGCGCTGCTGTCGCTCAGGTTCGCCGTCCAGCGGCGGCCCAGCGGGCAGTACGTCATGGCGCTCACCTCTACCCAGCCCATCAATGAGCCCTTCGTCGACATGCTCGTAGAGCTGAATTGGGTAAACGGGCGGCTGGTCCGCGAATACACCTTCCTGCTCGACCCGCCCGAGTACGCGGGCCCCAAGAAGCTGGAGTCCATCCAGGCTGCGGCACCCGCTATCGCAGCGCCGGCCGAGCAGGCGGCGACGCCCTCGGAACCCCTTCCGCCGGTATTGGCGGCAGCGGCCGAACCGGCTCCGGTCATAGCCGCCGTGCCGCTCGGGCCGAACGTTCCCGGGCAATCCGCCCCAGCTGATCCGGCGGTCGTCGTAGCCGTTGCACCCAGCGCCTCCGGCGCGGAGCCGACTTCGTCCCCGGGGCAAGTCGAGGTCCTACCGCTGGAACCCATGCGGGCCGAGCCCGTCGGTGCTCAAGTGGACGCGGTATCCGGGTCCGCAGCGCCGGGCGAACTGGCTCAGGAGCCCGGGGTGAACAGCGCCTATGAAGTAGTGCGCGGAGACACGCTGTCAAAAATCGCGATCCGCAATCAAGTCGAAGGCGTGACGCTGCAGCAAATGCTCGTGGCGTTGTTCCGCGCGAATCCGGATGCGTTCGTCGCCGACAATATGAACCGTCTGCGCGCCGGCAAGATCGTCAGCATTCCGGATAGGGATGCGGCCGAGGGCGTGGCCCCCGCCGACGCGCGGCGCATGGTTTCCGCTCAGTACGCCGATTTCAATGACTACCGGCGCAGCCTCGGTATTGCGGTTGCCTCGGCATCAGCTCCCCAGGGGGCACCCCGTCAGGTGTCGGGCCAGATCAGCCCGCCGAAAGACGAGAAGCCGGCCGCGTCCAAGGAGCCGCCGAAGGACGAGTTGCGCCTCTCGCGTGGAGACGACGCGAAGCGCGGCGCGAAGGGGGCGGGCGCCGCGGCTGCGGACGATCTCGCCGCCAAGGACAATGCGCTGAAGGAGGCAAACGAGCGCATTGCAATCCTCCAGAAGAATCTCCAGGACTTGCAGAACCTCGTGGAAGTGAAGAACAAGGCCGCGGCACAGGCGCAGCAACAAGCGGAAGCCGCAAAGGCTGCGCCTGCTCCGAAGGTGGAACCCGCAAAGGCAGCGCCCGTCGCAAAGGTGGAGCCTGCCAAGGCCCCAGAGGCGGCCAAGGTCGCCCCCAAGGCGCCCGAAGCCGCGAAGGCGCCTGAGCCCTCCAAGGCAGCGCCCGTCGCAAAGGTGGAGCCTGCCAAGGCCCCGGAGCCAGCGAAAGCTCCGGAGCCTGCGAAGGTGCCGGCGGTCGCCAAGGCTCCGGAAACACCTGCCGTTGCCAAGGTACCAGAGGCGGCGAAAGCTCCGGAAGCCGCGAAGGCCCCGGAAGCCGCAAAGGCCCCGGAACCCGCGAAGGCTCCGGAGTCGCCGGCCAAGGCACCCGAGCCCTCCAAGACCGAGGCGGCGAAGGCCGCACCCAAGAAGGCCGCGCCGCCTGCCCAGGTTGAAGCGAGTTTCATCGACGACTTGATGGGTGACCCCATGGTCCTGAGCGGCGCCGGCGGCGCCGTCGTCTTGCTGGTGGGTTATGCGGCCTACGCGTGGCGCAGGAAGCGCAGCGCGCAGTTCGAAAACAGCATCATGAGCGTCGTGCCGTCGGATGCGGACTCGGTGCTGGGAAGCGTCGGGGGCCGCAATGTCGATACCAGCTCGAGTTCGATCCAGAGCGATTTCGGTCCGGGCGGCGCCAAGGCCAGTGCCGAGGAGATCGACCCGATCGCCGAAGCCGATGTCTATATGGCCTATGGACGTGATGCCCAGGCGGAGGAGATCCTCAAAGACGCGCTGTCCAAGGATTCCAGCCGTCAAGCGATCCGAGTCAAGCTGCTCGAGATCTACGCCAATCGGAAGGACACCCGGGCCTTCGAAGCAGCGGCGAGCGACCTGCACTCCGCTACAGGGGGACGAGGCGCGGAATGGGACAAAGTCTCGGCCTTGGGATTGTCGATCGACCCCGGCAACGCCCTCTACGGAGGCAAGCCCGGCAACCCATCTCCGGGAGCGCCGTCGCAGCTCCCGCCGGGGTTCAACGAAACGGCCCAGATGCCGGCTTTCAACCCGCCAACGACTTCGGCCCCCGCGCACACCGAGGCTCCGCTGAATATTGATTTCGATATCGGCACCTCAACCACGGGGTCCGCGCCGCTGCCCGACCTTGATCTGGGCGTGACCTCGACCGGGTCGGCCGGGTCCGGGCCAATGGATTTCGATCTTGGAATCGGTGGCGACAAGGGTGCCGGCGGCGCCGAGCCCGCGCTGAGCATCGACTTCGACCTGCCGATGGGTGATGGGCCGCCCGCGGCAACTCCGATTGCCGCTCCGGCGACCGAGCTGGCCGCGATCGATTTCGACCTGGGCGCGAGGTCTGCGGCCGAGTCGACGACCGAAGGGTCCAGGGCGGCATCGCTGGATCTGGCCAGCATCAGCCTCGATCTCGGTACACCCGGGGCAGGGAGCGGCAACGGATCGGGCGGGGTTCCGGACGCTCGATGGCAGGAAGTCGCGACGAAGCTCGACCTTGCGAAGGCGTATGAAGAGATGGGAGACAAGGACGGCGCCCGCGAGCTGCTGAAGGAAGTGGTCAAGGAAGGCGACACCGCACAGCAGCAGCAGGCCCAGACGATGCTCCAGGCGCTCGGCTGATCACTACCGGAATTCTCGGCAAGCAATCGGCGCCTCGTGCGCCGATTGCCATTTTCGGGAACGAAAAACATGAAATGGGCCATCGGAGTCAGCTACTGCGGCGCGGGTCTCGAAGGCTGGCAGTCGCAACCCTCCGGCAATACCGTACAGGACCACGTCGAGCGGGCGCTGGCGGCGATCGGCGGGGAGCCAATCACCCTGACGGCCGCCGGCCGCACCGACGCGGGTGTGCACGCGAGTGCCCAGGTGGCGCATTTCGAGTCGAACGCGGATCGTCCAGATTCGGCATGGGTGCGGGGCGCGAACTCGCGACTGCCCGCCGGGATCGCCGTGCAATGGGCGGTGCCCGTGGCGGAGGATTTTCACGCGCGCTACTCGGCGTTGTCGCGGACCTACCGCTACGTCCTCTACAACCACGCCGTGCGGCCTGCGCTGCTCGCCGGGTGGGTAGGGTGGTTCCACCTACCGCTGGATCTTGAAAGAATGCGCGGAGCCGCAAGCTTCCTGGTCGGGGAACATGATTTCTCGAGCTTCCGCTCGGCGGAATGTCAGGCCAAGAGCCCGGTGAGGGTGATCAAAGATTGCTCGATTCGCGTCAGCGGCGCGTACGTCATTTTCGATCTCACCGCGAACGCGTTCCTGCACCACATGGTCCGCAACGTCGTCGGGTGCCTGGTATACGTCGGCAAAGGCAAGCATCCGCCGGCATGGATTGCGGAGCTCATCCTCGCCCGCGACCGGCAGCGCGCGGCTCCGACCTTCTCCGCGGAAGGCCTGTATCTCTTCAAGGTTCGGTATGACGCGCGCTGGAACCTCCCGGCCTTCGCCGACATGCTGCCGTTCGACGAGGAGGTTCTCGCATGCGAGCGCGGGTGAAGATCTGCGGCATCACGCGGGCCGAGGACGCACAGGCGGCGTCGGCACACGGCGCGGATGCGATCGGATTGATCTTCTACCGCCCGAGTCCGCGCTACGTGACGCTCGAGCGCGCCCGTCAGCTCGTCGAAGCCACTCCGGCCTTCGTCTCGACCGTGGCCGTATTCGTAAATCCCTCGCGCGAGGAGGTGGAATCGGTCATCCGCGAGTGCGGGGTGACGCTGCTGCAGTTTCACGGCGACGAAGGGCCGGAATTCTGCTCGGGTTTCTCGCGCCCCTACATCAAGGCGGCGCGGATTCGGCCAGAACTGGATTTGCTAAAATACCTGTCGCCTCACAAGGATGCACGGGCCTGGATGCTCGACGCATTTCACGAGGATCTGTGGGGCGGCACCGGGGGCGCATTCGACTGGAGCCTGGTGCCGCTGAACGCGGCGAAGCCGGTCATCTTGTCGGGAGGCCTGACGAGCGACAATGTCGCGGCCGCCGTCAAGCGAGTCAGGCCCTACGCCGTCGATGTCTCGACCGGCGTCGAGGCCTCCAAAGGCATCAAGGACGCCGCGAAAATCGCGGCATTCATCGGAGCGGTGAGGCGTGAAGATAGCTGATCTTCCGGACGAGCACGGGCACTTCGGCCCCTACGGCGGCGTCTTCGTCTCCGAGACGCTGGTGCACGCGCTGGATCAGCTCAAGCGCGCTTACGAGCGCTGCCGCGCAGACCCGAAGTTCATCGCCGAGTTCGAATACGAGCTGAAGCACTACGTCGGCCGGCCCAGTCCCGTCTACCACGCGAAGCGCTGGTCGCAGATGCTCGGCGGCGCGCAGATATACATCAAGCGCGAGGACCTCAACCACACCGGCGCGCACAAGATCAACAACACCATCGGCCAGGCGCTGGTGGCGCGCAGCATGGGCAAGCCGCGCGTGATCGCCGAGACCGGAGCGGGAATGCACGGCGTGGCGACCGCGACGGTGGCGGCGCGCTACGGTCTGGAATGCGTGGTGTATATGGGCACCGAAGACGTGAAGCGCCAGGCGCAGAATGTCTATCGCATGAAGCTGCTGGGCGCGACCGTGGTGCCGGTCGACTCGGGCTCGAGAACCCTGAAAGACGCCCTCAACGAGGCGATGCGCGACTGGGTCACCAACGTGGACAACACGTTCTATATCATCGGAACGGTCGCGGGCCCGCATCCCTACCCGATGATGGTGCGCGACTTCCAGTCGGTCATCGGCCGCGAGTGCCTGACCCAGATGCCGGAGCTGTGCGGCCGACAGCCGGACGCGGTGATCGCCTGCGTCGGCGGCGGCTCGAACGCGATGGGCATTTTCTATCCGTATATCTCCCACAAGGAGGTCAGGCTGATCGGCGTCGAGGCGGGCGGCTTCGGCATCGCGAGCGGCAAGCATGCGGCGTCGCTTGCGGCGGGCAAGCCCGGCGTGTTGCACGGCAACCGCACCTACCTCCTCCAGGACGAGCACGGCCAGATCCTCGAAACCCACTCGATCTCCGCCGGCCTCGACTATCCGGGCGTCGGCCCCGAGCACGCCTGGCTGAAAGATACCGGCCGCGCCGAGTACGTGACCATCGACGACAAGGAGGCGCTCGCAGCGTTTCATGACCTGTGCCACTACGAGGGCATCATTCCCGCTCTCGAGTCCGCTCACGCCGTGGCCTACGCGGCGAAGCTCGCACCGAGCCTGCCGAAAGACGGGATTCTCCTCGTCAATCTCTCTGGGCGCGGCGACAAGGACATGCACACCGTCGCCGAAAAGTCAGGGATCAAGCTTTGAGCGACCCTCGCTCGCTCCTGCTCAACCTGGATTTCTTCGAGGGCATCGCCCGCGTGCAGGACGCGAGCGTCGATCTCATCATTGCCGATCCGCCCTACGGGCTGGGAAAAGACTACGGTAACGACTCGGACCGCCTGAACGGGGAAGCCTATCTGGAATTCAGCCGGCGCTGGATCGACGCGGTTCTTCCCAAGCTCAAGCCGGCCGGGAGCCTTTACGTTTTTCTCACTTGGCAGCACAGTCCCGAGGTCTTCAGCTACCTGAAAAAGCGCTTGCTCATGGTGAACGAGATCATCTGGGACCGGAAAGTTCCGAGCATGGGTGGGAGCACCCGGAAGTTCTCCTCGGTGCACGACACCATCGGCTTTTTCGCGAAATCCCGCGACTATTATTTCAACGTGGACAGCGTGCGCATCCCCTACGACCCCGAAACCAAGCGCGCGCGAACGCGCTCGATTTTCGTCGGCAAGAAATGGCTCGAAGTCGGCTACAACCCCAAGGACCTGTGGAGCGTGACGCGGCTGCACCGCCAGGATCCTGAGCGTGCGGATCACCCCACGCAAAAGCCCCTGGAGATCATCGAGCGGATGGTGCTCGCCAGCGCGCCGCCTGACGGAAGAGTGCTCGACCCGTTCATGGGCAGCGGAACCAGCGCTGTAGCCGCCGTGAGACACGGTCGCCGCTTTACCGGCTTCGAAATCAATCCAGGCTATTTCGCCACGGCGAAGCTGCGCGTCAAGGGCATCGACGAAGAGCCGGCTCGGACCCGCGGCGGAGCCAAGCTTGCGGTGGTGCGCTAGAGCATGTCTCGAATCCAGGCAACCTTCGAGCGGCTCGCGCGCGAGCGCAGGAAGGCCCTGATCCCGTATATCACCGCCGGCGATCCCCAGCCCCGTGTTACGGTGCCGCTCATGCACGCGCTCACCCATGCAGGCGCGGACGTGATAGAGGTGGGCGTGCCCTTCTCCGATCCCATGGCCGACGGGCCGGTGATCCAGCGCTCGGGCGAACGCGCGTTGAAGCACCACGTCGGGCTGGATCAAGTGGTCGGCTTCGTCGGGGAGTTTCGCAAGACCAATACGGCGACGCCGGTAGTACTGATGGGCTATGCGAACCCGATCGAAGCCATGGGGCTCAAGCCATTCGTCGAAAGCGCGCAGCGGGCGGGGGTCGACGGAGTGCTGGTCGTCGATTATCCCCCTGAGGAGAGCAAGGACCTGGCAGGGATGCTTCGCGCGCACGGCATGGACATGATCTTTCTACTCGCACCGACCTCGACTGAAGCGCGCGTCGAGCAGGTGGCCCGGCTCGCCAGCGGTTACGTCTATTATGTATCCTTGCGCGGCGTGACCGGGGCGAAACACCTAGATCTGGAAGACGTTTCTGCCAAGCTGCGCCTGATACGCGGCAAGACGCGGTTGCCAATTGGAGTAGGCTTTGGCATCCGGGATGGTGCAACGGCGCGCGCCGTAGCCCAGGTCGCCGACGCGGTCGTGATCGGCAGCCGAATTATCCAGGAAATGGAGCAGGCTACCCCGGAAACCTGCGTGGAGAAAGGCGCCGCCTTTCTCAGGGAGATTCGCGGAGCGATGGACGCATGAGCTGGCTCCAAAAACTGCTGCCGCCGAAGATCAACCGCACCGCCACGGGAGCGAAGAAGAACGTTCCGGAGGGCCTCTGGAGCAAATGTCCGTCGTGTGCAGCGGTGCTGTACGCGACCGATCTCGAGAAGAACGCGAACGTATGCCCGAAGTGTGCATATCACAACCGCATTTCGGCGCGCGAAAGGCTCGACTTGCTTCTCGATCCCGAGGGCCGCTTCGAGATCGGAGTTGAAGTCACGCCGGTGGACAGCCTCAAGTTCAAGGACGACAAGCGCTATCCCGATCGGCTCGAAGAGGCCGAAAGGACGACCGGCGAGACGGACGCGCTGATCGTGATGCAGGGCGCAATCAAGAACGTCGCGGTCGTCGCTGCCGCCTTCGAGTTCGAGTTCATGGGCGGGTCGATGGGCTCGGCGGTGGGAGAGCGCTTCGTGCGCGGGGTCCACGCCTGCCTCGACCAGAACCTGCCGCTGGTTTGCGTGACCGCAACGGGAGGCGCACGCATGCAGGAAGGGCTGTTTTCCCTCATGCAGATGGCCAAGACGACAGCCGCGCTGACTCAGCTAGCGGCGCACAAGCTGCCGTTCGTCTCCGTGCTCACCGACCCAACCATGGGCGGAGTCTCGGCGAGTTTCGCCATGATCGGAGACGTGGTCATCGCGGAGCCGCGCGCGCTCATCGGCTTCGCCGGGCCGCGGGTCATCGAGCAGACCGTGCGGGAGAAACTCCCGGAGGGCTTCCAGCGCGCCGAGTTTCTGCTCGAGAAAGGCGCGGTCGACATGATCGTCGACCGGCGCCAGATGCGCGACAGGCTCGCTAATCTACTTACCCTTCTGCAGCGGCAGGCTCCTTCACCCGTCTGATCCGGGTCTCTCGCCTCATGCCCGGCCGGAGCCTCGCCGATTGGCTCGAGTACATCGAGCGCATCCATCCGAAATCCATCCAGCTCGGACTGGAGCGGGTGGCGAAAGTGCGCGACGCTCTGGGAAAATCCACCTCGGCCGTCCTGTTTACTGTGGCCGGTACCAACGGCAAGGGCTCCACCTGCGCGATGCTCGAATCCATTCTGCTCGCCGCCGGGTACAAGGTCGGCCTGTACACCTCTCCGCATCTGCTTCGCTACAACGAACGCGTTCGCCTTGAAGGGACCCCAGTCAGCGACGAGCGCTTGTGCGCGTCGTTCGAATCAGTCGAGCGCGCCCGGGGAGACGTCACCCTGACGTATTTCGAGTTCGGCACGCTCGCGGCGTGGGAGATCTTCACCTCTCAGCCCCTGGACGCCGTGATACTCGAGGTGGGGCTCGGCGGACGGCTCGACGCCGTCAACGCCTTCGACACCGATTGCGCCCTGCTGACTTCAGTCGATCTCGATCACATGGACTACCTGGGTGACACGCGCGAGCGCATCGGCTCGGAGAAGGCGGGGATATTTCGTGCGGGCAGGCCTGCGGTCGTCGCGGACTCCGACCCGCCGCGAAGCGTGATCGAGCGCGCAACGTCGCTGGGTGCAGACTTGCGGCTGATCGGCCGCGATTTCGGTTTCAAGCAGCAGGGGCAGCAGTGGATGTACTGGGGGCGGAACGGGCGTCGCAGCGGTCTCGCAGCGCCGGCGCTGCGAGGAGAGTGCCAGCTGGCCAACGCTGCCGCCGCCGTCGCTGCCCTGGACGAGCTTCGCAAGCGGCTTCCTGTGGGCATGCAGGATGTGCGCAACGGTCTAGCCCGCGTGGAGCTTCCGGGACGATTCCAGGTGCTTCCCGGCCGACCGACCGTAGTCTTG
>Ga0137409_10007133_pt1 | contig 11506 bp, 9 predicted proteins | sample CZODoug1_16funga_FD_122059 | JGI IMG/M metagenome (GOLD analysis project Ga0137409, IMG submission 122059) | Vadose zone soil fungal communities from Angelo Coast Range Reserve, California, USA - CZODoug1_16fungal (Hybrid Assembly) | ecosystem: Environmental > Terrestrial > Soil > Vadose zone... | reverse complement strand
CCCTACGGCATGATCCGCATCGGCGCCGACGGCGGCATGCTCATGCCCTACGAGATCCTCATCAATCCGGAAGCGGTGGTGTCCAAGCCGCTGCACTTCCCGTGGAAGGAAGTGAAGCGCGAGCTCGACAAGCTCGAAGCCCTCGGTAAGGATTACGTCGGCCGGCGGCTGTACATGATGTACAACCCGGTCACCGGCCGCACCAACGGCATCACGCCGAATTTCTTCGCGACCATGACGATCCGCCCGCCGAAGATCGTCGACCGCCCGCACCGGCACGTCTCGGCGGCGATCAACTACTACTTCCACGGAACCGGCTACTCCACGGTTGCGGGCAACCGCTATGAATGGGGACCGGGCGACCTGATGCTCTCCGCGCCGGGTTGGGCGGTGCACAACCACGCCTCCAACGACGATCACGTCTACGAGCTGACCGTACAGGACCAGCCGCTCAATATCTACATGGAATCGCTGCTGTGGCAGGAGAACCTGAAAAAGCCGGCCGCGCTCCTCGGCAGCGAGCCCGGCTTCGAGACCAACCGCAGCAAGGCCGCGGCGTAGGTCCGGCTGTCGGGCGATCGGTCGTGGACCTCAAGGACATCAAGCTCTACATCGACGATCGTCCCGAGCAGGGCGCGTTCCGGGTCCATCGCGACGTGTTCGCCGACCCCGAGCTCTTCGAGCTGGAGCAGAAGTACATTTTCGAGCGCACTTGGGCCTTTCTCGCCTTCGAGTCGCAACTCGCCAGGCCGCATGATTTCATTACCACCCACATCGGCCGCGTCCCGGTCATGGTCGCGCGCGACGCCGCGGGGAAGCTCGGCGCCTTTCTGAACGTGTGCCGGCACAAAGGCGCGGTGCTGTGCCGCACCGAGTCGGGCAACCGCAAGCACCACGTCTGCAACTACCACGGCTGGGCCTACGACTCCGGCGGCCGCAACATCGACATCAAGGACAGAAAGGCCGCCTGCTACGCGCCCGCGTTCGACGCCGAGGACCACAACCTCGTTCCCCTCGCGCGCTTCGCCGGCTACAAGGGCCTGCTCTTCGGAAGCCTCAGTCCGGACGTGCCGCCGCTCGAGGGCTACCTCGGCGATCTGAAATTCTTCATCGACTGCGCAATGGAGCAGGGCCCGCAGGGCATGGAATGCCTGCCCGGCCGCATAACCTACACCTACGATGCCAACTGGAAGCTGCAGATGGACAACGGCATCGACCAATATCACCTGACCTCGACGCACACCAGCTTCATGGAAGTCGTCCGGCGCCGTGAGAAAGCGAAGACCGGCAACCAGGTCGCGCGCGCCTTCGACTGGGACAAGCGCCTGGTACAGGAAGGGGGAAGCTTCAATTTCGAGCATGGGCACACCGCCATCTGGCTGAACCAGGCGCAGCCCGAACGCCGGCCGGTGCACGCGAACCTGGACGAAGTACGCAAGCGCGTCGGGGACACGCGCGCCGAGTGGATGCTGAAGCTGCGCAATATCGTCGTGTTTCCCAACATGCAGATCGCCGATTCCACGGCGCTCCTGCTGCGCACTTTCCGGCCGCTCGCGGTCGACAAGACCGAGATGCGCGTCTACTGCCTCGCCGCGGTCGGCGAGCCCGCGGAAGTGCGCGCCTGGCGCCTGCGGCAGTTCGAGGACTTCTTCAACGTGAGCGGGCTTGCCACGCCCGACGACACCACCTTGTACGAGGACGAGCAGGCGGGTTTCTCGGCGCCGATCTCCTGGCTGCAGGGCTATCAGCGCGGCATTGCGGCACAGGAGCGCGGCGCGAGCGCGCTCGCGCGCGAGATAGGGATCAAGCCGACCGCAAGCCTGCGCGGCCCGTACATGGTGCAGACCGAGACCGCGTTCCACGCCCCGTACCGCGAGTGGGCGCGGCTGATGCAGGCCGGCGTCTCAGGCGAGAAGCCGTATCCGCGCTGACGTGGCCGACGTCCTGGAGATCGGCCGCGAGGTCCTGGTCCGCGAAGCCGCCTATCTCGACGAGCGGCGCTGGGACGACTGGCTCGCGCTCTTCGCCGAGGACTGCGAATACTGGGTGCCGACCTGGCGCACCGAGGAAGTTCTCACTGAAAACCCGCAGGCCGAGCTTTCTCACATCTACTACGCCAGCCGCGCGGGGCTCGAGGACCGTGTGGTGCGCATCCGCTCGGGTCGCTCGCCGGCTTCGGTGCCGCTGCGGCGCACGACGCACATGCTCGGCAACGTGCTGGTCACGGCGACCGAGGGCGACGCGCTCATGCGCCTGCGCTCCTCCTGGACGAGCCACGTGTTCGACCCGCGCCACAAGAAGACCGAGGTCTTTTTCGGCCACGCCCACTACGAGCTGCGGCGCTCCGGCAAGGCCTGGCTGATCGCCAAGAAGAAGACCGTTCTCCAGAACGACTACCTGCCCTCGATGGTGGACATCTACTGCCTCTAGGGGACGGCCCCGGGCAGCGGCAATGAGCCAGCACTGCGTCTTCATCTGCCACGACTACATGCTCGTCGAAGTGCTGGACGAGATCGAGTCCCGGCTGGCGCGGCTGGGCATCGAGGTCGTGCGCGGCCCGCAGACCTCGCCGGGAAAGAAGCTCGTCTACCCGGGGGAACGCTACGGCGAGCTCTTCGGGCGCGCCGAGGTGATGATGTTCAGCTCGCGGTCGATCTGCTCGCGCGAACTGATGCTCGCCGCGCCGCGGCTGCGCGGCATCGTCAATCCGACCATCGGCGTGGAAACCGTGGATCTCGCGGCGGCGAACGAACTCGGCGTTATCGTCGGACACGGCGCAACGCCGGAGAACTTCCTCGGCATGGCGGAGGCTACCGTCATGCTGATCCTGATGCTGATGTACAACCCGGGTGCTAGCCAGGACGTGCTGCGCGGCAGGCGGCCGCGCCCCAGGCCCACGTCGGACGACGCCTGGGCGCGCATGCTGCTCGGCCGCACCGTAGGGCTGGTCGGCTTGGGGCGCATCGCGCGCGGGGTGGTCGAGCGACTCGCCGGTTTCGGCGCAAAGCTGGTCGCCTTCGACCCCTTCATCGAGCCGGAATCGGCGCCTGCCGGGGTCAGGATGACCGACCTCGACACGCTCCTCGGCCTGAGCGACGTGGTCGCCGTGCTGGTGAGCATCACGCCCGAAGCGCGCGGGATCATAGGCGAGCGCGAGCTTGCGCTGATGAAGCCGACCGCCTATCTGGTGAACACCTCGCGCGGCGAGGCGATCGACGAGGCGTCGCTTTTCCGCGCGCTGAAACAGCGCCGCATCGCCGGCGCCGCGCTGGACAGCTTCGCCGTGGAGCCGCTGCCCGAGGACAGTCCCTTGCGGAAGCTCGACAACGTGATCCTCACCCCGCATATGGTCGGCCATACGCAGGACGTGTTCGCCTCGTTCCCGCGCGCCGCGGTGGAGAACATCACGCGCATCCTGCGCGGCGAGCCGCCGCTCTATTGCAAGAATCCCGAGGTGCTGCCGGCCTGGAAGCGACGCTTGGCGTCGCTTTAGAACATCCCGCGGCTACTAATCCGGCTTGATGTGGGCGTCCTTGGTGATCTTGGCGTACCTCACCAGGTCCGCTTTCATGACTTCCATGTAGCGCTCCGGCGTCGTCCCGACCGGCGACAGGCCCACTGAGTTGAGCCGGTTTTTCACCACCTCCGGGTCCTGCAGGACCTTGTTGATCTCCTGGTTCAGGCGGTCGACGATGGGCCGCGGCGTGCCCGCCGGCGCGAGCACGCCGAACCAAACGTCAATCGCGTAGCCGGGCAGCGGCCCGGCCTCGGCCATGGTCGGCACGTCGGGCAGGAGCGGTGTGCGCGCCTCGCTGGCGACCGCGATCGGGCGCAGCTTGCCGGACTTGAAGTGCGGCACCAGCGAGCTGATCGAGGCGATCGAGAACGTGATCTCGCTCGTCAGCAGAGCCGGCACGAGGAAGGCCGCCCCTTTGTAAGGAACGTGCGTGATCTCCACCCCTGTCATGGTTCTGAGCAGCTCGGCGCCCAGATGGTGCGGCGTGCCGATGCCGGCGGTGCCGTAGGTCGAGCCCGGGTGGCTGCGCAGGTAGGCGATCATCTCCTTCATGTCGTTCACGGGCAGGCTGGGGTTCACCGTCAGCACGAAGGGAATGGTGGCGACCAGCGTCACCGGCTCGAAGTCCTTGATCGGATCGTAGGGAAGCTTCGAGAAGAAGTAGACGTTGATCACATGGGTATTGGAGGAGAGCAGCAACGAGTAGCCGTCCGGCGCCTGCTTGCCGACGAATTCCGTGCCCACGTTGCCGCCCGCCCCGGGCTTGTTTTCGACCACGACGGGCTGGCCCAGCACCGGCTGCAGGCGCTCGGCGAACACGCGTGCGAGCAGGTCGTTGGCGCCGCCGGGTGGCAGGGGTACGGTGAAACGGATCGGCCGGTTCGGCCAGGTGGCCGTCCCTTGCGCGGCTGTCTCGCCGGCCCGCAGCGCGGTCGCGGCAGCCAGCGCGAGCACGATGAACAATCGTGTGGCGGTCATGTCCTCTCTCCTCGGCATGCGGCGGGTCAGCGCTTCTGAGCCGCGCCGGAGCCGCTCATGTTGGTGTCGTAGCCCGGAGCGACCCGCACGTCGACCACGCACACCGACCCGTTGCGCACCGCCTGAATTCCCTTTTCGATCGCGGGCCCCAGCTCAGCGACCTTCGTGACCGGGCCGATCCCCTCGGCTCCCTGCGAGCGCGCCATCATCGCGAGATCGATGTCCGGCCCGCTGATGCGCTGGCCGATCCAGCGGTTTTCGACCGGACGCGAGCGCTCCTTGGCGACGCGCTCCTGGTGCAGCTCGTCGTTGAAGAACGAGCGGTTGTTGGCGACGAATATCAGGCAGGGAATGCCGTAGTGTGTCGCCGTCCACAGCGCCGTGTTCCCCATCAGGAAGTCGCCGTCGCCCATGATGGCGACCGGCAGCCTGCCGCTGCCTTTCAGGGCGAGGGCCGCACCCACGGTGATGCCGGGGCCCGCGCCGACGCCGCCGCCGCCCTCCGAGCCGATGTAGTCGAGCGGATGATGGAAATGGCGATAGGCGCCGTTCCAGCCGAGCGGAAGGCGCGTCATGCACACCTCCAGGTCCCGGGTCGCCGCGTTGAGCGCGTCGGCGAGCGTGCGGATCGTCACCATCTCCGATGCAGCAGCCGGAGGCAGCTGCGCCTGGGATGCGACCGGCGCGGGGCGCGCCTTCACCGCGCCGAGAAGAAGCGGCACGACGGTATCCGGCTCGCACATCATGTAGACGTCCACCGGCGGCAGGCCCTGGTAGTCCATGCTCCAGCCGCGGTGCGAATGAGCATCCGGCGAAACCTGTATGACTTTCGCGCCGACGGGCTCGGCGCCCCACACCTGCTTCAACCCTCCGGCGAGATCGACCCAGTCGAGCGAGAGCACCACGTCGGCGTCGCGCAGGAGCTTGGCTGCCTCGGCCGGGAGAAATGTCGAGGGCGGTGCCGCGTGCAGCGGATGATCGGTGGGAAACGCCGCGCCGAGCTTGATGTCGGTGAAGACGCGCGCCTGCAGCTTCTCGGCGAGCGCCACGCGCTCCTTCCACGCGGCTTCGCTTCTCGAGACCCGGCCGGCGAGCATCACCGGGTGTTTCGCGCCGGAGAGGAGCTTCGCCGCGGCTTCGACCACGCTTGCCGCGGGCTGCACCGGCTCGGCCGGGCGATAGCGCTTCGCATCCGGAAGCGGCGGCAGCGCGCCGACTTTCGCCTCCTGCAGCCCGGCGTCGAGGTTGATGTAGGTCGGTCCGCGCGGCGCGGTGTTGGCGATCTGCGCGGCTCGCAGGATCGCTTCGTAGGCCGCAGGCACGGACGCCGGCTGGTTGTCCCACTTGGTGTAGTCGCGCACCAGCGCGCCCTGGTCGGAGGCCGTGTGGATCCAGTCGATCCAGGGCCGGCGCTTGGCCGCGTCCCAGGGGCCGGTCGCGCCGAGCACGAGCATCGGCACACGGTCGCACCAGGCGTTGAAGATCGCCATGCTGGCGTGCATCAGGCCGACGTTCGAGTGCACCACCGCGCCCATCATGCGCTCGCTGACCTTGGCGTAGCCCTGGGCGATCGCCACCGCGGACTCCTCGTGCAGGCATAGCAGCATCTGCGGGCGCGTGTTGCCGAGATAGTTGACGATGCTGTCGTGCAGTCCACGGTAGCTCGCGCCCGGATTGAGCGCGAGGTAGGGAATGTCGATGGCGCGCAGCACCGCCGCGATCGCATCGCTTCCCCAGACTTCCTCTTGCTCGGGGCTTGCGACGGGCGTTTCGGCGCGCACTCCGGAGATGTTTTCCTTGGCGTTCATGGCTGCGATCCGGGCTGGCGAAGGGCGATCATATCAGGTGTCCAACGGCCCGAGCGAGGAGCGCATCGACATCGTCGGGCGGCGCGTTGCCGCGCCACGCAACCTGGTGATCGGGACGCACCAGGACCAGGTCGCGCGCGTACAGTTCACGCGCTTCCTCGCTCGACACGCCGAGCAGCGAGAGCGGCACGCCGCGCCGCCGCGCCGCCGCCTCGAACGATCGCGTGTCGATGCGCGCGTCGAAGCGCAGCAGCGTGAAGTCGCGCCCGAAGCGGTCGAAGATCGATACGCCTTCCTCGAGCCACGCGTGGGGTGCCCGCGCCCCGGGCGACGCGCCCGGCGTGTAGCGGTGCCAGTCGTCCTTAGGCGGCGCCGTGCCGTCGGGAACGACGATCGGCGAACCCGAGTAGAAGACGCCGAGATGGATGCCGGGAATGTCGAACTCGGTCGCGGCGTGGCGATAAAGCCGCTCGCCGAGCGCCGTGCGAGCCGCGCCGCCCGCCTCGCCGTCTTCCTCGAGATCGGCGGGAAGCTCGATCCGGCCGATCGATTCCGCCATCGCGCGCGCGAAGCGGGTGTTGCGCAGCGCGATCGGCTTGCGCTCGGTCTCGTAGCTTGCCAGCAATCCGGGTCCGCCCCAGCCCTGGCAGACCGCGGCGAGCTTCCAGCCGAGATTGGACGCGTCGTCGACCGAGGTGTTGTAGCCCTGGCCGCCGGTCGGGGTGAACAGGTGCGCCGCGTCGCCGGCGATGAAGACGCGCCCGCTGCCGAAACGCTCGGCGACCAGAGTAAACCCCGCCGTCCACTCGGCGATACCGAGGATCTCGAAGGGAAACTCTCGGCCGGTCGCCCGGACGAGCGACTCGCGCGCGTAGGCGGCGGGATCCGCGCCTTCGCGCGGGAGCTGCACGTGGAGCACCCACAGCTCCCGGCCGTCGATCGCGTTCATGAGCGCGCGCTGCTCGCGGTTCATCGCCCAGTACTGCCAGGCGCGCGGGGCGCGCACCACGTCGCAGAAGGCGCTCGAGCGGATGTGGACCGCGAGCATCCTCCCACCCATGAAATCACGCTCCTCGCGCGAATGGCCCTCGTAGCCGATGCCGAGGGCGGCTCGCACCAGGCTCCTCGGTCCGTCGCAGCCCACCGCGTAGTCGGCTTCGATTCGCTCCGTTTTTCCTGTGGAGATCCGTTCGGCTGTCACCGTCACCCCGTCTTCGTGTTGTTGGATCCGCTGCGCGCGCCAGCCGAAGCGCACGTTCGCCGCCGGCCACTTCTCCGCTTGCGCCTTGAGGATCGCCTCGATGTACATCTGCTGAACGCGGTGCAAGGGCTCCGGGGTCGGCCAGCGCGAATCCGCGCCTTCGCGCGCGGCGATCGCCTCGCGCCGGCTGCGCCCCTTGAGACGCGCCAGCTCGTGCCGGGTGTAACGGGTGAAGTAAGCGATGTCCTGCGGGTAATCCTCGGGAAGGCCGAGCGCGCGGATCTCCGCCGCGAATCCCAGCCGCCGGTAGTGCTCCATGGTGCGCGACGTCGTGGCGTTCGCCTTGGGCAGGGTCGGCGGCGTGGCGTCCTCCTCGAGCAGGACGCAGGGCACGCCGCGGCGTCCGAGCTCGATCGCGAGAATCAGGCCCGACGGTCCGCCGCCGACGATCGCGACCCGGGTGCGCGCCATCGGCGATAGTCAACCCTGCGGAGCGGCGAGCGTTCCCACGGCGGCGAAGAGCGACTCGACCGACTCGCGCGAGAGGTTCCTGGTGATGAACACGATGCGCGAGCGCCGGTCCTCGCCGGCCCAGGCTTCGAGCGTGACCGGCGGGTGAAACACGTGCTGCGCACCTTGGACGACGACCGGCCCCGGCTCCCCCGCGACGTTGACCAGGCCCTTGACGCGCAGCAAGTCGCTGCCGCGCAGCGAGGTCAGCACCTGCACCGCGGCGGAGAAGCTGTCCCATGTGAAGGGCCGGTCGAACCACAGGCAGAAGGAGCGGATCGAAGCGTCGTGCTGCCCTGAGCGCACGCGCTCGCCGAGATAGGCACCCTCGGCGGGGCGCGATTCTCCGGAAGGCGAAAGCCAGCGATCGAGATCGGCCGCCGCGGCTCGCGTGCTCCTCGGGCCCACGTCGCGAAGGAAAGCCACGTCAACCTCGCCGTTCACCGCCAGCCTGCGCACAGCGTAGGGATTCATCCGCTCGAGCCGCTGCTCGAGCGCGGCGACCGCCGACGGCGGCGCGATGTCGCCCTTGGTGATGACGATGCGGTCGGCGACCGCGGCCTGCTTCGCCGCCTCGGGCGTGTCATCCAGATTGCGCAGGCCGTTTACCGCGTCGACGAGGGTCACCACGCAGTCGAGACGGTACTGCGCGCCGAGCATCCCGTCGGTCTGCAGGGTGTGCAGGACCGGGACCGGGTCGGCGAGGCCGCTGGTCTCGATGAACACGCGGTCGAAGTCGATCACCTCGCCGGCGCGCCGCTTGATGAACAGCTCGCGCAGCGTCTCCTGCAGGTCGGTGCGCACGGCGCAGCAAAGGCAGCCATTCGACAAGAGCGTCATCGACTCGGACGAGGACGCGACCAGCTCGTGGTCGATGCCCACTTCGCCGAACTCGTTGATGATGACCGCCGCCCGGTTCATTCCCGGGTCGCGCAGCAGGCGGCGGAGTAGCGTGGTCTTTCCGCTACCCAGGAATCCGGTGATCAGGGTGACCGGCAGCTTCCCGGCGAGTGTGTCGCGCGCCGGCGCAGGCATCAAACGGTCATTTCGAGGACGTACAGGCCGCCGGCGAAACGGTCGACAGTGAACACCAGGCCGCGGTCGTCGACGTAGACGTCGTTCAGCTGGATCGATCCGGCCTTGGAAAGCCTGGGGGCGGGCGGAACGTAGTAGGCGATCTCCTCGGGCCGGTAGGGATTGCTCACGTCGAAGGCGCGCACGCCCCCGCCGAAGAAGGTCCCGACGATGATGCTCTCGGAGCGCCACGAGCCCGGCACCGGCAGGTTCTCGTGCAGGTTGTGGGCGCCGAAGCGCCCGCCGTTGCTGGCGAAGGTCTGCACCGGCGGCAGGGGACAGGTGCTGACCGGAACGAGGTTGGTCTCCATGCGCGCGTCCACCACCCACACCAGCTTGGGCCAGTCTTTTCCATCGGTGTACGTGCACTCGTCGCTGACGATGAGGAGCTCGGGCCCGAACAGCGGCAGCACCGTATGGGTGAAGCCGGTGTAAGGCGGCGAGTAGTGCCAGTGAGAGACAAGCTTGGGTCGAGATTTGTCGGCGATGTCCAGGATCACCGCGCCGCCCGAGATGTAGCCGATGTAGGCGCGGTCGGGCCGCTGCGGGAAGACGTTGGTGTTGTGCGCGCGGTAGCCTGAGTCGAACTTGGGATGGCGCTTCCGCGGCGGCTCCGAGTCGCCGACGCGCGTGCCCGGGAGCCACCAGCGCCCCACTTCTTCCGGCTTCGAAGTCTTGCGTACGTCGATGATGCGGTAGAACTGATCGTCCGAGGGATGCGTGGGCTGGAAGTCGGCCGCACCCGAAGCCATGTGGATGTATTCGCCGTCGACGAACCATACCGCGTGCACCCCGCGCGAATGGGGCCCCGATGCGTCGAAGTGCGAGATGAGCTTCGGAGCTTCCGGCTTGCTGATGTCGAAGAGATCAACACCGGCGGGCTTCAGGCCGGTGTTGGTGGTCTGATACGCGACCGCCATGATGTCGCCGACCACATCCAGGGAATTCGAGCGTACCTTGGCGTGCGGCAGCTCGGTCTGCACCACCATCTTCGGGTTCTTCGGGTCGGTGACGTCGACCGCGGTGAAGTTCTTCGGCGCCGACTCGTGCGCCATCCACAGGATCCTCCGCCCGTCCTTCGCGAGCTGCATGCCCATGCCCTCGCCGATGCCGCCGAAGCCCGCGAGCTCGTGGTGCGACAGCAACTTCATGTTGAGCGAGAGCGCCTGGTCGGGACGGGCGCCTATTCCGGAGAGCGTAGATGCCATCTTGGGTCCTATGGTTTTTTGAAGAGGTGAGTGTGGGGCGAAGGCATAATACTAACGCCTCGGGTACACTTTTCCGAAAACGACTCGACGGAGGGGATCATGAAGAGGCTGCTCGTCTTGGTTTTCGGATTGACCGGGGCCCTGCTTGCCGGCGCTGCGCTCGCGCAGACCTATCCCAGCAAACCGGTCAAGCTCATCGTCACCTATCCACCGGGTGGCAGCTCCGACCTGCTCGCGCGCGTCTTCGGCGCGAAGCTGTCCGAGGTGTGGGCCCAGCCCGTGGTGGTCGAGAGCAAGCCCGGCGCGGCCGGCTCTATCGGCATGGACTATGCCGCGAAGCAGGCCAACGACGGTTACAGCTTCGTGGTCGGCAACATCGGGCCCGCGGCGGTCAACCCGCTGCTGTCCAAGGTGCCCTACAACGTCGAGCGCGATTTCGTGGCGATCTCGCTCATCGCCACCGGGCCGAATGTGCTGATCGTCCACCCCGACGTGCCGGCGAAATCGCTCCGCGAGCTCACCGACTACGCGAAATCGAGCTCCGGCAAGCTCAACTACGGCACCAGCGGCCCGGGCAGCATCTCGCACCTCGCCGGCGCGATGTATGCGAACCTCACCGGCGTCAAGGCGACCGAGGTGCCTTACAAAGGCGGCATCCTCGGCGTGCAGGACCTCGTCGCCGGCCACATCCAGTACATCTTTTCCGATTCGCTGCCGGCGATGCAGTTCATCAAGGCGGGACGCGCGCGCGCACTGTGCCTCACCGGCGCCGAGCGCAGCCCGATCATGCCCGACCTGCCGCCCTGCGCGGAAGCCGTGCCGGGCCTGGTCGCGGTCAACTGGTGGGGCGTGTACATGCCCGCAGGGGTGCAGAAGAGCATCACCGACAAGTTTCACGGCGACCTCGTCAAGGCGATGCAGGACGACGAGGTGAAGCGGAAATTCGCCGACCTCGGGGTCGAGGCGGTCTACAGCACGCCCGAGCAGTTCGTCTCGTTCATGAAGTCGGAAACGGCGAAGTACGCGAAGCTCATCAAGGACGCCGGGATCAAGGTCGAGGGGCAGTGAGCCTCTAGCGTCGCTTCCGCTTCCGGCGCGGATTCCCCGCCATCTCCTCGAGCACCTTGCACACTGCGCCCGTGTCCTGCTTGCCCAGGCCCATCGCCATCGCGGCGTTGTAGATCGGCGCGCTCGCCGCGAACAGCGGCGT
>Ga0137409_10007132_pt1 | contig 11507 bp, 7 predicted proteins | sample CZODoug1_16funga_FD_122059 | JGI IMG/M metagenome (GOLD analysis project Ga0137409, IMG submission 122059) | Vadose zone soil fungal communities from Angelo Coast Range Reserve, California, USA - CZODoug1_16fungal (Hybrid Assembly) | ecosystem: Environmental > Terrestrial > Soil > Vadose zone... | reverse complement strand
AAGGGAGGCTAACTCGCGGATGTATTCGGTGACGAAGACAAGGTGGGGTGTTTCTGGCTTCTCAACAACGAACGAAGCTGGAATGAGGTCAGTACCACTCGCAAGTTGGCACACGGCGGCCAGTGCTGCGAGCGTAAATGAAAATAACACGATGCGCTTACCCATTCGCGTCATGCCTGTATTTCGCCAACCATGCCCCATCCGTAGGAACGAACATATCATCATGCAAAAGCACGACAGAGGTAAAGCAATAGGTCAGTAACGTGCTGGTAACGAGAGGTGTTACGACATGCGAATCCATGCCATTGGCCTGTTTCTCGTCGCGCTGGTCGGAGGGTGCGGCAATTCTTCTCACAGCAATGTGAAAGTCAAATCACTTCATCAGTGGGAGTCGGGTAGAGTGAAGAGTTGCATGCTATTTAATGGAGGATCAGTCGATGAAGGTAGGAAGGGCGGTTCTGATCCAAAAGAAATGCAGTGCGTGGACCACAAGAAAGAGGACCCGAACGACATGGCTTGGGAGTTTGTTTACGTGGGGAAGGTCGAAGTTGACGCGAAATCCGAAGACGTTTTCCGCGACACAGGGAAGCATTTTGCTGTTCCATTGCTATTCACCCGGACGGACACGCGAATCTTCAGTTGCGTCTACGACGGGGACTAAGGCGAAGTTCACCGTTCGCCGTAGCCCGCGCCACTCCAACGGGATCGCACTAGGAACCTGATTCGCCGTCCGACGAATTATCAGCTTGGACGGCAGGAGCGGGAACATCCAGCATGAGAATGCTCGACGCAGCAGGTTTTGCGGACTCCTGTTCTGATCGTTCCAACTCTGCCGCTCTGGCTGCCGCGCGATCCGCCTCCTCTTGCACCGCAGCGTCTAACTCCGCCTCCACCCTTGCATCCTCTTCCAGCTCTCCGATTCGGTCTGCCATGGCCGAAATCGCGCTCTTTGCAACATCAAACAAGCGAAGAGCGTCCTTCATGTCGAGGAACGCCTCAGGGTGCATGATCGTATTCCTATGCAGGTCGCGAATATCGTCCAGAATGTTCATCAATTTTTCAGACTCTTGTGCTTTCCTGAGTTCGTTGATGCAAACAGCCATATCCGGCGATTTAACCTGAATCCCCTTTTTTAGCGCGAGACGCCAATAAGATCTCACCACCGCTTCGACGGCGCGCATCGTATGGAATCCGGCAGCAGTGGCAAGCTCAAAAGCCAGACAACGACCTGCTTGCTGGAAGTCACTCAAGACTTCTGCTGACAGGGAAGTGTGCGCGTTCTCGTCAAACGCCATGTCGGCGCGGTCAATCAAATCAGCTGTCGAGTAAATTCCTTTTTTCGACACTATGTAAGTATCGAAGGTTGCTAACTCAGCGGCAAATACGGTCTCGAATTCGGATGCTGCGGTTCTTATGTTGTAGGCTTCGTACCATGTCAATTCTCGCTTGGCATCAATTGCAGAGAATTCAGACGTTTTTCTGGGCACAACCGCGTCGATAGCCTCAACAAGTTTTTGAGCCGTTTTCTGGCAAACGACGATCCGAAACAGTTGATTGTCGAGTACGAATTCTACCCACGCTCGCGCCTTGTTCAGTTCCCAGACCGACTGCGGCAAACTCTGCCCTTCTTCTACCGTAAGAATAGGATGAACAATCGACCCAAGCTGATAAAACACATACTGGTTAACTCGCTTCATCTGGCACCATGCCCTCTTTCGACCCTTGAGAAAGGAAAAGTCCCGTATGTTAGCAGTGTAGCTCGTTCTTAGGGGAATTCAAAAGTCGGAGTCGGGCGGATTCCGCCCTCGACGAAGACTCTGTGGCCGGTGGACGTTGCTCCGTCTCGTCAAAAGACGCGGTGCTCACGCGGTCTGTTCGTAAGGCGGACACTTCACGGTGCCCTCGTTCGGGAGCGTGTCGCTTACGGACGTGCTATTTTTGGTGAGCGTGACGGTCACTTTCCAATTTTAACCCTTTTCGCGAATGGATCATTTTTTAGCGGCGCGGCAAGCGCGGTAGAATAGTAGGAACATGAATCGCAAAATCCCTATTCCGCTTGCCGCAACGGTGGCGGATGTTCTTGCGCTTCGCTATACGCACAACAGGATTGACCAGTTCATGGACTTGGCCGGAATCCCTGGCCAATTGTCCCCTGGCTTGAACAAAGTGGACAAGACGAGGGCGTGGCTGAATCTTGCGAACCAACATTGTCCGGACCCTCTCGGTGCGCTCGGTATCGCGCTTACCGAACTAATGGAAGTGGACACGGTGGGATACGCATCGCCTGCTGACCTCTCGGAAGAAAGGGAGAAAATCCAAAGGGCTTTGGCGGCCTACGGACTCACCTACGTAAAGGGCGGGATGATTATGCTTGCAGGCGCAACAGCCGTGAGCAAAGGAATTGAGGAGATTATTGAGCACCGCGACCTTGCGGGACTGCAAACTGAATTCGATAGGATATTTAGGAACATTGAGTCCGATCCGGCAGCAGCGGTAACAGCTTCATGTGCGCTATTGGAGTCCCTTTTTAAGGTGTTCATCACCGAAGAGGGTCTTGACATGCCATCCGATAAGACGATCAAACCACTTTGGAATATCGTCCGGAAGAATCTGAACCTTGAGCCGAGTAAAGAGCAGGCTGACGATATACGCACTGTGCTGGTTGGCCTTGGAGCAATCGTAGACGGTCTTGGTTCACTCCGAACGCATGAAGGGTCCGCACATGGGCACGAAAAGCGCGGCTACGCCATGAAGCCACGTCACGCCCGCCTTACATCGCACGCAGCTTTTACGTTAGCTATGTTCATACTTGAAACGTGGCCGCAGAAGACGCAGCCAAGCAAGGTTACGGCGCTTCGGAAACCGATGATAACGGCTTAGGTTGGCCAGTTGGCCAATTCCACGCGACCCTGATTTTATTAACTGACGCCAAAGCAACGACTTAGAGAGTTTGTCTTACGGTTCGGGACCAGGAGGCCGAAGGTTCAAATCCTTTCGCCCCGACCAATTCTTGACATAGTTACGGCGGTTTCCCATCCATGAATCAAATGCACAGATCGTAGTAGGACGTCGATTGTGTTTGAGCAACAGAGCATCAATAGGTCGGACTGGGGAACCCTTGTCCCACTCTTGTCACTACACGAGATCGCACCGGGAGCGGGGCTTGAAGTAAAAACGCGGCACGGCACGGCTATGCATTTTCCGCGGTCTCGCCCGCAACCTGCCGCGGCGGCAACGTCCGAACATCCTTAATCGCCACGGTACTCGAAGGGCGGAGCGCCGTTGAACTTCGCAACACCAGATTGGTGACCAGTTCGTATTCGCGTGCGTCATGGGAAGTCGCATGCCCTTCGACTTCACTTCGCAACGCCTGGAACGCGTACTCAGCAAGCAGAGACTGCGACATCTGAACTGTCGTCAACGGAGGAGTAGTGAACTGGGACATCCGCACATCATCAAATCCCACCAACGACAGGTCTCGCGGAATCACCACACCGTACTCGTAAGCCTCGCGCATGACACCAACGGCCGTCATATCGTTGGAGCAGGGAATCGCCGTCGGCCGATTCGGCAGGCCGAATAGGGTAGCGAATGCCTGGATACCACCCTTCATCTGGTGATCGCCCTCGACAATCATCTCCGGCGGAACACTCAATCCAATTTCCTGCATGGCGCCCTCAAATGCGGCTTTCCTGGCGAGCGCCGACTTCAAGTGCGACGGCCCTGCGACAAAGCCGATCCGCGAGTGCCTCAGCGCTGCCAAGTGTTGGACGGCCTGTCGGATTCCGTGTTGATAGTTGATCCGGATGTTGCTGACTCCGGGCAAATGCGGGCCGACGTCGACGAACACCAGTGGCACCTTGCGGAACTTCAAGTCTTCGACAAGCGAATCTTCCATACCGAAAGTCAGGATGGCGACGCCGTCGACGCGGCGCTCGATCATTCGGCGTACAGCAAGTTCCATACGTTTCGGATTATGCACCGTCGAGGTCAGCAGAATCTCGTAGTTATGCTGCACGGCGATGTCTTCGAAGGCTTGAACGATTTCCGGGAAGAAGGGGTTGGTGATTTCCGAAACGATCAGGCCGAAAATTCGGCTGCGTCCCGAAACCAGCGCTCGCGCTTGCGTGTTGGGATAGTAGCCAAGCTCGTCGACGATCTTCCAAACGCGTTTGGCAAGTTGTGCATCGACGCTAGGAACGCGGTTGATCGTTCTCGACACCGTTGCGATCGATACCTTGGCCCGTCTTGCGATTTCGCGAATGTCCATGCCGTGGTTTCAGTCTGCCAGGGACGATGTAACATAATGGCGGGGAGCAGCGGAGTCCAATTCGCCAAGCCACGCCGTATTTCCTTATCTCAGCTCTGTACGGGCAAATACAAACGGTATCCTTCGCTCATGATGGCCATGAATGGGCGCATCACCAGCGCTCCAGAGTCGGTCTTCACGACGTAATCTTCCGAGTCCTTCGCCGATGCCGATGCCGCCATTAACTGCGCCCGCGTCAACCGTGAGGGAATTTCTCCAGTCCCGAACAGCGCCACGGGCCCGCGCATCAGCGCTACCATATTCGGATTTTCTTTGTCGACCGCCTCCAGAGATAAGGGCATCTCGAATTCTATTTCCACGCGATCCCCATCCTTCCATGTCCGCTGCACCGTCAGGAATCTTCCAGGTGTCGCACCGCCATCCACTTTGCTGCCGTTCACCGAAACCCGAGTCTTCGCGCCCGCCCAGGCCGGGATGCGCAAATACACAATAAATGCCTCGGGCCTTGCAAGCTTGATCTGCAACTGCGACGTATTCGTACGAGGATACTCAGTCACCTGTGTGATCGAGGCCTGCGTTCCCGCCTGCGTCCATGACACGCGCGAAGGCAGGTAAAGATTCACGTAAACACCGTCGCGCCCCTGATAGTACGAGCTGATTCCGTAGTCCGCGGCCAGCTGCGGAAAGGTTCCGGAGCAGCACGGCCACTTCTGTCCGTAGTGCACTTTCCTTCCGGCCTTGTTGTAGTCGGAATAGTAGAAGGTCGTGCCATCAGGCAAAGTTGTGGTTGCGCCGCCGATCGTGTTGTACAGTACGCGCTCCATGCTGTCGCCGTACCGCGAATCCTTTGTCGTCCGCAGTAAATATCGAGCCGCCTTGAAGTGTCCGTATGCGCCGCAGGGAGTCTCGAAACTGTTGTGTGTTGTGTCGAGGCTGGTCCCGAGGCCGCCCGAACCGGGGACGACAAACGCTTCGTCTGGTCCCCAGCCACCGGTCGCAAAACTCTGCTCTTGAATCATGCGAAAGCCATTCTGCGCCGCGCGCAGATATTTCTCTTGGCCCAGTACCATGTAGGACTGCATCGCTGAGCTGAAGGCATTGACATGGCTATATGCATGCTCGCTGGGTAACACATTCTGTCCCTCGGCGAGCGGCAGGAAATAGTCGTCCTCGATAAAGCGCACCGCAAAGTCCTTGAAGCGTGAGTCGCCGCTGCGTTGATAGGCGATGAATAGATTTTCCGGCAGCGTGTAGGTTTCGTCCCAGGTGTAAGAAATATCCTTGTGTGGACGCGCCCGCTGCGCCGCGCGGCTCAGCGCTTTTTCTGGCAAATGCGGTATTGCCGCCTGCGTGGCTCGCATCAAGACGTCCATCGCAGTGGGATCGCCTGCAAATTCGTGCGCATCGACCAAGCCCCCAAGGGTTTTTTCGTAGGTATAGGCCGGCAGCCGATAGTCCACGTAAAACTTGCCCTCGGGATGCACGGTTTCCGCATACCCGCGCACGAGCCGGTGCACTTTCTCCTGTGTCGGCTTCGAGCCCGTAATGGCGTACGCCCGCGATAATCCAGAAACGTACTGCCCAAAACTGTGGCCGGCAATGAAGCTGTGGAAATTGTCTGACGTATTAAAATCGTTGGCGTCGTCGTACCATCCGCCCATATCCGGTCCCGGTGCGGGCATTCCTTCTCGCATCCGGAACGGCTTCAACATCGCGTCTTCATTCAAATGCAAAAACAAATCATGCTGCTGCTCAAACTGCCGCAGGAACGGGCCTTCGAGCAACTGCACCTGCGAATATCCGAACAGAGAAATCTCTGGCGCGACTGCGACTTTCGCGGAGCCAGCCGCCGCTCGCGCGCCTTTGGCCCAAGCGGGGAAGGTACTCGACGCGGCCAAACCTCCAGCCGCAGCCGCCGTGGCCCTTAGAAAGCGCCTTCGAGATGTGTTCATCCGTTTTCTCCCGGAACAACCGGCTCCGACCTCGGTTGGCGTTGAACTTAAGTTGCCTGACTGAACTCCTTGCTATCGAACTACCGACCGGGGATGGCCCTTATGCCGGCCCGAGTGAGTTCCCGCAGGTAAACGTTTACCGAACTTTCCTCGTTTATACGGCTGCGCTCCATCGTTGTCAAGCCAAGTGGCACGGTTGCGCCAGGTTAAAGGTTTCACTCAGCTGAATCGTTAGTTGCGCTAACTGGATCGGTCATTGGTTCTTCTCGGGGGTGCCTAAGGCTTGGATAGGCCTGAAGTTGCGGCTTGGCCGGGCTCGTAAAGCTTGTACTTCATTCCGGTTGGAATTTGTTGGGATTCTTCGCGCAAGTCAGCGAGCCGCTTTACCAGCGTCGGTACTTCTCCCTTTGGATCCTTTGCGTTCCGCAGGGCCTGAATCAGGTGGTAGAGAGCGACTTGATCCGAGGGATTCTCGTGCAAAGCAGTGCGGCTCTGCTCAATAGCGCGTGCGGTCTGCCCCGACTTCAGGTACAAGCCGCCGAGAAGGTCGCGTGCGAGAACTAAATCGGGCTTGAGCCGGATGGCCTCGGCTGCAGCCTCCACCGCCTGGCGGAATTCCGGGGTGCCTGCCGCGCCACCTTTTTGCGAGAGAATTTCCGCCTTCAAATAATGGAGGAACGAATCCTTCGGATGAGCTCTCAATTGCGCGTCTACGGTTGTAAGCGCCTGATCGGGGTTCGACTGCTGGAGTTGAGCGAGTCCCTCGGCGACAGATGCCGAGGCTTGCCTCGGGTCAAGCCGGTTGGCTGTCTCGAAATCAGCTTGCCCCTTTTCAAACTGCCCCAACTGGATGAACAGGATTCCGCGTGCAATGTAGAGTGAGGGATCGTTGGGCAGTTGCTTGACGCCGGCGTTAATCATGTCTACGCCGACTTGGAACGACTCATGTTTGAACGAGAGCACCGCGAAGTCCACATAGTACTTCGCTTTTTTGGGACTCGAGACCATGGCCTGATGAAGAAGTTCTACAGCCTTTGGCGTGTCGCCGGTTTCTTCGTACGCTGCCGAGGCCAGAGCCAATGCGTCCGTGTCTGGCGCTCCGCTTTCGAGCAACGGTTGCAGCGTGGCGATGGCTTCGCCGTTGTGTTTTGCGGTGAATTGAACGACGGCAAGGTTGTACCTGGCGTGCAGGTCGCCAGGACGCATCGCCAGCAGGTGTTCGAAAACCGGCACGGCTTTTTCTGCTTGGCCCTGCTTCATCAGGCAAGCGCCGAATAGTTCCATCGCGCCGGGTTGGGAGGAGAGTACCGGGCCGCTGGCACTGAAATGTTTTATCGCGCTGGCACAGTCATGGGTCTTGTAGGCCATTGAGCCGAGCATTGCGTGCGAGGTCGGCTCATCCGGCTGCAGTTTGAGGATGCGATTCAGCAACGGCACGGCGCGATCACTTCCGGTCTTGTACTCGAGTTGCGCTGCGCCTTCGAGGGCGGCCAGGTAGTTTGGTGAAATCGCCAGCGCCTTGTTGTATGCGACCAGCGCTTCCGGATCCTTGCCTTCGCTGGCCAAGGCGATTCCTTCCAGGGTGCGCAGCCGCGCGTCCTGGGGTGTTTGTTGCAATTGAGCGCGAATCATTTGGAGAGCACCGTCGTAGTCACCCGAACGCAGCGCGGACTCGATGGCGCGGGTAGGATTCGGATCCGCCGAGCCGGCTTGTGCCGCCGCAGAAGGAAAGAACTTCGCAGGCAGAAAACACGCGGGCAAGGGAACCGCGGATAATAGAGCAACCAAGACATAACGACACCACAGTAAATTGGGGAACGGCAAATTCGGACTTGCTTTGCTTAACATGCCGGACGCAACAGCGACATTGCTCGTGGCGGCGAGCTGAATTTCAGCGTTATCGTTGGCCTCCCTCCTGCCAGATAGATTACGCCTGTTCAACCAGACGCCAACCGTCTTGCTGACGAGACGTTGCGGCCACGGTCGGTCTCAAGATTGTGGCGCGAGTGTTTTCAATTCGTCAATTCGGCGGTAAACGTTACTCCGTTTTTGCGTTCCTCCGCAAAACAGCGTCAAGCGACGTGGGTCCCGAAGTGTGTGGCCGGTCTTTTTCCTGACCAGCTTCGCGTGGTACCGTAAGCACGGATGCGGCTCACCCGGCGCAGTTTCGTCAGCCTTTCTCTTGGTTCGCTTGGTCTCTCTGCCACCGGTCGCGCGTCGCGGTTGCTGTTGCCGCAGGGCGTAGCCACGCACGCTGTCAAGGCTCAGCCCAAGTCTGCGCCTTCTGGTCGGCCCTTCAATGCGCATTTCACGGACATCGCCGCGGCCGCCGGGCTCACCGCGCCGATAATCTACGGCAATCCTACTAACAACGACTACATCATCGAAGCGACCGGTTGCGGGTGCGCGTTCTTCGATTACGACAACGACGGATGGATGGACATTTTTGTGTTGAGCGGCACGCGATTGGAAGGCGCGCCGGAAGGTGCGACGAATCGACTCTACAAAAATAATCGGGATGGCACATTTGCCGATGAGACGGAGAAAGCCGGCCTGCACGATGTTGGTTGGGCCTGCGGTGTTTGTGTCGGCGACTACAACAACGACGGCAACGAAGACCTGTTCATCACGTACTACGGGCAGAACAAGTTGTACCGCAACAACGGCGATGGGACGTTCACCAATGTCACGAAAGAAGCGGGCCTCCTTGGCGATACGACTCGCTGGGGAGCCGGGTGCACGTTCGTCGACTACAACCGTGACGGGCATCTGGACCTGTTCATCTCCAACTATCTTCAGTTCGATGTGAAGCGCGTGCCCAAGCCGGGCGAAAACGTAAACTGTACTTGGAAGGGAATTCCTGTGGAGTGCGGTCCTCGTGGATTGCCTCGCGGTGTACATTCGCTGTATCGCAACAATGGCAATGGAACGTTCACCGACGTGAGCGTCGCTGCGGGTATCGTTTCTCATCGTGGCAGCTACGGAATGACTGTGGTTGCGGCGGATTTGGACGAAGACGGCTGGCCTGACATCTATGTGGCGTGTGATTCGACGCCCAGCTTGCTGTTTATGAACAATCACGACGGGACCTTTCGCGAGGAAGGAGTCGTTCGCGGTGTCGCGCTAAGTGAAGACGGCCAAGAGCAGGCCGGGATGGGGATCGGGATAGGGGATTACGATCTGGACGGCCACATTGATCTGTTCAAGACCCACTTCGCCGAGGACACCAATGGCCTATATCACAACGACGGTAAGGCTAATTTCGAAGACGTCACCCGTATCGCCAAGATCGGGGTTGAGACTCGCTTCATATGCTGGGGCGCTGGCATCGTTGATCTGGACAATGACGGCCATCCAGACATTTTTTATGTGAGTGGCTCGGTTTACCCGAGTCTTGAGAAAAGGCTTCCGCAGTATCCGAATAAGAACCCGCGCACACTGTTCCGAAACCTCGGCAACGGCACGTTCGAAGAGCTGATCACGGAAGCCGGACCGGCTATCGCCGAAACGCATTCCAGCCGGGGCTGCGCCTTCGGAGATTTCGATAACGACGGGGACCTGGACATCCTAATTGTCAATCTGAATGAGCCGCCTTCATTGCTTCGCAATGACATCAAAGGCACACACCACTGGCTGAAACTGAAGCTGATCGGCACGAAATCGAATCGCAGTGCGATCGGCGCACGGGCCGTCATTCATTATGGGAAGAAGGTCCAGGTGCAAGAAGTCTTGAGTCAGTCCAGCTACTATTCCGTGAATGATTCGCGCTTGCATTTCGGCCTCGGTCCTGAAAAAACCGCCGATATTAGCATCCGCTGGCCCAGTGGCCTGAAGGAGGAGTTGAAGGCCGTCGTTGCGGATCAGCTCATTGTCGTAAAGGAGGCCAGTGGCATCATCCCAAGCCAAGGGTTCGTCGAAGGCGTCACCCAAAAGCGCTCAATTCGGTAAAGCGATGACCCAGCGGCTTAACCTCGCACTAGCCCTTGTTCTGATGGTTCTTCTGTGCTCCGCGGCGCGATCTCAGGCTCCGCCGGATGCACCGATTCCGTCAGCGCGCCTTGAACCGATTACCTCCGCGCTGCACGCTCAGCGATTTGATCAGGCCGCGCAACTTGCGGCTGAGGCCGTCAAGGATTTCCCGCGCGACCCGTATTTGTGGGCCTTGCGCGGAGTTGCATTGGCCAGTGCGGGCAATTTTAAGGACGGTCTTTCGTCCTTCCAGCAAGCGCTGAAGATCTCGCCGAATTACATCATGGCCCTCCGCGGCGCCGCGGAAATTGAGTTTCAGGCTGGAGGCTCTGGCGCCGCGCCGCTTTTGGATCGATTGTTGCGACTGCGGCCGGATGACACCGTCGCGCACGCAATGGCAGGGGTGCTGCGGTACCGGCAGGGGGATTGCCGTGGAGCGGCACGTCACTTTGAGAAATCCGGAGCGATCCTGGACTCTCAGCCAGGTGCGCTGCACGCCTTTGCCATCTGTTTGGTAAGGCTCAAACAAGTGGATCGCGCGGTAGAGGTTTTCCAGAGAATCGTATGCGCAAACCCGGAGAACCAGCAGGAACGCCGCCTGCTGGCGGCCATTCAGTTGATCGCGCACAAGCCGAAGGAGGCTGTGGCCACCTTGCGCCCGGTGATTGGCGATGGCGTCCCCAATGCCGAGACCCTTGAATTGGCTTCCTCCGCCTTCGAAGAGTCGGGCGACACGCCGAGCGCAGTTTCCTCTCTTCGAAAGGCGATCCTGCTTGACCCCACGAACGTCAATCTTTACCTGGACTTCGCTCACATCTCGTATCTGCACCAGTCGCATCAGGTGGGGATTGACGTGGTCAGCGAAGGGATCGCCCAGGTGCCGTCGTCGGCGTCGCTGTACCTTGCGCGAGGCGTGCTTCATGTCCAGCTTGCAGATTACGAGAAGGCCGAAGCTGATTTCGAGAAGGCCCACGAAGTTGATCCGAACCAGTCTCTCAGCGTGGCCGCTCAAGGGATGGCCGCCGTGCAGGCAAACGATCTCGATCGCGCTCTGGAAACGATTCAGGCCAAGTTGGCTAGCAAGCCAAATGATGCGTATTTACTGTATCTTCAGGCCGATATTCTGTCTCAGAGGGGTGCCGCACCTGGTACGCCCGAGTTCCAAACTGCGATGCGTTCCGCCAGGAGAGCGGTGGCCCTCCAGCCCACTCTCGGTGAGGCACGGGGAGTGCTGGCAAAGCTTGACCTGCTGAGCGGGCAGAATCAAGAAGCTATCGAACACTGCAGGAAGGCGCTGAAGATCAATACCAAGGACC
>Ga0137409_10007131_pt1 | contig 11507 bp, 11 predicted proteins | sample CZODoug1_16funga_FD_122059 | JGI IMG/M metagenome (GOLD analysis project Ga0137409, IMG submission 122059) | Vadose zone soil fungal communities from Angelo Coast Range Reserve, California, USA - CZODoug1_16fungal (Hybrid Assembly) | ecosystem: Environmental > Terrestrial > Soil > Vadose zone... | reverse complement strand
CCTCGATGAGGTCCTGCTGACGTTGCAGCGCGACGACGAAATCCGCGCTTTTCAGGCGTCTGACCGTGCAGCGCGGCCGTGGATACACTTTGCAAGGAAATCGGCATGAATAACCTGTCCAACATGATCAAGGTGGCCGTCGTCGGCGGAGAGGGCATCGGCCCGGAAGTGACGGCGCAGTCGCATCGCGTGCTCAACTGGTTCGCTGCCAAGCGCGGCGTACCCATGACCTTGCGTGAAGCGCAGTACGGCATCGTTCCATATCTCGCGACCGGCAAGGTGTTGCCGGAGGATACTGCCGAGGCGATGGAGGAAGCCGACGCGATCCTTTGGGGGGCGACTGGCGGGCCCGAGACAAAGGAAGTCCCCGCCGCGGCGCGCAAGGCGGGCAGCCTGCTGTCGATGCGAAGCAAATACGATCTATATGCCAACCTCAGGCCCATTGTCGCTAATCCGGCTTTGGCCGAATCGGCGCCGTTGAAGGCGCGCATTCTGAAGGATGTCGACTTCGTCATTATCCGCGAGTTGACGAGCGGTATCTATTTCGGAGAGCCTCGCGGCATCGAAACGCTTGCCGATGGGCAGCGTCGCGGCTTCAACACCGAGCAATATACCACCAATCAAATCCGCCGCGTGGCGCGGGCGGCTTTCGAACTGGCGCGGACGCGAAAGGGTCGCGTCTGTTCCGTGGACAAGGCAAATGTCCTGGAAACCAGCGTGCTGTGGCGCGAAGAAGTCATAGCGCTGCACGCCGCGGAATTTTCCGATGTCGAACTCAGTCATCTGTATGTCGACAACGCGGCTATGCAGATCGTCCGCGAGCCGTCGCAGTTCGATGTGATGGTAACCGGCAATATCTTCGGCGACATCCTTTCCGATTGTGCGGCGATGGCGTCGGGCTCGCTCGGCATGCTGCCTTCGGCCTCGCTGGGCCCGGTCGATAAATTCGGGCGGCGAAAGGCGCTGTACGAACCGGTCCACGGCAGTGCGCCTGATATCGCGGGCAAGGGCATTGCCAACCCGCTCGGCTCGATTCTCAGCGTCGCCATGATGTTGCGCATGACGCTAAACCGACCTGATGATGCGGACTTGCTCGAAAGGGCTGTCCATGCCGCCTTGGCGACTGGTGCGAGAACGGCCGATATTGCCGAGCCCGGCGCTAAGAAACTCTCAACAGCCGAGATGGGCGATGCCGTGCTGAATGCCCTGGAAAAAGTTGCGGGCAAAGAGAAGGAGCACGCGTAATGACAAATGTCACGAGACGTTCGGCGCTGACGATCGTCGCAGGTGGGGGTGTCGCTTTTGCCGCGGGCCGGGTGCGGGCCGAAGACAAAGCCGGCCGCGTGGTCTATCCGGTGGCAGTGCCCGTCTATCAGACGCAGTTCGTGGCGGACAAAATCGGATACTTCAAGGAAGCCGGTCTCGACTGCAAACTGATTCAGGGCGGCAGCGGCGTCAAGACGCGGGAGATTATCGCGTCTTCGCAAGGTGACATTGGCATCGGCGATATCACTCATCCGATGCAGCTTAGCAATCACGGCCGTAACGGACGGGTCCTGATGCCGGTCGACACGCGAAGCAGTTCGGTGATGTTCATCATCCGCAAAGATCTTATGGATCAGGGCATCACCACGCTGGAGGCGCTGGCGGCCTGGAAAAGGCCGGACGGCCGCAAGCCGATCGTATCCGTATCGTCATTGGGAGGCACCAACCATGTCTGGGCTTCCTACTACATGGAGACGATGGGGCTCGACCAGAAAGTCACATGGATCGGAACCGGCAATGTGGACACCATGCTGGGTTCGCTGAAGACCAAACAGGTCGATGTTCTCGTCAGCTCACTGTCATTGCTCAACGATTCGGTAGAGCAGGGCTGGGGAGCGCTGTTGTTCGATGGAACGGACGAAGCGATCTGGAATAAATATATCGGCGGCAAAGTCCCGGTCACATCTCACTTCACCCTGCAGTCGACGATCGATAAGGACCCGCCCAAGATGCAGGCTTTCGTCACGGCTTTGTGGCGGGCCACCCAGTGGATCAAGAAACATTCCCCCGAAGAAATCTACCAAACCATCGAGCCCTATGTAGGCAGCACGTCGCGATCTGCCAACATTCTCGAAATCACGGCGCTGCAAAAGGTGACTGATTATGAGGCCACAATCGATGCGGCGGGCTTTGCGCGCGGCGAAAAAGTTTGGTTTCGGGAAATGACCGGCATCAAGCCGCTCACGGCCGTCGATGTCGTCAGCCCTTCCTTCATCGAAGCGGCGCGAAAAGCGTATCCGGCTTGAAAGCGCCGTGTATGATTGCGACGCCGCCGCATCGGTCGCCGGAGATCCAGCGGATCGACGTCAGGGGATTGAGCAAGTCGTTTCAACTGGCGGGCAAAGCCATTGAGGCGGTGCGCGATGTGTCCTTTAGCGTGCGGCGCGGCGAGTTCGTTGCCTTGCTGGGGCCGTCCGGCTCGGGCAAGAGCACCATCCTCAACATGATTGCGACACTGATAAAGCCGAGTAGCGGTCAGATATTGATCGACGGCGCGGAGGTGATTTCCGGCAAAGCGACGCCCGATGTCGGCTATGTCTTCCAGCGCGACACGTTGTTTCCCTGGCGGACGGTCGCCGACAATATCGGTTACGGCCTGCAACTGGCCGGTGTTGCGGATGCGGAGCGCAAGGCGCGCATTGCAGCCTGCGTGGCGCAGGCAGGCCTTCAGGGCTTTGAGCAGGCTTACCCATCGGCGCTATCGGGCGGGATGCGCCAGCGCGCCGCGCTGATGCGAACGCTGGTGGTCGAGCCACAGATCCTGTTGATGGACGAGCCGTTCGGCGCGTTAGATACCCACACCAAGATCGACATGCATGACGTCCTGCTCCGGATCTGGGAACGCGAGCAGCAAACGGTATTGTTCGTGACGCATGATCTCGGCGAAGCCCTGACGCTGGCCGACCGCATTATCCTGTTTTCCGCTCGGCCCGGTATGATCAAGGATATGTTCGAAGTGGACTTTGCGAGGCCGCGCGATGCAGTGAAAGTGCGCGAGACGCCGCGCTATGCCGAATTGTTTCAGCATATCTGGCACTCTCTGGGAGAAGAATTCGTTAAGGGCCGCAGCCTATGAGGACGTCGCGTCGACGCGTCAGTACGTTGGCCTGGCAGGTGCTCATCTGCGCCGCCGTGCTTTCGATCTGGCAGTGGGGATATGATCTGCACGCCAGCGTTCCCTGGCTGGTGCCCGATCTGCTCGATCCTTATTTTGTGTCGAAGCCCTCGGAGATATTCGAGCACTTTCTGACCCTGAGCTGTCTCAAGTCCAAGATGGGCGTGTTCAACGGCTGGTTCAACGGTGATTTCGCCAAGTGTATGACCCGCAACGAAAACAATCTCTGGATCGCGACCGCCATCACGCTAAAGAACACCTTCTTCGGCTTCGTGATTGGCGTTTCGAGCGGCTTTGCGGCCGGGCTGATTCTGGGACGTTCGGATCGGCTCAGCGCCATTTTCCAACCCTTCATCACCGCGGTCAATTCCATTCCCAGGATCGCTCTGGCGCCGATCATCGTGCTGGCGTTCGGCATCGGCGACACGTCGAAGGTCGTGACGTCGTGGATCGTCGTGGTGTTCCTGGTGTTCTTCAATACCTTCGAGGGTGCGCGTTCGATTGACGAAGGCTTTATCAATGTCGCGCGGCTGCTCGGCGCCAGCGAATGGCAGATCACCCGCACGGTGGTGATCCCCTCCACGATGGCTTGGGTGTTTGCTTCGCTATCACCGGCGATTTCCTTCGCGCTGATCGGGGTCATCGTCGGCGAATTCATCGGCGCGGAACGGGGCATCGGACGATTGATCATCGAGTCGGAGGCGCGGGCGGAAGCCTCCGGCATGATGGTCGCGGTGATCGTATTGATGCTGGTCGGGGTGGCGCTTTCAGCCGTGATTTGGCGCTTGCAGGCGTATCTGTTGCGCTGGCAGCAGCACAATATGGTGGAGTAGGCGGATCTTTGAGTGTGCGTCTGACGCATTCAACCAGGGAAAACTCGATACGGCGATATTGCGCGACAGCGAGACGCGGCTGATGCGGACTCCCCCGGCGGACCGATGGGGTCGTGAGCTCGATCTTGAACAATTAGTGATCAGGCGATAAACACCAAAGACCGTCTCGTCCGCATGAGGTCACAACAAGGGGCGAGTGAGGAAACGCGCATGGCAAGTGCTAGCCAGAAGCCACCCGCAAGCCTGTCCGCGGAGCTGGATGGGGATGACCGCGGCTATGCGGCCATGATTGCCCGTGCCCAAGCGCTCATTCCGCGGCTACGGGATCGCGCGTCCCGCACCGAGGAGTTGCGGCGCCTGCCGCCGGAGACCGAGCGCGATTTGCATGATTCCGGCTTGTTCAGGATCGTGCAGCCGAAGCGGGTAGGCGGCTCCGAATTCGATTACGTCGCCTTGGTCGATTGCGCCGATGCGATCGGGCGGGCTGATGCCTCAGCGGCCTGGAATTTTGCCAATCTCGCCAGCCATCACTGGATGCTAGGCATGTTCGACAAGCGCGCTCAGGATCTGGTTTGGGACAAGGACCCCGATGTCCTGATTGCGTCCTCCTTCATATTTCCGGCTGGCCGTGCCAGGAAAGTCGATGGCGGATATAGACTGCGAGGCAGTTGGCCATTCTCGTCAGGCGTAGAGTCCTGTGAATGGAACATGCTGGCCAGCGTAGTTTTCTCTGACGACGAAGCCGACGGGATCGAATACCGGATCTTTCTGCTCAACAAGAGCGACTATAAAATCAAGGACACATGGAACGCGGCCGGATTGCGGGGAACGGGATCGAACGACGTCGAAGTCGAAGACGCGTTTGTCGCCGGACCGATGACGGTCGCGGTGAGCGATCTCGCAGGGGGGCCGACGCCCGGGAGCGCCGTCAATCCGAACGCGCTTTATGCGCTGCCGGTGTTCTCGCTGTTTCCCTATGTGCTTTCCGGCGTCGCGCTGGGAAACGCGCAGGCGTGTCTGGACGATTATGTCGAGCTGGCGCGGCATCGCGCATCGACCTACAATCGCGCCAAATTGGCCGACCTTCAGAGCACGCAGATCAAGATCGCCGAGGCTTCCTCGAAGATCGACGCGGCGCGCCTGATCATGCGCGCGACATGCATCGAAGTGATGGCCGATGCAAGGCGCGGCCACGTTCCTGATATAGCCGCCAAGACCAAATTCCGCCGCGATGGAGCCTATTCCGTCAATCTCTGCACTGAAGCCGTGTCGCTGCTGTTCTCGGCGAGCGGCGCGCGGGGACTATTTACCACAGGTGCATTGCAGCGGCAGTTTCGCGATGCCCACGCCATCAATTCGCACTTAGCGTTCAATTTCGATGCGGCTGGCACCAATTATGGCCGTGTTGCGCTTGGCCTGCCATCCGAAAACCTGACGCTATAGGGTCGGCGAATGACCGACGCGCCAAAGCATCCGATCAATCCAGATCCGGCCAACGAGTTGGCCAGCGACAGTTCGGCGATCGATCCCCGGGATTTTCGTAACGCACTGGGCACTTATGCCACCGGCGTCACCATCATCACGGCCGTCGGAACTAACGGAAAACCCTATGGGCTGACGTGCAATTCGTTCGCCTCGGTGTCGCTGAACCCGCCGCTCGTGCTCTGGAGCCTGGGAATGTTTTCGCAGGGATTGAGCATCTTTCAGAACGCCAGCCATTTCGCGGTTAATGTGCTTGGCGCATCGCAGCAGGCGCTCGCGACCAAATTCGCAAAATCATCGGACGACAAGTTTGCCGGAGTCGCGTGGACACCGGGCCTCGGCGACGCGCCGGTTCTGGCGGACAGCGTTGCCAATTTTCAATGCCGCGCGGCCAGTCGGTATTATGGCGGCGATCACGTCATCTTCTTGGGAGCGGTCGAAGCCTATGCATATAACCGGCAAGAGCCGCTGCTGTTTGCTCGCGGCGGCTACGGCCGGTTCTTATCGGCTAACGATGGTTCGGCGGTCAGCAAATCATGAGAAAGAAAGCGTCGCCCAAGCTTACTCGTGCGAAGCAGAAGCGTCTGTCCCCGGATGACCGCCGCAAGGAGTTCGTCGCCAAGGCGACGGAATTCTTCTCGGATGAGGGATTCGGGGGAGGGACGCGCGATCTGGCGCGGCGGCTCGGCGTCACCCAGCCGCTGTTGTACCGTTACTTTCCGAGCAAGGACGACTTGATCAAGGAGGTCTACCGCACGGTCTATCTGGAGCCGCTCGATACAGGCTGGGAAAAGCTCCTCACCGACCGCTCGCGACCGATCCGTGATCGGCTGCAGGAGTTCTACAACGCCTATACGAATGTGATCTTCACCCGCAAATGGCTTCGCATCTATCTCTATTCGGGCCTGAAGGGGCTCGACATCAACCGATGGTATGTCGGCGTGGTGCAGGACAAAATTCTGACGCGCATCATCAGGGAATGCCGATATGAAGCGGGGCTACCGCCACAGAATAAACCGACCGCGGCCGAGCTCGAAATGGCGTGGGTGTTTCACAGTGGAATCTTCTACTACGGTGTTCGCAAGTACATCTACGAATCTCCCGTGCTCGAAGACAAGGAGCGGATGATCAGCGACGCCCTGGAGGCTTTTCTGGCTGGTTTCGAACGGGTTTTTAGGGCGGCGGCCGACACGAGGCGCGCGCCGGTAGAAGCGGTTGGATAGTGATTCGTCGAAATCGGACGGTTTCGTTTTTATTCCGGCTGATTCATGATTTCGACATTGCGGCTCGGTACCAGTCCCCAATCTCGCTCGCAGTCATCAGGGCGACGCCGTCATGGCCGATGACGTAGTCGAGCAGCGCTTCCAGATATTTGATGCGATGCGGGACGCCCGTTATGTAGGGGTGAATGGAGATCGCCACGATCCGCGCATTATTTGCCCCCTCGAGGTACAGGCGATCGAACTGATCGGTGCAGCGCTTCAGAAATTGTTCGGAAGAAAGGTGCTGCAGTGCATGGATGACAATATCGTTGGTTTCCACTGAATATGGAATTGTCGTCATGGTGCCGTGAGGCGTCGCGATATCCTGCGGCAGATCGTCGATTACCCAATCTGCCAGATATTCGATGCCGTTGAGACGCAAGAGATCGATGGTTTCCTCGGTTTCGGTCAGGCCCGGACTTTCCCACGATCGTGGCGGCTTGCCGGTGAATGTTGCGATGGTCTCGACCGCCCGTTTGATCACATCGGCCTGGTTGTCGAGCTTATGCATCGGGCCCTGCAAGAACCCATGGCCCATGAATTCAAAACCGGCGTCGAGTGCGGCCGAAGCGACGCGAGGGTAGGAATTGCAGACATTGGCGTTCAAGGCCAGGGTTACCGGCATGTTGCGGTCCGTCAACGCCTTGAACTGACGCCAGAAGCCGGCGCGCATTCCGTATTCGTGCCACGACCAGTTGGGTACGTCGGGCAACAGCGGCTGCCCCATCGGCGGGCTCAGCACGGTTCGCGGCATCGCGTTCTCGATCCGCCACTCCTCGACGTTGAGGATCACCCATACCGCGAGCTTCTTGCCGTTAGGCAACTTCAGTCTCGGCCGGTCGACTTGCGCCTGGTAGGGAATGCGATCGGTAAGAGCCACGGCACGCCTTATAGAGTTGTCCGCGGACTATTCCGCGGCGTTGGACTGTTTCAGGGTGCCTGTGCTGACTCGCGGCATCACTTTTTCAGCCATCAGAATCATGGACTGGCGTCCAAGCTCGCGGTCCTTCCAGTCCTTGCCGGCATACAGGAGTGTGCCGAACCTGCCGACCTCGTCCTGGAAGGCCAGCAACTGGTCCGCGACACTGTCAGGCGTTCCGTAGATGATCAGTTTGTCGCAGATCATTTCAAGCGTCACTTCATTGTCGGGTTGATCGCGGCGCGTCTTGAAAAGCTCGATACGGCCGTTCTTCTTCAGTTTGGTGAACAGCGAACGATAATAACAGACGTAAGGCCCGTCCGGATCGGTGGCGTAGGCTTTTGCCGTGGCCGCGTCCTTGGCAACAAAGACGCTCTTTGCGACGCGCCAATTCGCCGGCTCGGCAGGGCGACCACAGCGCTCACAGCCCTCGACATATTTCGGCCAGTGGCTTTTCACCCAGGCCGGCATCAGGAAATTTGCCGAAATCGGATCCCAGCCGCGTGCGGCAGCCTCGGTGATACCCTTTGAGAATGGGGCTACGGCGGTCACGACAATGGGTGGATGCGGCCGTTGCAGCGGCTTCGCAATGTATCCCTGACCGATATCCTCCATCAGAGTTTTTTGGATCGAGATGCTCCAGTATTTTCCCGAGAAATTGTACGGCGGCTCGCCGGCCCAGATATCGAGAACCTGGTTGATCGATTCTAGAAACATCTCGTTGCGATTGGCATCGAGATTGCCGAAGAGTTCCGCGTCCGACAGAAGTCCGCCGGGGCTGATTCCGAAAATCAAACGCCCATCGAGCATGTGATCGAGCATGGCCACGCTGGCCGCTACGGTGGCCGGGTGGGTGTTCGGCATATTGATGGTTCCGGTGCCAAGCCGAATCTGCTTGGTAGCGGCTGCAATCCACGCCAGGAACGCGATGGACGAGGTGATGTTCTCGGCCTTGTCGGTGACGTGTTCGCCGACATAGGCTTCGGTGTATCCCAATTCGTCGGCCAGCAGGAAGGCTTCGCGATCTTCTCTCAGGGACAGCCGCCAGTCCTTGTCGAGAGGATGGATCGGCATGGTAAAGAATCCCAGATTCATTGCCTTCTCCTCCCTGGCGTTGGGTTGATGAGAGCCAAACCGCGCGTCGTTCATGCCATTATGACAAATCCGAAACCCGAGTCATCAGAAATAATCGTTCGATAAACAAACTTGACCTTTAGGGGGCGCCGCCGTCTAATCCAAGGAAAACGCGCCAAAAAACAGGGGAGGGAGGTTACGCCGATGAAAGCCGCGGCTTTCAGCTACGCACGCGCAGCCAGCGTCGTAAACGCATTGGAGCTGCTCGTCGCGCATGGGGACGGGGCGAAGGTGCTTTCGGGCGGTCAGAGCCTGATGCCCGCGATGAATTTGCGTTTGATCTCGCCCGAACTGATCGTCGATATCGGCGAACTCGCCGAGCTGCGAGGAATCGCGGTCAGCGGCGATGCTCTCACCATTGGTGCGCTCTCGCGCCATGTCGATCTCCTGAGATCGCCGGAAGTCGCCGCGCACGCGCCATTGCTGACGGACGCGATCGTCCATGTCGCGCATCCCGCGATCCGCAACAGGGGCACTATCGGCGGCAGTCTCGCTCATGCCGATCCCGCTTCCGAATTGCCGGCCTGCATGGTCGCGTTGAATGCGACCATCATCATCAGGGGGCAGGCCGGCGAACGCCGAATGGCGGCCGAGAATTTTTTTACTGGAATTTATGAGACGGCGTTATCTCCGCAGGAACTGCTGATCGCCGTCGAGCTTCCGGTCGGGCGAAAGAATTCGGCGCACTTTTTTCACGAGTTCGCACGGCGTCACGGCGATTACGCCATCGCCGGCCTAGCGGCCCAGGCGGTTGTGGAAGGTAACGTCTTCGCCGATCTTCGCCTGGGGTTTTTCGCTGTCGGCGATCGGCCTATATTGACCAAGGCCGCGAACAGGCTGACGAACATTCCCATCACCTCGGCGGTGCTATCTGAGGTATCGGCGGCGCTCGCCGAAGAACTCGATCCTCAGAATGACCAGCAGGCGACCGCTGCCATGCGCCGGCACCTTGCCAAGGTGTTGTTAGTGCGTTGTGTGGCGACCCTTCTGGGCCGCCCCGATCTCAACGCCGGAGTACCGGCGTGACGTTCCCCGTTGCTATCTCGCTCGAGGTCAACAGGGAGCGCATCGACGCGCAGGTGTTGCCGCGGCTCCACCTAGCGGATTTCCTGCGAGAGCACCTGCAACTGACGGGTACGCATCTCGGTTGCGAGCACGGGGTTTGCGGAGCTTGTACGGTGCGCGTGAACGGCGAGATCGTTCGTTCCTGCCTGATGCTGGCGGTGCAGGCGCACGGCGCGTCCGTCGAAACCATCGAGGGGTTGTCCGACAGCGGAGAGATCGCCGATTTGCAGGCCGCCTTTCGCGATCGCAATGCGTTGCAATGCGGGTTTTGTACGCCGGGAATGCTTGTGGCGGCGCAGGATCTGCTGAAACAGCATGACGAACCGAACCGTGAACAGATACGCGAGCATCTTTCCGGCAATTATTGCCGCTGCACCGGCTACCAAGCCATCATCGATGCAATCGAGAATACGGCGCGCATGCGGATGGGACGCAAGCCATGACGATCGCGCCGGAAAATCCTGACGGTCTCTCGATGCTCGATCGGCCGAATTCCTATATCGGCAAGGTGGTGCCGCGGCCGAACCTTGAGCGGCTGATGCAGGGACGCGGGCTCTATGTCAGCGATATGGAGTTGCCGCGAATGGCGCATGCGGTGTTCCTGCGCTCGCCACATGCGCATGCAAAAATCGTCGGGATCGACGCCTCCGCGGCAAAGCGTCTGCCCGGTATCATCGCCGTCGTCACTGGCAAAGAGCTTGCGGCCGTCATTACGCCGTGGGTTGGCGTGCTGTCGCATCTGAAAGGACTGAAATCCGCTCCTCAACACGCGATCGCGGTCGATCGTGCCTGCTGGCAGGGTGAAGCCGTCGCCGCCATCGTGGCGACCAGCCGTGCCGTCGCGGAGGACGCGTCGGAAATCGTCAGGGTTGAATATGAGGAACTAGAGGCGGTGACGGACATGCGCACCGCGCTCAATCCGGAAACTCCGGTGATTCATTCCTCGCTGGGCGACAACCTCGCTTTTGAGCGGAATCACGACGCCGGCGCTGTCAATGCGGCGTTTGCCGATTCAGACGTGGTGGTGGAAGCGGATTTCATCTTTGGACGGCACACCGGCGTGACCCTGGAGCCGCGTGCGGTAGTGGCGGACTGGAATGCTGCCGAGGCCAGGCTGACGATCTATCAGGGCACGCAGGCGCCGCACATGGTGCAGAATATCGCGGCGCTTCATCTGGGATTGGAAGAGTCTCAGGTCCGCGTGGTCTGCAAGGATGTCGGCGGCTCCTTCGGTATCAAAGTCCACATCTACGCTGACGAAATGGCCACCTATGCGCTGTCGAAACTGTTGCGGCGGCCGATCAAGTTCGTCGCCGACCGGGTCGAAAGCTTCAACACCGACATTCATGCACGCGACCACCGCTGCAAGGGCCGGATCGGTGTCAAGCATGACGGCACCATCTTGGTGTTCGAGATCGACGATCTCACCGGCATCGGTCCCTATTCGATGTATCCGCGCACCAGCGCGATCGAAGCCAACCAGGTCGTCAATCTCGTCGGCGGTCCCTACGTGACAAAGAACTACCGCGCGCGGGCCCGCGTCGTATTCCAGAACAAAAACGTGATGTGCCAGTATCGCGCCGTCGGCCATCCCATCGCATGCTCGGTGACGGAAGGGCTGGTCGATCTGGCGGCTTCGAGGATCGGCATGG
>Ga0137409_10007130_pt1 | contig 11510 bp, 9 predicted proteins | sample CZODoug1_16funga_FD_122059 | JGI IMG/M metagenome (GOLD analysis project Ga0137409, IMG submission 122059) | Vadose zone soil fungal communities from Angelo Coast Range Reserve, California, USA - CZODoug1_16fungal (Hybrid Assembly) | ecosystem: Environmental > Terrestrial > Soil > Vadose zone... | reverse complement strand
AAAAAGGATCCGAGAACCTGGAGAGAGAATGCGGATCTGCCGAGTCGCCTCAATGCCATTCATCCCTGGCAGGCTGAGGTCCATCAATATCAAGTCAGGCTGAAGTTCTTTGGCTTTATGAACTGCCTCCAATCCATTGGCTGCGAACGAGATGACTTGCAAGTCAATTTCTGACTCGAGTCTCATCGAAATAAAATGTTGCCAGGGTACAAAATCTTCCACTAATAGTATTTGTGTGACAGACATCGTCGACCTTTTTTCCGCCGCAGCTTTCTTGCAGTAGGGGCTGCCAAGCGCCTTCAATGAGTATTCCTACTTATGGTTTCATGTGCGGGTGTGAGCCGTCGTTGCCCTAGGGCAGTCACGAATTTGCTTTAGGGCGGTCAGTTCGAGGCGCGAAATTGGAAACTTTCTATCAACTTCGGCGTTCGGCGCACAAAACTGCGTAGCAGGGAATCTGGCTCGCTCGCCTGGGTGTCACGGATCGCCCGGCAGTTCCTTCGATCTGGAGTCCCATATTGGTAGGCGGCTGGAGCGCGCTGTCTTGCGCCGCGTGAACTAGTTTGGTCTGCCAAACCAGGAGTATTGCCAAGCGACAGAAAAATTATGGTAGTTTCCGCCGTACAGAACGTAGGCGCCGGCACTATAACTGAACTTTAGGGACTGATGTTTGCTCACTGGGATGGATGTAGTTAAACCTACGCGTGAATTTCGCTGGAAGGTACCTGGGTTTGATACACCGTTCAGAGCGGTGGTGCCACCAAACCAATAATTGCCATCCAGAGAGACCCAAAGTCGGGGTTTGAAGTCGTAGCTTAGATGGCCTTCGAAGGCGCCGATGGGACTTTCTGTCTGCGTGTTGACGCCGGGTGAGAACTGGTTACGCGAAACAAACTCGGAGTTCGTTGTAAAGAACCAGGCCGCTCCGTAGGCATCTACAATCCAATGACCCCATCGCCGGGAATAGCCAACTTCAGGTTTGAAGGCCCAGCGATTGGTTCCGTAATTGATGAGTTTCGTAGGATCGTACTGACCCGTCGGGGGTACCAGCTTGAAGCTGATACCAAGAATGTTCTTCTGCCGCCATTTACGAAATTCTTCAACGCTCATCGAGGGACCGCCAATCAAGTTCACGGAGAATCGAAGTGTTACAGGCAGAAGACCGGAACGGTATGCCAAAGTCTCCGCACCAGCGACGGTCCCATGGAAATTTCCAACACCGTAGGGCAACGAAGCGAGGAAACTAGCGGTGCGGCCGAAGAGGTTGAACGAATGGTAGGCGCTAAGCACAGATACGTTGATGCGAGCGGAAGAGTCCGTGATCGGCAGGTTTCCGTCAAAATTGATTTCCCCGTTGTAAAAGGAGTACGTCAAGGTCACCGCGTTGGAATGAAGAGGCGTGATGACGTAAGCGCGCGGGGCAAGATCTTGCGCGCATATCCCGCAAGTATGAAAAAGACAGAGAAGCAAAATGATGCGCCGCATCCTCATACACGCTCGGCTCAGAAAGAGTCCCACGGAACGTGGACTATTCCCCCTTTGACAATAAATCTCTTGAGAAGGCAGAGATCAGCCCCGTCTCGATTGGAGGTCTTCAAAACCATAATCCGGAAAACCCACGCTATCGCCGACTGGCAATCGTGACAGTCTGGCTAGCGAATCTTGAGGAGCATCCCGTGGAAGTGGGCGTTAGTACTTCTCAGGGACAAAATGCCTACCCTTCAACGAGGCCTGGTCGTTGTAACGCTCCTTGGTCTTGCGTTTGGGAAGCTCCAGGTTGCCACGTGGAACTTTCCCGTAAGGAATCATGCTTAGCAGATGTGTGATGCAGTTGAGCCTCGCTCTTTTCTTGTCATCTGAGCGAACCACATACCATGGCGCATGCTTGACATCGGTGGCCGCGAGCATGCTGTCACGGGCGCGGGAATATTCGTACCAGCGCCGGTATGACTCCAGATCCATTGGACTGAGCTTCCACTGCCGGAGCGGGTCTTTGATGCGAGCCTCGAACCGCCGATGCTGTTCTTTCTGTCCAACTTCCATCCAGTACTTAATAAGAATGATTCCGGCGTCAACGATATGCTTTTCGGAAATGGGACAGAGTTCGAGGAATTTCTCATGTTGTTCCGGGCTGCAAAAACCCATGACGTGTTCGACACCAGCGCGGTTGTACCAACTTCGATCGAAAATTACTATCTCCCCGGCCGCGGGGAAATGCGACATATAACGCTGGATGTACATCTGCGTTTTTTCGCGGTCGGACGGTGCAGGCAGTGCAACCAAACGAAAAATCCGTGGACTCACCCGCTCGGTGATCGCGCGAATGGTGCCACCCTTTCCAGCGGCATCGCGTCCTTCAAAGATGACGATAACGCGGAGCCCCCGGTACTTGACCCAGTCCTGAAGTTTGCACAGTTCGCCCTGGAGACGCCCTATTTCCTTCTCGTATTCCTTGCGTTTTAAGCGTCTATCGCCGTCGTCATGCTTCTTTGCCATCGAGCGTCACTCCTAACCTGACAAGGCTCGCTGATTGGCCAAGTCGATGACGTAGGTCGCGCCATGTCCTTCATCCGCCGGCCTGCCGGAGGTGGCCGCAGCGACTATAACTAGGGGCGCCCCTAGCGGTCCGGGTCGGTCTTCACGAAACTGTACTTGGCGCTCAACTGGATTCGCGGTGCGTTTGCTTTCAGACCGTTCTGGAGCATCGTCCACCCATACAGGAACTCAGCACCGACGTTGAGCGTGCCATAAGGATTCCAGATCAGGTTAGTTCCGGTGTAGGTGGCGTGGTTATAGGTAGTGATGGCCGCGAGGTTCGTATTGTTAACCGCGGCGTAGGAATAGATCGCACTGGACCGTAGATTTTTCAACCAATAGTGCTGATAGGCTGCCTCGACTCCCACTGCCGGAGTGGCTTCCAAGTGAGGGTTAACTCCCGAGGCGACTTCGGCATCGATACCCAGTCCTGAAGTGTCCTGGAGATAGCGGGAAATTCCGTGCCCTGCCGCGACTGCAAAGATAGCGTTGTCCTTGCCAAATGTCTTTAGACCGACGGAGGTATTCACACCCCAACCAAACACGGAATCTGTTTTCGCACTTGGACCCGTTCCGACAGACGCAGCGATCGAACGAAAGATTCCCGCCACCTGGAAATGCCCACCCTCAAATTCCTGGCGCAGGCGAATCGCTCCATCGGGACTCGGCGCGTTGGGCTGAGAGGAGAACTCCGGGGTCTTGAAGGTGACGTCGGAGCTCGGCTTTTCAATTGAGACATAGAAAGTCGTGCTCGGACTCAAAGCAAAGCCATAACGAAATTGCGGATTACGAATGCTGACCATTCCGTTGGGCCCCTGAAAATCCAAGGTATCCGGAAATGCGTCTGGATCCATAAAGTTTGAGAACGTCTGGCCAATCAAAACATTCCGCGCCTGGGCGTAGGCGTGTCGCAAGCGAGGAGTGGTTGCGTTGGTTCCGAACAAATCCCCTTCCAGGTAAAAACGCACCTCACCCAATCTTTTGCTGGGAACTCTGAAATCGAGACTCAGCCTCGTTGGCCGGATGGAGACCGTCGAATTATTGACACTGGTTGCCTGGGGAATGGGGAAGGAAGACGGAATAAACGAGTCGGAATTCCCCGCCGGTTTCAAGTCGTTGATAAAGTCTGTCTTGAAATAGCCGCCAATCTTCAGAAGTGTCTGAGTGCCTGGCAGCAGAAAGAAACCGTGGTATTTGGGATCCAACGGGACGTTGTTGTAGCGGGCTGCTGCGAGGGTGTCTTCGGAGAATTCGTTGTACGTGGCGGTAGCCTCACCCACTTGTTTGGAGGTCTCGCCTTGTGCAGGGGGCTGAGCGGTCTGGATCGCTCCTTCCTGGCTAGAAGTAGCAGCGAGGGAGGGAGTTGCGGCCGCAGTCGCCGCGGGAGCGCCCTTGGCGCCTTTTAGTTCCGTAAGCTGCGCCTCGATCTTGTTCATTTCTGCGCGGAGTTCATCCAGGCGCTTGCTCAATTGGTCGACCGCTTGACTGGAGTTATCCGATTGGGCCGCGGCGCGGACAGGTATCAGAGCTGATACCAGAACAGCGGTTATGAGCAAAACAAATCGGGGATGACTCATGGAAGATCTCCTTGCGGCTTCGCAACTTGGTGCGGCATTGGTGAAGCCAGGGAATGTTATTCCGCTTCCGCGGCACAAGTCGAAAAGCTCAGATACGTTGACGGTCTTTTTAGATTTACAGCCGCCGACGCGAATCGTTCAGCCGGACAAGCAATTTGGCTTGCATCAGGTTGCTGGGAAAACCAAGTACACACTACTGTCACTTCTAACAGACGGCTCAGTGGTGTGCGGAAAGTGATCGTATTTGTGCGAATAAAACACGGAGGCAATTACAAAACCAGCTTGGTCATTACTTCAGGGCGAGTGGAGGCCCGCTGATTCGTTCTCCCTTAAGATTGACACTGACCTCAACGCGGTTGGCGATCTTGATGAAGGGGATACCGCTGTTCATTCCGTAATTCTTGCGGTCGAAGGCCATTATCCCCGAAATCATGCCTGACCCGGTTCCTTTGCCGGTAACCGTTAGGGTCAGTTTTTCCTGCCGAGTCACACCACGAATCGTAAAGTCGCCGTCGACCGCAAATGTGTCGGGTCCGGTTTGTTCAATCTTCGTTGATTTGAACGTGATCACCGGATTCTGCTTCACGTCGAAGAAATTCTTTCCCTTCAGCTTACCGTTCTTCATGCCGCTTCCAGTATCCACACTGTCGGCCTGAATCTTGATGTCCAGAACGCCGGTGGACACGTCAGTGGAAGTAAACGTCAGGGTGGCGTCCCACTTGTCAAACTGTCCCACAATTGACACGGACGCTTCCACGTCGAACTTAACCTTGCTCTCCGTAGGGGTAATCTTGAAAACTGGAACTCCCTGAGTATCCGAGGGCTGAGGCACGGATCCCCCGCTTGGATTGGCGACAGCGGGTTGTGTGGGTTTACCTATGTCATGCTGAGCGAACAACACCTGGCCGGCGAAAAGAAATCCGCTGAGTGCCAGAGCGGCTGCAACAGTCAACTTGGTCATATAACCTCGCGAACGTCGAAAGTGGGAAGCACGGTTGAGAGGGAGTCGAATTACCCGCTTGCAGGCATTCCCTGACGAACCATCTCAGAGTTATGCAAATCCCCGTCGCCTACCACTGTCACTTTTAACAGACAAGATGTGAACCCTATCTTCCGGAGCGCCAAGTGTTAGTTCCCCGATTAATTGCAGCAGTCCTGCGCAAAACCATTTCCTTTTGCGTGCCAACCGTTGGAATCTTCGCGTGCTTCCGACCCTCAAACGCTCACAGCCCCAGAGAAGTTGCCCTGGGATTTATTTCTCTGAACATGGGCAAGTTAGACATCTGGCCGCAGCGTGACTCTTGATTCTTGTCTGAACAACAGCCACACTCTACTGTAGCGTTGCCGAAGGTTCTCACCCCCGGGGAACCAAGAGGGATTCTGGACCATGTACCACTTTCAGGTGCGTTCTTCACTCGTTCAGAGCGTGTAGTCCAGGAGCAAAACCCAATTACTGATACACCTAATCGTCCGCGGACCGTTACACGGATCCTCGCAGTGGATGACTTTGAGCCTTATCGTCTCATCGTCTCTTCTCTGCTCCACGAGCGCTCGGATTTGCAGGTGATCTGCGGGGTGTCGGACGGGTTGCAAGCAGTTGAGAAGGCGCAAGAGTTGAAACCGGACTTGATCCTGATGGACATCGGCCTCCCCGGGCTCAACGGAATCGAAGCTGCTCGTCGAATCCTCACATTGGTTCCCGGCTCGAAGATTATCTTTCTTACCCAAGAGTCCTCTCCGGAAGTGATAGAGGAAGCGATCAGCTTGGGAGCGTGGGGCTACGTCCTGAAAATACAGGCCGAAGCTGATCTATTGGCAGCAGTGGATACGGTTCTTCAGGGCAAGCAATTCTTCAACGATGGCTCAAGCGGTAGCAGCCGTTAATTCCTCTCGTTGCGGACCAGAGTAGAACGTCTCGACCGACATGGAACTGCGCGCATTTCAGGCTCTTCCGGCACTCGCGGGCTTGCTGGCAAGAATAAGAGGGACAGTGGCATGAACTTCGGTTCCCTTCTGAGCCTGTGAGTCGATGGAAAGTTCGCCGTCCACGAGTTTCAGCCGCTCCCGCATGCTTGCTATACCTAGACCGTGTCCTATCAATGCCTGTTCGACATTAAATCCGATTCCCGAGTCCCGCACAGTAAGCTCGATCTTATCCAAGGTGCAACTTAGGGATACTTGGAAATGCGGAGAACCGCTGTGCTTCTTGGCGTTTTGCAGGCCTTCCTGAAGCACCCGAAAGAGACAGAGCGAGATCTCCTTGGACAAGTTCTTCGGAACACCTTCGCCACTAAAATCAACCTGTACTCCCTGGCGCTCGGAGAACTCCCTGCAGAAAGCCTTCGCGGCGGCGGCGAGGCCCAAGTAGTCCAGCTTTGAAGAATGCAAGCGATGCGAAAGAGCCTGAATGTCGTTCCCAAGATCTTTGATCTGTTCCCTAACCTCACCAATGGACCGGCTCGCTTCGGCCGCATCCGCGGGTAGACCACGTTTCACAACATCCAGAGTTACCGTCAGGAACGCCAGGCGCTGGTTGATATCGTCGTGAAGCTCTCGTGCAAGCCAGGTGCGTTCCTCCTCATGAGCTTCAATCAGTCTACGACTCACGCTGGAAAGGGCCTCTTCAGCAAGTTTGTGTTCGGTGACGTCGAGGCAGGAACCGATATAGCCAGCAAAGGAACCATCGGGGTTGAATCTGGGTACACCGAAGTCGATGATCCAGCGGTATTCTCCGTCATGACGGCGAAGGCGGTACTCCATCTCAAAAGACTCATGTCGATCGAAGGCTGTTGTGTAGGTATTCCAGCAGCGCCCCCGGTCATCGGGGTGGACTCCGTCGGCCCAGCCGTTGCCTAATTCTGCCTCCAACGATCGACCAGTGAACTCAAGCCAAGGGCGATTGCAGTAGTTGCATAACTTGTCGAGGCCCGACATCCAGATCATCACCGGAGCGGTGTTCGCAACAAGACGAAAGCGCTGCTCGCTTTCGCGCACCGCGGCCTCCGCCTTATTGCGCAAGGTGACGTCGCGGATGATTACCGTAAACAATTTGCCCTCGCCGGTACTGACTTGGGAAATGGAGGCCTCTATGGGGAATTCCTCGCCATTCGTCCTCAGCCCGAACAGGGCGTCGAGAGGGCCCATGACGCGATTGGTAATTCCGGGCTGGCCAAAATGGCGAATGTGCTGCTCGAGTGCAAAGTGAAAACGCTGCGGGATGAAACGGTCGATGGAGCTCAGAAAAGCTTCCTGCGCTGGACAACCGAACATAGCTTCAGCAGCGGCGTTGAAGACAACTATGTGCTGGTCGCTGTTGACGGCAATGATTGCATCCATGGCCGAACCGACGATTCCTTCCAAACGTTCCTGGCTCTCGCGCGCTTTCTCTTCTGCGCTCTTAATGTCGGTGATGTCGGCGATAACAGAAAGGGCACACTGCTCGCCGTTAACGTCAATCAATTCCGCTGATCCTAATCCAATGCGCACCTCTCCACCCTTGGTACGATAGTTGACTTCCAGGTTTCGGACATTGCCATCGGCTAAAAGCCGTTTCACGAAGCGCGACCTTTCTTCAGGATCCACCCAGATACTCAGATCGAATGGAGTTCGGCCAATCACCTCGTCGCGGCTCCAGCCCGTGTAGTTCTCGAATGTTTCATTTACCTCGATGTAGCGATGGTCATTGACGCTGGTGAGGGTGAGAGCAAGAGGGCTCTCGCGAAAAGCCAAGGAGAACTTTTCTTCCGACTTCCCCAGGGCTTCCTGTGCTTTTCTCCTTCTGGCCCATTGCCATAGCAGCGCAACAATAATCGCAGTCTGAACCAATAGCAGAACAATTCCAGCAACAAGATACTTGCGATACGCCTCCCAAAATGTTGACTGCCGGTTGAGTACGATGCTGCCGGGGGGGAGATTGCTCTCTTTGAGACCCCAGCGCTGCATGGCCCGCCAATCAAAGGTGTATGCGTCAGCGGCTGTCGCGATCGGGATGCCCTGGAGTCTCTCGCCCTTTAGAATTCGTGAGGCGATCTCGCCGACAATTCTGCCTTCGGCGGGGAGACTCTCCAGATAGCCTCCCACCTCGCCTTGCCCGAAGTCCGAGTCAGACGGGCTGAAAACCGGCGCGTTGGCGGCCGCTGTAATCACAGGACCGGCCTGAGATGGGCCAATGTATTCCGTCCCTTTCGCGTCTAGCCCGAGATGGGTATATAGGACAACCGTGTGGGGTGGAAGATGCTTTAGTTGCTCGAGGAGAGTGGGCATATCGAGGTCTGTCAAATACGAGAAATCCAGCTTGTTTTCGTAGCTGTGAAGACGCGTTTTGTAGAGCGATTCCAGACGCCTATCGAAAGGTGATATTCCCCCCACCACCACCACGTGGTGAGTGTCTGGCTGGAGGCGCAAAGCCCCTTCCAGAGTTTTCTCCGGCTCGTATCGCTCCCACAGCCCGGTAAAGTGTTCATCAAGTATGGGATTGTCGGCCTCGACCTCGGCAGCTCCTCCGAACACAATAGGAATGTCTGTGAAAAATTTCTCGTGCGAATCAACCAGGAATTTGAGCGGGGCTGGGCCGATTGCGATAATGAGGTCCGGCCGGCGATCGCGATATTTACGAATGTACCAGTCACGAAATTCCTGCTGCATGACCGGATCTGGAAACAGGATGGTTTCAAAGTACTCGTGATAGAGCTCAATCTCGTATGGCGTGTTGGCCAATGCGTCATGCAACTCCTGATCGACGAGCCCAACAGTGGGAGAGGACAGCCCCAGTTCGTAGAAAATCAGAACTCGTTTCACAGGTTTCACTTGCGCGCCGCTGATCACAGGTGATGAAAGACAACCGAGAAGAACGCAAAGGGCTAGTTTCACTACTCGGATGGCGCAAAAGAGGATTCCTCGATTGAATGAGGCCACGCAAAGCGCTGATGAGGAGAGGGGGCTCATACGCTCAATCGCAAGGTTAAAGAGTGGCCGTGGCGGGGCGGCGCTATTTACGCAGTCTATTACAACTATGGGTTAAAGACACACGGGAAACACCCTTCACCATACTCGGCCGAGAGAAACATGAACGCAACCCGCACGAGAATGCCTGCACGTCCAGTCTAGGTCTCAAGTGACAGAGCTAGCCTGGACTACGTCTCTGCTGCCAGCCAGGAGCCCTCTACTTCTTAACTGGTGGCGGATAATTTTTCAGGAGTTTCTCGACAGCCTTGGCGATGTTCTTCTCCCGCTTTTCCGGCTTGGCTTTGGGGTCCAAGGTTTTGGAGGCCTTTCCGCGCCAAACCAGCTGTTTTTGGGCTGAATCATACATACTCAGGTCAAGCTGACCAATATAGATCGTCGAGGTCGAGCCGTAAGTCGTATTTGTGGTCATCCCGCCGCCATATCCATACCACCCTCCGCCCCAGCCCGAGCCGTAACCCCAACCCGTGTTGTAGGAGGTGAACTGTTTTTCAGTGCCGATGGCGGTCTGATAGCCGATATAAAGATCGGCTGTGTCTGCATCCGTTTTGGTCAAGCCCTTCTTGGCAAGTTCCTGATCTAGAGCGGCCGTCAACTGTTTTGCCATCAGTTCATCGACTTGGTCGGCTCCCTTAATCGGCACCCATTTGTAAGTCCTATATTTGGAGAAGTCCTTGTCCTTGTCGAAATCGTAGCGAACGTCCTGGGCGTCGACGACACCAACGACACCAAACAAAAGCAAAACTAACGCAAGCAATACGTACGCAAGAAACGTAAATTTTTGCATCTCTACCTTCTCCTTTTTGCCTGAGCGAACTTTCAACCCAAACATGTGCAATAAAAGAACCTCACCAGTTGTCGTTGGTGGGGCGCCACGTCTTGTCCGGGTTGTATTGGACCAAGTTGCTGAACTCTTTGAGAGTGTCCGGGCCCAGATCCTTCTGGTACACGATGCCCTCATGACTGACGATGAAAGTCTGCACGCCCGTGACACGGTATTCTGCAGGTGCCGCGGCGAGAGCGAATCCACCGATCATCGCTCCCCCTACGACAAAGTCCATCTGGCCCAGTGGTGCCGCAGGGCCCTGGCCTTTCAGGATCTTGAAGTAGTAGCCATGGTACGGCTGACTTTTGTCCGTGTAGCCCTGCTCTAGAGCCTTCGCGATTCCTTCCGCGACGGGTCCTCCCAAGCTTCCATCGGGGTTCCGCCAGACAAGGCCGTCATGTTTTCCGGGTGTACTGATGACGCGTTGGGCGTATTGGTTTACCTCGGCGTCGTCATGCTTTTCCATCGCGTATTCACGTTGGGCGTCCACATAACCGCGGCAAATTTGGATGGCATCCAGTTCGTTGGAACCAATGCGGCGGCGCAGAATTTCTTCTCGGCCGGCTTTGGTGTCGAACAACCACTTCCCACCCTTCTGAACGAGCGGTATGGGAAGGGGCCAATCATCATCGCCAACCGAAAGCGTGGCAAGCTTCGGATTCTTTGGGTTTACCGTAACCTCATTCTTCTGGCGTGCCTTCGCGGCAAACTCAGCGGCATTATTCTTATCCCGCACCGTGTCTTCGGAAGATAAAATATTCTTGGATTCCGGACCCAGAATCTCCTGTAGGGAGGCTAAATCGTAGCTCTCTGCCGCCTGAATCAAGGCATCGACCGCTTGCTTCGGCGTGGCGAATGTTTTCTGGGCTGCCTGTGAAGCCCCGGACGATGCTTGCGCGAGGGCCACCACTGCGCCGAACAAAGCAAGCAGCAAGGAGGCAAGGAGCTTATTCCATCCAACAACTGCTTTACTTGAGTTCATGTGATTGTCCTTGTTCATGGATCGATTACCTCCGTCTCCCGCCGCCACCACCGCCACCACGGGACCCGCCACCACCACCACCCCGAGAACTGCTCATACTTGAGGAACCTCGCGAACTGCTGGCGCGCGCGCTGCTGCCGCCACCCGAGGAACCGCCAAAGGCCCCGCCCTTCGAGCCGCCACCCGAACCAGACGATACATTTCGGCCTCCGACGCCATCACCACCTCCACCCCTGTTTGAATCCATGCCGCCAGCACTTGGTCGGTTGCCACCGCCACCTGAAGCTCCCGCGCGGTTTGATGAGCCCCGATCACCGGCTCCTCCGGACGCGCGGTTGCTCGCGCCCGACTGTTGCTGCCGTTGGCGCGCATCTGACTGGCGATTGGACATGGAATCACCACGAGACGTTCCGCCGAATTTGTTCGCCGTAGACCGGTCTGAGTAAGGAGCTCCACCGCGGTGTTGAGGATTATGTTTCCAACTACCACCTCCACTTCCGCCGCGATTGCCGCTGCCAACGCTGGTATTGCGGTTGCCACCGTTGACATTAGAGTTTCGGTTGAAATTATTGTTGTTGTTGATGGTGACGTTGTTGTTGCCACCCCAACCGCAGTTCCCCCAGCCGCC
>Ga0137409_10007127_pt1 | contig 11511 bp, 10 predicted proteins | sample CZODoug1_16funga_FD_122059 | JGI IMG/M metagenome (GOLD analysis project Ga0137409, IMG submission 122059) | Vadose zone soil fungal communities from Angelo Coast Range Reserve, California, USA - CZODoug1_16fungal (Hybrid Assembly) | ecosystem: Environmental > Terrestrial > Soil > Vadose zone... | reverse complement strand
GGGTGCGCTGGAGGCCTTCGATGATCAGCGCATCCGCCGAGCCAGGCAGCAGGGTATCCGCGTGCAGGAACACCAGAATCTCGCCGCGGGCGCGGGCGGCACCGGCGTTCATCTGGGCGGCGCGCCCGCGCGGAGCGCTGATCACGCAGTCCACGTGCGGCGCAGCGCGCTCCGCCGTGCCGTCACGGCTGCCGCCGTCCACCACGATTACTTCCGCCCCGTGCGCACGTAATGGGGCGAGCGCGGACAGGGCGTCGACTATGGCGTCAGCTTCGTTGAGGCAGGGAACTATGATGGATAGCACTGAAGGCCCGATGGTGGCCGGCAGAGAATTGCCGGTCGCCAAATATCGCCGTTGAATCTTTAATCATAGTCCAGAAAGCGGACGACTGACTCGCGGCGGCTTTTCATTTCTATTCCCGGTTCAACCGCGCATCCACGCGTGGAACTTCTCGGCCCAGCCCAGCCATTGCCGGGGGACATGGCTTTTTTTCCATGCGCCGGCGGCGTACTGGTTGGCTTCCGCGAGCGTAGGGTAGATGTGGATTGTGCCCAGTATCTTGTTGAGCCCGATCCCGTGGCGCATGGCCGCGATGTATTCGACGATCAAGTCGCCTGCATGCTCCCCGGCAATAGTGACACCCAGCACTTTGTCCTGGCCCGGCACGGTCAGAACCTTGACCACGCCGTGCGCCTCACCATCGGCGATCGCCCGGTCGAGGTCATCGAGGCCATAGGTCGTGACCTCATACGGAACGTTTTTTTCTCTCGCCTCGGTTTCGTTTAACCCTACGCGCGCCACCTCGGGGTCGGTGAAGGTCGCCCACGGGATCACCGAGTAATCAGCTTTGAACTTGCGGATGCGGCCGAATAGCGCGTTGACGGCGGCATACCAGGCCTGGTGCGATGCGGTGTGGGTGAACTGGTAAGGGCCCGCGACGTCGCCGCAGGCATAGATATTGGGATAGACCGTTTGCAGGTACTCGTTGGTCTGCACCGTGCCCGTAGCCGCCACCGGGATGCCGAGCTCTTCCAGCCCGTAGCCCCGCGTGTTGGCGGCTCGCCCCACGGCAACGAGCAGATGGTCGAAAGCGATGCGCACGTCTCGTCCGCCCCGTTCGGCGATGAGAACCTTCTCGTTGTTTTGGATCTCGAACGTCTTCGCTTTGTGACCAAGCAGGACGTTGATGCCCTCCGCCTCAAAGCGCTCCGTCATCCTCTGCGAAATCTCGGGGTCTTCGCGGGCCAGCAATCGCGGCAACAGCTCGACCTGCGTCACCTGCGAACCGAAGCGCGCGAAACACTGGGCAAGCTCGCAACCGATGGGGCCGCCGCCCAGCACAACCAACCGTTGCGGCAGCTCGCGCAGACCCCAGACGGTATCGGAAGTCAGGTAGCCGGTTGCCTCGATACCCGGTATCGGCGGCACCAACGGGCGGCCGCCGCAGGCAATCACGATCGCTCGCGTCGTCAGCGTTCGGCTGCCGGCGGTGGTCTTTACTTCGACCGTCCAGGGCGAAGTGATCTTTGCTTCGCCCTGAAGGCATTCCACGCCGAGCCCGGTATAACGCTCGGCGGAGTCGTGAGGCGCCACGGCGGTGACGACGCGCTGCACGCGCTCCATCACCTCGGTGAAATCGACTTCCGCGCTGGCGGACCGGATTCCAAACTCCTTCGCGCGCCGGATCTGCGCCAGTACCCGCGCAGATTTGATGAGCGCTTTGGAGGGCACGCAGCCGGTATTGAGGCAGTCGCCGCCCATGAGGTGCTTCTCGACCAGGGTGACCTTGGCCTTCACCGTGGCGGCGATATAAGCCGAGACGAGGCCCGCCGAGCCGGCACCAATTACGATCAAGTTGCGGTCGAAGCGCGCGGGACGCGACCAGCGGGCATAGACTTTACGCGCCTTGATGGCATCGAGCAGTTTCTTCGCGACGAGCGGGAAAATGCCCAGTATCGTGAAGGCGACGAACAACCCGATCGATAGCCTGAATTCTCCGAGCTGGGTGCCGGCATAGACATAGGCGACGGTGCCGGCGAGCATACCCAGCTGGCTCGCCCAGAGATAGGTCCAGGTGCGAATCGGGGTCAGTCCCATTACGAGATTGATGGCAACGAAGGGGAAAGCGGGGACCAGCCGCAACGCGAACAGGTAGAACGCGCCTTCCTTCGCGACGCCTTCGTTGATCGGTTTCAGCCTGTCGCCAAATGTTTTCTGAACCCAATCGCGCAGCAGGAAACGCGAGGCGAGGAACGCGAGCGTGGCGCCGAGGGTGGAGGCGAACGAGACGATCACCGTTCCCCACAGGAGACCGAAGATCGCGCCACCCGCGAGTGTCATCACCGCCGCGCCGGGGAGCGAGAGGCCCGTTACCGCGACGTAAATCGAGAAATAGATGGCCGCGGCGCGCAGCGGATGGGCGTGGTTGTACGCGTCAATCGCCGCCTGCTGCGATTTGAAGAAATCGAACGCGAAATAGTGGCGGAGATCAAAAGCAAAAAATGCAACGATCGCGGCCGCGATCAGCGCGATCAGCGCAAGCCTCTTCACGGCGCTAACCCGTCACGTAATTCAAGAAAGCGCGCCGCCGCAGCTCGATCCCTGGTCGGCGGTGCAGCCGTAGCAGTGGTCCTTGACGACGATCGGGTTGCCCGTGAGGTTGGCTTCGGCGAGATCACGCAGGTGCGTCCTCGGACGGCCCCTCCATGCGAGCGGCAGGTCCAGCATCTGGTTGAAGTCGCAGTCGTAGACGTAGCCGCGCCAGTCCACCGAGATCAGCGTGCGGCACATCACCGATTCCAGGTTCTGCGGCTGATAGGCGTTCTTGAGCAGCGTCATGTATTCCTCGAACTGCCCCTTGGAGATCAACGTCGAGCCGAAGCGCTGGATCGGCATGTTGGCGAGCCCGTACAGGTGGTTGAAGGCGACGCCGTATTTCTCGTCGAGATGACGGCGATAGTCGATTTCGAGCTTTTCCTGCGCGGGAGGCAGGCTCGGCCCTTGCGGGTTATAGACGAGATTCAGCACGAGTCCCGAGTCCGGCTTGCCGTAACCCAGTTCGTTCAGCTTTTTGAGCGCGCGGATGCTGCCGTCGAACACGCCCTTGCCGCGTTGGGCGTCCACGTTCTCTTCGAGGTAGCAGGGGAGAGAGGCGACGATCTCGACGCCGTGCGCGGCGAGAAACTGCGCCGTGTTCTCCTGTCCCGGTTGCTCCAGCACGGTCAGGTTGCATCGGTCCATCACGTGCGCACCCAGGTTGCGTGCCGCCAGCACGAGTGAGCGGAAATGGGGGTTCAGTTCCGGCGCGCCGCCGGTGATGTCCACAGTCTTGATGCCGGAGGTCCTGATGTACGAGATGACCTCGAAGACGGTTTCACGGTCCATCGCCTCGGTCCGGGTCGGCCCGGCGTTGACGTGGCAGTGCACGCAGGTCTGGTTGCACTTGTAGCCGACGTTGACTTGCAGCGTCTCCACGCGGTTGCGGCGGATCGCGGGGAAATCGGTTGTTTCCAGTCTTGACAGCGTCGCGTGCAATTTACGCTCTCCTATATCCCGGGGATGATAGCGGAAACCCGGCGCGCGGGCGCCGGCAGCGGGTATACGGGCACGAGCGCGTCGTGGATGCCGACACGCTCGCCGGCGGCGCCTTGTGCCGCGTCACGCGTTGACCCCAACCCTCTGATTGGGCTAATCTTTCCAATTCGCCCGAAGAGGCGGCGCGTTCATGTCCAAGGCCCCGAAACCCCAGCAGCCGCAATCCCTCGAAGCCGCGTTGGAAGAGCTCGAGAAAATTGTCTCGAGCATGGAAGACGGCGAACTGCCGCTCGAGCACTCGCTGGCGTCCTATAAACGGGGCGCCGAGCTGCTCAAGTACTGCCAGGCCGCTCTGCAGGATGCGCAACAGCAGGTCAAGGTGCTGGAAGACGGTATCCTGCGGGATTTCAAGAGTGACGACCGCGACGACGACAACTGATTTCTCGGCGTGGTCGCATGCGCATCTGCAGCGCGTCGAGTCGGCGCTGCAGCGCGTGCTGCCCGCGCCGGAAATCGCGCCGCAACGCCTTCACCAGGCGATGCGCTACGCCGTTCTGGGCGGGGGCAAGCGCGTGCGGCCGCTGCTCGCGTTTGCGGCGGGCGAGCTGGCCGACGCAGATCCCGAGCGCGTCGCGCTTGCCGGGGCGGCGGTTGAGCTGATCCATGCCTATTCGCTGGTGCACGATGATCTTCCCTGCATGGATGACGACGAACTCCGCCGCGGCAGGCCGACCTGCCATGTCGAGTACGACGAGGCAACTGCCTTGCTGGTGGGAGACGCCCTGCAAAGCCTGGCTTTCCACCTGCTCGGTGAATTCCGGCTCACCGACGACCTGAAGACGCAGCTCGAGATGGTGAAGCTGCTCGCGGCCGCCGCGGGCTCGCGCGGCATGGCGGGAGGACAGGCGATCGACCTTGAATCCGTCGGGAAAAACCTGACCGTGCCCGAGCTTGAGTTCATGCATATTCACAAGACCGGGGCGATCATCCGCGCTTCGGCGCTGCTCGGCGCGCGCTGCGGCAACGGGCTGAGTGAAAAGGAGTTCAGCCAGCTCGACCAGTTCGCCAAGCTGATCGGGCTGGCGTTCCAGGTGGTGGACGACGTGCTCGATGCCGAAAGCTCCACGGCGACCCTGGGCAAGACCGCCGGCAAGGACGCCAGGAACAACAAGCCGACCTACGTCAGCGCGATCGGCGTCGCGCGCGCGCGGGAGCTGGCTCAGGAGCTGAGGCATAATGCTCTCGGAACGCTCGCGGGTTTCGGCGACCGCGCGTTGCGGCTGCGTCAGCTGGCTGATTTCATCGTGCTGCGGAAATTCTAATGACAGATACGGCGTTACCGGCGGACGGCCAGGTTACCCTCAACCGCGTGTACGACCTGCTCAAGACCATTAATTACCCGCACGAACTGCGCCGCCTCGAACAGCGGCAGCTGAAGCAGCTCGCGGGCGAGCTGCGCGCTTTCCTGGTCGATTCCGTCAGCCAGACCGGCGGCCACCTGTCTTCCAACCTCGGCACGGTGGAACTGACCATCGCGCTGCACTACGTTTTCGACACACCCCAGGACCGCATCGTGTGGGACGTCGGACACCAGACTTACGGGCACAAGGTGCTCACCGGCCGGCGCGAGGGCATGGACCGCCTGCGCATGTGGGGCGGTCTCGCCGGCTTCCCGCGCCGCGAGGAGAGCGAGTACGACACGTTCGGCACTGCGCATTCCAGCACCTCGATCAGCGCCGCACTCGGCATGGCGGTCGCTTCCAGGCTGGCGGGCGTAAAGCGCAGCGTGGTGGCGGTGATCGGTGACGGCGCGATGACCGCCGGCATGGCGTTCGAGGCGCTCAACAACGCGGGCGCTTCCGACGCCAACCTGCTGGTGGTCCTGAACGACAACGAGATGTCGATTTCGCCGCCGGTGGGCGCGCTCAATACCTATCTCGCCAAGCTCATGTCGGGCCGCTTTTACTCTGCGGCCAAACGCGCCGGCGAAAAAGTGCTGGGAGAGCTTGCCAAACGCGCTGAGGAGCACGTGAAGGGCATGGTGACGCCCGGCACGCTGTTCGAGGAGCTGGGATTCAACTACATCGGCCCGATCGACGGTCACGACCTTGACGCGCTGATTCCCACCCTGAGAAACATGAAGGCGCTGAAGGGCCCGCAGTTTCTGCACGTGGTGACGCGCAAGGGGCAGGGCTACAAGCTCGCCGAGGCCGACCCTGTGCTCTACCATGGCGTTTCCCGGTTCGATGCGGCGAACGGCATCGTCGGCGGCAAGAGCGGCGGCAAGCTGACGTACACGCAGATATTCGGCGAATGGTTGTGCGACATGGCAGCGAAGGACCCGAGGCTCGTCGGCATCACGCCCGCGATGCGCGAGGGATCCGGGATGGTGAAGTTCGCCAAGCTGCACCCCGAGCGTTATTTCGACGCCGGCATTGCCGAGCAGCACTCGGTCACGTTCGCGGCGGGGCTTGCCTGCGAGGGCTACAAGCCGGTGGTGGCGATTTATTCCACCTTCCTGCAGCGCGCCTACGACCAGCTGATCCACGACGTGCAGATCCAGAACCTGCCGGTGCTGTTCGCGATCGACCGTGCCGGGCTGGTCGGCGCCGACGGCGCCACGCACAACGGCAGCTTCGATCTCAGTTACCTGCGTTGCCTGCCCAATATGACGGTCATGACGCCTTCCGACGAGAACGAATGCCGGCAGATGCTCTATACCGGGTTCCAGATGACGAAGCCCGCCGCCGTGCGCTACCCGCGCGGCACCGGCCCGGGCGCGGAGATCCGGAAGGAAATGTCAGTCCTGCCGATTGGCTGCGGCGAGATCCGCCGCAAGGGCAAGACGTTCGCGCTGCTTTCCAGGAAAATCGCAATTCTCGCTTTCGGCTCATTGCTCCACCCTGCACTGGAGGCGGCAGAGGAGCTCGACGCCACGGTTGCCAACATGCGCTTCGTGAAGCCGCTCGACGAGGCGCTCGTCGCCGAGCTGGCCGCGTCCCACGATCTGCTGGTGACGGTGGAAGAAAATGTCGTCATGGGCGGAGCGGGCAGTGCCGTGCTCGAAGCTTTACAGAAGATGGGGAAGGGTAACGCCGTGCTGCAGCTGGGGTTGCCCGACCGTTTCATCGACCAGGGCGACCCGGGAATTCAGCTCGCCCACGCCGGTCTCAACAAGGAAGGCATCGTCAAATCCATCCGCGAGCGGCTCGCGGGCTAGCAGAGTAGAATGGCTGCCCCTCTCCGTGGGGGCGGCGAACGACCATGGCGCTCAACAAACAGTTGCTCGAGGAAAACGAGGCGAACGGCTACGCCCGCAACGACTCGTACAACGCGACGACGGTCAAGAGTATTGCCGACCGCTATCGCGCCATTCTCAGAGATATCGGAGAAAATCCCGAACGCGAAGGACTGCAGAAGACGCCCGAGCGCGTGGCGAAGGCGCTGCAGTTCCTGACTCACGGCTACGAGCTCGACCCCGCCAAGATCCTGCGCTCGGCGATGTTTCACGAGGAATACCAGCAGATGGTTATCGTGAAGGACATCGAGCTCTACTCGCTGTGCGAGCACCACGTCCTGCCGTTCTTCGGCAAGTGCCATGTCGCCTACATTCCCAAGGGTCGGATCGTCGGGCTTTCCAAGATTCCGCGGGTGGTGGATGCCTTCGCGCGGCGGCTGCAGGTGCAGGAGCGTTTGACCGTCGAAATCCGCAATTGCATCGAGGAGACCCTGAAGCCGCAGGGCGTGGCCGTGGTGATCGAGGCGCAGCATATGTGCATGGTGATGCGCGGCATCCAGAAACAGCACTCGATCGCGACGACCTCGGCATTTACCGGCGAGTTCAATGCTGACAAGACCCGGGCCGAGTTCCTGCGGTTGATCGGGCGCTGAGGTCACGAGTGACGGGTAACAGGACGAGCAAGGCTGGCCCGGACATCCGTCTGCGTGCGGAAACGACACTGCCTACGCGCAAGGCGGGCGCGTTCCGGCTGCTGGTGTACGGCGACAACATGGACAACAACGTGCTGCTCGCCCTCGTGAAGGGGCGCATCGGCCCCGAGGAGCCGACTCTGGTGCGGCTGCATTCGCAGTGCCTGACCGGAGACGTCTTCGGCAGCGAGCGCTGCGATTGCGGCGAGCAGCTTGATACGGCGCTGGCAATGATCGAAAAGAAGGGCGCCGGCGTGCTGGTCTACATGTTCGACGAGGGGCGCGGCATCGGTTTGCTTAACAAGATCCGCGCCTACGCCCTGCAGGACCAGGGCCGCGACACGGTCGAAGCCAATCACGCGCTTGGCTTCGCGGCCGACATGCGCGACTACAGCACGGGCGCGCACATCTTGCTCGACCTCGGCGCGCGCAAAGTCCGGCTCATGACCAACAATCCGGACAAGGTGCGCCAGCTCGAGCAGTACGGGCTGACCGTCACCGAGCGTATCCCGATCGAGGTGGCGCCGGGAAAATCCAACCGCGATTACCTGCGGACCAAGCGTGCCAAGTTCGGGCACCTGCTCTCGATGGTGGGCGAAGGCCTGGATGTCGGAGTTGCCGCAGGGCGCCCGGGAAAAGCGCGCACCAAGCCTTGAGTTCGGCTTCCCGGTCGGGCTGGCATCATTAGAGATGGCCTCTTACGTCGACAGTGTCCTGATCAGCGGCGAAATCGTTCTTCACCGCGGGCGCGTGTCGCTCTGGCCACATGCCGGGAAAACCCTCCTCGGTATCGTGCTGCTGCCCCTGTTCGGAGTCGGCCTGATATTCCTGGCGTGGGTTTACGTGATTTACCGGACCACCGAGATTGCGATTACCAACAAGCGCATCATCGCCAAATCCGGTTTCATCAGCCGCAGCACCATCGAAATCAACCTGCCCAAGATCGAAAGCCTGCAGGTGGACCAGGGCGTGCTCGGCCGCATGCTCGACTATGGTACGGTCATCGTCGCCGGCGCGGGAACGCCCAATCTTTCCATACCCGGGATTGCCGCTCCTCTGCGCTTTCGCAAGCACTTCATGGAAGCGACCGATGGCCTGGACGGCAAGCGCGGCCCGGGGTAGAGGGCTCAGCCGATATCGGCTGGCAATCGACGAAGCGACGCGGCGGCAGATTTAGAGGGTGTCAGCAAAACGAAACGCGCCGTTCAGAACCGTTTGGTAAGCGTCATCGTCGAGCCTTCGCGCTGCATGTTCACTCGATTGAGAAAGCTCAATCCCAGCAGACCGAGTTCACCCAGTACATTGCTTTCCACGACCACGCCATCCACGTTGGTCAGCGCGATTTCACCGAGCCGCACCATGTCGAGTTTCACCCGGTACGCGGGGGTAGTTCCGTTCGCAGTCTGCAGCGTTGCTTTCTGCCCTGCAAGATAGTTAATGCCGGCGCGCTTGGCATCGGCACTGCTGAGCGTGACAAGCGAGGCGCCGGTATCGACCATGAATCTCATGGAAACACCATTCACTTCCACAGTCGTCAAGAAGTGGCCGCCATTGTCGGCGGTGAGGGTCGCCCGCTGGGCGCTGACCTGACTGCCGCCGCCTGCGGAAATGCTGCGCCCCAGGGAGAGCGTTTGCCGCTTGCCGCCGACTTCGAAGACGGCTGATTCCGCAGTGGCTTCGATCAACCGGACTCCGTCAGGCGTGACCTGGCCAATGACCATGGTCTGCGGCTTGCCATTATTGATGGCGACCACAACTTTTCCGGCAGTGAGCGCGATGACGTTGATGTCCGCCGCCATGGCCGCGCACGGGGCGGATAGAAGGAACAGCAGAATTGCCCTAAGATGATTGCCCACGTTCGGTCCCAAACTCACCCTGAGAAGAACAGTGAAGCCGGTCTCAATATTCCGTCACGTCGCCACGGAAGGTCCGGGATATTTTGCCACATACCTTTCCCGTCACGCGGTTCCGTGGCGGGTGCTGAAGATCGACGAGGGCGAACCCGTTCCCGAAAATCCGCACGAATTCAGTGGACTGGTCTTCATGGGCGGGCCGATGAGCGTTAACGACGATTTGCCATGGATCGCGCCCACGCTCCGGCTGATCCGCGCTGCGGTAGATGCCGGCGTCCCGGTGCTCGGCCATTGCCTTGGCGGCCAGCTGATCGCGAAGGCGCTGGGCGGAGTCGTGACGCGCAACCCGGTCAAGGAGATCGGCTGGGGTAAAGTGGACGTGCTGCCCAACGACGCCGCCCGGGAATGGTTCGGCGCAGGACTCGCCTCGTTCGATTCCTTTCACTGGCACGGCGAGACGTTCTCGATACCTGGCGGCGCCAAGCGGATTGCCGCCAGCGCCTGGTGCGAGAACCAGGCATTCGCGATCGGCCAGCACCTGGCCATGCAGTGTCACGTCGAGATGACGCCGGATCTGATCCGTACATGGTGCCGGGACTGGGAGAAAGAGGTCGAGTCGCTCGCCCGGCGCACGCCCTCGGTGCAGACGCCGGCGGAGATGACGGATGCGATCGAGGAAAAAGTCCGGGCGCTCAACGCGATCGCGGACCGGCTATACGATCGCTGGAGGACGGGTCTGGAGGTCGGCTAACTAGCGACGAGCCGTATGGATTGCCCACATCCTGCGGTAGAGGCGTTCCAGCTGCCGGGCTCGCTGGCGCTCGGCGCACAAGGGCGAGCGGGCGACGCGCTCGCGCAGGTTTCCGCGCAGGCGAACGAGCTCGTCGCGGTTCGACGCCAACTCCCGCGCGATCTCCACGTAATCGGCCTCGCTCGTAGCAATCAGCTGCGACAGGCCGACCTTCCGCAGCATGGCCGAACTCCAGCGCGCAACCATGCGCTCGCCCTGCAGCGTCACGACCGGAACCCCCATCCAGAGCGCCTCGAAGGTCGTGGTCGATCCCGTGAACGGGAAGGTGTCCAGGGCAATGTCGATCGAGGCATAGTGAGTCAGATGCTTGCCGCGCTCCTCCCTGGCCTGGTCCGAGAAGATCAGCCGGTCCTCGCTGATACCGTGCTCGCGGAACAGAGCGGTGTAGCGCGCGCGAACGCTCGGGACCCCGAACACGCCCATGTATTTGAGCAGTACACGCGAGCCGGGAACGCGGTTCAATACCCGTGCCCACACGGCTACGACCCCCTCATTGATTTTTGCCGGATTGTTGAAGCTGCCGAAGGTGATCGTGCCGTTCTGAATGGACGGTGGCACCGGGGGCAATGGCACGTCGTTCATCGGCGCGTGCAGGTAAAAGGTAGGCAGGCAAACAACGCGCTCGGTGAACTTTTCGGTCGTGTGCCGCGGCGACAGGCCACGGTCCGCAATGAGGTAATCCATTTCCTTCAGGCCGCTCGTTGCGGGGTCATGCATGGTGACTTGCACCGGCGCGGCGCGGTGCGCAGCGAGCAGCGGCCGATTGTCGTCGAACCGTCCGGCAAGGAGAACCAGGATGTCCACTTCGTCTTCGCGCACCATCTGCGCCGCTGCCTTGTCTGACAGCAGCGTGATCGAGCGCCATGCCGTCGCGTGGTCGCGGAACCGGTGGGTCATGCTGTCGGGCTGCTTGACGTTGGAATAGAAGTAGATTTCGAAACGGCTACGGTCATGGGAGCGGATGATAGGCAGCAGGTTGTAGCCCACCGGGTGCCTGCGCAAGTCGGAGGAAACGTAGCCGACCCGGATTTTCCCGCCGGGACGCGGTTTTCCTGCCGGAAAGGGCGCCGCCTGCGTGTCGGTCGCAAATCGCCTGGCGAATTCCAGGTGCTGCTCGAAAATGGCGTCCGCCGTCGCCGGCGAATAGAGCAGACCCATCAGGAGATGGCGCGCAGCGTGGACGTTTTGAGGTTCCTTGTCGAGGATTTTCCGGTATCCGGCGGTTGCTTCGTGGATCAGGCCGAATGAATACCGCAACGTGGCCAGGTTGAACCATCCCAGTGTGAATTGAGGCGAGACTTCGACTGCGCGCTCGAAATAGCGCAGGGCCGTTTCGATTGCCCCCTTGTGCTTGTGGGCGGTGCCGATGTTGTTGAGAATTT
>Ga0137409_10007126_pt1 | contig 11512 bp, 7 predicted proteins | sample CZODoug1_16funga_FD_122059 | JGI IMG/M metagenome (GOLD analysis project Ga0137409, IMG submission 122059) | Vadose zone soil fungal communities from Angelo Coast Range Reserve, California, USA - CZODoug1_16fungal (Hybrid Assembly) | ecosystem: Environmental > Terrestrial > Soil > Vadose zone... | reverse complement strand
GTGAATTTGCCGCACCGTCCCTGCGCTGAGTTGAGGCACTTCCTCCAACAGTTTGCGTGGAATTGTCGTGCTGAGCGTTGGTTGCTCGGTTTCAAGGGAAATATTCGAGGCGTTGACCTCAACCACTTCACGGGCATCGCCCACTTTCAACACCGTGTCGGCAGTGGAACTTGCCGCCGCTTTCACAAATACATTGTTCTGAACCAAAGTCTTAAATCCCGGCTTCTCTATCATGATCGTGTAAGTGCCCGGATTCAGATCGGTGAGGTGGTAGCTTCCTGTTGAACCAGTGGTAGTGACGCGGCGAACGCCCGTGTCAGCGCTAGTGATGGTTACTCGAGCTTCTTGGATGGCTGCGCCCGTGGTGTCGCTGACGGTACCGTGCAAGCCGCTCAGAGTCTGCGCATGCAGAACGGAAAGCCAGGGCAGCAACAAAAGAGAAATCGCCAGAACCGCACGACCCATCGTCGGGCTGCCAGCGCGTGGAAGCTTCGAGTCGACCCGGTGAGCCTTCTCCCGCGGATGGGGATCCAACATAGGTTTTCTCCAGTCGCAGTTTTGCGGTGGATGCCGGGAACATGGCGGATCAGCGGGAGCACGGAGTCCTCGGCGGGTGGCGCGCTCTCCGGCCTTACAGCGAACCACTATAGACTTGAATCCGGAAAAAGGGGACTCAAATTCGGCCCGCAAGGCGGAAGAAACTAAAACGGCCCCAGGTCGCGGGTAATACCAAGGCCCTGGAGCATCCTTTGGAATCGCGGGTCCGACTGCAAGGGATCAAACTCTGGGCGAATCGGGAGCCAAAGGGCCACATCCTGGCCCCGTCTCTGGTAGGACTCTTCCAACGCCTTAAGAGCTTCCTCCCGCTTCCCCAAATGCATGTAACAGGTAGCGGCGCCAACCCCGGTACGCTCGCCAGGTGGGATGTTGTTCAACATCTGCTGCCAGTAGCCGCGCTCTCCACCGGAGGCGAGCGCTGAGCGGAGGCGAGCGATATTTTGATCGCTCTGGTCTGCCGTCTCCAGAGCCTTCTCATACTCACCCTTCTGCTCCAGGCTCACGTAGAGACGCCAATGTGCAGGTCCGAAGGAGGGATCAGCTTCTCGAGCAGCGAGGGTAACACGCAGCGCTTCATCATACTTCCGAGCGCAGAAATAGACATGCCAGGCAAATGCATTGGTCTCTACCGAAAACGGATCCAGACTCCTTGCCAATTTGATCTCATCGATCCCTTCCTGAAATCTCCTCTGGTGCGCCAGAACGACGCCGAACAGTGCGTGCGCCCTCGCATAACTGGGGCGGGCGGCGATGGCTTGCCGGAAGTATTCCTCCGCCTCCGTCGGGTTCCAGTTGTATCCGCCTTTCGCGATGGCGAGCACCATGAGCGCTTGCGCCTGGGAGGGGTCGAGCTGAAGCGCTTTGTTGGCGGCTTCCACAGCTTTGGGGAACGCTTGGCGATCGCCAAACACACCGATGGTGTGCAGTGCGTCGGACAGGCCCGCCCAGGCCTCGGGGCTATTCGGATCTAACTCGGTGGCCTTTAGGAAAAGATCTCGTGCCTCACCAGCACGCTGGTTGGTCAACTCGTAGGATCCCCTGAAGTAGAGATCGGCGACCTCCGGCTTCATGGGGTGAGAACGAGAAAGCTGGTCCCGCTCCTTCGCGGTAACAACCGCCGAAATGCTCTCAGCGATCTCGCGCGCCAACTCTCCTTGTGCGCTGAGGATGTTGTTCGCCTCGATTTCGTAGGTGTGCGACCACAAATGACTATCAGACGTGCCGCGAATCAACTGCGCCGTCAGACGTACCCTGTCGCCGGACCGCACCACCGAGCCCTCGACCAGTGCGTCGACACCCAAACAACGTGCCATCTCGGAAGCGGACTTCTTGGCTTCGGAACAAGCGACGGACGAAGTGTGGGAACTCACCCGGAGTGAAGCGATCTGGGCCAGGTTGGTCGTGAGTTCGTCGGTTACGCCGTAGGCGAAGAATTGCTGACCTGGATCGGCGGAAAGACTTGCGAGCGGAAGGACGGCAATGGACTCAACGCGTTGGGGCAGCAGCAAACGCGACGCAATCAGGCCAATAAGGAGGAGGGCCAACGCGAGACTTGCCCAGACCAATCCGCGCGCAGGTCGATCGTCTTGTTCTTTTTTGAGTCCCTTATCTTGACCTTTGAGATCCTTATCGTCCTCTTTACGATCCTTATCCTCGCGACCCGGGAATGGTGAGGGCGGAGCGACGACCGCGATGGGTTCGGCGACGGCAGTAACTGGCGCGACGAAGCGGTATCCCCGGCGAGGCAGGGTCTCAACGTAACGAGGCTCCATTGCGGAATCGCCGAGGACCTCGCGAATCTTGTTGACGGCAGTTCCCAGGCTGCTGTCGAAATCAACAAACGTGTCTGCAGACCAGAGCTTCTGGCGGATCTCCTCCCTGCTGACGAGTTCGCCGGGACGCTCCAGCAGCATCACCAACAACTGAAACGGTTGCGCCTGCAACCGGGTTCTCTGCCCATTCTTTCGCAACTCGCCGGACTGTAAATCCGCTTCGAAGGGGCCAAACGAGAGCCTGCGCGATGTCGAAACTGGGCTGGGCACGACTCACCACCGTCCGAAGACTAACAGTGACCACGAAGGGGGTCAAAAGATTTCTTCCGCAGCGAGGCCATAACTCGCTTGTTTTGAGCGATTTATCTGTTGAAGAAGAGTTAAAGAAGAATTGAAGCACAGTCCATTGCCGACGGCAGCCATTCGTGGGAATGTGTCCCCGCTACGAACGGCCGCGCTCTGCAAACTGGAAAAGAAGGCCATCGGAAGCCGAGGCAGCCCCCAGAGGAAAAAAATGAAAAGCAGATTCAACAATCGCGCAGTTTTCGGAATCGTAACAATTTGTTGCGCCCTGACTCCCGGGCTTTGGGCGCAGTCTCCGTTAATGTCCAAAACCGGCTGTGGCGAAGGCGCCGCGTTAAGACTCAAGCCGGCTGCTTTCGTGGAGCTTTTCGAAGGCAACGCCGTCATCACTGGCCTCTGGCGCTTCACCCTCGTCGCCAAGGGCAATGCCGACATCCCCGACGGTGCGGTTCTGGACACGGGCTACACCACCTGGCATGCCGACGGCACGGAGATCATGAACTCCGGCCGTCCTCCCATCAGCGGAAACTTCTGCATGGGCGTTTGGAAGCAAGTTAAGCACAACACCTTCAAGCTCAATCACTTTGCCATGGGCTGGGATCCCACCGGAACCACCTTCATCGGCCCCACCAACGTCCGCGAAGTGGTCACCGTCGATCGCAGCGGCAACAACTACTCAGGACCGTTCACCGTCACCCAGTACGACAGCAACGGCAACGCTATCGCGCACGTGTTCGGCGTAGTGGCGGCGCAGCGAATTACGGTGGACTAGACGAGTGAGATTTCCGTACTCAATTGAATCGAGACAAGTTCAAAGAAGGCCCGCAGGCGGATTCTTCAAGCCTTGGTGACATCAGAAACTTGGGCACCGGGCATGAAGAAGCACTTGCGGCAGGATTAGATCAACTTGAGGTGCCAAAATGCGTTCCCTATTTACTAGCGCGCCCCTATTAGGCGCAATCCTTGCAGCAACGCTGGGCATAACCGGCTGCGGATCGCGGTCCTCGACGGTGGTGTCAACAGGCGGGTCTCCGCCTCCACCGACCAAGGTAGCGATAACCCCTGCCACTGCAACCCTGCTACGCGGCGAGCAGCAACAATTCATGGCGCAAGTAACCGGCTCGAGCGACAAAACGGTCACCTGGAGTGTCGATGGTACTTTCGGAAGCATTGACAGCAACGGACTCTATACCGCGCCGACAGATTCTGGCGGAGGCTCCGTTTCCGTCACGGCTACCAGCAAAGCTACGCCCGGAGCGCGAGCAACTGCGACCGTCACATTTCCCGACGTAACCTTCACGATTTCGCCGAACACGATTGCGATCACTCCTAGTGCCAGCCACACGTTCAAGGCCACGGTGACCGGTCTTCCCAGTACCCAAGTGGTTTGGACTGTCCAGGGAACAAGCGGCGGAACGATTACCAGCACCGGCGTGTACACCGCTCCTTCTACCAAGGGGATCTATCACGTAAGCGCCACGTACTCAGCCAATGCCAACTACAGTGCCGCCGCAGACGTGCTGGTCACGGCAACTCCTTCCTCATTCACACCCACCGGGAATCTTGTTGACGGACGCTACTTCCATACGGCGACATTGCTATCGAACGGAAAGGTGCTTGTCGCCGGTGGCGCCACTTTTGAGGCTTATTGCTTTGCAGGCATCAGTTCTGCGGAACTCTACGACCCCGCTCCCGGGTCATTTGCTCTTACAGGCCCCATGACAGACCGGCGTTACGCGCAAACCGCCACGCTTCTTCAAAATGGAAAGGTGTTGATGTCCGGAGGGTTCTCCTTTGATTCCACGTCTTGCTTGCTCGATGGCACTTCGCCGGCTCTGACTAGCGCGGAACTCTATGATCCCAGCAGCGGTTCTTTTGCGCCGACTGGCAGTTTGACCGAGGCGCGGGGAATGCACACGGCCACGCTTCTAACGAACGGAAAAGTGCTGATTGCCGGGGGCGGCACAACGGGTGGAAACGGTCCTCCGCTCGGAGGCACTGCATCCGCAACAGCCGAAATTTACGATCCCGGGACGGGTGTGTCTACTTCGACCGGAAATATGACCAGCGCCCGCATGGGACAAACCGCGACTCTTCTGTCCAACGGCAAAGTGCTGATCGCAGGTGGCCTGACATCTTCGTCCACCAACCCTGTCGCGACGGCTGAGCTTTACGATCCCATGACTGGAAAGTTCGCTCTTACAGGAAGCATGTCCGAAGGCCGCGCAGGACACGCTGCAACAATACTGCAAAACGGAAAGGTCCTGATCACAGGAGGTCTCACTGCCGGCCCTACCTCTTCCCGCACGGCTGAAATTTACGACCCTGGAACAGGCTCCTTTCTGGCGACGGGCTCCATGGCCCTTGCCAGGGTTACTCACACCGCTTCCCTCCTGACCGACGGAACGGTTCTCGCTGTCGGAGGCGGAAGCTCGATTAGCGAGATTTATGACCGATCCATTGGTTCGTTTTCGCCGTCTGCTCTCGCTGAGTTTGACCGTTCCGGACATTCGGCAACGCTGCTGCAAAACGGAAAAGTGATTGTGATTGGCGGATTCCCATCATCCTCAACCGCCGAACTGTATCCATGACCTCAGCCACCGACAGGTTTCATGCGGGTTGTGGCGAGGCGCTCCAGGACGTTAACACCGTCACGCGTGTTATCTCACCTTGGGCGGCGGACTTCCCGGAACAACGTATCACTTGGAAATCAAAACTAAGGAGTGTTGCATGAAAACCATCGCAGCAAAGTTATTCGCGGCCATTTTGCTTTGGGCTTTAGCTTCGTCGGCTCTATTCGCGGCCGAGTACCGCTTCTCCAAAATCGACGTTCCCAATAGCACCTCGACCCGCGTCCGCGGCATCAATGCCCGGGGCGACATTGTCGGCATCTATGCCGATGCCGGTGGAACGTCACATAGCTTTCTGCGGCACGCAGGGGTCTACTCGGAAGTGGGATTTCCGGGAGCCTACTTTACTGCGGTCAAGTCGATCAACGCACGTGGCGATATGGCCGGAAACGTTCAGGACGTCCCCGACGGCACCGTCCACGGATTTCTGTTCCACGAAGGTGCCTATTCCAAGATTGACTACCCCGGAGCCGTTAGCACGGAGGCTCGGGGCATCAACAACGCGGGCGACATCACCGGCACCTATTCCGACGCAGCGGGACGGAGCTTCGGGTTCGTCCTCAAAGATGGGACCTATCACCAGATTCACGTTCCCAACAGCTCCCTTACAGACGTGTATCAAGTCCAGGACAACGGAGTTGTGATGGTCGGCGACGCAGTACTAAACTCCGACGGTTTGCAGCACGGCTTTCTGCGGTCGGGTCCTGCGAATTTCAGGCTCATCGACTTTCCAGGGACAGAAACAACCGGCGGCACCGTCGTCAGGTGGATCAACCAACGCGGTGACATGGTCGGCGGCTACGGACTGAACGGCTACATTCTGCGGAACGGAACATTTCAAACGATCGATTTCCCGGGAGCGATAGCAACGTTGCCGCTGGCAGTCAATGACGATGGCACGATCGTCGGCATCGCCGTAGACACCAAGGGGGTCTTTCATGGGTTCAAGGCCGTGCCGCAATAGGTGTACTTGCGAACTCCGTCCTCATATCTCCGCGTCCAAAAGCAGATGCTGCTTTCCGATAGCGCAGTCGGCGGCGGGCATGGTGGTGTAGACGATTTGTAGCGGTCAAAGCATCGAAATCCAACACGGCTCAACAGACCTCAATGCGTGAGTCGTAACTGATTCCATATCAAGGACCTGCGATCTACGGAAATCTACAAACTTCAACAATCGTCTGAATCTGGTTCGGGACCAGGGGGGTCGGAGGTTCAAATCCTCTCTCCCCGACCATTGTTTTCAAGCACTTATGGAGGCTTGGATCGACCACCTGGTTTTACTCCAGGTCGTCTCTAGTGCGGCAACCCGTATAGATGGCAACCCGTATAGATATTGAGTATTCTTGCCCAGTAGGCTCGCGGCTCCACCTACAAAAATGCCCACAACGAAGACGTAGGTCTAACAGGAATTGTTGAACCTTGTCGAAAGCTGGCGGCTCCGCAGAATCAGATTGTGGCGGACGCAGCGGGAGTCTTGGCTGGAGTTGTGGTTTGGATGTCTCCTCGACGTGTTGGGCTCGAATAGAGTCCGCAACTCAGGGCGTGCTATGCCGCAACAGTCCGCGGCGTTCCAGCGCGGAGCGTAGAAGGGGTTCTACCAGTGCACGGATCTGGCTATTCGCATAGCCTGTCCAGGTCACATCGGCGTTAAGGTTCAGCGGCGGCGTCAGAGTTCCTCCTAATTCATCCGAGATCAGCACGCCGGCTTCACGCGCGATCAATTCCGTACAAAGGTCATAGGGATGACAGCACAAACCTGTCTTCCATCCGCGTTCTTTCAATATCCGGTCGAGCAAGGGACGAAGATCAGCCTGGAAGCAGTCATGGCCCACCATCAGTTCATACAACTGTCCGCCGGTCGAAAGATATTGATCTTCGAAGCAGTACGCTTTGCCCGCTCGACCAGGACCGGCAACGCCAAAAGAAATATCGTCATCGATGGCGGCCAGTACATCGCGAGCGCCGGAGAAAAAGCGAGTGACGGAACAAAATCTATGTTCGAGTTCAACGGCGTTCGAAGGGTGCGGGTGAAAGGGCTTGCGTTCTCTGGTGATGCGATTGAACCGCTCGCCCTGTGTCCCCGCTCCGCGCGAGGCCCAAAGTGCATCGGAAAGGTGCTGCTTAACCAGAGGGATTTCCGTTTGCACGGCAACTTCAATGTCTGCAAGGGAAGTGTGTTCGCCGCGATTCGGAGCCACCCCCGTCAGAATCCATGCGCTGCGCTTCTGGTACATTAGGCAGCGCGTCCCGTCGATGGGGTCGGCAATCACCCACAAGGTCGCGTCGGCTTCCGGAGTACCACGGGGCAGGGTAATCTTCCCGTCGGCGATTCCCTCGGCAATGAGTATGATGGGGGTCTTCGATGCGATCTCTCGTTCGAATAGATCCACAAGTATTTCCTCGCTGATGCGATCTACCGCATAGATCGCATCGCCGTCCCCATCGGCGTCTGCGACGACGCGCGCGAGGTCCGCAGCGGAGGATTCTTCGCAGGCTTCAACAATCGCGTCGCGCATCTCTTCGTGGATATGGCGGATGCCATCCACGAGCCAGGCCCAATCGGGCATGTTTGTTCCTCTCTAATAGCAACTTTCGGGCGTCGATGGGATCGGTCCGGACGGGTAACTCCAGAGCGACCGCAACACAACGCAAGGCAAAATGGACAGCATTCGAAAAATAGGATTGACTACGAACTCGTTTCGTGGTCTGTTAGATTGTCACATGACACATGGTAATTTCAAACAACAAAAAAGCGACTCTCTCTCCTCGCAGGATCGCCAGGGGGAGATTCTGCTCCTGATCAAGGAACGAGGCACGGCGCCCATCGGGGAGATCGCCTCTTACTTCGGCGTCTCGGAAATGACGGTGCGGCGCGTCTTGCACAAGCTGGCCGACGCCGGTCTGGTGATACGGACACCGGGAGGAGCGATGGTGGCCCCTCCGGGATCCATGGAGAGAACGTTTCTGGAACGCTCGGCAAAGATGTCTGCCGCGAAGGACGCCCTGGGGAGAGCGGCGGCGAGCTTGGTTCAGGAGGGCGAGACGGTTGTCCTGGATTCGGGAACCACGACACGCTGTATCTCCCGGCACCTCGCGTCCCAGCGCAATCTGGTTGTGGTGACCAGTTCGCTCGCTGTTCTGGAGGAGCTGGCGGGAAGCTCTGGCGTGCAAGTGCGCCTGACCGGGGGAGTCTATCGCAGGAGCAGTCACGATCTCTCGGGGAACGCGGTGATCGAGGCACTGGGGGATTTGAACGCCGACAAGGTATTTTTCGGCGCGGCGGCTCTTTCCTTTCACAAGGGCGTAATGAATTACGACGCGGAGATGCCACGGGCGATTTTGCAGTCCGGCAAACAGCGAATCCTGGTGATTGACAGCAGTAAGGTGGGGCTGGAAGCGGTTTACCGGCTATGTCCGGTGGAGCATTGCGACCTTGTCATTACCGACAGCGCAGTGAAGCCGTCCGATTTGACACGGCTTCGCAAGTTAACAAAAGTTCTAATAGCGAAATAACCGGGTTTCCCGGCAATACATTCTGAGGAGCGTATCTATGCGACGTTCAGGCCCAACACTGTTGATTGTATTGACGTTGTTTTCCGCGGTCTCTCCGGCGCAGATCAACACGGGCAAGATCTCGGGGTTCGTCACCGATCCGAGCGGCGCAATGATCAAGGAAACTACGGTGACGGCGACCAACGATGGAACCGGCGTGGTTACGAAAGCCGAGACTTCGGAGACCGGGGAATACCTACTCAACTTCCTGGTGCCGGGGACCTACCACGTGGAGGTGGAGCAAAACGGTTTTCAGAAGGCCGTGGAGTCGCACGTCGTGGTGAATGCCGGCGGCATCGTCCGCGCCGATTTCTCCATGCACGTGGGCGATGCGCTGCAATCCGTCAGTGTCGAAGCTAATTCGATCAGCGTCGCCACCGAGACGTCGGAGCTTTCGCAGACCTTCAGCCACCAAGAGCTGGATAAGCTGCCGAACATCGATCGGAATCCGCTCTACCAGATGAACCTGATTCCCGGCGCCAACAATGATGTGGGCAGCGGCAATTACGAGACCAACGGAGGAGAGAATGGTTCAGCCATCGGCCAGACTCGTCCGCAGCTCGCTTCCATCGGCGGCGTCGACGCCAATGCGAACACCGTCTATATCGAAGGCGTTCCCAATCGCGAGCCACAGAATGCTTACATCAGTATCACGCCTCCCATCGAAGGAGTTCAGGAGGTGCAGGTTTACACGGGAAAATACAATGCCGAGTTTGGATTCTCGGGAAGCGCAGTTGTCAATATCACAACGAAATCCGGGGGCAACGACTTTCACGGTGCCGCTTTTGAGTTTCTGCGCAATGAAGCCACAGATGCACATAATTACTTCGCGGGCGGCTTGCCTAATCCGCTCTTCCGCCGAAACCAGTTTGGCGGAGCTTTTGGTGGACCGATACGGAAAAACAAATTGTTCTTCTTCGCCGACTATCAGGGCGCTCTTCTCAAGACTAGCACTCCGAGGTTTACCTCCGCGCCCACGGCGAAGATGATGAACGGCGACTTCTCGGAACTACTCGATCCCACACAGCCCAACGACGGCGCGGGCAATACCTTCGGGACGATTTACGACCCGTTCACCCGGGTGTTCAGTGTAACTGGAAATGTGACCAGCGCGACGCCGTTCCCAGGCAATGTCATCCCGCAAAACCGCTGGGACGCTGCCGCGAAAGCCATGAATGCCGCGAAAGTCTTTGGCGTGGCCAACCTTCCAGGAATTAGCAACAACTTGCAATATCTAGGCAATAATTCTCAGACAGCGCATCAAGCGGATGGCCGCATCGACTATGATCGCTCCAGCCAGGACAGGGTTTTCTTCCGGTACTCCGTGCTCGATGCGGTCAGTGACAATTCCACGAACGTGAATCAGTTCTTCCAGGATGGCAATGCGGACTCGAAGACGTTCAACCAGAACATGCAGTTGTCCCACCTTCGTACCCTCAGCCTAACCAAAATGAACGAACTGCGGCTGGCTCTGAACCGCACCAATGTGCGGACCAGCAACAAGAGTCTGACGCAGAATTGGAATGATTCCTTCGGAATCCCCAACGGGAACCTGGGTGGCGCGGCGGGCCAAGGTAGCGCGGAATTCAACATCGCCGGCGTGCATGGTATTTCCCAGCCGGATTGGGTCGGTTATATCGTCAGCAACACAATCGCGGTCACCGATAATTTCACCTGGATCAAGGGACGTCACGCGATCAAAGTTGGAACCAACCTCAATCACGTTGTGGATGTTTCCGCGGATACCATTGGCGGGGACAATCCACGCGGCGCCGTCGGGTTCGATCCGGCCATGACTTCGTATGACGGTACTTCTGTCCAGCCCTTCGCGTACCCAAGTTTTCTGCTGGGAACCATGACCTCGAGCGCCCGCGCACACTTTGTCGCCGGTGCCCCGTACCAGACCTATTGGCAGAATGCTTGGTATGCGCAAGACGATTTCAAAATATTGCCTTCGCTAACCGTGAACCTCGGCCTGCGCTATGAATTAGTCACACGCCCCATCGAGCGTTCCAACCGGGAATCCAACTGGGATACCCGAACGAACCAGCTCGTTGTCGCAACCTCGAGCAATCGCAGCCCGGCGCTGGGGTTGGACAAGAACGACTGGGGGCCGCGCGTCGGCATCGCCTGGAGTCCGGATCTGGGCAAGACCAGCATTCGCGGAGGCTATGGAGTCTCCTATTGGATGGCATACTGGTCGGGTCCGTTAACAGTTTTGGGGCTGACTTATCCCAACTATGCGAAACAGGTTTTGATTACGCCCAACAACCTCACGCCCTCGCTGCTGCTCTCGCAGGACGGCCTGCCTCTGGCCAACGTGCAACCCGGTCCGTTGCCTGCCAATTCGCTCATCCGGGGCGCGGAATATAACTGGAAGAATCAGAGAGTGGACCAGGCGACCTTGAACGTGGAGCGGCAGATCCATCCTGGCATGGTCCTCGATATCGGCTACGTCGACGTACGCGGCCGGAACAACAACCATTCCCGCAACATTAACCAGGCGCTCCCGCAAGCGCCGGGCGTTGATTACAACTCTCAGCGTCCGCTCAACAGCCTTTATCCCCAACTCGGAGACGTTCCAGTCTCCTACTCGGAGGCCCGTAGCTACTATGACGCCGTGACGGTGCGGTTCGCCGCCAACGTCAAGAAATATGTTTTTATCAATGCTAGTTACGCTCACGGTCGCAATTTCAG
>Ga0137409_10007125_pt1 | contig 11512 bp, 11 predicted proteins | sample CZODoug1_16funga_FD_122059 | JGI IMG/M metagenome (GOLD analysis project Ga0137409, IMG submission 122059) | Vadose zone soil fungal communities from Angelo Coast Range Reserve, California, USA - CZODoug1_16fungal (Hybrid Assembly) | ecosystem: Environmental > Terrestrial > Soil > Vadose zone... | reverse complement strand
CACTGGTTCGGCATAGTCGTCGCCTTCCGCTGGACGGGCGCCGCGCTCGCGGCGGGCATCATGGGCTTCCCGCTGATGGTGCGCGCGATCCGGCTTTCGTTCGAGACGATAGACCGCAAGCTCGAAGCCGCCGCGAGCACTTTGGGAGCAGGCTGGGCCGGTGTATTTCTCACCGTGACGCTGCCCCTGGCTCTTCCGGGCCTCATCACCGGCGTGCTGCTCTCCTTCGCGCGCAGCCTCGGTGAATTCGGCGCGACCATCACCTTCGTGTCGAACATTCCCGGCGAGACGCGCACCCTGCCGCTCGCGATCTATACCTTTACGCAGACGCCTTCGGGCGACGAGGCGGCGATGAGATTGAGCCTCATAGCGGTGCTTTTGTCGCTTGCCGCGCTGTACATTTCGGAAGTCCTGGTGCGCCGCGCTGCGCGCCGGGTAAGAGGCGAAGAAGATGCTGTCGGTCGACATTGAGCGAACGCTGGGCGGTTTCCGGCTCGCCGCTTCGTTTCTGGTGGGCGAGGGTGTCACCGCGCTCTTCGGCCGCTCGGGCGCGGGCAAGACCTCGGTGGTCAACGCCATCGCCGGCATCCTGCGGCCCGAGCGCGGGCGCATCGACATCAACGACGAGACCGTATTCGACACCGCGCTGCGCATCGACGTGCCGACGCCGAAGCGGCGCGTCGGCTATGTGTTCCAGGAGGGGCGCCTGTTTCCGCACCTGAGCGTGCGGCAGAACCTGAACTACGCGTGCCTCTTCTCCCGCGGCATGCCACCCTCGGAGTTCGACCGCGTGGTCGAGCTGCTGGGATTGCGGGATCTTCTCGATCGCCGGCCGGGGAATCTGTCCGGCGGCGAGAAGCAGCGCGTCGCGATCGGGCGGGCGCTGCTCTCGAGCCCACGCCTGCTGCTGCTCGACGAGCCGCTCGCTTCGCTCGATGCCCACCGCAAGAACGAGGTCCTGCAGTACATCGAGCTGATCCGCGATGAAGTGAAAGTGCCGATCGTCTATGTGAGTCATGCCGTGGAGGAAGTGGTCCGGATCGCCGACACGGTGGTGCTGATGTCGGCGGGCGCCGTCCTCGCGGTCGGCCCGGCCGAGGACGTCATGGGGCGCCCGGATCTGCGCCCGGGCGAAGGGACCTTCGAAGGCGGGGCGGTGATCGATGCCAGGGTCGTCGAGCAGGACATGGAGCACGACCTCGCCACCCTGGCCTTCGAAGGCGGGACGCTGACCGCCACCAACGTGGACGCGCTGATCGGCGAGCCGGTGCGCGTGCGCATCCGCGCGCGCGACGTGTCGATCGCGCTCGAGCGCCCGCAGCGCATCAGCATTCAGAACGTGCTCGAGGGGAAGATCGCCGATATTGGGGCGGAACGAAGCGGGATTGTCGACGTGACGATCACTGTCGGAGCGACGACGCTTCGCTCCAGGATTACGGCGCGAGCGGTGGAGCAGCTGGGACTCACGCCAGGGCTGGACGTCTATGCTCTCGTCAAGGCGGTGTCGCTCGATCGGCGCGGAGCAAGCGCGGTGACTTAGCCGAGCGGCGCGAATCGCGCCGGGCGCGGACCGTCGAGCCCCTCGGCAATTCCCATGACGCGGCCGGTGATCGCGTTGTCGTATCCGGGCAAAGACGCCAGCACCGCCTTGAACGGTTTGCCGCGAAGAAACGCAAGGAACCTCTTGACCTCGCTACTTTCCATCCGGTTCGAGGTGCAGGCGAGGACATAGCGCTCCCTCACCAGCGGGATGAAACCCAACTCCAAATGCGCCGCCGCGGCCCGGATTCCAAAACCGGCGTCGACGCTGCCGTCTGCGACCGCGGCTGCAACGGCCGTATGAGTGAACGCTTCAAGCGAGTAGCCGGATAGGCCGCTGCTCGCGATCCCGGCGCGAGCGAGCAGCTGGTCGAACACCAGCCGCGTACCGGAGCCTCGCTGGCGATTGACGAATCGCAGTCCCGGCCGAATGAGATCGTGCAGGCCCTGGATGCCTTTGGGATTTCCGCGAGCAACGATCAAACCCTGTTCGCGCACGGCGAGTCCGATCAGCTGGTGTAGGCTCGGGTCGAGGCGCTGGAGGATTTCCGGCGTCTGCCATTGCTCGGCGACGTGGAATCCAGCGAGGTCGCAGTCGCCGCGAGCGAGAGCCTCCAGGCTCTCTACGCTGCCGTGAAACTGAAGTCCAAGCCGAAGTGTGCCCTCGGTCAGCTCAGGCAGCCGCTCAAGCGCCATGTCATGGCTTGCACAGATGGTCAACTGCGGCGCCCGTGCGATGGCCTCGCCGTAGAGCTCACGCTCGAACTCTTGGGCGAGCTCGGCGAGCTGAGGTGCGAGCCTGGTGCGTGCGCGTTCCTCCAGCTCCAAGAGCTTTACGGCAAGGGGCGTGAGTCGGGCGCCCCGCCCGCGCTCCAGCTCGACCAGCGGTTGCCCCATCCGCTGGTTCCAATCCCCGAGGACGCTCCACACGTGGCGATAGGAATACCCCACGTTGCGCGCTGCCGCCGCGAGGGACCCGAAGCGCTGTATCGCGGCTAGGAGCGGCACGAGCAGGGGAGCTACGGGTGCCGAGCGGAGTTTCCACCCTGGTTCAAATTCGATGTTCATATTGAATATCTAGATCATATATACGAGGAACGATATGATATAAAGCAGTAAACATGCATAATATGCAATATAGTACATATATAAGAAGTCTTGGTCAAGGCTGACACCGCATGGTGGAAGCACTCGCTACCGCGTTGTCCTTGCTCGCCGATCTCGATCCCAAGCTGGTCGAGATCGTCCTGCTCAGCCTGAGGGTGAGCCTCTCGGCGGTCGGGATTGCCGCGCTTCTGGGTTTTCCCCTCGGCGCGGCGATCGCGGTCGGCCGGTTCCCGGGCCGCAAGACCCTGATCGTGTTTCTGAACGCGCTGATGGGGTTGCCCCCGGTGGTCGTGGGGCTGCTGGTCTACCTGCTGCTGTCGCGCGCCGGGCCCCTGGGCTCGGCCGGAATCCTGTTCACGCCGTCGGCGATGGTGATCGCACAGACGCTGCTGATCCTGCCGATCATCGCCGCGCTCTCGCGCCAGGCGATCGAGGACGCCTGGCATGAGTACGAGGAGCAGCTGCGCTCGCTCGGCGCCGGCCGCGCCGACGCGGCGCTGACGCTCCTGTGGGACACGCGCTTCTCGCTGCTAACCACGGTTCTCGCCGGGTTCGGACGCGCTGCCGCGGAGGTCGGCGCGGTGATGATCGTCGGCGGAAATATCGACGGAGTCACGCGCGTGATGACGACCACGATCGCGCTCGAGACGAGCAAGGGCGACCTGCCGCTTGCGCTGGGCCTGGGGATCATCCTGATCGCGATTGTCATCGCGGTGAACGCGGCGGCCTACATGACCAAGGAGCTGGCGCAGCGCCGCTACGGATGAAGAACGGAGCGATCCTGCCGCTGCGCCTCGACGAAGTGTCCTTCGCCGCCGGCGGGCGCACCATCATCGAGGGGATTTCGCTCGAGATCGCCGCGGGCCCGAGCACGATCATTCTCGGCGCGAACGGCGCCGGGAAGAGCGTGTTGATGCGGCTCATGCACGGCCTGCTCGCGCCGACCTCGGGTCGCGTCGAGTGGCATGCGCGCGAGTACCCGGGCGCGCCGCGAAAGCAGGCGATGGTGTTCCAGCGTCCGGTGCTGCTGCGCCGCTCGGCGCAGGCCAACGTCGCCTATGCCTTGAAGCTCGCAGGCGTGAGCGAACCGCAACGCGGTGCGCAGGCGCGCGAAGCGCTGGAGAGCGTCGGCCTCGCGCATCTCGCTCGCCGGCCGGCCCGCGTGCTGTCCGGGGGCGAGCAGCAACGGCTTGCGCTCGCGCGCGCCTGGGCGCTTCACCCGGAGGTGTTGTTCCTCGACGAACCCACGGCGAGCCTCGACCCGAGCGCGACGCGCGAGATCGAGTCCGTGATCCGCGCCTTCGATGCCGCCGGCACCAAGATCGTGATGGCGACCCACAACCTCGGCCAGGCGCGGCGCCTGGGCGACGAGATCCTGTTCCTCGACCGGGGACGGCTCGTCGAGCGCGCACCGGTGGAGCAATTCTTTGCCAAACCGCAGTCGGCGCAAGCCGCGGCGTTCATAAAAGGAGAACTGCCGTGGACTTGATGCGGAGACAGCTGTTGCTCGCGGGCCTGATCGCCGCGCTTCCCGCCGTCGCGCAGGAGAAATTCATCGTCGTCGCGTCGACCACCTCCACCGAACAGTCGGGGTTGTTCGGCCACATCCTGCCCGCCTTCCAGAAGAAGACGGGCATCCAGGTGCGCGTGGTTGCGCTCGGCACCGGCCAGGCGCTCGATCTCGCGCGCCGCGGCGACGCCGACGTGGTGTTCGTCCACGCGCGTTCCGCCGAGGAGAAATTCCTCACCGAGGGCCACGGTGTGAAGCGCTTCCCGGTCATGTACAACGATTTCGTGCTGATCGGCCCGGAGTCGGATCCCGCAAAGGTTGCGGGGGGCAGGGACATCCTCGAAGCGCTCAAGAAGCTCAAGTCGGCGAACGCGCCTTTCGTCTCGCGCGGCGACAAGAGCGGCACTCACATGGCCGAGCTCGATCTGTGGAAGCTCGCGGGCATCGACATCGCCAAGGACAAAGGCCCCTGGTACAAGGACACGGGGCAGGGCATGGGCCCGGCCCTTAATACCGCGTCGGCGATGAACGGCTATATCCTCTCTGATCGCGGCACCTGGATCTCCTTCAAGAACCGCGGCGAGCTCGCCATCGCGGTGGAAGGCGACAAACGCTTGTTCAATCAGTACGGCGTGATGCTGGTGAACCCGGAAAAGCACCCGAACGTGAAGAAGGGCCTCGGCCAAGCCTTCGTCGACTGGGTGGTCTCGGCGGAAGGGCAGAAGGCGATCGCCGAGTACAAGATCGGCGGGGAGCAGCTGTTCTTCCCCAACGCCGGTGCGCCGGGGGCGTGAACGTGGCCATCGCTATATCCGGGCGGGAACGACGCCCTGATACAATGACGGGATGAAGATATTCGGGTTCGCCGGATGGTCGGGAAGCGGCAAGACCACCCTGATCGAGCAGCTCATTCCGCGCTTCGTGGAGCGCGGGCTGAAGGTGTCGATGATCAAGCACGCGCATCACAGCTTCGACGTCGATCAGCCGGGCAAGGATTCCTACCGGCACCGCGCGGCGGGCTGCAGCGAGGTCATGGTCGTGTCGGACAAGCGCTGGGTGCTCATGCACGAGCTGCGCGGGGAGCGCGAGCCTACGCTGGAGGAGCAGATCGAGAGGATATCGCGCTGCGATCTGCTGCTCGTCGAAGGTCACAAGCACCATCCTCTGCCCAAGCTCGAGGTGTGGCGCAAGGAGAACGGCAAGCCGCTGCTGCACCCGGACGATCCGCATATCGTCGCGATCGCTTCGGATGCGCCGATCGAGACGAAGCTGCCGTGCTTCGATCTCAACGACTGCAAAGGCGTCGAGGAATTCATCGTGAGTTACAGCGGACTGCGATGAACAAGGGCCTGCTGGACGTCGACGAGGCGCTGGAGCGCCTGCTCGCGGCCGCGCATCCCGTCGCCGAAATCGAAACGGTTCCGACGCTGTCCGCCGCAGGCCGGGTACTCGCGGCGGCGCAGCGCTCGACCATGAACGTTCCGCCCCTGGACAACAGCGCCATGGACGGCTATGCGCTGCGCCTTGCCGACCTGAAGGGCGCCGAGCCGCGCCTCCGGGTCGCGCAGAAAATTTTCGCGGGGGCGGTCGGCAGTCCGCTCGCCGCGGGGACCGCCGCGCGCATCTTCACCGGCGCGCCGATTCCTGCGGGGGCCGACGCCGTGGTGATGCAGGAAGACTGCGCGGCCGAAGGCGACCAAATCGTCGTGAAGAAGATCCCCAAGCCCGGCGAATGGGTGCGGCTCGTCGGCAGCGACATCCGGGCGGGCGACGTGATCCTCGCGGCCGGCATCCGCCTGCGTCCGCAGGACACGGGGCTCGCGGCCTCGATCGGCATCGCCGCGCTCCCGGTCTACCGCCGCGTGCGCCTGGGGCTGTTCTTCACCGGAGACGAACTGGTGATGCCCGGCGACCCCCTGCCTCCGGGGCGCATCTACAACTCCAACCGGTTTACGCTGAACGGGCTCGCGCGCGCCTTCGATTGCGAGGTGCGCGATTACGGCATCGTTCCTGATTCGCTCGCGGCGACGCGCGAAGTGCTGCGCCGCGCGGCGGCGGAGTGTGACGTGATCGTGACCAGCGGCGGCGTCTCGGTGGGCGACGCCGATTTCGTGAAGCCCGCGGTGGAAGCCGAGGGCGAACTCCTCATGTGGCGCATCTCGATGAAGCCCGGACGGCCGCTCGCTTTCGGCCGCGTCGCGCGGGCGAGCTTCATCGGGCTGCCCGGGAATCCGGTCTCGAGCTTCGTGACCTTTCTGATATTTGTCCGGCCGTTCCTGCTGAAAACTCAAGGGATCGCCCGGGTGGACCCGCACACGATTCAGGCGCGCGCCGATTTCGACTGGACCGAGCCCGACGCCCGCCGCGAGTTTCTGCGCGTAAAATGGAACGCGCGCGGAGGCCTCGATCTGTACCACACGCAGGATTCCGCGGTACTGATGTCCACGGCTTGGGCCGACGGGCTGGTCGACAACCCCGCCGACCGCGCGATCCGCGCGGGAGAGATGGTGACGTTCATGCCCTACTCGGAGCTGTATCGGTGAAAGTGAAAGTCCTTTACCTCGCGAGCCTGCGCGAGCAGCTCGGCGCGACGGGGGAGGATCTCGATCTGTCGCCTGCTGTGTCCACGGTCGCGGGCCTGCGGACCCTGCTCATGGCCCGAGGCGGCGCGTGGCAGTCGGCGCTCGCCCAGGGTAGAGCGCTGCGCGTCGCGGTGAACCAGGAGATGGCTCAGCCGACGACGCCGGTGAAGCCCGGCGACGAGGTCGCTTTTTTCCCGCCTGTAACCGGAGGTTAGCGTGAAGCGGACCGGAGGCTGACATGGCGGTGCGCATCCAGACCGCGGACTTCGACGCCGGCGTCGAGATCGCGGCGCTGCGGCGGGGCAATCCCAGAATCGGAGCGGTGGCGAGCTTCATCGGCGTATGCCGCGACGCGAACGACGGGGACGCGGTCTCGAAGATGACCCTCGAGCACTACCCGGGGATGACGGAGAAGGCGCTCGAGAAGATCGTGGCCGAGGCCCGGGCGCGCTGGGAGGTGATGGACGTTCTCGTGGTTCATCGCGTCGGCGAGCTGAAGCCCACCGATCAGATCGTGCTGGTCGTGGTGGCGGGCGCGCATCGCGGCGAAGCCTTCGCCGCCTGCGAATTCGTCATGGACTATCTGAAGACCCGCGCGCCGTTCTGGAAGAAGGAGCAGACGCCCCAGGGCGCGCGCTGGGTCGAGGCGCGGGCCACAGACGACGAAGCTGCGCAGCGCTGGGAGCCGCCCAAGTCGAGTGCCGCCTAATCTACAAGGCCGCGCGCATCAGATGCAACCCGGCGAGCAGACCCCCAATGGACAGGGCTACCGATCCGATCATGTAAGCGGCTGCCGGCCACAGTTCTCCGCGCTCCATCAACACAAATGCATCCAGCGAGAACGTCGAAAACGTCGTAAATCCTCCGCAAATACCCACCGTAAGAAACACCCGCACCGCCTGCGGCGCGTCCCATCGGAGGGCGAAAGATTCGGCAAAGACTCCGATCAGGAACGACCCCACGATATTGATGATCAAAGTTCCCCACGGGAACGCCAGTCCGAAGAGCTTTGCCGAACCATGACCGACCAGATAACGCGCAACCGAGCCGATCGCGCCGCCGAATGCGACGGCTAGGATGAGTTGGAGGTTCATTGCCCTTCCCTGTGGCTGAGCGAATGGATCAGCCTCGCCCGGCGAGCCTGAGGTTGGCCTGGGTCAGGCGATCGACCAGCACCCGCATGAACGCCTTGTTGAATCCCACCTGGCAGCCGTCGGTGGCCGCCCGCAAGGCGTCGGCCTTGATCTCCATCACCGTCACCTCCCCGAGCGCGGTGATGGTGGTGGTGCGGCGCCCCATGCGGCCGGTGAAGTAGAGGATTTCGCCGAAGCAGCCGCCCGGCTTGATGACGTTGAGCTGCTTGCTAAGAAGCGTGACGCCGACCTCGCCGCCGATGAGGATGTAGAAGCTGTCGCCCTGATCGGCCTCCTTGATGATGACGGTGTCCGCTTCCATCCCCCGCCACCTGCCGATGCGCACGACTTCCCACAGCGCGACGTCGTCGAAATCCTCGAAAAACGGCATGTCGCGGAGCTGGTTGAATTTCTCGGAATCGGAAGCCGAGGCGCCCGAGAGGCGCAGCGTCGAAAACGCCTGGCTCAGGTCCTTGCCGAACTCGAGCCAGGTCCGGTAGCGGACGGCGGGATCCTTCTCGATCGCCTTCATCACGATCTGGTCGAGCAGCGGGGACAGGTCCGGGCGGAGCGTCACCGGCCGCGCCGGGACGGTGTTGAGGATCGCGTAGGTGAGCGCCGCCTGGGTATTGGCCTCGTAGGGCAGGCGGCCGGTGAGCAGCCGATACATCACCACGCCCAGCGAATAGATGTCGGTCTGGTGGGTGAGGTCCTCCATGCGGATCTGCTCCGGGGACATGTAGGAGGGCGAGCCGACGCCCGTGAGCTGCGTGGTTTCTTGGCCGTGACGCTGCTGAAACGAGGCACCGAAGTCGCTCACCTTGGTGTCGCCGTTCTCGGAGAGCAGGATGTTGCCGGGTTTGATGTCGCGGTGGATCACGCCGTGCTGGAACGCATACTCGAGGGCGCGCACGCACTTGAATATGATCTCGACGACCTTGTTGAGAGGCAGGAGGTTGGTGACTTCCGAGTACGCCTCGAGGGTCGTGCCGGGGACGTATTCCATGACGAGGTAGCTGTGCTCTTGCTCCACCACCGCGTCGATGATCTCGACGATGTGGGGGTGGCTGAGCTTGCCGGCGAGCGCGGCCTCGGCGAGAAAGGCCTTGTGCATCATGCGCTCGGTCTGAGGGGTCATTTTCTCCGCGAACAGGAACACCTTGATCGCGACCTCACGGTCGGCGAAGGGGTCGTGGGCGAGGTACACGCGGCTGGTGGCGCCGCTGCCGATCTCGCGGACGATCGGGTATTTGCCCAGATGCTCCTGGAGCTCGAACTTCATCGCCATGGCGGCCAAGTCTAAGCCAAGACCCGGGAGGGGGAAAGTTGCAAAATGACGGTTCTCGCTCTTGAATATGGACGCAAATCCCCCACTTGCTTCGCGGTTAGCCAACTAAGAGTCAGCGAGGCTCCATGAGACTGGACAAGCTCACCACCAAGTTTCAGCAAGCCCTGGGCGACGCCCAAAGCGTCGCCGTCGGGCAGGACAACCAATTCATCGAGCCGCTGCACCTGCTCGCCGCTTTGCTCGACCAGGAAGACGGGGGGAGCGCGTCGCTTCTGTCCCGCGCCGGGGTCAATGTTCCGCGCTTGCGCGACGCGGTGCGCCAGGCGATTTCCCGGCTGCCGAAGGTCGAAGGCCACGGCGGGGAGGTACAGATCTCGCGCGAGTTGAACGGCCTGATGAATCTGACCGACAAGGAGGCGCAGAAGCGCGGCGACCAGTTCATCGCTTCGGAGCTGTTCCTGCTTGCGCTCGCCGAGGACAAAGGCGAGGCGGGCCGTCTGCTGAAGGAGAACGGCGGCAACAAGAAGGCGATCGATCAGGCGATCAAGGCGGTGCGCGGCGGGGAGTCGGTCGGCAGCCAGGAGGCCGAGGGGAGCCGCGAAGCGCTGAAGAAGTACACCCTCGACCTGACCGAGCGCGCGCGCTCGGGCAAGCTCGACCCGGTGATCGGGCGCGACGACGAGATCCGGCGCGTGATCCAGATCCTGCAGCGCCGCACCAAGAACAACCCCGTCCTGATCGGCGAGCCCGGCGTGGGCAAGACGGCGATCGCCGAAGGCCTTGCCCAGCGCATCGTCAACGAGGAAGTGCCCGAGACGCTCAAGGGAAAGCGCGTGCTCTCGCTCGACATGGCGGCCCTCCTGGCCGGCGCCAAGTACCGCGGCGAATTCGAGGAGCGCCTGAAAGCAGTGCTGAAGGAGCTCTCGCAGGACGAGGGCCGCACCATCGTCTTCATCGACGAGCTGCACACCATGGTCGGCGCGGGCAAGGCCGAGGGCGCGATCGACGCCGGCAACATGCTCAAGCCCGCGCTCGCGCGCGGCGAGCTGCACTGCGTGGGCGCGACCACGCTCGACGAGTACCGCAAATACATCGAGAAGGACGCGGCGCTGGAGCGCCGCTTCCAGAAAGTGCTGGTGGGCGAGCCCTCGGTGGAGGCGACCATCGCCATCCTGCGCGGTCTGCAGGAGAAGTACGAGGTGCATCACGGCGTCGACATCACCGACCCGGCGATCGTGGCCGCGGCGGAACTGTCGCAACGCTACATTACCGACCGCTTCCTCCCCGACAAGGCGATCGACCTGATCGACGAGGCTGCCGCGCGCATCAAGATGGAGATCGACTCCAAGCCGGAAGTCATGGACAAGCTCGACCGGCGCCTGATCCAGCTCAAGATCGAGCGCGAGGCCGTGAAGAAGGAGAAGGACGAGGCTTCGCAGAAGCGCCTGACCCTGATCGAGAGCGAGATCAAGAAGCTGGAACGCGAATATGCGGATCTCGACGAGGTGTGGAAAGCCGAGAAATCGCAAGTCGCGGGCTCGCAGCACATCAAGGAAGAGCTGGAAAAACTCAAGCTCGAAATGGAGGCCGCCAAGCGCAAGGGCGACTGGCAGAAAGTTTCCGAGATCCAGTACGGCCGCATTCCGGAGCTGGAAGCCCAGCTGAAGAAAGCCGAGAAACCGCCTTCTGCGCAGGCGAAGCCGAAACTCCTGCGCACCCAGGTCGGCGCCGAGGAAATCGCCGAGGTCGTGTCGCGCGCGACCGGCATCCCGGTCTCCAAGATGATGCAGGGCGAGCGCGACAAGCTGCTCACCATGGAAGAGAAGCTCCACCAACGGGTCGTCGGCCAGGACGAGGCGGTGCACGTGGTCGCCGATGCGATCCGGCGCTCGCGCGCGGGGCTCTCCGACCCGAACAAGCCCTACGGATCGTTCCTGTTCCTGGGGCCGACGGGTGTGGGCAAGACCGAGCTGTGCAAGGCGCTCGCGGCCTTCCTGTTCGATTCGGAGGACCACCTGATCCGCGTCGACATGTCCGAGTTCATGGAGAAGCACTCGGTCGCCCGCCTCATCGGCGCGCCGCCGGGATATGTCGGCTACGAGGAGGGCGGCCATCTCACCGAGATGGTGCGGAGGAAACCGTACAGCGTGATCCTGCTCGACGAGATCGAGAAAGCCCACCCGGACGTGTTCAACGTGCTCCTCCAGGTGCTCGACGACGGCCGCATGACTGACGGACAGGGGCGCACGGTGGATTTCAAGAACACGGTGGTGGTAATGACCTCCAACCTCGGCTCGCACATGATCCAGCAGATGCAGGGCGACGATCCCGGCCTCATCAAGACCGCGGTCAT
>Ga0137409_10007124_pt1 | contig 11515 bp, 16 predicted proteins | sample CZODoug1_16funga_FD_122059 | JGI IMG/M metagenome (GOLD analysis project Ga0137409, IMG submission 122059) | Vadose zone soil fungal communities from Angelo Coast Range Reserve, California, USA - CZODoug1_16fungal (Hybrid Assembly) | ecosystem: Environmental > Terrestrial > Soil > Vadose zone... | reverse complement strand
CAGGTCGAGAAGGACGTGCTCGGCGACACGGTGAAGCTCGCCGCCAAGCTGGTCGAGCAGGCGCAGAAGGGCCAGACGATCACCTCGCAGCAGACCGCGGCGCTGCTCAGCCCGGCGCTCAAGCCCTACTCGCACGAATTGCGCGAGCTGGCGGTGAGGGAGCAGGGCGACGGCGTGTGGCTGTGCGAGATCGTGTCGCAGGCCGCCTCGACCGCGATCGTGCGGCTCACCTACCGCGACCAGGCGGTCGAATGCACGCGCGAGCATCCGTCGGTCGTGATCGGGCGCGAGTACGGCTGCGGCGTGCTGGTGGCCGACCGCACGGCGTCGCGCAAGCATTGCACGATCGAGCTGCGCGGCGGGCAGTTCGTGGTGCAGGACCACAGCACCAACGGCACCTACGTCACCGTCGACAGCGAGAAGTCGGTGCTGCTCAAGGGAGACGACCTGGCGCTGCGCCGGTTCGGCTGGATCGGCTTCAGCGACGTGCGCTACGCCGGCTCGGACGTGGTGCAGTTTTCCTGCGGCTAGGCCCGCATGAACGCGACGGTCCTGTTCGCGGACATTAGCGGCGCCGCGATTTCGAACTGCATCGAGCCCCTGCGCAAGGCCGCGGAGTCCACCGGCGGGCGGGTCGTGAAGCTGGTCGGCGACGAGGTGATGGTGCTCTTCGCCACGCCGGATGCCGCCGCCAAGGCGGCCGCCAGGATGCACCAGTGCATCGAGGCCCTGCCCGCGGTCGCGGGCGCCGAGCCCAGCCTGCGCGTGGCGTTCCACAGCGGGCCGGTGATCCAGGTCGACAAGGACGTGCTCGGCGACACGGTGAAGCTCGCGGCCAGGCTGGTCGCGCAGGCGCAGAGAGGCCAGACCCTCACTTCGGGGCAGACCGCGGCCCAGCTCAGCACCGGGCTGCGGCCGTTCTCGCGCGACCTGCAGCGCGTGGCGCTGACCGACAGGTCCGAGACCATCCGGCTGTGCGAGATGCTCAAGACCTCCCTGAACGGCGCCGCGCGGACGCAGGAGGCGAAGAAGGCGAGGACCATGGTGCGGCTCGCCTACGCTGACCAGATGGTGGTCTGCTCGCGGGAAAACCACCCGCGCATCGTGATCGGCCGGGCCAAGGGCTGCGACCTGGTGATCGGCGACAAGCTGGCGTCGCGGCAGCACTGCACCCTGGAAGCGCGCGACGACGAATTTTTCCTGCTCGACCACAGCACCAACGGCACCTACGTCACCGTCGAGGGCGAGAACGAGATCCTGCTCAACGGCGAAGGCGTGGCGCTCGCGACCCACGGCTGGATCGCCTTCGGCCATCCGCACGGCGGCGCCGCCGGGGCGGTGGAGTTCTCGGGCAGCTAGAAAAAAATCAGGAAGAAAATCGGGGTCAGAGCCCGATTTTCAGCTCGGCGGGAAGGCCAGCAGCAAGCCGACCAGGCCGAGCGCGAGGAGCACGGCGAAAAGCCCGATGATGACCTCGAGCGCCGTGACCGACGGCTGCTCGCGTTCATCCACCAGCGTCTCGTCGAACCGCGGATAGCTGCGTCCGATCTTCCCCATGCCGGCGCTCCCCTCGAGCTTGTCTTCGTTGCTGGCCATGGTCCCCATCATGGGCCAGCGCCGGGATGCACGGAGGAATCTGAACAACTCTCACAGAAATCGGGCTCTGACCCCGATTTCGGGACTCCGATTTCGGAAGAAGGCCGCGGGCTCATCGCCCGCGGCCCCTCCCTCCTCCCCGCTCCCCTTCAATCGCACAAGCCGCGATGCTGGCATGGAGTCGCTGCGCCCTCAATCAGACGAAAGCATGAGAAAAGATTTCAATGCTGAGTCACGGTCGCAGCTCTGATGCGAAGTCAATCTGCATTTTTAAATGGGGTCCGTCCCTATTTTTTGGCTCGCCGCGGTGCCCAGTCCCGACTGCGCGATGGTGGCCTCGTTCCACGCGCCCGACTGGTCCACCGTCGCTTGCGATAAATGAGCGAAGGTATGGCCGATCGTAGTTGTTCATGATGACTGGCTTATGTGGAATCTTAGCCATTACTGTTTCCCTTTCAGTTAGAGCTAATGGGTTGCAGGTTCAGGATCTTCACCTTCCATTCTTCATACGCTCGGGTCAGGGTGCCGTCGTGATCCCCTCCTTCGCAGTGCGCGCGCTCCATGCGGCGCGCCCATTCAGCCACGAACCAGATATCGCAGCGGTTCTCATCGAAATTAACGAACGTGCAGCCAAGCGGCGGCCATGTTAGCGCCTGCGTGATGCTGCGCGGCGGGCCACACACTGAGATTACGGTGATCAGATTCTCGTCATGCTCGACCACTCGCAGCTGTGGCCAGTCATTGGCAGAATGCTTTTCAAGCGGAACAAAGTGCCCACATCCAGTAAGAACAGCAAGCGCCAGGATGCTGAGCGCCTTTTGGATGCGTTTCATGATGGTTCCGCCTGTCCGTGGTTCACACTCGCCGAGTTGGCATTGCCCGACTGCGAGACCGAGGCCTTCGAGCTCCTCGCGGACGTCTGCGTGATGCTGGTGGTGTTGTCGGTGCCGGACTGCGTGATGGTTGCTTCGTTATCGGCTGCGATCGCCACGCCCATTGCGTAAGCGAGCGCGATCGCCACCGCGAGACAAGAAAGCTTCTGGCGTTTCATGACCCCCCCTTTGATGGTTGACGGGACGCACCGGCGCATCGTGTCGAAGCGCAGCCGGCTTCTCAATCGGAAGTTCGGCTGACCCGGGTTCGGGGAAAGGCTGAGAGCTTTACCGCGGGTGCTGCAGGACCTGCTTGGCCACCACCTTTGGGCCCTCGAAAACCTTGACCGTGACGACGTAACGGCCCTTCAGCGTCACGCTGAAGCTGAGCGTCGAGAGCTTGGCTGAGCCGGTGTCGCCCACTGCGACGCGTCCGCCTTGCGAGGTGTTCCACACGCCGGCCGTTCCGTGCCTGCTCGACACCATCTCGTAGCGCAAGGCGGCGCCCGCCGGAGCAGCGATGTATCACTCAGCAAAAAGGATGAGACGGCTCTCTTATATACGAAGTCAATCTGTAAAGCTTCGTCAGCCGCGCGCACGGGGAGCCGCACGCAGGCATGCTTCGCCTTTCTTAGGGAGTGCAGCAGTGGGGGAACAGGAATCGCACGTCGCGCTCGGGCGCAGCGTGATCATCGTCGGCACGGGCAGCCTGCAGAACAAGCTGCTCGCGAATCTAATCGAGCAGAGGACCGGCTACGCCTGCAGCACTAGGCGGGCGGATCAGCTGAACGGCTCTCTGCCGGCTACATCGCTCTTGCTGATCGACGCGGCCGAGTTCGCGGCCAGCATGCAGGCGCTCTACGCGAACGGACTCTTCCGGAGCATCGCGGTGATCAACGCCGATGAGCGGCTGCCGCTCGAGGTCGCGGTCGCCTGCCCGGGCGTGAAAGGCGTGTTTTTCGCGGAAAGCTCCGAGGACACGCTGGTGAAGGGCATCGAGGCGATCTTCCGCGGCGAGTACTGGCTGCCGCGCCGGCTGCTGTGCGCGCACCTCGAGCGCACGCGCACGGTGCAAAGGCCGGCTTCGCCCGCGGCGACGCTCCTCACGCGCAAGGAAATGGAGACGCTGCGCCTGCTTTCGACCGGCAGCAGCACGGGGGACATCGCCCACGAGCTGAAGGTGAGCCCGCACACGGTGAAGACCCACCTCTACAACCTGTTCCGCAAGATCCGGGTCACCAACCGCGTGCAGGCGGTGCACTGGGCCGCGCAGAATAAAATCGGGCTCTGACCCCGATTTAGATTTTCAGCACGCCCGGCAGCCAGAGGGCGAGCGCGGGGAAGGCGATCAGCAGCGCCACCAGCACGAAGTCGGCGACCAGGAAGGGCAGGGTGCCGCGGTAGATCTTGGCCGCCGGGATGTCCGGGTTCTGCGCCTGGATCACGAACACGGTGAGGCCGACCGGGGGGCTGATCAGGCCGATGGTCGCCATCACGGTGACGAAGATGCCGAACCAGATGCCGTCGTAGCCGATGCCGGCCATGATCGGCAGGATCACCGGCACCGTGATGAGGATGGTGCTCACTTCCTCCAGCGCGGTGCCGAGGACGACGTACAGCACGATCACCGCGAGCACGATCGCGAGCGGCGAGAGCTGCGCCGCCTGCACCCACACGGCAAGCTCGTTCGGCAGGCGCGTCAGCACGATGAAGCGCGCGAAGATGAAGGCGCCGACGATGATGAAAAACAGCATCGCGCTCGAATACACGGTCTCCAGAAAAGCGTCGCTCAGCCCGCGCAGGGTGAGCGTGCGCGTGGCGAAGCCGATGACGATGGCCGCGAAGGCGCTGATCGCCGCGCCCTCGGTCGGCGAGAACCAGCCGAGGTAAATGCCCACTACCGCGAAGAAGAAGAGCAGGACGAGCTTCCACATGCCGCGCGCGGCGCGCAGGCGCTCGCGCAGGGGCATCGGCGGCACCCTGGGCATCCATTCCGGCCGCAGGCGCGCCTGGACCACCACCGCGACCACGTAAAGCGCGGCGAGCAGGATGCCGGGGAACAGCGCGGCGGCGAAAAGCTTCGCCAGCGACTGCTCCGCGACCAGCGAGTAGACGGCGAGGATCACCGAGGGCGGGATGAGGATGCCGAGCGTGCCGGCGGCGGCGACCGAGCCGGCCGCCACGATGTCGTTGTAGCCGTGGCGGCGCATCTCCGGGATCGCCACCTTGGAGAACGTCGCCGCGGTGGCGATCGAGGAGCCGCAGATGGCGCCGAAGGCCGCGCAGGCGCCGACGGTGGCGCTCGCGAGCGCGCCGCGAAAACCCGAGAACACGGCGTTGGCGGCGTCGAACAGCTCGCGCGACATCTGCGCGCGCGAGGCGACCGCGCCCATCAGGATGAAAAGCGGCACCACGGAGAGCGAGTAGGCGCTCGCCAGCTCGAACGGCACCGAGGCGACCACCGCGAGCGCGGTGTGCCAGCCGTCGATCGCGGCGTAGCCGCCGGCGCCGACGAGCGCAAGCGACACCGCGATCGGGATGCGGACGAACATCGCCGCGAGCAGGACGATCACTCCCGCGAGGCCGGTTTCCAGGTTCGTCATCGTCTCCAGCGCGCGATGAAAGCGAGCGTCGCCAGCGCCGAGGCCCCGACCCCGAGCAGGACCGGGATCCAGTAGAAGATCCTGGGAATCGACAAGTCGGCGGTCACGTCGCCGAACTCCTGCATGTCGCGCGCGAGCGGCACCATCCGCCAGAACATCAGCGCCAGCACCGCGAGCGAGGCGATGGCGCCGAACAGATCGAGCAGCTTGACCACCGCCGGCCGCGCCAAGTGATCGACGACGTCGACCACCAGGTGCTCGTCGCGCAGGAACACCGCCGGCAGCGCGACGAAGATGGTGCACGCGAGGCACAGCTCGATCAGCTCGAAGGTGCCGTGGATCGGCCGGTTGAAGAACGCGCGCAGCGCGACGTCGGCCACCGTGAGCAGCATCATCGCCGCCAGAAACACCGCGGCCAGGTAGCCGAAAACCTTCTCGGCGATCTTCAGAAAATCGGGGTCAGAGCCCGATTTCATAAAATGAGGACAGACCCCATTTCTGGCATCTTGCGGGAGTGTAGACTGTCAGTCATGACGAAACTGCTCGAGAAGCTTTTCGCCGAAGCCGCGAAGCTGTCCAACGAGGAGCAGGACGCTTTCGCCCAATTTGTATTGGCCGAGCTCGAGTCGGAGGAGCGCTGGTCTCGCCTGTTTGCCTCATCGCAGAATGAGCTGGCCACCCTCGCACAGGAGGCGCTTGCCGACTACCGGGCCGGCCGCACGCGTTCATTCTGAGGCGTGCGCTCGCGCGTCAACGAGCGGTTCCGAAAAGCATTTGATTCGTTGCCCGAGGCTGTCCAGCGCAAGGCGCGGGATGCGTACGCGCGATGGCGCGAGAATCCGGCACACCCCTCGCTCAGTTTCAAGAAAATTCATCACACGCTTCCGATCTACTCGGTCCGTATCGAGCTTGGCTGGCGCGCCGTGGGAATCCGGGATGATGACGTCATGATCTGGTTCTGGATCGGGTCGCACGCGGAATACGACAAGCTTATTGCCCAGTTGCGCAAGCGGGGCTGACCGAGGGGAAATCGGGCTCTGACCCCGATTTTCTATTTCTCGGTCCAGAAGTTCTTCGAGGTCTTGGCGTGCTTCTCGGACAGGCTCTTCATCTGCTGGTACACCGCGCGCGCCGGGAGCTTCTTGTCCTCGAGCTCCTTCAGCTTCGCCTCGATCACCTGCTCGCCGATCCTGCGGAAGCGGGCGTCTTCCTGCGGCGGGAGCCTGATCGGCTCGGCGCCGCCCTCGACCAGCAGCTTCTTGCCGATGGCGTCGAGCGCGTCCCAGCCTTCGCCCACCTCCTTCTCCACGCCCTGGGTCGAGTCGTCGACCAGCTTCCTCAGGTCGGCGGGCAGCTTCCGGTGGAAGTCCGGGTTCATCGCCACGCCGAACGAGGACACGTACGAGTACATCTCGGTCGAGTACTTCAGCGTGCCGCCCATCTTGAAGGCGATGCCGGCGCCGCCGTAGTCGATGAACACGCCGTCGAGCGTGCCCTTCTGCAGCATCTCGAGCTGGTCGGGCGGCGGCACGCCGACCGGGGTCCCGCCGAGCGCGGCGACGAAATCGCGGATGGTCGGCGCGGCGAAGCGGATGCGCAGGCCCTTGAAGTCGTCGGCGCTGCGGATCGGCTTCCTGATGGTGTGCACGTTGCCCGGCTGATGGGTGAGGAGCAGCAGCACGCGCACGCCGCGATGCTCGGCGTCGAGGTGCTTCGAGCGCAGCCCGGCGTCGTTCAGCGTCTTGGTGCCGATCTCGGCGCTGCCGGCCATGTACGGCAGCGAGATCAGCTCGGTGAGCGGGAAGCGTCCCGGCGTGCCGCCGTGCAGGAACCACGACACGTCGGCCTGGCCGCTGCGCGCGAGGTCGTAGTGCGCGGGGGCCGGCGCCATCTGCGCGCCGGGGAAATGCTTGAACGCGAGCCGGCCGCCCGAGGCCTTCTCCAGCTTCTCGCCCCACTGCACCAGCCACTTCGTCATGAAGTGCTGCGGGCCGACGAACTCGGCGACTTTCACTTCGTATTTGTCCTGCGCGGAGGCGCTCAGGCCGAAGGCAACCGTTACGGCCGCGGCGGCGGCCAGACGGAAGATGCGCATTGTTCCTCCCCCAATGGATTGCTCGATCGATTATAACCGTGGCGGAAATCGGGCTCTGACCCCGATTTCTAGACGTAGCCGTCCGGGTTCTGGGATTGCCAGCGCCAGGCGTCGCGGCACATCTCGTCGATGCCGAATTGCGCTTTCCAGCGCAGCTCTTTCGCGGCGAGCGAAGGATCGGCGAAGCACGAGGCGATGTCGCCGGCGCGCCGTGGCAGTATCTCGTAGGGAATCTTCTTCCCGCTGGCGCGCCCGAACGCCTTCACTGCCTCGAGCACCGAGTAGCCGCGGCCGGTGCCGAGGTTCACGGTGATCGAGCGGCGCTTCTTCTCGAGATAGTCGAGCGCCGCGAGGTGGCCGCGCGCGAGGTCCATGATGTGGAGGTAGTCGCGCACGCCGGTGCCGTCCGTGGTGTCGTAATCGTCGCCCCAGACGCGCAGCCGCGGGTGCTTGCCGACGGCGACCTGCGCGAGGTACGGGAACAGATTGTTCGGGATGCCGCGCGGGTCCTCGCCGATGCGCCCCGAGGCATGCGCGCCGATCGGGTTGAAGTAGCGCAGCGCGGCGTAGCGGAAATCGGGGTCAGAGCCCGATTTGTCGGCGAGGATGTGCTCGATCATGAGCTTGCACTTGCCGTACGGGTTGGCGGGCCGCAGCGCGTGGTCCTCGGTGAGCGGCAGGCGCTCGGGCTCGCCATACACGGTGGCCGAGGAGCTGAAGATGAGGTCGCGCACGCCCTGCGCGTCCATCGCCTGCAGCAGCGCGATGGTGCCGCCGACGTTGTTCTCGTAGTAGAGCAGGGGCTTCTCGACGGATTCGCCGACCGCCTTCAGCCCGGCGAAGTGGATCACCGCCTTTACATCCTTCAATAGAGGCTCCAGCGCGGCGCGGTCGCGCACATCGGCGCGCTTCAGGGCGATCTTTGCATCTCGGGGCGCCAGCTCGCGGATGCGCTCGAGCACGCTCGCCTTGGAATTCGACAGGTTGTCGACGATCGCCAGCTCGTAGCCGGCCTCGGCTAGGACGACGCAGGCGTGCGAGCCGATGTACCCCAGCCCGCCGGTGACGAGGATCACTAACTAAGAACCGTTTCTTTCTTGAGCGGCATGTGGCTGAGCCACTTCTGCACTTCCTTCGGATCCGAGAACAGCGTCTCGAGCTCGGCGCGCGCTTCCGCTTCGGTCTGCAGCACCGACTCGACCACGCCCTGCTCGACGCCGCTGCGGTCGGTGGCGAACTCGAGCCGGATGCCGAACGGGTCGAACAGGTACGCCGACCAGAAGCGCCCGCCGAGCGGCACCGGGCCGATGAGCTCGACGCGGCAGGCCTTCACGCGCTCGATCAGCGCGTCGAACTTCGCGGGCGGCACGTGGAAGGCGATGTGCTGCATGCCGCCGACGTGGTCGCGGTGCTGCCTGGGCAGCCCCTTGGGATACTCGAAGATCGCGAGCAGCGAATCGTTGCCCATGTCGAAGAAGTAGTGGCGCAGGTTCTCGTAGGGCGGCTGGCCGCGGTCCTGCTCGTAGGGCACGCGGCGCACGTGGACCAGCCGGAAGCCCATCACCCGCGTGTAGAAGTCCATCGCCGCGGGCATGTCGTCGGCGACGATCGCCAGGTGGTCAATGCCTCTCGCGTACAGGGCTCCTCCCCTCCACGGCGGCAAGGAATGGCCGCAAGGCGGCGATGAAGCCCTGCGGGTTCTCGCCGGCGATGTTGTGACCCGCCTCGACCTCGACGACCTGCAGGCGGGGGTTGGCGGCTTTCATTTTCTGCACCGTCTCGGCGGCGTACAGGTCGGAGCGCGTGCCGCGCATGGAGAGCAGCGGGCAGCGCACTTCGCCGATCAGCTGCCACATGTCGACGCCGAGCTTCGGCCTTTCAGGCAGGCGGAATTGATCGCGGAAATACGTGTCGCGCTTCAACTTGAAATCAGGGGTAAGGTAATTCTCGAACCGGACGCGGTTGCTCTGTCCAAAATAGCGCATCGCGTCTTCGATGGAAGCGAATCGGTCGGGCGTGTTGGCCACGGTCTGCGTCACGCGCCTGGAGCCCGCCGGCGCGTTCTCGGGCGAGTAGTCGATCAGCGCGAGGCCTGCAACGCGCTCCGGATGCCTGGCGGCAGCGTAAGTGGTGCTGCGTCCGCCCATCGAGTGGCCGGCGAGCAGCGCGCGCTTCCAGCCGAGGTGATCGAGCACGTTGACGATGTCCTGCGCCATCGTCGGCACCGAGTAGTCCTTTTGCGGGCTCCAGTCGGAGTCGCCGAAGCCGCGCATGTCCATGGCGACGACTTCCCGCTCGGCGGCCAGCACCTGGCCGACTTCCAGCCAGTCCCAGGAGAAATACGACAGGCCGTGCACGATCAAAATCGGGGTCAGAGCCCGATTTCCCAGCTTTCTGTAGAAGATCGAGACGTCCCCCGAGCGCGCGCGCCCGGTGGAGTGGGCAATGCTCATCGCGAAAGCGTACTACGAATCCGGGCGTAGATCGGCGTGAAGTCGGGCGCCGTTTCGCGCATCAGCTGCGCGAACGAATCGATGTGGAAGTAGGTCTCCTGGTAGCGGTCGATCTGATACTCGGTGCGCATGATGCGCTCGAGGTCGAACGCCAGCCGGCGCGGGCGCGGGTCGTCGACGCAGTAGGCGAGCTCGCCGCCCGAGGAGAGCAGCCCGGCGCCATACGCCCGGATGCCCGACGCGGTCTGCATGAGGCCGAATTCGATGGTGTACCAGTACAGGCGCGCCAGCATCCTGACCGCGTCGAGGCGCATCGCCTTCAGGCCGCCCTTGCCGTACTCGTACAGGTGGTCGGCGTAGGTCCGGTCGAAAAGCAGCGGCACGTGCCCGAAGAAGTCGTGGAACACGTCGGGCTCGACGATGTAGTCGAACTCCTCGGGGCGGCGCAGCCACACGGTGACCGGAAAGCGCCGGTTGGCGAGGTGGGTGAAGAAGGCGTCGTCGGGGATGAGGCCGGGCACGGCGACGATCTCCCAGCCGGTCTTCGCCCTGAGCTGCCGCGAGACTTTGTCGAACCGCGGAATTTCGCGCGCCGAATCGAGCCCGGCGATGGCGTCGATCCATTCATCGCAGGCGTAGCGAGGCACCAGCTTCGACTGCCGCTCGAAGAGCCGCCGGTACAGCGCGTGCTCCTCCGGCGTATAGGCGCTCCAGTCCTGCTCGACCGAATAGTCGAGCCCGGCCTTGGAGTAATCGCCTCTTAAAATGGGGACAGACCCCATTTTATGCCGCCGGTTTCAGGACGCCGCGGCGCACCTGGTCGAGCTCCATCGACTCGAACAGCGCCTTGAAGTTGCCCTCGCCGAAGCCCTCGTCGCCCTTCCTCTGGATGATCTCGAAGAAGATCGGGCCGATGGCGGTCTTGGTGAAGATCTGCAGCAGCAGCCCGCCGCTCGGGCTGCCGTCGATCAGGATCCTGCGCCTCCGCAGCTCCTCGAGCGGCTCGCCATGGTTTGGCAGGCGCTTGCCGACCATCTCGTAATAGGTGTCCGGCGTGTCGAGCAGCTGCACTCCCGCGCCGCGCAGCTTGTCGACGGTGGCATAGATGTCGCCGCTATGCAGCGCGATGTGCTGGATCCCCTCGCCGTGATACTCCTCGAGATACTCCTGGATCTGCGAGCGGTCGTCCGAGGATTCGTTGATCGGGATGCGGATCTTGCCGCACGGGCTGGTCATCGCCTTGGACTTGAGGCCCGTGAGCTGGCCCTCGATGTCGAAGTAGCGGATCTCGCGGAAACCGAACAGCCGCTCGTAGAACTCGGCCCATTCCTTCATGCGGCCGCGATGCACGTTGTGGGTGAGGTGATCGACGTAGCGCAGGCCGGCGCCAGCGGGTCCCGGCGCATCACCCCGCCAGAACGCCTCGAACCCCGGCAGCGGCTTGAAATCCACGTCGTAGATCGTGTTGCCGTAATCGTTCTCGGGATAGCGGTCGACGAGGTAGATGAGCGAGTCGCCGATGCCCTTGATCGCGGGGATGCTGAGCTCGCCCGGCCCCGGGCGGCTCTCCACGCCCCAGGCACCGCGCTCGAGGAGCCTGTCGTATGCCGCCGCGGCATCCTTCACGCGGAACGCCATCGCGCAGACGCTCGGGCCGTGGCGACGGGCGAAGTTCTGCGCGAACGAGCGCGGCTCGGCGTTGACGATGAAGTTGACGTCGCCCTGCTTGTAGAGCAGCACGTCCTTGTGGCGATGGCGGGCGACCGCCTGGAAGCCCATGCGCTCGAACAGCTCGCCGAGCGCCCCGGGATCGGGCACCGCGTACTCGACGAACTCGAAACCGTCGGTCTGGATCGGGTTGTGGCGCAGCTCGGCCATGGCCGAATTTTAGACCTC
>Ga0137409_10007123_pt1 | contig 11515 bp, 6 predicted proteins | sample CZODoug1_16funga_FD_122059 | JGI IMG/M metagenome (GOLD analysis project Ga0137409, IMG submission 122059) | Vadose zone soil fungal communities from Angelo Coast Range Reserve, California, USA - CZODoug1_16fungal (Hybrid Assembly) | ecosystem: Environmental > Terrestrial > Soil > Vadose zone... | reverse complement strand
TACACAACGATTCCGCGAGCTTTCAGAAGCTGGCGCGGGCACATGCGGACCTCTCCGCGATGGTTGAAAAATACCGCGAGTGGAAACAGGCTGATAAAGGTCTTACCGAGGCCAGGCAAATGCTCCTCGAAGCCGATGACCCGGAGATGAAGCAGCTTGCCGAAGAGGAAGAGAAGCAACTCACCGAGCGCAAAGAAAATGTTGAGCGAGAATTGAAGTTTTTGCTGCTGCCGAAGGACCCGAACGACGAGAAAAACGTGATCGTCGAAATCCGGGCGGGCACCGGCGGCGACGAAGCCGCGCTATTCGCGGGGGAGCTATTCCGCATGTATTCGCGCTACGCGGAGTCGCAGCGGTGGAAAGTGGAAATCCTGGAGAGTTCGCCGAGTTCGCTCGGCGGCCTGAAGGAAGTCGTCGCGTCGATCCAAGGCCAGAAAGTGTATTCCAAGCTGAAGTATGAGAGCGGAGTCCACCGCGTGCAGCGCGTGCCGGCCACCGAGCAGCAAGGCCGCATTCACACCTCGGCGGCGACGGTCGCGGTGCTGCCCGAGGCCGACGACATCGACATCAAAATCGAAGCGAAGGACCTGCGCATCGATACGTTCTGCTCGTCGGGCCCGGGCGGCCAGTCGGTGAACACGACGTATTCGGCGGTGCGCATCACGCACATTCCTTCGGGCCTGGTCGTCTCGCAGCAGGACGAAAAATCGCAAATCAAGAATCGCGCCAAGGCCATGCGCGTGTTGCGCGCGCGCCTCTATGAAATGGAGCAGTCAAAACAACACGAAGCCATCGCCGCCGAGCGACGCGGGCAGATCAAGACCGGCGACCGCTCCGAAAAAATTCGGACCTACAATTTTCCGCAAAACCGCGTCACCGACCACCGCATCGGCCTGACGCTGCACCAGCTCACCGAAGTGATGGAAGGCAAACTCGGCCCGTTCGTCGACGCCCTGGTAACGCATTTCGAGGCCGAACGCCTGAAGCAGGAACTGGTCGAAGCGTAATCGGCTGGAGTTATCCTCGCCGCGAATTTCATGTCATACGAGCCACGAATCACGAGTCACGAATCGCGAGTCAAGACGCTTCGCACCACCCTCCGCGACGCCATCGCTCAACTCGAAAGCGAGCACATTCCCTCCGCGCCACTGGCTGCTGAATTGCTCCTGATGCACACGCTGGGGCGCGACCGCACATGGCTCTACGCGCATTCGGAACAGGAACTCGACGCGGCGACTCGCGAGCGATACTTCTCCCTGATCGCGCGGCGCGCGAGCGGCGTCCCGACGCAGCACCTCAACGGCCATCAGGAATTCTGGGGTCTGGACTTCGAAGTCACACCCGATGTCCTGATCCCGCGTCCAGAAACCGAACACGTAATCGAAGTCGTCTTGGAGCGCCTGGCAATCGCAGCCGGCAACGCGACATCGCAACGCGATGCCGCGTATCGCATCGCCGATGTAGGCACAGGCTCCGGCTGCATTGCGGTGGCATTGGCGCACGAATTTCCCGGCGCGCGCATCACCGCCACAGATATTTCCGCCGCCGCCCTCGAAGTAGCGCGCCGCAACGCCGCCTGCCATGGTGTCGAGCCGCGTATCGATTTCATCGAGTGCAATCTACTCGACGCCCTCCTGCACGAATCACGAGTCACGAATCACCCTTCGTTTCCAGTCAGGGCCAGCGAATCACGTCTCTTCGACGCTATCGCCAGCAATCCTCCCTACATCGGCTGCAGCGAAGCCGCGACGCTCCCGCGCGAAGTCCGCGAGCACGAGCCGGACTCCGCGCTGTTCGGGGGTGAAATGGGCACGGAAATGTACGCGCCTTTAATCGCACAGGCGGCAGCGTTGCTCAAGCCGGGTGGAATATTAGTGCTCGAACTCGGCCACAACTCCGCGGAGCATGTCTCAAGGCTGCTTACCGCTCCTGTGTGGAGCGATCTCTCCCTAACGAACGATCTCGCCGGAATCAGGCGCGTTGCATCGGCACGACGCACTTCTACCTGCAGCCAGTAACAGTAATAGGGCCAAGTGAATTTCAGAATTCGCCGCTTTGTCTTAACTGTTTGGTGGCTGAAAACCACCAGCCCCGCTCGAAAAGCACCATTGGCCCATTTTCTGCAAACGGCATCACCTCCCGCGGCGTCGAGCATCCTACTGAAAATAAGTATCTTCTGAAGTTTATGGGAAGAGCGCGTCGTTTGGCAGCGCCATTGCATCTAGTAAAGTAGTAGATTGAGATCGGATTTGCGGATCTGAGAAGAGGCACAAAATGCGATACCTAAAGTTTCTTGCCTTTTTTGGAATTTGCTTGATGGCTGCGCCTTACGCGCATGCGCAAAGAGTCGTGGTCGGCTTTGGAGTCGGGCCAGTCTACGTTGGTCCACCCCCGGTGTGCGAGTACGGCTACTACGGATACGCTCCGTACGCGTGCGCGCCTTACGGCTACTACGGGCCTAGTTACTTCTCGGGCGGTGTTTTTATTGGCGCCGGTCCGTGGTTCCACGGCTTCTACGGCCGCCCAGGTTTCTATGGCCGCCATGAGTTTTACGGTCGCCGCGAGTTCGACGATCGAAGACGTGGCTACTTCGGACGCGGACGCGATTGGGATGGCTTCCGCGGTGGTTATGAACGCGGCGATCGCGAAAGAGGAGAGTTCCGTGGTCGGCACGAACACGGCGGTCACGAAGGGGGAGATTTCCGTGGTCGGCACGATCGCGGCGGTCACGAGGGAGGAAACTTCCACGGCGGCAGTGGCTTCCATGGCGGAGGCGGTTCCCACGGTGGCGGACGCAGGTAAGTTTCGCTTTCTGGCGGGCTCCGAGCGGGCTCACACTAGCGCAAAATGAACAATTAGAACGGCCGGCAGAACGCGCAGCCGGCCGTTTCTTTTATTTGGCGCAATCGCAGTAACGCAACACGGTGAATCGGGGATTGGAGTTTTTCTTGCCGCCGTCAAAAGTGAGAATGAAGAAGAGGTCGTATTCCGTATGAGCAATGGGCGGCATTTCAGGCGCTCCGAGCGCGCGCAGAATCTTTGGCAGCGTAGCGTCGTGCCACACCACCAGAATATTCGCAGCCTTTTCTGAGCGAATCGCTGCGATCAGATCATCCACATTGCTCAAGGGAATGGCCACCGGCTTGAAATGCAGCTGCTCGGCTAAAGGTGCGGCTGTCTGTTGCGTGCGTTGTAGATCGGAGGTAAATATCTGTTGAATGTGCGCGTCCGCCAGAGTTTTTGCGAGGCATTCCGCGCGACGGTGTCCTGCATCGCTGAGCAGAGCATCTGTTTCATCCGACACTTTGTCCGCATGGCGCACGAGGTAAATCGTGCGCACGTTTTGAGCGTGCGCACCTGGAGCGAACGTCATTGCCACAAAAAGGCAGATTCCCGCAATTCTTGCGAATGTTCTCACGAAGAATCTGCCTCTCAGATTCCTATTCCACGCCCGACGACCAGCGCATTCCAAAAATGATGGACGGCTTGTAGAACTCGCGCTGAACCGGATAGATTGGGCTGCCCTGGTAGAATCCGAACACCTCGTTGCTGAGGTTCAAGCCAGAAACAACCAGTTGCAGCCCCTTATACATCCGGTAACTGCCCTGGATGTCGTACTGCGTGTGTGCGTAGAGGTAGATATCGCCGTTGGGCCCCTTTAAACCAATGATGGGATCAGTATCGTTGCCTGTCGCCTGATAGTTGTAGGCATAAATGTTTGCGTCGTTGTGGCTGACCCCGAAGCGCATTGAGAACCTCGCCTTGTCGTAGGTCATACCGAGGTTCCAGGTGTTCGGCGCCTGGCGCAGCAATGCGGGGTGGTCGGTCCTGCCACCAGAGAAGCCGTCGGGAAATTTTACCTGCGAGGTCGTGTAACTGTAGTTTGCAGCCACTCCAAGTCCGTTCAGAAGGCCAGGAAGGAACGACAGCCGCTGCTCCCACGATGCCTCGAAACCGGTGATGTGCGCGCGCGGGCCATTGATGGATTGCTGCACCTGAAACCCCGCATATGCCCCCGTTCCCGTTTGCGTAGTATTGTAAATCGGATTCGAAAGGTCCTTATAGAAGAAGCCAGCTTGCAAGATGCCCAGAGGCTGGAAAAAGTGCTCGAAAAGGAGATCGAAATCATTGGCGCGCGTTGCCTTCAATGCCGGATTGCCAAGCGTCGCGGACGGAGGGCTGCCGTTTGGAGAGAACAACACCGACGGCACCAGGTCCGAGAAGTTAGGTCTGGAGATGGCCATGCCGTAAGTTGCGCGGATGTTGGTGTTGGAAGTCAACATATACTGCCATTGAATGCTAGGCAGGACGTTGGTATAGCTTCCACCTCCAATAACTGGCAAGGTAGTTACATAATCACCGTTAATGTCTACGACGACCTTATTCGCGTTGTAGGACTCATCCGTTGCTTCGAAACGCACGCCCGTCTGCAGGCGAGACTTCCCGAAACTGATCGAATTCATCAAGTAGCCTGCGTAGATACGTTCGGTCCCGTCGTAATCCGATCCGTCATTATTCAAATGAGTCGTGGCGGAATCGAACGTGAATGCGCTGAAATTGGAGTTGATCAGGCTGACGATCTTGTCGTAATTGGAGAGCGGGCCAAGTTGGTACGAGTGATCGTAGTAGTTTGGGTTGGTGTACGGACCAAGAACCTGGCTGAGTGCAAAGTTGGACTGTGGATTATAATATGGGTTATTGGAAAAATTTGTCTTGTCAGAATTTCGCAATTTGAAGCCCATCTCGAACGTACCCAAATGCGAACCCACAGCGTATCGCCTCGCTAACGAGGCAGCGCCCTGGAGACTGAGTTCTGCAGTGTGCGCGTTAATAAACTCCTGTTGAGTCATGACATACTGCGTGGGATCAAAAATAGGAGTGTTACCCACAACCACGTATCTCGGGCGGTAGGGGTCCGTCGTATCCACATTGAATTGAATGCCGGAGGGTCCACTCCTGAAATTGGTCGTGGGAAACCCCCCGTACTGGTGGGAGCGGGAAACCGCAAATTCATAGGTGATCAGCGTCGAAGAAAGGTCATGCCTGGCACCCGTGGAGAAACTGAAGATTTGCTGATCCGGTCGACGAATGTAATGGCGGTATCGCATCCTACCGGTGTTATCGTAGCTCGTTATTCCCCCCGATTGAGTAGGATTTGCACCGGCCCTGTAGGTGTATACCCAGGTGTCGCCGAAATCATGAAAATCGGAGAATAGGCCCTTGACATAGGCGGTCGATCCTGGACCCAGGCGATAATCCAGGCCGCTCGCGAAACCCCAACGCGTTCGATAGTACTGATATTCACGAGTGTCAACGGATGGGACCACCGCAATGTTCTTTCCGCTCACTGCATCGACATCCGTCGTGGGCCCCGGTTCCACATCATCAATACCGCGTGCATTCCAATCATATGTGCCGCCAAACATGACGCCAAGTTTCTTGCTGTCCCCAAATCGCCTTCCAATGCTGCCATTAAATGAATCCAGCCAGCGCCCATTCTGAATGGGGGTGTAGCCACCTTGGCCTTCAAGGCTGATGCTCGGCTTCTCGCCGGCGGTTTTGGTTACCAGGTTTATCGACCCGCCGATGGCGTCGGCGTCCTGATTGGCGGAAAGCGTTTTGTAGACTTCAATGCGGTCGACCAGTGCTGCGGGAATAACGTCGAGCTTAATATTGCGCACGCTTCCTTCCGGGGACGGCACATTGACTCCGTTAACGGTTACGTTACTAAGGCGCGGTTCCGTTCCTCGAATCTGGACGTACTTGCCTTCGCCTTCATCACGCTCCAGCGTTACGCTGGGCAAGCGACCGACAGCATCAGCAATGTTGGTGTTCGGCAAGCTGGTAATGACTTTTAGCGGCAGGACTTGAACGATATCGTCGGCGGTGCGTTCGATGTTAATCGCTTCGGTCTCCCCTTGGAGCCGCTCAGCGGAGACAATGACTTGATCGTTCTGCGACGCGACTGTCATCGCGACGTCTGCGGTTGCCACCTGCCCCGGCGCGACTTTCACGGTCGTCGTGAAAGGTGAGAATCCGACGTAGGAAGCCGTGAGCGTGTATTCGCCCGGCGCAACGTCCAGGATTCTGAATTGCCCCTGGTCGTCCGACACAACTCTCTTTCCTGTCGGCTGAAGCTCCACAAGCGCGCCGACCAATACTCCGCCGGCCGGGTCTTTCACAGTTCCAGAGATTGTGCCCTTGCTTTCCTGTGCCCCGATTGGGACTAGGCAGAGTACGTTCAATAGCGAGATCACTATGAATAACGAGCACTTAATCCTGCGCATGTTCGGATCCTCCGTTATTATGATCAGGCCCCTCGCAAAGGCCGAGTTTGGCCCATGCGTAGCAGTGAATTACAAAACACCAAGAACAGTTAGGTCTTGCTCCCCTGCTGCCTACAATGAAGCTGGAACTCACACACCGTAGATATCGCCACGCGATACCGTTCACAAATCCCTGCGAAGGAAACTAGGCCACAAATATGACTGGTGTGTGACAGTGATATAAAAGCCGCGTAAATTGAAGTTAACCATCCTGTGGAAGAAATTGAGGAAAAATTGATCAAAGCGATATTCGCTTTGTATTCGCTAGGGCGTATAGTAGCCTAAACTTCTATGCCGAAGCTGGCCAGCTTTCGAGCCAAGCGCGATTCCACTGCGGCGGAATCTTTATCCTCATCATCCTCTGCCTCCTTAACGTCCTCAACCTCCTCCATCCTCCACGTCGACATGGACGCGTTTTTCGTTTCGGTGGAATTGCTCGACAGACCAGAATTGCGCGGCAAGCCTGTGGTTGTCGGCGGACAGCCGGATCAGCGCGGAGTGGTTACGGCGGCAAGCTACGAAGCGCGAAAATACGGCATTCAGTCCGCGATGCCGCTGCGCACGGCGGGAAAATTGTGTCCGCACGCGGTGTTTCTCGAGTCGCGGCACCACCTCTATTCGGTATGGAGCGACCGAGTCGCGGCAATTCTCGGAAAATATTCGCCGGTGGTGGAAATGGCCTCGGTGGATGAAGCATACCTGGACCTTGCCGGCACGGAGCGATTGCACGGGCCGCCGTTCGCGGTGGCGCACGCGCTGCTCCGCGAAATCACTACAACGACCGGGCTGCCTTGTTCGGCAGGACTCGCGCGCACGCGCTTAGTCGCAAAAGTGGCGAGCGATCAGGCCAAGCCCCGAGGCCTGCTGTGGGTCCCTTCTGGAAGCGAGGAGGCATTTCTCGCGCCGCTCGGCGTGCGGCGCATTCCGGGAATCGGCAAGGTCACCGAAGCGGCGCTGCACTCGCTGGGGATTGAGATCGTTGCGCAGCTTGCGTCCGCCACACAGGAAAAGCTCGAGCAGAATTTCGGCCGCTGGGGCACGGCGCTGCACCGCAAGGCGCGCGGCGGCGACACGTACGAATTTTTCGTGGATGCCGAGCCGAAATCAATCTCCCACAATCAGACGTTTTCGTTTGACACGGATGATCGCGCCGCGCTCGACACGACGCTCAGCCTGCTTTGCCAGAAAACGATGAAGCGGCTCCGCGATGCTGGATTAAGCGCTTCGACGGTCACACTCACGATTCGCTATGCGGGATTCGAGACGATCACGCGTGCACGCACGCTTCGTGAGGCGACACATTTAGATCCCATCGTGTTGGATAATGTGCGGCGATTGTTCGAGCGCCATTGGGATCGCGCGCGCAAGGTGCGCCTGCTCGGCGTAGCGCTCTCCTCATTCACGCACGGCGGCGAACAACTGGATCTGCTGGACTCGGGACGCCGCGAAAAACTCGAGCGGCTGGCGCAGGCCACCGACCGCCTGCGGGACCGCTTCGGATTCTCGAAGGTGCAGTTCGGCGGTTCGCTCGTGCGAGGGAAAGAGGAAGTTGAGAGTTGAGAGTTTAGGGTCGAGAGCTTCTCTAGGGGTAGCACCGCGAATCGCGTGCCCGCCTTTGCGCCTCTCGCAAAAAAGCGCATAATTTGTGCATGCCAGCTCGTGAATTGGCCGACCAGATTTGCGCCACGCTGCGCCGCAGTGGGCATCAAGCCTACTTGGTGGGCGGATGCGTGCGCGACATCCTGCTGGACCGCGATCCATCGGATTACGATATATCCACCGACGCGCGTCCCGAGCGCGTGCAGGAACTTTTCCCGCGCAGCCTGGCTGTGGGCGCGAAATTCGGTGTGATTCTGGTTGTGGAAGACGGTACGGAAGTGGAAGTGGCGACGTTTCGGTCCGACATCGGCTACTCCGACGGCCGCCACCCGGACCGCGTCGTGTACTCGGATTCCGCAAAGGAAGATGTCCGCCGGCGCGATTTCACCATCAACGGACTGCTGATGGATCCCGCCACGCGCGAAGTGCTCGACTTTGTCGATGGGCGCGCGGATCTGCGTGCGGGGATCGTGCGCGCCATCGGCGATCCGCGCGCGCGTTTCTCCGAGGACAAATTGCGAATGATGCGCGCCGTCCGGTTCGCCGCGAGGTTCAGTTTCCAGATCGACCCTGACACTTTGGCGGCGGCTCAAGGGCTGTCGGCGCAAGTCACGCAGGTTTCTCCGGAGCGGATACGCGAAGAATTGACTAAGTTGCTGACCGAGGGCGCCGCGCGGCGAGGATTTGAACTGCTCGACGAGACGGGCCTTTTAGCGGCTGTGCTGCCTGAAATAGCGCGCATGAAGGGCGTGGAACAACCGCCCCAATATCATCCCGAAGGAGACGTGTGGATTCACACGCGGATGATGCTGGAGAAGCTTCCGCCAAATTGCTCCTCAACCCTGGCCTGGGGCGTGCTGCTGCATGATGTGGGCAAGCCTCCGACTTTTGCGCCAGCCACAGGACCGGGCACACGCATTCGGTTCGATGGGCACGTCGAAGTCGGCGCGCGAATGGCGGAAAGGATTTGCCGGGAGCTTCGGTTCTCGAATGAGGACACCGAGCAGATCGAGTCTCTGGTTGCAAACCATCTGCGTTTCAAAGACGTCCACGTGATGCGGCAGGCCACTCTCAAGCGGTTTGTGCGCCTGCCTAAATTTGAAGAGCACCTGGAGCTGCATCGCCTGGATTGCCTTGCAAGTCATGGCAGCCTCGAAGCTTACCACTTTGTAGAGGAGTTTCTGGCCAAGACTCCCCCGGAGGAGGTGCGCCCCCCTAGGCTTGTTACGGGGGATGACCTGAAGGTCATGGGGATTCTGCCAGGACCCCGTTTTAAGGAAATCCTCCTCGCCGTGGAAGAGGCCCAACTGGATGGCCGGTTTTCTGACCGGGCCAGCGCCCTCGAATTCGCGCGCTCGATCTGCCAATCCTGAGGGGTCTTAGAATAGGGTCAGGCCCGCGAGATTCTGCTACGGAGACCTCCCAAATGAAAGACTCATGTAAAGAGTCAAACTTGCCGATAGAACCTTAAAGTACAGTGGCTTGATGAACGGTAATTAGGGTCAAATTTTTCATTTGATTGATTAAGGTTATTACCCTCATATGTTTAAATCAAATTGTCATTCGCCTAAAAGCAGTAGTAATCTTTAGTGGCATATACTAAAGTTTCTTGCTAATTGCTGTATCTTTTCGTGATACCTTTCCCTATGGTTCTGCATCAAATTGACTGTACGGGTTGACCATTTGTTAGAGTAATGAAAGGGGACCCGATGAGTGAGAAACCAATACCTATCCCAAGCGAGCTCCCGATCCTCCCGGTGAGGGAGATTGTGCTGTTTCCCGGAGGCGTGCAACCGCTTACGGTCGGGCGTGAGGGCTCCCTTGCCCTGCTTAATTCTCTGCATGGTGACGAAAAGCTCCTCGGAATCGTGGCGCAACACGATCCTCGCGTGGAAGAGCCGGCGGCAGCGGACCTGCACACGGTCGGGACCGCGGCCAAAATCCACAAGTTGGTGAAGATGCCCAACGGCAATGTGGTGGTGTTCTTGGAGGGCTTGCAGCGAATTCGTCTGGTCGAACTTTTGAGCTTCCGGCCGTTCCTGAAAGCGCGGGTGGAGATTCAGCCCGATATCGTCGGCCCCCAGGATGCCGAATTGATGGCGCTCGAACGCAACGCTCGCGAGCTGTTTCGCGACGTGGTTGCGCGCTCGCCGCAATTGTCCGACGACCTGCAAACCGCGGCGCTCAACATTGATGATCCGGTGCGCCTGGCCGATTTCATCGCGGCAAATTTGCCGTCTCTCCCGACGCTGCTTAGGCAGGAGTTGCTCGAAACGGCCGACGTACGGCGGCGTCTCGAGACGCTGATTCGCGAACTCTCCAAGGAACTCGAGGTTCTCGAACTACGCAACAAGATCCAGGAACAAGTGCAGGAACAAGTGAGCCAGAGCCAGCGTGAATATCTGTTGCGCGAGCAACTCAAGGCCATCCACAAAGAGTTGGGCGAATCCGACGACGGCCAGGCGGAAATCGACGAGCTTCGCGAGAAGATGGAAAAGGCCGGAATGTCTCCGGAGGCCCTCAAGGAGTGCGATCGCGAGCTGAAACGGCTGGCGAAAATGACTCCGGCTTCCGCCGAATACATGGTCGCTCGGACGTATCTTGAATGGATGATTTCCCTGCCGTGGAGCAAGTCCTCTGGCGCGGAAGAGATTAACATTGCCAAGGGACAGGCCATCCTCGACGAGGATCACTACGACCTCGAAAAGGTGAAGGAACGCATTCTCGATTACCTGGCGGTGAAGAAACTCCAGCCCGGCATGAAGGGGCCGATCCTGTGCTTCCTCGGGCCTCCAGGGGTAGGGAAAACGTCGCTCGGAAAATCGATTGCACGGGCGCTCGGCCGCAAGTTCGTGCGCATCTCGATGGGCGGAATGCACGACGAAGCTGAAATCCGCGGACACCGCCGAACGTACATCGGCGCATTGCCCGGACAAATCATTCAGGGCATTCGCCGCGCCGAGACCAAAGATCCGGTCTTCATGCTCGACGAAATCGACAAAGTCGGACGCGACTTCCGCGGCGATCCCGGTTCCGCATTGCTCGAAGCCCTCGATCCCGAACAAAACGCGAGCTTCCGCGACAACTATCTCGATGTCACGTTTGACTTATCGAAGGTCCTCTTCATCACGACTGCGAACATGCTCGACCCCATCGCCGAGCCGCTCCGCGATCGCATGGAGATCATCGAGCTGCAAGGCTACAGTGAGGAAGAAAAAGTCCATATCGCCTTCCGCTATCTGATTCCACGGCAGGTCGAGGAAAACGGCATCACGGCTGAGCAGATTGAATTTCCGGAAGAGGCCGTGCGCTACACCATTCGCCACTACACGCGGGAAGCAGGCGTGCGCAGCCTCGAACGGACCATCGGCACCATCTGCCGCAAACAGGCGCGGCGATTGGCCGAAGGCAAGACAGAAAAACTTGTCGTCACCAAAGAAGTCGTTCAGGAATTCCTGGGTGGCATCAAGATTCGCGTCGAAGGCGAAATCGAAGAGCGCACCGAACGCCCCGGAGTTGCCGTGGGCCTGGCCTGGACTCCATCCGGTGGCGATGTGCTCTTTGTTGAGGCCAACGCGATGAAGGGCAAA